>Ga0182740_1000279_pt1 | contig 76067 bp, 68 predicted proteins | sample eDN5th37CKraftBY_FD_128872 | JGI IMG/M metagenome (GOLD analysis project Ga0182740, IMG submission 128872) | Enriched backyard soil microbial communities from Emeryville, California, USA - eDNA 5th pass 37_C Kraft BY (version 2) (version 2) | ecosystem: Environmental > Terrestrial > Soil >...
CCGTGCCGACCACGGCGTTGTCCACCGTGCCCACGGCCTGGTCATTGACCGTGGCCGTGTAGGTCACCGTGTAGGTGCCCGGCACGGTGCCCACCGGCAGCGTGCACACCAGCGGGTTGCTGCCATTGCAGGTGTACGCACCGGCATTGGTCACCGCACCGAAGGTCAGGCCCGTGCCCAACGTGTCGGTCAGCGTCGTCACCGAGGTGGTCTGCGAGTCCGCCACCGCCGTCGTCAGCGTGTAGGTGATCGTGTCGCCCACTGCCACCGGACCGCTCGTGCTGGCCGACTTGCTGTAGCTCACCGCAGGCGCCGTCACCGGCGTGCTGGTGCCGCAGTTCGTCGTGCAGGTCGCGTTGGTGCCGACCACGGCGTTGTTCACCGTGCCCACGGCCTGGTCGTTGACCGTGGCCGTGTAGGTCACCGTGTAGGTGCCCGGCACGGTGCCCACCGGCAGCGTGCACACCAGCGGGTTGGTGCTGTTGCAGGTGTACGCACCGGCATTGGTCACCGCACCGAAGGTCAGGCCCGTGCCCAGCGTGTCGGTCAGCGTCGTCACCGAGGTGGTCTGCGAGTTCGCCACCACCGTCGTCAGCGTGTAGGTGATCGTCTCACCCACCGCCACCGGACCGGTCGTGCTGGCCGACTTGCTGTACGTCACCGACGGCCGGGCATTGACGTAAGTACAGACGATGTCCGTATCGGCATTCGCGACCGTCAGCGTCATGCCGCTCACCGCGGTCTGGTTGCCGGTACAGGTCAGGCTGCCGCCGTACTGACCAGGATCGCCGACGGCAAACGTTTCGGAGAACGTGATGACGTCGCCTCCATACACCGTGATCGGAGTTGCATCGGTGTCGGTTTCGTCGGAGGTATCGGCTGTGGAGCTCAGGGTATCGACCACTGTTGCGTCCACCGTCGCTTGGATGGCCACAGCGTCATTGACGGCGGCATTGACCCAGGTCTTGCGCAGGGTGAGCGCGGCAGGGTCGCAAATGCTGCCGGCATCCTGGGCGGACGTCGCGCCATAGAACGACTGCCCGCTGTCCACGATCGTCGTGATCGGCAACGGGGCCGTCGTCGCCAAGGAGGGAAGCGCGTCCACGCGATGGATCTGGCCTGCTTCGCCGATCAGGTAAACAGTGCCCCTGGACATGGCGGCGCCGAACGTACTCGGGACCTCGCCAATTGGAAACACCGAGCCATCCGCTCTCATGCGATACAGGTAGTACGCACCTCCCGTATTGTCGCGGCCCGATGCCAGCAGGTCGCCGTCCGGCAGCGTCACGAAGTCACCCGCCGCTGTGACGTTCGCCGGGAACGAAGCGCCAAAACGGCTCGTTGAACCCGTGACCGGATCGATGACATAGATCGCGCTGATGAAAGCCCCGCCCACCAACAGCGTGCCATCCCCACGGAAGCCGAGGCTGTTCAACACCACGACATTGTCGGTCACGATGTCCCCCGTCAGGGAGACGAAGGAAAGCTCTGCGCCCGTGGCCGGATCGATGCGGTAAAGGCGGCGCGCATAGGGTTCGTTGAATGAGAATCCGATGGCATAAAGCACACTGCCGGTCGGGTCGAGGGCGATGTCGCCGTAGTTGTTGGCCAGCGGTACCGTACTGAGGAGTGTGCCTGTCGGGCTCCATGACTGGAGCTGCTCCGCGTTGGTGGGCACATCCGTGACACCGGATCCGGTGTTCGTGTAGATCGGCGCGAAGCCGCATGCCTGTGCCCCTGCAGGTGGCGATGTGCACAGGGCCGCCAATCCCAGCAGCATCAACAGGCCCTGGAGGCGTCCCGCCCGGCGCAGCTTTCGTGCGCGATCCGCACGGCATCGATCAAGCACGTCGAACATGCCAGCTCCCCCCAGGTCCGGGCATCGCGTCCATCGCCCTTCGCTAACGACGTTAATGCAGCAGGGTCGGGGAGGGAAGTGCTTTCACATTGACGCGGCGGGATATCCTCGCGCAGGAGTTTCATCGGATATTCCAGTCCGGCTCCGACCAGGACGCGGACGTCGTGTCGTCAAGTCACATCAGTTCCGCATGCGGGACGCTGGCGAGCCCTCCGATCTTCACGAGCGTGCGCCGCCTCTTCCAGCTGAAACTCCCTGATCGCCTGCGTGCGCACCGTCCAAGGACACTCACGGTGTTTCTCCAGAAGCGCGACGGGCACGTCTCGATGATGCCTGCATGTGTGTCTTCGTCCCCCACGGATTACACCCTTGGAAGGGAAAGACCGAAGCTTGATGCGCAGTGATGCCGGCTGCGGAAGACGCGGTTCAGAGGCGATTCAATGCGTTTTTTCTTTGACCGGCTACATAGAGGCTCATTCGAGCAGGCGCCGCCTCGCTGCGTCATCTAACTCAGGTGCTGCTTGATGCCCGCTTCTCGCCGATAGCTGCCATATGCGGCGCGAATTCAGGGATGCCGTATGTCTACGGCGTTTGAAGCAGGAACTGCCAACTCTTCAGCTGCTCCTCGTCGGCGACCTCCAGCTGCGTCAATGAGGCGACCGCAGAAGTCAGAAGTGGTCGACCTTCCGCCCTGCGCCCGGACTGCATCAAGATCTGTCCCCGCAATGCCTGCAGGCGATGCTCCCACCCGGGCGTGGAGTCGCTTGCCGTCAGGGCAGGCACGCTCAAGCCCTCGACCATCTCCAGGGCCTCGGCATACCGGCCCTGCTCGGCAAGATTGCCTGCCAGCGCGTAGCGGAAGCTGTGGGCCGCGACATTGTCCTGGCCGAAGTGCTTGCGAAGCCCGCTTTCGGCCAGGCGCAGATAGGTCAAGCCTGCATCGCGGTTGCCGCAGTCGTATTCCTTGAATCCGAGGTTGCCGGTTTCGATCAGCGTCGCCTGGCGCTCCTCGCCATAACGCTTGGCCATGCGTTCGCGAACCGTGCGTGCGATCGGTAGCGCCTTGGCGCAATCGCCGGCGTAGTCATGGATGCTCGCTACAAGCGACATCTGGACCAGGGTGGTGTAGTCGTCGGGGCCCAGGATGCGCTCGGTGGTTGTCGCAGCGGCCTCGGCGATGGGCAGGGCTTCGGCGTAACGCCCCATATTGCGCAGCGCGCGCGCCAGCATCACGCGATAGCCCGCTACCGTGGATTCGCCGATGCGCTCGGGGCGCAGCAGGGGGTCGGCCAGCAGGGTCTGCAGCAGCGGAATGGCCTCCTCGGCCTTGTCGGACCTGAGCAGGCCATCGGCGATGTTGGAGCGGATCAACGCCGCCATCGAGGCGTCGTCGGGTCGCAGCGCCCGCTGCAGGACATCGGCCCGCCGGTGCGCCACCAGTGAGGGCTCTATCTGCAACTGCTGGAAGTGAAGCTGTCCACGTGCGATGGCCGCATAGAGGGCTACCTCGTTCTCCCCCTCCAGCCGTCGCCCACCTGCCAGCCTGTCTGCTTCCTCCAGCTGGCGTTCCGCCTCGGCGAACGATTCCGGTGTCCCGGCATAGGCCAACGTACGCACCAGTCCGTAACGCGTGATCAGCGTCTGCGCGTCGTCCACACCAAAGGCGCGGCCATAGTCCTGTACGGCCTGGCGCAGATGGCGGGCAGCGCGCTCGCGATCTCCCAGCGTCCGCCAGGCATCGCCCAGCGCGGCATGGATGCCCCCGCGCACCGCAGGGTCCCGGTCGAATCGCTGTGCCAAGGGCTTGCCCGCCTGCTCGAGCATCTGCCGTACCGTGGGGTCGCGCTCGAAGCCGGATCCGCCCGGGCTAAGGGCGCCGATCAGGTCATCGCTCAGAAAGCGCGTCACGGCTTCCGCGCGCGCCGCCTGCATCTGCGCGGTGCGGCGTTGCTGCTCGCTTCGCCACCAGAGTGCCGAGCTGGCCAGCAGGCCCACGCTCAACACGGCGATCGTGGCGATCACCCACGGCCTCCGGGCTCGCGTATGCTCCAGTGCGCGCTGCACCCGCTCCGCGGCCGCCGCCGCCGTTGCATGGTCCTCTGCCAGCGCTTGGCGTTGCTCCAACGACGACAGCCGCTCGACCAATTCCGCCACGCTGCCCATGCGCTGCCCAGGGTCACCATCAGTGGCGCGGCGGATGTCCTCCACCAGAAGCGGATCCGCGATGTCGCGCTCCCAGCCTGGCGCCATCGGGCGTCGCAGATCGCCGGCCAGCCATTGGTACAACAGCACACCCAGTGCATATACGTCGCTACGCACGGTGGCAGATTGTCCGGCAATGAGTTCCGGCGCCAGGTACAACGGCGTACCGGAACTGTCGCCGCTATGGGCCGTCGTGACCGTCATGCCCATCCCGGTGATGCCCAGCTCGGCCAGGCGCTCGGGCTGGAGCAGGCGGCTGTTGCCGAAGTCCGTCAGGCATGGCTGGAAGGCATCGTCACCCCGCGTGCGAACCAGTACGTTCGCCGGCTTGATGTCCTTGTGCAGCACGCCCACGCCGTGTGCGGCATCGACCGCGGCCGCGATACGCAAGAAGAACGCCAGCTTGCGCCCGCGGCTCCAGCCCTGCAGTGCTCCGTGCTCCTCGGCCCATTCCGGCAAGGCCTGTCCGCCGTACTCGCACTCCAGGAAGAACGGCTCGTTCTCGAAATTCCAGTCCAGCACGCGGACGAAGTCGTCCCGCTCACCCAGGGTGTCCCGCAGCACGCGCATCAGCGTGGCTTCGCGCTTGATGGCACCCAGCCGCTCGCCGCCCACACTGAACTTGAAGACGCGGCTGTCCCGCGTGCGTGGCTGGCGCGCGAGCCAGACTTCGCTGCCCAACGTGCGACCCAAGGGCCGCTCCAGCAGGAACTGTTCCCTGCCGGGCACCGGCTGCCCGGGGGTAAAGGTGAGCGCAGCCTCCCTCCGTTGGCCCTGGGCCACCCGCTCGACAGGACCTTCCAACCGGTAACCCACGCGCGGGACGGTGGTGATCCGGTCCTCGCCGGCCGCGTCCAGCGCCTTGCGCAGCTTGCCCACGGCGGTGGCCAAGACATGGTCGACGGTGATCCTGCCGGTCCATACCTGGTCGAACAGTTCCTCCTTGGTCACCACCTCGCCGACGTGGCGCAGCAGCACCGACAGCACCTGCAACGGCTTGTGCTCGATGTCCACCGCCAGGCCAGCGACCCGCAGCTCGTGGCGGGCCTCGTCGAATTCGACGGTGCCGAAACGCCAGCGGTACAGCCGCACATCGGAAGAAGGAGAGGGGGCCATGCGGCTGATGATAACGTCGGTTACAGAGTCTTTATGCCGTCCTCGGGGCTGGCCTGGCGTCCTTGAAGGTTCCTTGAAACCTTCATGAGGACGCGCGGCGGGCGGCGCCGCCAGTCTGCCCCCATGCCCGGCGTCGGCCGGGGACAGGGGATGGACGTGAAGGCCAAGGGGCGAGCGGGAAGGCGGGGTTTACGGATGCTGGTGGCGGCGCTGGCGTGGGGGTTGGCGGCCACGGCGGCCGCGCAGCCGGCGCCGCCCACCCGCAGCGTGCTGGGCCCCTGGGTGGGCACCTATGTCTGCTCACAGGGATTGACCGGCCTGACGCTCAGCATCACCGAGGCCACGCCCACCCGCGCTAGCGCGCTGTTCCACTTCTATGCCGACCCGCGCAATCCGCGCGTGCCGACCGGCTGCTTCACGATGGACGGCACCTATGACCCAGCCAGCGGCCGACTGCAGCTCAAAGGCAGGGAGTGGCTGCTCAAGGCGAGCGGTTACCGGGTGGTGCACTTCGATGGCCATGTCGACGCCGAAGGCCGGTCCTTCACCGGCCAGGTCAGCGGCGCGCCCTCGTGCAAGCGGTTCGACCTGGGCCGCACCGCACCGCCGGCGACCCCGCCGCCGGCGTGCGCCGTCGCCATGCCCGTGGCCCGGGCCGGCCTGCACGATGCCGGGCGCATCGTCGAGGCGCTCAGCGCCGACGGACGCATCGACCTCGACATCCTGTTCGACTTCGCGCGCGCCACGCTTCGGCCGGAGAGCCTGCCGCAGCTGGACGAGCTGGGTCGCGTACTGCAGACCCCCGCGCTTGCCGCGCGCCGCATCGGTATCCACGGGCATACCGACGCCGTCGGCGAGGCCGACGCCAACCTGCGCCTGTCGCGGCAGCGCGCGGCCGCCGTGGCCGAGTACCTGGGCCGCACGTTCGGTATCGCCGCCTCGCGCCTGGACGTGCAGGGCTTCGGCGAAAGCCGGCTGAAACGGCCCGATGCGCCCGACGCGGACGCCAACCGCCGCGTCGCGATCGTGTTGCTGGACTGAACCGCCGCGCCCTGCACCGCGGTGGTGCAGGGTGTGGTCCACCTGGAGAGGAGCGATGCCGAAGAAGACCCCGATTGCGATGCTGGCGCTGTCAGTGCTGCTGTTGTCCGCCTGTGGCGGCGGTAACGAGCTGGCCGACGGCCAAGAAGAGGCCGGCGTGCTGCTGGACGAACTGGAGGAAGCCGCCATGGCAGGGCCCGACGGGCCTGCGCCGCTGCGCTGTCCGGCCAAGGTGCGCAAGACGCTGACCGGTCCCGACATCATCGGGCTGCGCCTCGGCATGACGCTGGAGGAGGCGATGGCCACCACGCGCTGCAGCCTGGGCGAAGACGCGGTGGTCACCGAAGAGAAGCGCTGGCTCGATCGCCTGGACACGCACGGCGTGGCGCTGGGCACGCAGTTCTTCTCGGTCGAGAAGGGCAGCTACCGGCCCTGCAATTTCGCCAGCGAGTGGCAGGAGTGCCGCGGCAAGTTCAAGTGGGAACACACCGACGAAATCGTGAGGGTCGCCACGCCGGGTGTGCCGGGCAAGGAGACCGCGATGGTTGTCTGGCGCACCCAGAAATTCCGTGACGGCCAGATGCCCTCGGTGGACGCCACGCTGGAAGCTTTGACCGCCAAGTACGGACAGCCGCAGGTCCGTGAGAACAGTGATTCGCCACGCGGCTACTCAGCGGGTACACGCGACCTGCAGTGGGTCTACGACCGCTCAGGCAATCCATTGTCCGAAGCCAACCCCCTGTTCGGTCGCTGCCGCAATGGCGTCTATGCCGGGGGTGAGAACACAGGGGCCAGTTGGACGGACGGATGCGGACTCAACATCAGTGCAAGGGTCGTACTGAGCGGGAACAACCCCGGGCTGGTGATGGAGCTGCATACGGCGATGATCCAGCAAAGCACTACCTATGCCTACATCGAAGGGATGCAGGCCGAGCTGCAGCGCATCGGCAATGCAAGGCGCGAGGCGGAAGTGAAGGAGGCCGGCGATGCCAGCGACGTACGCCTCTAGAACGTGCGGCAACCACATCGTGTGTCTGGCCCTCCTGTGTGCCTCGATGCTTGCCGCCTGCAAGGACGAAGTGCCAGCGCGCGATGTGGAAAAGACAATGGCGCAGCAAGAAGCTGCCGATTCATCATCGCCTGCGGACACCACTCGGCCCGCATCGCCTGCCGGTAGTGCCGCCGACGCTACGCCACCGGCGGTTCGATTCGGCGATCGCCAGTTGGATCATCCGGACGATCTGCAGATTCTCATGCTTGCCTACAGGCTGGAGGGTCGTACACCACCGATCGACGAATGGGCGTCATCGCAGTATCGCGTGAAGTATGCGGACGAGTTCAAGCGTCCGAGCCTGCTGAAAGAGGAGCAGGAGCGCCTGCAGGGCATCTATGACGGCACAGCCGAAGTTGGCCGCCTGCGACTCAACGTCAACGCGCAGTTCGGCGAATACGACGCCGGCCGGGGAGGGTACTACCTGGATGCGTTCATGCCGGGCAGTGCCTTCAGTTTCGACGCGCAGCCATCGCCGGAGATCCAGAGACAGCGGATCACTCTTCAGGTCGACAATCCGGAGGAGCTCAACTTTTGGCCACTGGATGCTGCTCGGGCACAGGACGTACTGACGCGCAACAGCGGTCTGCGCAGCGTCGTGCTGGACAGCCGGTTCCTGATCACCGGCGCAAGTCGCCGTAGCGAGGGTCTGGTCATCAAGGCCCGGCTGCTGGGTTACACGATCGGCAGCGATCACTACAACCGCCCCGCGACGTTTGGCGAGGTCAACTTCGATGGTCAAGGGGAGCGCTGAGATGAAATGGCGAGCCAAGGGATCGTTGGTCGGCCTCACGCTGCTGCTATCGGCGTGTGGCGGCGGATTGGCGGGCACCTACGAAGACTCGATGGGCCTGACCCAGCTGCGCTTCGAGCGTGGCGGGGTGGTGGTGCAGTCATCGGATCTGGCTGGGGTCGAGCGGCAGATGCGCTACGAGATGGACGGCGACCGCATACGCATGCGGCATCCCGACGTGGAAGGTGCAGCCTTGGTGCTCACCCGTATCGACGAGAACACGCTGTCTGGACCGATGGGCGTGACCTACCGACGCGTGAGCGAGTGAGGCATAGCCCCGTCTTCATCGGTGAGCTGCGCGAACAACCATGAATCTCAAAGAGGAGAACTGACATGCGGGACTGGCTCCACTTCGACACGATGGTGACGCCCAAGATCATCACCTTCATCTACTGGATCCTGTTGGCCGGTGCCGTGGTGTCTGGTCTGGTGCTGATGGTCAAGGGTTTCGGCCTGATGCGCTACTCCGGGTTTGCGGGCTTCGGCATGATCGTGGCTTCCCCGATCCTGACCGTACTTTCCGCGCTGCTGGTGCGCATCTACTGCGAAATCATGATCGTTCTGTTCAAGATCAACGAAGCGCTCCAGGACATCCGCCGCAAGTAGGACGTGCTCGGCGATCGGGCAGCGGACTCGGGTCCGCTGTCGCCATCTCAACCACAGGGGGAACCGCGCCATGGCAACACGTGTACTTCATCGGAGTAATGAATCATTGCTGCCTGCACGATGCATGATGAAGACCAGGCGGACGACTCGGCGCGTACGCTGCCTGTGGGCAATGACGCTGCTGATGATGTTGCCTCTGCACGGCGTGGCGGTGGATCGCGGCAGGCAGGTCGTGGTGACCAAACCCGACGATGCCGCCGGGTTGATGGATGCGGTGGAGAATGCGATATGGGCGGCCGACGGCAAGCCAGCGTCCAAGGCGGTCTATGTGGTCTACAGCACCGACTGCGCCTGGAGCAAGCGTCTGTTCGACGAAACGCGCGCGTTGGCAGGCAATGTGCAGTTGCGCTGGATTCCTGTGGCGGGCACAACGGCCGCGTCCGTGGTGGCGGGACGCGATAGTGCGAGCGTCGGCAATGCGTTCACCGGCAGTGTTTCACGCGCTGCCGACGCCAAGGCCCAGCGCGGCGTGGCCTACAACCAGGGCGTGATGGACAGCATCACGTACCAGCTGCGGCCCTACGATCGGTCGAAGACGTTCGCATTCCCGACGCTGGTGTATCGCAGCGGCAAGAGCGTCAAGGTCGTCGCCGGCAATCCCCGCAACCTCGCCACCCTTGCGGCCGAGGTGGCGAGCGAGCCGCGCGCGGCATCCCTGGTGCCGGCCGGCATCGTGCTTACTGCACAGGCACCCACGCTTCTTCGCAGTCGCAACCTGCCCAAATGGGCGCACCTCAACGACACACCGATGATCTTCCGCGCATCGCCATCGCCGCAGGCACCCCCCATCGACGATCTGGCGAAGGATTTCCTGGTGCCGGTGAGTGGCATTGTGGGAACGACGGGCTGGATCGAAGTGGCCCCGTGGGGCTTGGACAAGCGCAAGGCTTACGTGCACGACCCGCTGATGGCGCGCATGGCCTTGCTGGACTACCGGGTCAGGCCGCAGGGCGGACAGTGGCAGGCGCCGGCGGTGGTGCAGGTCCGGGAATTCCCTGATAGCGACGCCCATGTGCTGGAAACATTGAAGCCCGGCGAGCGCTACCGGCGCAGCGGCGTGGTCGAGCATGGCGGGCATGTCTGGGACCAGATCGTGCTGTATGCCGACGGTGCAGTGGGCTATGTGAGGCGGTGACCCCAATGGCGAACGTTCTCCGCCGCGACGTACGCAGGTACGTACCGGGCGTTCTGGTCGCGCTTCTGGTGGCCGGTCAGGTAGAGGCTGCAGGGCCGGACGAAGCGAGCCTGCGGTATTACCCGACCGTGGAGCAGGTGAGGAAGGATGTCGAAGCGGAGCGTCGTGATGATCGGCCGGGCGAAGTCGACGGGCGCATTTCCGGCTAGTACCTGCTGCTGGCCGAAGTACTCGAGAGTTCCTGGGGAGGGCGACACGGGCCGGCATCGTTCGATGTCCAGGCGCCCGAGAAGGCCAAGCTACTGCGCGACCTGTATCTGGATGCCAGCGCCGAAAGCGGTACGCACCGGTTTCCTGCGCTCCAGCCCGAGTGTTCGGGTCGCACGGTCGAGGAGCAGAAAGCCAAAGGCATCTGCGCCCGCGTGAACTACATGGCCGCCCAGAGCAGCCAGCGCTTCCAGCCCGACGAAGTTCTGCGGGTGGCCCAGCGATATTTCCCTTCGCAGTATCGCGACGCCTTCATCCGGCACTCGCCTGCGCAGGAGTTGGACGAGTACGCATCCAGGATCGCGCAAGAGCGCCAGGCTGGACAGCGGAAGGCCGACCTTGAGAGCAAGTACGCACGGCATGAGGTCATGAGGCGCCGCGTGCTTGCGGGGGCGATCCTGGCGATGCTGGCGGTGCCGATGGTGGCCTTGGCTCTGCTGATGCGTCGCGCCAAGCGTCAACAGGCACGTGCCACGTCGCTGACCAGAATCATTTCAGCAGACGACCTGTATCTTTTTTCGAGATCCGGCCGAGCAGTCGACGTTCAGCGCTATAGCAGGACACACGTCACGACGACAACAGAGACGCCTTATGTCCATCCCGACAGCTGGCAGTCGCGGGCGCCGTCGACCACCACCACCATCACGGCCACGGATCACTTGACCCTCTTCATCAAGGGTGATGACGGAGACGAGCGGCAGGAAAGCTTCGTCGATCTGCGGGTCGCCGTCCGGGCAGGTGATCGCGTCACCCTGGTGTATGGCGGCGACAGATGGTCCCGCACGGGCGTGGCGGTTGCGATAGTGAACATGGATACGCGTGAGGTTGCCGTCGATGTACTTCAGGCAAGGCGCATCGCGTCACGGTACTCGCTGCTCAGGGCTGCTTTCTGGGGTCTTGGGGTGGCTGCCGTCGGTGCCACGGCGGATATGGCCTTCGGCATGTTCGCATTCACGCTGGCCGGATTGGCGCTGGGTTTGGTGGCAGCGCTGACGTTGGCTTTCGCGTGGCAAAGGTCATTGTGGGCGAACATTCAGGCGAGAATCCGCGTCTTTGCCAATGGATTGGCGGCGGAGGTCTGAGCAAGCTAGACCTGGCATAAGCGCTTCGTCCGCTTCCGATCGAAAGCGGGCAGGTATATGCCGGGGGTTAAGTCTTTGTTTTATTGAGCCCAGTTTGTGGGCCCCCATGGTCCAAGCTGCTGAAACCCCGGGCTGTGTCCCAGATTCGGCGCAGATTCGTCACATGGGAAATGGCGCGCCTGGAGGGATTCGAACCCCCGACCAATGGCTTCGGAAGCCACTACTCTATCCGGCTGAGCTACAGGCGCACGGGACCGGCATTCTAGCCGCAAAGCGGGGGGTTGGCCCACTCCGGTGCAAGCGATGCGGAAAATCCGGTCCGGGCGGCGTGCCTGTTACCCTTTCGCGCATGGGATACGAGCGTTTCGAAACCGAAGCCATGCCGCGCTGGCGCGAGCGGCTGGGCCAGTACTGGAAGCTGGTGCGCGGCGATCGCCCCATCGGCGTGCTGCTGCTGCTGTGGCCCACCTGGTGGGCCCTGTGGCTGGCGGCCGACGGCGTGCCGCCGGCGTGGACCCTGTTCGTGTTCACGGCCGGCGTGTGGCTGACCCGTTCCGCGGGATGCGTGATCAACGATTACGCCGACCGCTGGCTGGATCCGCAGGTGGAGCGCACGCGCGGGCGTCCGCTCGCGACCGGGGCGGTCTCCGGACGCGAAGCCCTGGCCGTGTTCGCCGTGCTGATGCTGGTGGCGTTCGGGCTGGTGCTCATGTTGAACCGCCTGACCGTCTGGCTGAGCTTCGCCGGCCTGTTCCTGGCGGCCAGCTATCCGTATCTGAAGCGCTACACCTATCTGCCGCAGGTCTATCTGGGCCTGGCCTTCGGCTGGGGTATCCCGATGGCGTTCGCCGCCGTGCAGGGCGAGGTGCCGCCGGTGGCCTGGGTGCTGTACGGCGCCAATATCCTGTGGGCCACGGCGTACGACACCTGGTATGCGATGGTGGATCGCGAGGACGACATCCGTGCCGGATCCAAGTCCACGGCCATCCTGTTCGGCGACCTCGACCTGGTGATCCAGGGAGTGCTGTACGCGTTGATGCTGGTGGCCCTGTATCTGGTGGGCCGGCAGGCGGGGCTGGGGCTTTACTACCACCTGCTGGCGCTGGGCGTGGCCGCGCTGCTGATCGCCTGGGAATTCATGCTGGCGCGCCACCGCGGGCGCGAGGCTTGCTTCCGCGCCTTCCTGCACAACAACTGGGTGGGCGCGGCGGTGTTCGCCGGTCTGGCCCTGGACCTGTCCGGTCTGGCGGTCTGGCCCTTCTGACCAGGGCACAACGGGCGGCTGTCCGTCACACGGCGACGGCGGCTTCACGGCACCCGCGCACACACCCAGGCGTCCACCCGCTCGACGCCCGCAGTCCTCAGCGCATGGGCCGCCGCCGCCAGCGTGGCGCCGGTGGTCATCACGTCGTCGACCAGCGCCACATGCGCCGGCAGGGCGGCTTGGTCCGCTACGGCGAACGCGCGTGCCAGGTTGCGCTGGCGCTGGCCGGCATCGAGTTCGGACTGCGCTGCCGTGGCGCGGATGCGCTGCAGCAGGTCTGCGCGCAACGGCAGGGCCAGCGCGGCGGCCAGCGGGCGCGCCAGTTCCAGCGCCTGGTCGTAGCCACGCTGTCGGATGCGCCGGGCGTGCAGCGGCACCGGCACCAGGGCATCCGGACGCGGCGCAGACATCAGTGCGCCGGCCATCAGGTCGGCCATCAGGCGTCCGGCCGCCAGGTCCCGATGGAACTTGAAGCGCGGCACCAGCCGGTCCAGCGGAAAGCCGTATACGAACACGGCCCGTGTCTGCGCCAGCAAGGGCGGATCGCGCAGACAGTCACCGCAGACCCCGGGTGCGGACATCGGAAGCCCGCATTGCAGGCAGGCGATCCTGTTCCAGGGAAGCCGATCGGCGCACGAGGCGCACAGATCGCGCCCGTTACAACCGCGTTCGCGGCAGATGAGGCAGCGTGGCGTGAGCAGCGACCGGCTGGCCCGGCGCCACCAGCCGTCAACTTTCGGAGCATCCATGCGGTTGACAGGGCAGGGCCCGGTTTCCAGACTTCCCCGACTGTAATCCGCCGAGGCCGCGATGTCCGTTCACATTTCCAGCGATACCCCCCTGCTGCGCCACGACTGGCAACGGGAGGAGCTGCTGGCGCTGTTCGATCTGCCGTTCCCGGACCTGCTGCATCGCGCCGCGACCGCACATCGCGCGCATTTCGATCCGGCGGAAGTCCAGGTCTCCACCCTGCTGTCGGTGAAGACCGGCGGCTGTCCGGAGGATTGCGCCTACTGCCCGCAGGCGCAGCGCTACGACACCGGCGTGGCTGCGCAGAAGCTGATGGACGCCGAGCAGGTGCTGGCGAAGGCCGCGCAGGCCAAGGCCGCCGGGGCGTCGCGCTTCTGCATGGGCGCGGCGTGGCGTTCGCCGAAGGACCGCGACATCCCCAAGGTCGCCGAGATGATCCGCGGGGTAAAGGCGATGGGCCTGGAGACCTGCGCCACGCTGGGCATGCTGAGCGGCGCGCAGGCGCAGGCGTTGAAGGAGGCGGGCCTGGACTATTACAACCACAACCTCGACACCGCACCCGACTTCTACGGCGACATCATCCACACCCGCCAGTACCAGGACCGTCTGGACACGTTGGCGCATGTGCGCGATGCCGGCATGAAGACCTGCTGCGGCGGCATCGTCGGCATGGGCGAATCGCGCGACCAGCGCGCCGGCCTGCTGCAGGCGCTGGCGAACCTGCCGGCACATCCGGATTCGGTGCCGATCAACCGGCTGGTGCAGGTGGCCGGCACCCCGTTGCACGGCACCACCGAGCTGGACCCGTTCGAGTTCGTCCGCACGATCGCCGTCGCCCGCATCGTGATGCCGGCCTCGATGGTGCGCCTGTCGGCCGGCCGCGAGGCGATGAGCGACGAACTGCAGGCGCTGTGCTTCCTGGCCGGAGCCAATTCGATCTTCTACGGCGAAAAGCTGCTGACCACCGGCAACCCGGACACCGAGCGCGACCAGGCCCTGTTCGCGCGCCTGGGCCTGCGACCCATGCAGGTGCAGGTGGAAAACGTGCACGACCATCACAGAATGGAAGGCGCCGGCAGCGGTACGGTGCACGCCGACATCACCCATCCTGCGCCGTGCTGCGGCCAGGCGGCGTAGTCGGGGGCACCACAGGGGACAGGACGAAGGCCATCACGCCGGCGCGGGCATCGCGTCCCGGCGCGTCGGTGTCGGCGTGTCCCGGCCGCCGCCGATGCGCGCTCCCGTACCCGGTCCCGAACCCATGACACGCCCCGACCTGCACGACCGCATCCTCGCCCAGCGCCAGCAGCGCGTGGCCCTGGCGCGCCAGCGCACGCGCCGCACCGTCAACCGTCGCGATGGCGTGCGGGTGGAGGTCGAGGGCCGCTGGCTCACGGAGTTCAGCAGCAACGACTACCTGGGCCTGGCGCAGCAGTTCGAAATCACCAACGCACTGCAGGACACCGCCGCACGCGAGGGCACCGGTGCCGGCGCGTCGCACCTGGTCAGCGGCCACCATGCGGCGCACGACGGGCTGGAGCGGGACATCGCCGACTGGCTGGGCTATCCCCGTGCGTTGCTGTTCGGCAGCGGATTCCTCGCCAACCTGGCCGTGCAGCAGGCCCTGCTGGAGGACGGCGATGTCTGCGTGCAGGACCGTCTCAACCATGCCAGCCTGCTCGACGCCACGCGGCTGGCAGGCGCCAAGCTGCGCCGCTATCCGCACCTGGATCCCGAAGGCGCCCTGCGCCAGCTGAAGCTGCAGCCGGACGGCGCCGCCATGCTGGCGACCGACGGCGTCTTCAGCATGGATGGCGACACCGCGCCGTTGCGTGCACTGAGCCTGGTCGCGCGCATGCAGCAGGCGCTGTTCTTCGTGGACGATGCGCACGGCGTCGGCGTGCGCGGACCCGAAGGCCGCGGCAGCGTGGCCGAAGCGCGCATGGGTGTGGCCGACGTGCCACTGCAGCTGGTCACCCTGGGCAAGGCGCTGGGGGGCTACGGTGCCGTCGTCGTGGGCGAAGAGACGCTGATCCAGCATCTGGCCGAGACCGCGCGCCCCTACATCTACACCACCGCGCTGCCGCCGGCGCTGGCGGCGGCCACCCGCGTGGCGGTGAAGCACGCGCGCCGCGACCAGTGGCGGCGCGAGAAGCTGCAGTCGCTGGTGGACCGCTTCCGCAGTGGCGCACAGCGCGCCGGACTGCAGCTGATGGCGTCGGATTCGCCCATCCAGCCGGTGCTGTGCGGCAGCGATGGCAACGCACTCGCGTTGGCGGCGGCGCTGGACAGTGCAGGCTACCTGGTGCCGGCGATCCGGCCGCCGACCGTGCCGGACGGCAAGGCGAGGCTGCGGGTGACCCTGTCGGCCCTGCACTCGCCGCAGGACGTGGACGGTCTGGTGGACACCCTGGCGCGCTCGTGGGAAGCGGTGCAGCGCGTGCATGGCGCCGTGGCCTGAGGCGAACCCCCTTCTGCGATCCCGGGGCACGCGGGATCGGCGACAATACGCCGCATGCATATCGAAACCCTCGGCAGCGGCCCCTCCCTGGTGCTGCTGCATGGCTGGGCGCTGCATGGCGGCGTATTCGCCCCGCTGGTGCAGCGGCTCTCCGACCGCTACACGCTGCATCTCGTCGACCTGCCCGGGCACGGCTTCAGCCGTGACAGCGAGGTTCCGCTGACGCTGGACGCCACTGTCACCGCCATCCTCGCCCGCACGCCGCCGGCCGCCTGGCTGGCATGGTCGCTGGGCGGGCTGTTCGCGCTGCATGCGGCGGCATCGTCGTCGCAGGTGCGTGGGCTGGCCATGATCGCGGCGACGCCGCGCTTCGTGCGCGACGGCGACTGGCCGCACGCCGTGGAACGCCGCGTGTTCGCACAGTTCGGCGACGACCTGCGCAACGACTACGCCGGCACACTGGAGCGGTTCCTCGCGCTGGACACGATGGGTTCCGAGCACGCGCGCAGCGAACTGCGCACGCTGAAGCACGACCTGTACGCGCGTGGCGAGCCGGCACCCGAAGCCCTGCAGCAGGGCCTGCACCTGCTCGAGCAGTCCGACCTGCGTGCAACGCTGCCGGCACTGTCCGTACCCACGCTGTGGCTGGCCGGGCGCCGCGACCTGCTGGTGCCGACGAAAGCGATGCAGGCGTCTGCCGCCGTCACGCCGCAAGCCACTTTCGTCGAGATCGCCGGCGGTGGTCACGCGCCGTTCTTGGGGCACGCCGACCGCGTGGCGGCCGACGTGGATCGCTTCATGCAGGCGCTGCCGCTCGGAGCCACGGCATGAGCACGTTCGACCAGCGCCACATCCGCCGTGCGTTCTCGCGCTCGGCCGCCGGCTACGATGCGGCGGCGGCGTTGCAGCACGAAGTCGAGAAGCGCCTGCTGGAGTCGCTGGACTACTTCGCCCTGCGGCAGGGCCAGGATGCAGCCGATCCGAAGGTGGTGCTGGACGTGGGCTGCGGTCCCGCTCACGCGGCCGCCGCCATGCGCAAGCGCTGGCCGAAGGCGCAGGTCGTCGCACTGGACCTGGCGTTGCCCATGCTGCGCGAGGCGAAGAAGCAGGCCGGCTGGTGGAAGCCGTTCCAGCGCGTCTGCGCCGACCTGCGTGCACTGCCCGTGGCGGAAGCCAGCGTCGACGTGCTGTTCTGCAACCTGAGCCTGCAGTGGGTGGACGACCTGCCGGCCGCGTTCGCCGGCTTTCGCCGCGTACTGAAGCCCGGCGGCCTGCTGGTGTGCTCGACGTTCGGACCGGAAACGCTGCAGGAACTGCGCGATGCGTTCGCGCAGGCCGACGATGCGCCGCATGTCAGCCCGTTCCCTGCCATCGCCCAGTTCGGCGATGCGCTGATGCTGGCCGGCTTCCGCGATCCGGTGCTCGACCGTGACCGCTTCACGCTGACCTACGACGACCTGCCGGCGTTGATGCGCGAACTGCGCGCGATGGGCGCGACCAATGCCTTGCACCATCGCCGGCATACACTGACCGGTCGCGCGCGCTTCGCGGCCGCGGCGGCAGCCTACGAGCCGTTGCGTCGCGCGGACGGCAAGCTGCCCAGCACCTGGGACGTCATCTACGCCCATGCCTGGGCGCCGCCGGCGGGCGCGCCGATACGGGAGCAGGGGGAGGACATCGCGGCGGTGCCGCTGTCGAAGATCCCGATCCGGCGACGCGGCGAGTAGCTTCACCGCGTAGGTTCATCGCACGGGCTCGCTGCGGCCCGTTACGCGTCGCGCCGGCTCAGGGATTGTCGCGGCGCACCTGCCGGATCCAGTCCTGCAGGTTGTAGTAGTTGGTGACGCGGGCGATGCGGTCGTCGCGGATATCGAAGAAGGCGCCGCCCGGCAGCGCGTAGGTCTGTCCATCCGCTGGTGGCAGGCCTTCGTCGGTATGCAGGTACTCGCCGTGCACCACGTATTCGGCGGCGGCGCGCAGGCCATCCTGGGTGACCAGGACCACGATGTCGCGCAGCTGTTCGCGGTAGCTGGCGTTCATGCGCCCCAGGAAGGCCGCGAACGCCTCGCGCCCCACTTCGCGCGCGCCCTGGTTGAGGTCGTGCACCACGTCTTCGCTCAGCATCGCCAGCATGCCTTCCCAGTCGCCGCGGTTGAAGGCGGCGTAGTAGCTGAGGACGAGTTCGGTGGCGCGGTCCTGCCGGCGCGTGCCGTCGATCTTCATGGCGGATCCGGGTGGTGGGCGAGCTGGCGATGATACGCCACGCCGTCAGCGCGGCAGGCGGTCGCGGTGGAAGAAATACACTTCCTGCAGCAGGAAACGCCAGCGCGTGGCGAAGGTGCGGAAGCGACTGGTCGGCGTGGGCGAGCCGACCGCGCGGATGCCGAGTTCCTTGCTGATGCGCAGCGCGCGCGCCATGTGCAGCGGGTCGCTGACCACGATGACGTCGTGCAGCTGGTGCTGCTGCATCAGCAGCGATGCCTGGCGCAGGTTGTCGTGGGTGTTGCGCGACAGCGATTCGATCAGGATCGCCTTGTCCGGCACCCCCTGGCGCAACGCGTAGCGGCGCGCGACCTGGGACTCGGAGAAGCGTGCGCCGACGCCGCCGTAGCCGCCGGTGAAGATCAGTTTCGGCGCCAGCCCGCGCTTGTACAGGTCGATGCCGTGGCGGATGCGTTCTTCGAACACCGGCGACGGCTTGGCGTCGTAGGCGGCCGCGCCCAGCACGATGATGGCGTCGGCGGGCCGGGCGTCGTCGCGCTGGCCGACCCAGGTGATGTAGGCGGCCACGCCGGCGAGCCAGAACAGGACCATCAGCAGCAGCCGCCAGGTCCAGCCGAACACCCCGCGCCGGGGGTTCCTGCGACGCGCGTTCATGCCGCGGCCTTCCAGGGCAGGGCGTCCAGATCGACATTGCCGCCGGACAGGATCACGCCGACCCGCTGTCCGGCCAGGCGCTCGCGCTGGCGCAGGATGGCGGCCAGGGCGATGGCGGAGGAGGGTTCCACCAGCAGCTTCAGGCATTCCCACAGCAGCCGCATCGCGACGAGCGTTTCGGCGTCGGGCACGGTCACCACCTCCACCCGATGCGCGCGCAGCAGGGCGAAGTTGGGTGCGCCGAGCGTGCCGCGCAGGCCGTCGCAGAGGGTATCGGGGATGAAGTCCACGCGCAGTTCACCGGCTGCCAGGGATTCGGCGGCATCGGCGGCACCGGCCGGTTCGGCGCCCATCACGCGGCAGCCGGACGCCGTGGCGGCCACGGCGAGCGCCGTGCCCGACAGCAGGCCGCCACCGCCCACCGGTGCGACCAGGACGTCCAGCGGGCCTTCCGCGTTGATCAGTTCCAGCGCAGCGGTGCCCTGGCCGGCGATGACATGCGGATCGGTGTAGGGGTGTATCAGGCGGGCGCCGGTGTCCGCCTGCACCCGCGCCGCCGTCGCCTCGCGGGCGGCGATGGTGGCCGCGCAGGTGTGCAGGGTGGCGCCCTGACGCGCGATGTTGGCCCGTTTGGCGGCGTTGGCGCCTTCCGGCACCACCACGTGGCACGGGATGCCCCGCGTACGCGCGGCCAGGGCCAACGCGGCGCCATGGTTGCCGGACGAATGCGTGACCACGCCGCGGGCCGCCGTCGCTTCGTCCAGCGCCCATACGGCGTTGCACGCGCCGCGGAACTTGAAGGCGCCCGTCCGCTGCAGCGGCTCGGCCTTGAAATGCAGCTCGCAGCCGGCCAGCGCATCCAGTGCGCGCGAGCGCAGGACGGGCGTGGCGTGCGCATGGGGTGCGATACGGGCGGCGGCGGCAAGGACGTCGTCGTAGGTGGGCAGGGGCATCGACATGCCGAAAGGTTAACGCATCGTCGCGGTTCGCCGCCGGCTGAAGCGGGCCCGCACGGGCAGGACGCGAACGGCCACTGTCCGGACGGGTTAAGCACGGATTCAATGCATCGGGCCGATGCTGCCTACAGAATCCCCGGGGGGTCCCGACATGAAGCGCTCATCCTTGTACGCCCTTGCCGTCGCCAGCCTGTCCCTGGGCGGCTGTGCGACGTACGACTACGTCGGCGACACCGCCCCGGGCGGTTACTACCACGGCCGGCCGAGTACGCAGTACTACGATCCTTACGGCGGGGGCTATTACGGCGGGGGCGGCGTCTATGGCAGCTACGGGTACGGCAGCCCCTACGGCTATCGCGGCTATTACCCCTATTACGGGTACTACGGCCCGTACTATCCCTATTACCCGCCCCACCATCACCCGCGCCCGCCGCGTCCCGGCGACAGCGACAAGCCGCCGGGTGGCGGCAACCGTCCGCCCCCGTGGCGTGACCCGACCGGTCGCTGGCGTGAGGGCGGCTCACAGCCGATGGTCCCCAACCGGGCGGGCCAGGCGTTGCCGTCGCCCAGCCAGCCGCGCGTGGGCGAGGGTGGCTACCGTCCGCCGCGGGTGATGCCGGCGCCCTCGGCGCCCCGTGCGACCGAACGCCCGCAGCGGATGGAGCGGCAGGCACCGGCCCGGGTCGAACGTCCGGCCCCGCCGCCGCGTCCATCCGGCCGCTCGGACAACACCATCCGTCAGCGCGAACCCTGATCCGGGGCCTCGGAGCGGGCCGAGCCGTTGCTTTCCCCCTGCCGTCGTCGCAGGCTGCGAACATGAGTTGACCGGTTGCGTCGCTTTCTGACGTAAGCGGCAATAAAGGTTCAATGTCGACGTCCGGTGGGGAAATCTGGATCCCCCCTGTTCCGGCCCTGCCGGACGTCGGCGCCTAACAAAAAGCCCGGCCAAGCCGGGCTTTTTTCTTGCTCTGGTATCCTGCGCGCAGAAAAAAGGGGCCGGCAGTCCCCCGACTACCGGCCCCTCGGCATCCCCGGCGTGCGCATGGCTGGCCCCTGTTCCAATTACCAGCCCGGCGCCCCTGGTCGCTTGCCACGACGGGTGCACGGGAATACAGCAGGAAGCGTGCCAACTTCCCCTGCCTTCATGCAGGACGCCGCCCTCCCCATCCGATAGCCCACCGGCCTCCGCCACCGACCGCCTCATGAGCCCGAGCTTCCACCACTACGACGTCATCATCATCGGCGGCGGCCATGCCGGCACCGAGGCCGCGTTGGCGTCCGCACGCGCCGGCGCGCGCACGCTGCTGCTGACCCACAATGTGGAAACCGTGGGCGCGATGAGCTGCAACCCGGCCATCGGCGGCATCGGCAAGGGCCACCTGGTCAAGGAGATCGACGCGCTGGGCGGCGTGATGGCGTGGGCGGCGGACCGCGCCGGCATCCAGTGGCGCACGCTCAATGCCTCGAAAGGCCCGGCCGTGCGCGCGACCCGCTGCCAGGCCGACCGCGCGCTGTACCGCAGCGCGATCCGGCGAGCGGTGGAAGCGCAGCCGAACCTGACACTGTTCCAGGCCGCCGTCGATGACCTTGTCATCGAGAACGGCGCCGTCCGCGGCGCGGTCACCCAGACGGGACTGACCTTCCATGCGCCGGCGGTCGTGCTGACGGCCGGCACCTTCCTCGCGGGCAAGATCCATGTCGGCGAAACGCAGTACGCCGGCGGGCGCGCCGGTGATCCGCCGGCCACCGCCCTGGCGCAGCGCCTGCGCGAAGGCGCGTTCGTGGTCGATCGGCTGAAGACGGGGACGCCGCCGCGCATCGACGGACGCTCGCTCGACTATTCGGTGATGGAGGAGCAGCCAGGCGACGATCCGCGGCCGGCGATGTCGTTCATGGGCAGCGCCGCCGATCATCCACGCCAGGTGTCGTGCTGGATCACGCATACCAGCGAACAGACGCACGAGATCATCCGCGGCGCGCTGCACCGTTCTCCGATGTACTCCGGCCAGATCGAAGGCATCGGCCCGCGCTACTGCCCGTCCATCGAGGACAAGGTGGTGCGCTTCGCCGAGAAGGCCAGCCACCAGATCTTCGTCGAGCCCGAAGGCCTCGATGTCGCGGAGATCTATCCCAACGGCATCTCCACCTCGCTGCCGTTCGATGTGCAGCTGGCGCTGGTGCGCAGCATCCGCGGCATGGAGCACGCGCACATCACGCGCCCCGGCTACGCCATCGAGTACGACTTCTTCGATCCGCGCGGGCTCAAGGCGTCGCTGGAAACCAAGGCGGTCGCCGGCCTGTTCTTCGCCGGCCAGATCAACGGCACCACAGGTTACGAGGAGGCGGCGGCGCAGGGCCTGCTCGCCGGCCTCAATGCCGCGCGCTTCGCGCAGCAGAAGGAGGCCTGGTCGCCGCGCCGCGACGAGGCCTATCTCGGCGTGCTGGTCGACGACCTGATCACGCACGGCACCAAGGAGCCGTACCGCATGTTCACCAGCCGCGCCGAGTACCGGCTGCAGCTGCGCGAGGACAATGCCGATCTGCGTCTCACCGAAACCGGCCGCGCGCTCGGCTTGGTGGATGACGCGCGCTGGCAGCGCTTCGAAGCCAAGCGCGAGGCCATCGCGCGCGAGACCGGCCGCCTGCGTGCGCTGTGGGCCACGCCTGCGAATGCCCTGGGGCGCGAGGTCGCCGACACGCTGGGCGTGCAGGTCAGCCGCGAGACCAACGTGCTCGACCTCATCAAGCGCCCGGAGCTGGACTACACGAAGCTGATGGCGGTGCCGTCCATTGGTCCCGCCGTGGACGATGCGCAGGTCGCCGAACAGGTCGAGATCGGCGTGAAGTACGCCGGCTACCTGGACCGCCAGCGCGACGAGATCGAACGCCAGCAGCGCAACGAATCCACGCCGATCCCGGCGGGCTTCGATTTCGCCAGTGTGCGCGGCCTGTCGGCCGAAGTGCAGCAGAAGCTGGAACGTGTGCAACCGGAAACCATCGGCCAGGCCCAGCGCATTCCCGGCATGACGCCTGCGGCCATCTCGCTGCTGCTGGTGCACCTGGAGCGGGCGCGGCGTACGCGGGTGGCGTAAGCGCCGCTCGGCTGTTGTAGGAGCGACGTAAGTCGCGACCGTGGATTTTCAGCGACGACGCACCATCCATGCAGGAGAGCAAGCCTTGCACGCGGGAAAGCGTGCGGTCGCGACTTGCGTCGCGCCTACAGGGGTTCTTCGGGATGCCGCTGCTTCCATGCCGCCAACTGCTCGCGGTAGTGCTGCAGCTGCTCCGCATACAGGTCGTGCACGCAGATCGGGCAGCCGCTGTTGCAGCAGTCGCTGGGCAGCGGCGGCTCGGGTTCGACCGGTCGGGGGTCGTCGTCGGGCCTCACTGGGCGCCCATTTCCTTCAGCAGGTGGGGCGCGGGGTACACCTTGCCCATCAGCCAGCGCAGGTAACGCATGTCCACGTGCACCGCGCGCTTGTAGCGCGGGTCGAACATCCAGCTGGCGCTGACGGATTCCCAGTTGCTGTCGAAGTTCAGGCCGATCAGTTCGCCACGTGCGTTGAGTACCGGGGAACCCGAATTGCCGCCGGTCGTGTCCAGGTTGGTGAGGAAGTTGACCGTCTGCGTCTTCAGCACCGGATCTTCGGTGCCGGCGAAATCGCCTTTCGCGATCGCATCCAGCAATGGTTTCGGCGCGTCGAACGGCACCTGGCCGGTGTTCTTTTCGACGATCCCGGCGACCGTGGTCACCGGCGTGTACTGCACGCCATCGCGGGGCGAGAACCCGTCCACCCTGCCGAAACTCACGCGCAGGGTACCGTTGGCATCCGGGTACAGCGCGCGCCCCTGCTGCCGGCGCCAGGCGAACAGCGCACGCATGTACGCCGGGCGAAGACGAAGCTGCTCGCCTGCGCGGGTCTTGCGCTCCTGCTCCAGGGCCAGCTGCACCGGTACCAGCGACGCCGCCAGGTCGATCAGGGGATCGGCCGCCATCGGCCTGCCTTCGCGCGCGGCCGCGAAGCGCGACAGGCGTTCGGCCTCGTCGCCCAGTTTCGTGTTCGCGTACAGCGCATCCAGTGCCTGCGTCAGTGCGGCGGGCGTGCGGCCGAAGGCGGCATCGAAGCCGGGCAGGCGCTGCGCGTCCGGCAGCTGCTGGTAGCGCGTCAGCAAGGCCGTGAGCAGGGCTTTCTCCACCTCCGGCGCATAGCGGCGCTGCACCTGCTTCAGGACGCCTTCGATCAGGGCGTGGTCGCGCGCCTGGTAGCCGCTCTCGCGCTCGGCGTCCGGCTTGGCCAATTCCACGCGCAGCCGTTCCAGGGTGATCGCGGCGCGCATCAGCTGGGACTGCGAACCGAACAGGGACAGCAGCAGTTCGCGCTCGCGCATGGCCGAGCCGCCGGCGATCGAAGCGGCAAGCGCGTCGATGTCCGCCCGCTCCTTCGCCGCCACGTCGGTCGCCAGCATGCCGCGTTCGTCCTCGGCGCGGACGCGCACGGCATCGCTGCGACGCAGGCCTTCCAGTTCGCCCGCGGCGCGCTTGCGGTTGTTCTTCAGCGACTGCAGCTGCGCGGCATAGCGTGTCTTCGCGTCGGCATCCTGCCTGCCGGCCGTTTCGATCACGTCGATCAGCTGGTCGAATACCGCCACGCGTGCCGGCAGCGTCCAGTTGACCTGCTCGTCGAACTCGGCGGCGGTGCGGTGCCGGTACGTCGTGCCCGGGTAACCGGCCAGCATCGCGTAGTCGCCGGCCTTCGGTCCGTCCTTCGCCAGCGACAGGTGCGCGGGCGCGCGATAGGGCACGTTGCCCGGGCTGTAGGCGGCCGGCTTGCCGTCCTTGCCCACGTAGGCGCGCAGCAGGGTGAAATCGCCGGTGTGGCGCGGCCACATGAAATTGTCGATCTCGTCGCCATAGTTGCCGATCGCGCGGGGCGGTGCGTAGACCAGGCGGATGTCGCGCAGTTCCAGCTGTTTGATGCGGTAGAAGTCCGTGCCGTAGTACATGTTCGCCACGCTGCAGCGGACGCCGGCTTCCTGCTCGCAGTCGGCGACGATCGCCTTGCTGGCGCGGTCGACGGCGTCGAAGTACGCGCGCCCGGTCTTGCCGGCCGCATCCTTTAGTACTGCGTCGGTCACCTTGTCGTAGCCCACCGTGACCAGCACGCGGAAATCCGGATTGGCGGGCAGCTCGGCGGCAGGATCGCCGGCAATGAAGCCGTCGTCGATCAGGTTGCGCTCGGCCTTGCTGTTGTACTGGATGACACCGTACGCCACGTGATGGTTGGTGAGCACCAGCCCGTCCGGCGAGACGAAGGCGCCGGTGCCGCCTCCGACGCGCACGACGGCGCTCAAGGGCGCGGCGGTGACGTCGGCCAGCGTCTTCGGGTCGCCCTTGAAGCCGGCGTCGCGCAGCGGCTTGCCCAACTGCGGCAGCTGCGAGGGCATCCACATGCCTTCGTCGGCGTGGACGGGCAGGGCGAGGGCGATGCCCAGGGCGAGGGCGGTCGTCGTGAGTCGGCGGCGCATGGTGCGGATCCAGCGGAGGAGACGGTCACGATATCGGGTTCGGCCGCAGTGCGGCAACGACGACCCGTGTCGGGTCGTCAGCGTGCGTCGCCAAGGAAGCGTCGCCAGCGTTGCGCCGCACGCTGGATGCCTTCGTGTTCGGCGTCCGCCAATGCGCGGAGCGGAGCGAGCGCCACGTCGGTGTCGCCGGCGCGCTTCCACGTCGCCACCACGCGGCCCTGGACGATCGCCGTGGCAGCGACCAGTCCGTTGATGCCGATCACGCGCCGGGTATGCGGGGCGTCCAGTACCGGCGTGCGGTCGCGGTAGCCGATCAGGTATTCGTCGAACGCGGGCAGCAAATGGATGGCGCGCGACCTTGCGGGGATGGGAGCGTCGGCGCGCCACCACCACGTCGTACCGTCGCGTGTCTGCTTCTCCAGCGCGGAGCCGGCGAGCTCCAGTGCCCGCAGCGCATCCTTCTGCGTCAGTCCCGACCACCACGCAAGATCGGCGGCGGTCGCCGGTCCATGGCCCTGCAGATAGCGCAGCGCCAGCCGGTGCAAGGCTTCGTCGCGGCCCAGCGGCGTACTCGGCGGAACCCAGGCATCCATCAGCACGAATGTCGGCTGTTTGCCATGCCGCGGCCCCTGGCAGATCGCACCTTCGTGCGCCAGCCAGTTCAGCAGGTGCAGGCCGCGCTGGTGGGCGCTGGCGAAGCCCGCGGCGTCCATGCAGGCATACAGCGCGGACCGCGTGAGCGGGGTGCCCGCGGCGAGCGCCTTCTCGACCACGTGCCTGCCCCGGGTCAGTGCGGCCGCATCCAGCCCCAGGTCGCGGGCGATGCGGGCCGCATTCGCGGCCTGCACGCGCGGCGCCAGCAGCGCCACCATCCATCGCACGTCCTCGCGCGCCAGCAGGTGCAGGGTGCCGCGCATCGGCCAGGTGCGCACGATCTCGCCGCGTTCGATCGCCTCCTCCACCTGCGCCCGCGTGGCGCCCTGGGTGCGCAGGCCGACGGCCCACAGCGCAGCGTGGTAGTCCTGCGCCTGCATGGCGCCCAGATGGCGCACCGCATCGGCCGGCGATGCCGCCACGGGCGCGCTGATACCCTGCGCATGCAGGCGCCGCGCCGTCAGCGACGGCGGCACGCTACTTCTCCTTGCGCCAGTTGATCGAGCCGCGCGTCTCGATGGTGCTGGATTCGATTTCCACGTCGAAACCCTTGCGCAGCAGGTACTTCAGCGTCACCGCCGAACCGGAGCCGATCATCGACACGCCGTAACTGACGTACAGCTTGGGCGAGAGGTACTTGCCCACGCCGAACACCGAGCCGCCCAGCGTGCGCGACTCCAGCACGCCGGCATCGTCCAGGCCGATCTTCGCGCCCAGCTGCGATGCCAGCAGGCCGGCGCCCGCGCCCAATGCCGACGATGCGGCGTTGATGCGCTGGCTTTCGTCGCTGCTGGCGGTATTGAGCGAGCGGCCCAGCACCAGGTAGGCGAGCGCTTCGGATTCGGACATGGCCGGGTTGGACCACACGCGTGCGCGCGGCTGGCTGGCGCGGCCGGTCACGTCGATGCCGGCGGTGACGCTGGCGCTGACCACCTCGCGCTCGGCGCGGATGTTGATGCGCGGATCGGAGACGGCATTGTTGCTCCACGTCAGCTCGCCGCGGGTGATGCGCAGCTTCTGCCCGTAGGCCTCGTAACGGCCATCCACGTCCAGCCGGCCCGTGGCCAGCATCTCGCGGCCTGGCTGCGAACGCACGTGCAGCGTGCCGGCCAGCGTGCCCTCCAGACCATAGCCTTTCAGCTTGACCTCATCGCCGACCTTCAGCGACAGGTCCAGGTCCAGCCGCGAACTGGGCGCACGCTCGGGATCGGCCGGGTCCAGCACCACCACGTCCTCCGAGGCGGACACGCCTTCGTCCAGCTTCTCCACGTCGATGGTGGCCGAGGGAATGCCCACCTCACCGCGGACCTGGATGGTGTTGTCGGCGAAGCCCACCTGGATGTTCGGCGACGCCACCGCGCGCAGGTCGGTGGTGTCGGCGACCAGCACGTTGTCGCCGCGCACCTGGAACTGCAGCGGCGTGGTGTCGTTGTTCCAGCCCAGCGTGCCCGACACGTTGAGGATGCCGCCGGTGCCGGTGCCGCCGGTGGACGACACGGTCTTCATGCCGCCGTCGATGCGCGCGCTGCCGTCCGACAGCGCGACCAGTTCGGCGCCACCGTCCACCAGCGACACGCCCAGCGCCGGCAGTTCACCGGTGAATTCGGTCAGCGTCGCCTCGCCGCTGAGCAGTGGATGCCCGCGCGTGCCGGCCACGCCGATGTGGCCGGCCAGCTTGCCGCGCGGGCGTACCAGGTCGGGCGAGAACAGTTCCATCCAGAACAGGCGCGAGTTGTGGAAGTACAGGTCGCCCTTCAACGGCGCGAACGCATCCCACCCGGTGTTGAAGGTGGCATCGACGTAGCCGTCGCCCTTGAAACCTGTGCCCAAGCGGCCCTGGATGCGCTGCGGGGTGAAGTCGACATCGAGGGTGAAGTTGTCGTAGCGGATGATCTCGCCACGCGCCGTGGTGCCCATCTTCAGGCCGCCATCCAGCGAAGCCAGGTGCACCTCGCCCTGCCATGCATTGCCGGCGGGGCGCAGCGTCGCATCGAGGGTGAACTCGCCGCGCAGCGTCAGCGGGCGGCCGTTGCTGGGCGGCAGCCAGGGCTGGACCAGCGCCAGCGACAGGGCTTCGCCGCGGACTTGCAAACCCTGTCGCGGCCAGTTGGCCGTGGCGCACAGCGCGCCGCCGATGTCGGAGCCCAGGCAGCTTTCCGACAGCGTCCAGTTGGCACCGTTCTGCGCGAAGCGCGCCGGCTGCCGCAATGTCCACGGGTTCCCCTTCGATGGGGCGATGCGCAGCGCGTCGAGCGTGCCCTGCCAGTCGGCACCGCGTTTCTTCGCAGCGCCCGACAGCGCGACCGCGCCCATGGCGTTGCGCGCATCGCCGTCGAAGCGCAGGTCTTCCACCGCACCCCGAGCATCGAGTTGCACGCTGTCCAGTACCGTCCCGACATCGACGGCGCGGCCCTGCAGGGCGAGTTCACCATTGCCGCTGCGCCAGGGCAGGCGGCCGCGCAGGCTGAGCGCGCCGGCGCTCCAGTCGTTCCAGCGCAGGTTTTCGCCCCCCAGATCGGCTTCGATGTCCGGCGCGGTGCGCGCGCCGGACAGCGCGATCGAGCCCGCCAGCGTCCCGCTGGCCCCAGGCGCCAGGTCGGCCAGATTCAACGGACGGAAATCCGCGTCCACGTCCAGCGTGTCGCCGACCTTGCCCTTGGCGGTGACCCGACTGCCACCCAGCGAGAGCGCAAGATCGCCCTGGCCGTTGTGGCCGTCCAGCGCGAACGTGCCGCGCGCGTCCAGCGGTCGGTCGCGCAGGCGGCCGGCGAGCTTCGGCACGTCCAGCGTGCCCTGGAACTGGCCGTCCTCACGCTGGCGCCCCTTGGAGGTGAGGTTGCCGGAGAGACTGCCGTTCCATCCCGCGGCGAAATAGCCGGGATCGAAACCGGCCAGCGTCGCCTTCACGTCCCAGTCCAGCACCGGCGACCAGCCGACGGTACCGGTCGCATCCAGCGTACCGGTCGGCATGGTGGCGCGCAGCGTCTGCAGTCGCACGCGCTCGGCGTTGCCGCGGCCGTCGAACTCCAGCAGCGCGCTGTCCTCGCCGCGCGTCAGCGTGGCCTTGCCGATGGCGGCCCAGGCTTCCCGCTTGCCGGCCAGGCCGAAGTCGCCCTCGGCGCCGATCATGCTGTCCGCTTCCGTGCCCCAGCGCAGGCCACGGGCATTCACCGCGAACCGGAACTCGGGATTCTCCGGCACGGTGAAATCCGCGCGCCCGCGCAGCGAGGCGTAGCCGTCGAACGCACGGATGGCCAGCGGCTCCACGGTCAGGACTTCGCCATCGATGCGCGCATGCGAGGGCTCGATCACCACGGCGATATCGCCCTGCTGCACCGAGCCCTGCAGGTCCGCCGCACCGCCGGCGCCCTTGGCCACCAGGTCGAACGCGACCGGCGTGCTGTCCTCCATCACGCCCAACAGCGACAGGTCGAGCGCTTCGGTTTTCGCGGCAAAGTTCCAGGTGGGCTTCGTCTCGCCGCGCAACGTCAGCGTCGCGCGCAGCGGCGCCGGTGCGGCGCCGGCCAGGCCGACGTTCATCCGTGCGCGATTGCCGCGGGCCACCAGGCCCAGGCGGGCCGGGGTGCGGCCCATCGCGGCCGGGAACACGCCGGTCGCCGTCAGGTCCGTGTCGTAGTTGTCGCGCGGTGCGTAGTCGCCCTGCACGCCGAACGCACCGCGGTCGCTGGCGATGGCCAGCTTCTCCGCATGCACGTAGCCGTTGCCGATGTCGATGGCGCCGGTCGCGCGCGAAATGTCGATGACCGGCTGGCCGTTCTGGCGCACCAGAAAGCGGTCGATCTCCAGCCGGTCGGCCTGGATCGCCAGCGGCATTTCGATCTGCGGCATCAGGTCGGGCCAGTGCGGCAGCTCGAACGGCGCATCGCTCTTTGGCACGTCGAGCATCGCGCCGCGCAGCTTCAACACGTCCAGGCGCAGGCGCTTGCCCAACAGCGGCCGCAGGTCCGGTTCCAGGTAGACCTCGTCGGCGGTGAAGCGGATCGTGTCCCAGCGGAAATCCACGCCACGCAGGGTCAGCGGACCGGCGATGGGGCCCTCGACCGACCGGTACGCCAGCGAGGCGTCCGCGGGCAGTCGCGCCTGGATCTGCGCCAGCAGCACGTCGCGGCCGGCGACGGTCTGCAGCAGCCAGTACAGGCCGATGCTCAGCAACACCACCAGCACGCCGGTGCCGATCGCGCTGCGGATCGCCAGCGTGCGCATGCGCGCACGGCGGCGCGCGCGCAGCTCGGCGATGCGCGCTTCGCGCTCCTCGGGCGTCAGGTTGTCGGGCACGCGTCGCTTCACAGGTCGGTCCCGATGTTGAGATAGAGCTGGAAGCTGGAATCCGGATCATCCAGTCCATGCGCGATGTCCAGTCGCACCGGCCCCACCGGCGAACGCCAGCGCAGGCCGACGCCGATGCCGGTGCTGAGCTGCGGGCGGGTGCCATCGAAGGCGCTGCCCGTGTCCACGAACACCGCACCGCCGTAGGGGCCGCCCTTGGGATAGAACTCGTACTCGACGCTGCCCGTCAGTACGTTCTTCGCGCCCAGCGCGTAGTCGCCCCGGCGCGGCCCGACTTCGCGCCACGCATAGCCGCGGATGCTGCGGTCGCCACCGGCGAAGAAGCGCAGCGACGGGGGCATGGCCACCAGCGAGCTGGTGAAGGTGTGGCCGTATTCGCCGCGCACGATCAGCGCGCTGTTGGTCTTGTACTGCTGCGACCAGCGCGCGCGCATGTGGAACTGCAGGAAGTTGGCGTCCGAGCCCGCGCCTTCCACGCCGCCGCGCAGCAGGATGGAGCCGGCCAGCTGGTCGGGGCGGTTCGAGCCGACCGGCGAGTTGGTGTAGTCCGCGCGCAGCGAGGGATAGGTGAACGTGGCGTACTGCACGGCGGTGTCGGGCAGGCCGGTAAGCGGATCGTTCTCGACATAGCGCCAGCGCTCGCGCAGCGCGTGGATCGAGGCGACTGCCGTCCAGTCCTCGCTGACCTGCCCACTGCGGCTGCCCGTGAACTCGACATGGCGCAGGTCGATGTAGTCGGTCTGTTCGTCGCTGGCCTGCAGGCCGACGGTGTACCAGCCGTCCAGCCACTTGAAGGCGGGGATGCGGTACTGGGTGAGCAGCGTCTTGCGCTTCTGCGCGTAGTCCAGGTGCGTGGACAGCTTGTGCCCGCGCGAATTGACGTAGCGCCGGTCCAGGCCCAGGCGGATACCGGGGCCGCTCTCGGTGCCGTAGCTGACGCCGGCGGTGTAGATGTCGCGCTTGGCCAGCTCCAGCTTGACGTCGATCGGCACGCGGCCGTCCTCGGCCTTGTCCGGGTTGGCCTGGATGTCGATGCTGGAGAAGTAGTCCAGCCCGACCAGCGATTCGCGCAGGCGGTCCAGCTTGCCCTGGTGGAAGTAGCTGCCTTCCTCCCAGTACACCAGCTTGTCCAGCAGGCCCTGATCGAACTTGTCCTGGAGGAAGGTGGTGGGGCCCATGTCGTAGCGGATGCCGCTGACCCAGCCCAGGGCGATGTCGGCGGCGTGGTCCGCGCGGGTGACTTCCACGCGGCGGTGGGTGAAGTCGGCGTCGAAGTAGCCGCGGTCGGCCAGGCGGCGCACGATGGTCAGCTTGCTGGCTTCGTAGGTCGTGTGGTCGAACACGTCGCCGACCTTGGGCGCGAAGGCCTCCAGGTCCTCCTTCAGGTAGCGGTCGTCGCCGCCCTCGCCTTCGATGGACAGGTCCCGCCGGCGCACGCGCACCGGTTCGCCCAGCTTCACCCGCACGGTGACCGTCAGGCGTTCGTCGTCGGCGGCTTCGGTGCGCGGCGCGTCGACGGTGATGGTGGGCGAGTAGTAGCCGAACGGCTCCAGCGCCTCGCGTGTTTCGGCGACCGCTTCGTCGAGCAGGTATTCCAGGCGCGACTCCGCCAGTCGCTTGCCCAGCGAGTCGTTGAGGGAGAGCGCGGTGTTGACGTTCTCGACCATCAGTTCGTCGTCCAGGCCCTCGATGTTCACCTTGCCGACGATGGCCGCCGCCCAGGCCGGCGCCGTGGTGGCAAGCAGGACGACGAAGGTGGCGAGGCGGGGGAGTCGACGCATGCGGGCAGGATACCGGGTGCGGGTTAAACGCGGTGAAGGTCAGCCGCGGTCCTGTGCAACATCGTTCACGCGAAGCGCGGGTACATGCCAAATGTGAAATGGCACGTCGCCCCGCGTGCCGACGCTCGTCATCCCGGCGAAAGCCGGGACCCCGCGACTTCGCTCCGTCGCATCCGAATCGACCCTTCCAGAGCCAGTGGGTCCCGGCCTGCGCCGGGACGATGGCGGGACGTGCGGAACTGGATTCAGGTGGACAGATGCTCGATGGCCGCCACCGCGCGGAAGCGGTCGGCCAGGCGCTTGAGCAGGGCCAGGCGGTTGGCGCGCACGGCCGGGTCGTCGGCGTTGACCATCACGCTGTCGAAGAACGCGTCCACCTGCGGTCGCAGGCGGGCGAGGTGGTTCAGCACGGTGACGTAGTCGTGGTGGTGAAGGGCTTCGTCGGTCTCGCCGAGCACGGCTTCCACCGCTTCGGCCAGCGCGCTTTCGGCCGGGTCGGTGAGCAGCGCGCGGTCCACGGCATGCGGAATGGCGATGTCGGCCTTCTTCAGGATGTTGCCGATGCGCTTGTTCGCCGCGGCCAGCGCCTCGGCCTCCTGCAGCGTGGCGAACGTGCCGATGGCATCCAGGCGCGTGTCGAAGTCGTACAGCGAGGCCGGCTTCAGTTCGGCGACCGCGTTGAAGTGCGCGGCAGGCACGCCCTTGTCGGCATAGTAGCCGCGCAGGCGGTCGAGGATGAAGTCGTAGAGATCCAGTCCCATGGTTTCCGTGTTGCGGTCCGCATGAGGCTGTACGACATCCGGAAGCAGCTCGATGGCTTTGTAGATCAACTGCCGTACATCGAGATTGAACCCGCTCTCGATCACCGTCCTCGCCAATCCCAGCGCATTACGCCGCAGCGCGAACGGGTCCTTGTTGCCCGTCGGCTTCAGGCCCGCGGCGAAACCGCCCGCGAGCGTATCCAGTCGCTCGGCGATGGCGAGCACCTTGCCCAGCGGCGACAGCGCGATGTCGTCGCCGGCGAAACGGGGCTGGTAGGCCTCGTCGATGGCCAGCGCGATCTCCTTCGGCTCGCCCGCGGCGAGGGCGTAGTGGCGGCCGGCGATGCCCTGCAGTTCGGGGAATTCGTTGACCATGCGCGACTGCAGGTCGTTCTTCGCCAGCAGCGCCGCCTTGCGAGCCTGTTCCGGATCCGCACCGACCTGCGCGGCAATGGCTTCTGCCAGCGCGGCCACGCGGGACACCTTGTCGGCGACGCTGCCCAACTTGGCCTGGTAGGTGACGGTCTTCAGGCCATTGCCCATCGACACCAGGCCCTGCTTGAGGTCCTCGTCGAAGAAGAACTTGGCGTCGGAGAAACGCGGACGGATCACGCGCTCGTAGCCCTTGCGCACTTCATCGACGTTCTGCGACTCGATGTTGGCGATGCCGATGAAATGCTCGGTCAGCTTGCCGCCATCGCTCAGCACCGGGAAGAACTTCTGGTTGATCTCCATCGTCTCGATCAGCGCTTCCTGCGGCACGGCCAGGAAGGCGGATTCGAAACTGCACAGCACCGCCGCCGGCCACTCGGTCAGACAGACCACCTGCTCCAGGTTGTCGTCGGTGATGCGCGCGCTGCCACCGGCCTGTGCGGCTGCTTTCTCGACTTCGGCGACGATGCGCGCGCGGCGGGCGTCGGGATCGACCAGCACCTTCGCGCCCTGCAGGGCCATCACGTAATCGCCCGGGTCGTTGATCCACACCGGCTTGTCGTGTTCGAAGCGATGACCGCGGCTCATGCGGTCGGACGTCACACCCAGCACCTGGGCCGGCACTACGTCCTTGCCCAGCAGCAGCACCAGCCAGTGCACGGGGCGCGCGAACGCATACTCGTGCGCGCCCCAGCGCATCGGCTTGGGAATCGGCATGCCGGCCAGCGCCTCGCGCACGATGTCGGCCAGCAGGTCGGCGGTCTTCGCGCCCGGCTTCACCGCACGGTGGACGAAGCGCTCGCCCTTGCCGTCGGTCGTGCGTTCCAGCGCCGTCCAGTCGATACCGACTTTGGCGGCAAAGCCTTCTAACGCCTTGGTCGGCGCACCGTTCGCGTCCAGCGCGATGTTGAGGTACGGGCCCAGCACTTCGGACTTCTGTTCCGGCTGCTCCACATCCACGGCCGGCAGCAGCACCGCCAAGCGGCGCGGCGTGTACAGTGGTTTGGCATCGCCACGCTCGAAGCCGATGCCGCGCTTCTCCAATGCGGTGATCACGCCATCGAAGAAGGCCTGCGCCAGGCCGGGCAATGCCTTGACCGGCAGCTCTTCGGTGCCGAGTTCGACCAGCAGGGATTTTTGTTCGCTCATGTGCATGCAACCTTGAGTTGTTCCCTTCTTCCCTTGGGAGAAGGTGCCCGAAGGGCGGATGAGGGGCGAGCGGAGTCATGACGGTCAAACCATCGGGACTCCATCGCCCCTCTCCCCAACCCCTCTCTCCCACAGGGACTTCCTGCGGTCGCCGAGGGGAGAGGGACTCTATGCGGTTTCTTTCTTCAATCCCGGAAAGCCCAGCTTCTCCCGCTGCGCGTAATACGCCTCGGCCACCGCCTGCGCCAGCTTGCGCACGCGCAGGATGTAGCGCTGGCGTTCGGTCACGGAGATCGCGCGGCGCGCATCCAGCAGGTTGAAGCTGTGGCTGGCCTTGCAGACCTGCTCGTAGGCGGGCAGCGGCAGGCCGACGTCGACCAGCTTCAATGCTTCCTTCTCGCAGGCGTCGAAGCGGTGGAACAGTTCCTCCACGTCGGCATGCTCGAAGTTGTACGTGCTCTGTTCCACCTCGTTCTGGTGGTACACGTCGCCGTACTTCACCACGCCCTGCGGGCCGACGGTCCAGACCAGGTCATAGACGTTGTCGACGTTCTGCAGGTACATGCAGAGGCGTTCCAGACCGTAGGTGATCTCGCCCAGCACGGGACGGCACTCCAGGCCACCGGCCTGCTGGAAGTAGGTGAACTGGGTGACTTCCATGCCGTTGAGCCAGACCTCCCAGCCCAGGCCCCAGGCGCCGAGGGTCGGCGATTCCCAGTTGTCCTCGACGAAGCGCAGGTCGTGCACGCGCGGGTCGATGCCCAGCGCCTTCAGCGACCCCAGGTACAGTTCCTGGATGTTGTCGGGGTTGGGCTTCATCACCACCTGGTACTGGTAGTACCGCTGCAGGCGGTTGGGGTTTTCGCCGTAGCGGCCGTCGGTGGGGCGGCGGCTGGGTTGCACGTAGGCGGCATTCCACGGCTCCGGACCCAGCGCGCGCAGGAAGGTGGCCGGATGGAACGTGCCGGCACCCACTTCCAGGTCCAGCGGCTGGATCAGGACGCAGCCCTGTTCGGCCCAATACTGGTTCAGCGTCTGGATCAGACCCTGGAAGGTTACCGGTGAAATTGTGTGTCCGGCCATGGCGTTATCGTGCACTGCGGAAAAGCGGGCTAGTATACGGGCAAGCCCTTATTCCGCCGATGTTTGCCGCCGTGGATGCCCGCGTGAAAGCCCCGTTCCTCATCGTCGAAACCGGCCAGCCGGTGCGCTCGATGCGGCGCTATGGCGGCTTCCCCCACTGGATCCGCGTGGCCGCCGGCCTGGAGGCGGGCGAGACGGTGGTGGCCAACGTCGAGCAGGGTGATGCGCTGCCCGGGCGGGACGGGTTTGCGGGCGTCATCGTCAGCGGCTCGGCCGCGATGGTTACCGACCGCGCGGACTGGAGCGAGCGCAGCGCCGAATGGCTGCGCGAGGCGGCCCACGAAGGCCTGCCGCTGCTGGGCATCTGCTACGGCCACCAGTTGCTGGCGCATGCGCTGGGGGGCGAGGTGGCGTACAACCCGGCCGGGCGCGAATCGGGCACCGTCCACATCGACCTGCACCCGCACGCCCAGGACGACCCCCTGTTCTCGGCGCTGCCGCTGAAGTTCACCGCCCACGCCACCCACGTGCAGACGGTGGCCCGGCCGCCGGAGGGCGCCACGGTGCTGGCCCGCTCGGCGCAGGACGACTGCCATGCCTTCCGCTGGCGCGACCGCGCCTGGGGCGTGCAGTTCCACCCCGAATTCGCCACCCACCACATGCGCGGTTACGTGCATGCCCGCGCCGAGCACCTGCGCAGCGAGGGGCACTGCCCCGGCACCATCGCCCGCAACGTGACGGCGGCGCCGCAAGCCCGCAAACTATTGCGGCGGTTCGTCCGCCACGCGCGCGGACTGCACGCGCGCTGATCCACCGCTGCACCCTCCCCAGAGAATCCCGATGTCGACGATCAACAAGGTGCCGGCCAGTGCCGGCGCGGAATGGCTGCTGGCGGGCTTCGCCCTGCTGAAGCGTGCGCCGGTGCCGCTGGCCACGCTGTCCGTGCTGTGGGGATTGCTCTCCATGGGCGTGATGCTGGTGGCGGTGACGCTGCCTGCCATGACGTTGGCCATGCAGTTCCTGTTGGTGCTGGCGGGGCCGTTGTTCTTCGCCGGCATGCTGTGGGCGGTCCGCGAGGTCGATGAAGGTCGCCCTGCGACGCCGTCCAACCTGCTGCAACCCGTGCGCGACGGCCATGCGCCTGCGCTGCTGGCCACGCTGTTGCCGCAGCTGCTGGCGGCCCTGGTGATGGGCGCGCTGCTGTTCGTCATGGTGGGCACCGAACAGCTGCAGCGCCTGGCGGATGTCTACCAGCAGATGCAGGCCATCGCGGCGGCCGGCGGACAGCCGGACCCTTCGCTGGTGGAAGGTCTGCCGGCCGGACGCCTGCTGCTGTGGCTGTTGCTGGTGGCGGTGGTCTTCGTGGCGGTGAAGTGGATGACCTTCATCGCCTCGCCGCAGATCCTGTTCTCGAACACGCACGTGGTCCATGCCATGCGCAACAGCCTGCGCGCGTGCGCCCACAACTGGACCGCGATGCTGGTGTTCTACCTGCTGGCGGGCATCGCGATCTTCGCCGTCGGCATGGGATCGCTGCTGGTGGCGTCGCTGCTGGCGCTGGTGCTGGGGCCCGCCCTTGCGATGGGGCTGTGGCAGTTCGTGCTGATGGCGGTCGTCATGCCGGTACTGGCCGGCGCGGCTTACGCGGCGTGGCGGCAGATGCTGGGTGGAAGCCCGGCGGCGGGCGCATCGGCGGCGCCGACCCGGATCGAAGTCTGAGCCGTCTGTATCGCGCGACAGGGCGGGCCACGGTACGCCTGCGGAACCGGCAGGGAATCAAGCGGTAGTTCCCGCTGCGGCAGTGCGCTCAGGCGCTGTCGGGGCGCGGGCGCGGCTTCAACCATCCTGCCGCCACGATGCCCAGCTCGTACAGCAGGCACATCGGGATGGCGAGCATCAGCTGCGAGACCACGTCCGGCGGGGTGATCAGCGCGGCCACCACGAACACGCCGACGATGGCGTAGCCGCGGCCTTCGCGCAGCTGCTGCGGGGTCACCCAGCCCAGCAGCACCATGATCACCAGTGCCACCGGCAGCTCGAAGCTGACGCCGAAGGCCAGGAAGATCACCATCACGAAATCCAGGTACTTGGCCGGGTCCGGCGCCAGCGTCACGATGTCCGGCGTGAACACGGTCAGCGCGTGGAAGACGCTGGGCAGCACCAGGAAGTAGGCGAACGCGCAGCCGGCGTAGAACAGCACGATCGCCGAGACCAGCAGCGGCATGGCCAACCGCTTCTCGTGCCTGTACAGGCCGGGCGCGACGAAGCTCCAGGCCTGGAACAGCAGCCAGGGCGACGACAGGAAGAGGGCGAGGAAGAACGCCAGCTTGATCGGCGCGAAGAAGCCCGAGGTCGGGTCGCTGGCGATCATCTGGGTGGCCTGGCCGGCGGGCAGCTGGGAAATCAGCGGCCGGGCGAGGTGGTCGTACAACTGGCGCACGAACGGCAACAGCGCCAGCAGGATCAGCCCGGTGCCCGCCAGTCCGCGGACCAGCCGCGTGCGCAGCTCCAGCAGGTGCTCCATCAGGCTGCTTTCGGCATCCTGCCCCGGCGCCTCGCGGTTCATCGCGGCTCCTTCGGCGGGAACAGGTCCGCGGTCGTGCCGACATCGGACGCGTGTGTGTCATCCGCTGCCGCAGCGTCATGCGTGTCGGTCATCGACGCCAGATGGCCTTCCTCTGCGATCGCAGGCGCCGGGTCGGGCGAGGCGACCGGCGGCCTGGCGAGTGCGGGCGGCGTGATCGCGGACTCGACGTCCTCGCGCAGGGCCTTGGCATCGTCGCGCACCGACTGGCGCACGTCCTCGAACTGGCGTTCGGTCTCGCGCGCGCTGTCGCGGATGCGCTGCTCGGTGTCGCGCAGGGCGTCCTGGGCGTCCTTGAGGTTGCGCTTGAGCTCTTCGGAAGCGAGCTCGCGTTCCAGTTCGTCCTTGACCGAGTACCACTGCGCGCGCGCGCGGCGCACCCACAGCCCGGCGAACCGCGCCGCCTTCGGCAGGCGTTCGGGGCCGAGCACGATCAACGCGACGACCGCGATGACCAGCAGTTCACTGAAGCCGATATCGAACATGGTCGCGGCGGGAGCCCCGCCGGATCAGCGGGCGTCGCGGTCGCGCTCTTTGGAGGCGCTGGTTTCGTCGCTGCGGGACTGGTCGTCCAGCTGGCCGGCCGGCTTGTCGTCGCGCATGCCTTCCTTGAAGCCCTTCACGGCCTCGCCGAGGTCCTTGCCGGCGCTGCGCAGGCGCTTGGTGCCGAAGACCAGCAGCACGACCACCAGCACGATGATCCAATGCCAGATGCTCAAACCGCCCATGGTGTGCTCGCAGGAAAAGTTGGGGCGCTCAGGATAGCGCAGGCGGGGGGTGAGGATGACGCCCGCGCCCCATGACTTCCGTTATGGCGTGCCGTCCAGCGGCTCGGTGCGCACTTCGCCGTCCTGCACCGGCTCGAAGCCCTGCGTCTGCGCGGGCGCCTCCACCACCACCGGCGCCACCGCGGGTGCCGGTGCGTGCGTCGCGGCGGACGGTGCGGCGCCGCCGGTACCGCGATTGCCGCGGGCCAGCTCGGTGACTTCCTCCAGCTGGTCGCGGAAGCCGACCACGGCATCGGACGGTTGGCCGGCGCGGCTCTCGAAGATGGCGCGCGGGGTGGCCGCGCTGCCGTAGACGGCCGTATTGGCCTCGTCATCGATCTGCAGCACGGCGCCGTCCAGCGCCACGCCGGCGAACAGGCCGCGCGCACGCGACCACGACCAGATCTCGGCCTTCAACTGGCCGTCGGTGGCGGCGCTGGCGTTGCGGCCCACCGGCCCCGCGGCCACACCGGCGTCGGCACCCAGGGTGACCTTGCCGTTGACGATGGAATCCAGCGACCGGTCGTTGCGGAACACCAGCACCACGTCCGAGGACTGCACGCCGGCCTGGAAGCCGATGCTGCCACCGGTGAGCTTGACGAAGACCGGCTGCGACCAGCTGCCGTCGGGGTTCTTCACCGACATCAGGCCATGGCCGCGACGACCGCCGATCACCAGCCCGGCCTTCAGGGTGTCGGGGATGACGATGATCGCCTTGCCTTCGTCCAGCAGTTTGTCGGGGATGCCGTTCTCGGGGATGCGCTGGATCTCGTTGAGCACGCGTACCGCATTGGTGGCGCGCTCGTCCTCCTTCGGCCCAGCGATGGCCTGGCCGGCGAACAGGGCGGCGGTCAGCGCGAGCGCGGTGGGCGTCAGCAGGCGGCGGGAGGTGCGGTTCATGGCGGGCTCCGTAAGCGATATGGCAGCAACACGCTGCAAGCGATTGAAAGTAGGCGGGCACGGATGAATCGGTGCTGACGCCGGCGGCTGTCGCGACGAGGGAGGTCTTCAGGTCGTGGGGTCGGTCCGCTCTGCCACAATACGCGGATGACCGACACATCCTCCACCGCCCTGCTGATCGTCAACCTGGGAACGCCCGAAGCGCCGACGCCGCGCGCGGTCAGGCGTTATCTGGCCGAATTCCTGCACGACCATCGCGTGGTGCAGCTGACGCGCTGGCTGTGGTGCCCGCTGCTGCACTTCATCATCCTGCCGCTGCGCAGCCCGAAGGCTGCCGCCAAGTACGCCAGCATCTGGATGCCGGAAGGATCGCCGCTGGCGGTATACACGCGGCGCCTGGCCGGAGCGGTGCAGGACCGCCTGCCGGGATGGCGCGTGCAGGACGCCATGCGCTACGGCGAGCCTTCCATCGGCTCGCGCCTGCAGGCATGGCGGGCCGAAGGCGTGCAAAAGGTGGTGGTGCTGCCGCTCTATCCGCAGTACTCGACCACGACCACCGAGTCGGTGCGCGATGTGGTGACGCGCGAGGCCCGCGGCCTGGACGTGCGGTTCATCGAGGACTATCCGGTCGATCCCGGCTGGGTCGCGGCGGTGGTCGGCTCCATCCGATCCTGGCGTGCGGAACACGGGGCGGGCGAGCACCTGTTGTTCTCCTACCACGGGCTGCCGCAGCGGCTGGCGCGCAACGGCGACCCCTACCCGCAGCGCTGCGAAGCCAGCACGCGGGCCATCGTGCAGGCGTTGGGCCTGCGCGATGGCGAGTGGACGTTGACCTACCAGTCGCGCTTCGGCAAGGAGCGCTGGCTGGAACCCGCCACGGACGCCACGCTGCAGGCCATGGCCGCGCGCGGCGTGCGGCGGGTCGACGTGGTCTGCCCCGGCTTCGCGGTGGATTGCCTGGAGACGCTGGAAGAGATCGCGATGCAGAACGCCGAGCTGTTCCACGAAGCCGGCGGTGAGGCGCTGCGCTACATCCCGTGCCTCAACGACGCGCCCGCGCATGCCGACGCGCTGGCAGCGTTGGCGCGCCGGGGCGCAGACGAAGCGGCATGACGTTGCGCGAATTCGAGGTCGATATCCCGCTCGGGCGCATCACCGGCCTGCGCGCGGGCCACGACGGTCCGCGCGTGCTGGCGCTGCACGGCTGGCTGGACAACGCGGCCAGCTTCGTACCGTTGGCCGACCATCTAGCGGGTATCCAGCTGGTCGCCCCTGACCTGCCGGGCCATGGCCGCAGCGCGCATCTCGCGCCGGGCGCCGAATACACCAGCGGCGTGGCGGTGAACGCGGTGCTCGACATCGCCGATGCGCTGGGCTGGGAGACCTTCTCCCTGCTCGGTCATTCGATGGGGGCCGGCATCGCCAGCCTGATGGCGGCCGCCGTGCCGCACCGCGTGCAGCGGCTGGTCGTGATCGAGGCGCTGGGCGGGCTGGCCGAAACGGTCGAACGCACGGCGGACCGCTGGCGCGAAGCCATCGCCGCGGCGCGCGCGCTGCCGGGCAAGCGGTTGCGGGTATTCGCCGATCTGGCCGCGCCGGTGCGGGCGCGCATGCAGGCCAACCAGTTGAGCGAAGCGGCCGCACGGCTGCTGGTCGAACGGGGCGTGCGGCCGGTGGAGGGCGGCTTCGTGTGGAGCAGCGACCCGCGCCTGACCCTGCCCACGCCGCAGCGCCTGGACGAAGCGCAGCTGGCGGCGCTGGTGGCCGGCATCGGCTGCCCGACGACCGTGGTCTACGCCGATCCGCCGCAGCCGTATTTTCCGGAGCCGCTGCGCAGTCGGCGGGCCAGTCTGCTGCCCGATGGCCAGTTGCACGTCATCGCCGGCACCCACCACCTCCACATGGAGGACCCGGCCCGCGTCGCGATGTTGATAGGCCCGTTCCTGCGGGCCTGATCAGTCCTGCCGGGCGTAGTGGAAATCCAGCGCCAGGCGGATGTCGCCCTTGCGTATGGGGGCGGTGCTGCGCCACCAGGCCGTGGTGGCGGCGTCGAGCTCGCTGTCCTGCTGCGCCAGGCGCCGCAGCAGGGCGATGTCCTCAGCGCTGGCGAGCTGTTCGTCGGGCAGATGGTAGTGATCCAGCGGCATCCGCGCGGCCCCGGGCGTGCGGGTGACCCGTGCCAGCAGGGCCACCATTGTCACGGCCAGCAGGGCGTATCCGGTGACGAGGATGGCGATGGAGCCCTGCGTGCTGCCGGACCACGCCAGGGCGCCCGCGGCGAACAGGGCCAGTGCCAGCCAGCGTGCGGGCCGGTCGAACCGCTGGATCTGGCTGGCCGCCCGCCGGCGCTCGCGCGCCCGCTCACTCGCTTCCTCCACGGACAGGCTCTTGCGGCTCATCAGCGCGCGACGCGCGGCGACCATGGCCGCCGTTTCCTCGTGGGGCGACGCATACAGGGAGAACGCCTTCAGCGAGCGGACGACCGGCTGGGGCGAGCCGGTGGACGAAGATGCGGGCGGAGCGCTGGCGCGCAGCGATAGGGACATGGCAGCGTCGTATCGGGAGGAGGGAGTCCCCCGGCCGCGCCTGCGGTCCCTACTGGCGCGCCCTGAGGCTTGCCATGTGAAATCGTGATGTGTGTCGCATTCCGGACAAGGCCGGACGGCCTGGGGAGAGGTCCCGTCAGTCCTCGGCCAGCAGGCCGCGCAGACGGGCCTTCAGCCGGCGCCCCTCGGCGTGGAACCAGGCGCGCTCGTCGCGCCAGGCCGGGAAGCGGGCCTCGACTTCATGCCAGAACGCCGGCGAGTGGTTGGCCTGCAGCAGATGGCACAGCTCGTGGACCAGCACGTACTCGAACGCCGAAGGGCGACCCAGGACCAGCGCGAGGTCCAGGGTCAGCGTGCCATCCGGCGCCAGCGAACCCCATTGGGACGACATCACCTTCAGCCGGATCTGGCGTGGCGCGCGTGGCAGGCCCGCGAGATAGCCGGGCAGCCAGCGGCCGATGTCGGTACGTGCCTCGGCTTCGTAGAACGCGCGCAGCGTCCGCCGCAGCGATCCAGTGCGCGCGCGCGCGGGCAGGTCGACATGGACGCCGTCGTCCTGCCGCGTGATGCGGGCGAAACGGCCTTCGTGCCAATGCAGCGGCAGGTGCTCGCCACGCAGCGGCAGGTGCGTGGCGACGCCCGGAACGAGCGCCACGATGTCCCCGTCCGGCGCATGGCGCGCCAGTTGCTCGGCCAGCCAGTCGCGGTGCTGCTGCAGGAAACGATCCCCGGAGACCAGGCTGGCGCGCCAGGGCAGCGTGAGTCGCGCACCGCGCTCGTCGACGCTCAGCTTCAGGCGCTTGGCGCGCGGGTCGCGGACGCGCTGCACCTCCAGCCGCCGGCCATCGTCCAGTTCCAGCGCCACGGCGTCGCGTTCGACGCTGCGGGGCGTACGGGCGATCAGGCGGTGGAACACGGACGGCATGCGCGCATCATAGCTGCGGCGCGCGGGGCGCGGCTCAATCGGCCTTGCTGAGCTTCAGCGCGTGCTCCAGCACCAGGAACAGCCGCTTCAGTTCGCCGGCCATCAGGGCGAAGCGGGCGTCGAGTTCGGCGCGCAGGTCGTCGTGCTCGGTGTTCTCCAGCTGGTCGACCGCGCCGTCGAGGAACTTCAGTTTGCGCACGATCAGGTCCTCGCCGAGGACGAACGACACGTGGTCGTCCAGCACCAGCGCGAGCTTGGTGACCTGCTTGCCGGCCTCCAGATGCTTGGCGATCTCGTCGCTCTGCAGTTCCTGATTCTGGCACTTCACCACCGCGCCGCCTTCCATCGCGTCCTTCAGCTCGCATTCCTCGCCCAGCGACAGGCCTCCAGGCAGCGGCTCGCCGGCGATCCAGCCGGTCAGCACGCTGCGCGGCGCGACTTCGGCATTGAGCGGCAGCGCAGGGAAGCTGCCCAGCGCGCGGCGCACTTCCGAGACCACGTTCTCGCCGGTCTTGCGCGAGGAGGCATCCACGGCGATGAAGCCGTGCTCCAGGTCGATCAGTGCATCGGTGCGCGAGGGCTTCACGAACGCGCGCGGCAGCAGCTCGTGCAGCAGGTCGTCCTTCAGCCGCTTGCGGGTCTTGCCGCCGGGCTTGCGGCCTTCCTTCTGCTCGATCTCCTGCAGCTTCTTCTGCAGCAGGTCGTTGACCACGGCGCCGGGCAGGATCTTGTCCTCGCCGCCCACGCTCAGCCAGATCGCGTCGTTGATGCGATGGGACAGAGCCTCTTCGCCACGGCCGAACGGCGAGATGAAACCACGCGAAGACAGCTCCAGCGGGCCGACGGGCTTGAGTGCGGCCTCGGGGAGGAGTTCATCGAGCTGGGAGAAATCGAGGGAGGTGGGGAAGCGGAACAGCGTGAGATTGCGAAAGAACATCGACTATCCAGAAAGAAGAAAGACCGCTCCGCCCATGCAGGCGAAGGCGAGGGGAGGAGTGAAGGTTAAGGCTGGGTCTCGCTGTCGGCGTGCGGCTCGCCCGCCAGCCAGGCGTGTGCATCCGGCAGCGTGGCGCCGTCGCGATGGCCCAGCGCGAGGAAATCGAACAGCTTGGGATCGCTCAACTGCGACGGACGGATGTCGCCCAGCGCGCGCGCGATGGTCTCGATTCGGCCGGGGGACTCGCGCTCCCAGGTGTCCATCATCTTCTTGACCTGCTTGCGCTGCAGGTTCTCCTGGCTGCCGCACAGGTTGCAGGGAATGATCGGGAACGCCTTCGCTTCCGCGTACTGCGCGATGTCGTCCTCGCGCACATAGGCCAGCGGGCGGATCACCACGTGCTTGCCGTTGTCGGACAGCAGCTTGGGCGGCATGCCGGAGAGCTTGGCGTGGAAGAACATGTTCAGGAAGAACGTGGCCACCAGGTCGTCGCGGTGGTGTCCCAACGCGATCTTGGTGAAGCCGTTCTCCTCGGCGTAGCTGTACAGCGCGCCGCGGCGCAGGCGCGAGCACAGCGAGCACATGGTCTTGCCTTCCGGAATGACCCGGCTCACGACCGAATAGGTGTCCTGCTCGATGATGTGGAACGGCACGCCCACACGCGCCAGATATTCCGGCAGCACGTGTTCGGGAAAATCCGGCTGCTTCTGGTCCAGATTCACCGCCACCAGATCGAAGCGCACCGGCGCCTTCTTCTGCAGCTGCAGCAGGATGTCCAGCATCGTGTAGCTGTCCTTGCCGCCGGACAGGCACACCATCACCTTGTCGCCTTCCTCGATCATACCGAAGTCGGCGATCGCCTGGCCCACTTGCCGGCGCAGGCGCTTGGCCAGCTTGCCCTGCTCGTGCGCGCTGCGGCGCGGATCGGCGGCAGGACGGCGCAGGACGGGGTCGGGCAGGGGCAGGACGGTACTCATGGCCGTCATTGTACCGGGGTGCGGTGACGGCCTTGCCGCGGGCGGTGTACGCTCGCCAAGTGGACGCCGACCCTGCCGACATCGCCGAGAAGATCGCCGCGCTGCGGCTGGAGCACCGCGATCTGGATGCGACCATCGCGCGCCTGGCCGGCGACACCGAGGCCGACGAACTGGCGGTGAAGCGCCTGAAGAAGCGCAAGCTGTGGCTGAAGGACTGCATCGCCCGGCTGGAAAGCGCGCTGATCCCGGACGAGCCTGCCTGACCGGTTCCCCGGGATCACGGTGCCGCGCCACGGTCGGCCGAATCTGACGCGGGGCGTCACCCGCCGTCGGCGCAGCCACGGCCACATTCCGCCAACGAAGGAACCAACTCCCCGAAACATGCGGCGCGCGCAGCTCCTGCTTGCGCCCTGGCCCTAGTTTCGCCGAGTTGGCCCGATGTTTGCGTAAGTCCCGGGTGTGGGGGTTTCCCCGACGACCCGACCGCATGCCGTCCTGCCGGCGCCGCGGTCCCCAACGACGAGCCATGCGCGCTGTGCGCCGTGGCGAGGGAGCGGCATGCAGCAGGACACACCCTTCAATCCCCGCATGGAACCGCGCCTGCGCGATGCGCTGGCGGCTGCGGGCTCGGCAGACCAAGCGACGGCGGGCATGGGGTTGCGCATGCGGCGCATCGCGCCCGGCGACCCGCTGGGCGACGTGCCGCGCCTGCGCCGTGAGGTGTACTTCCACGAACAGGGCCAGTTCGGCGACCGCAGCAAGCGTGTCACCGACGGCCTGGATGCCTGCGGCACCACGCTGGCGGTGGAGAAGGGCGCGCAGGCGGTCGCGACGCTGCGCCTGCACGACTTTTCGCCGCTGGCGGTGCAGGTGGAGTACGGCAGCCTGTTCCAGATCGACGCCTTCGCGCGGACCTGGCCGTTGGCGCAGGTGGCGGTGGGCACGCGGTTCGCGGTGCAGGCCGACCAGCGCAGCAAACCGGTCGTGGACCGGCTGATGGAAGAAGCCTATCGCTGGGCGCAGGAGTCGCGCATCCAGTTCTGCCTGCTGGCCTGCGAGCCGTTCCTGCACGGCGTGTTCGAGCACTACGGCTTCCGCGAGTACCTGCCGCCGGCGATCCTGCCGGGCGGCGTGGACCTGCTGCGCATGGTGCTGGTGCTGGACGACGAGCCGCACCTGTCCGAGTGCGGTTCGCCGCTGCTGCACCTGGTCCGCGACCCGGTGCGCGCGATGCCCGCCAAGGCGTGGCTGACGCGCAGCTTCAACGTGGCCGGCTGAGGCTCAGTCCTGCGCGGGCGGCAGTTCCGCCGGGCGCGCGGCTTCCGGACTGACTTTCTCGATGGTGTGGCGCAGTTCGCGCCCCAGGATGGCCTTGGCGTCGCGCGCCCAGGCGTCCAGGCGCTCGTCGAACAGCAGCTTGCTGTTCTCGTCGGGCCAGACCAGCTTCAGTTCGCGCAGCTTCTGGATGAAGCCGCGGAACAGCGTCTTGTCGAAGAACTCCGGCGCGGCCGGCGCATACAGCAGGCTGAGGCGCTGCGCGGCCTGCTGGCACAGGCTCTCCAGTTCGGCCGCGCCCAGCGTGCCCGGGCCGTTCTTCACCAGCACCGAGATGGCGATGTAGTAGCGCTCGAAGGCCTGCTGCAGCGAATGGCCGATCGCACGCAGGCGGAACACTTCGTCGGTCTGCCCCGCGCTGCGCGCCAGGATGCCGCCGTCGTCCTCGTTGACCTGCTGCAGCAGGCCTTCGCGAACGAACACCTCGATGGTGCGTTCCATGCGCTCGGCGAATTCGTCCTCGCTCCACGGCAGGAACAGCTCGGCCTGCAGGAAGGGATACAGCGTGCGGCCCAGCCGCAGCACGCCGGCACGGCTCATGCGGCGGTTGTTCTGGAAGCAGCAGGCGATCCACGACGACGCCGTGAACAGGTGCAGCACGTTGTTGCGGTAGTAGCTCAGCAGGACCGCGGTGTCGTCGTCCACGCTCAGCACATCGCCCAGCGGATGCTTGATCCGCTGCAGCATGTTGATCTCCTCGGCGTGGGAGATGATGCGGTCGGGCGAGTGCGGGGTGACGGTCACGCGGTCGGAGTACGGCAGTTCCGCCAGCAGCGTCTTCGACAGCTCGATCTGCGCGACCAGGTCGGCTTCGCCCATCGCGTGCTTCGGCGTGGACAGCAGCGCCAGCGCCAGCAGGTTGATCGGGTTCACGTCGGCGGCGCGGTTGATGTTGACCTGGATCTGCTGGGCCAGCGCATCGACGATATCGGAGAGCCATGCGGGCTTCTCCTCTTCGCCGACCGGCGCGCCGTCCCACTCCGGTGCGTGTTCGGCCAGCGCGTCGTTCAACGGGATCGGCTCGCCGAAGTTCACCACCACCTGGCCGTAGTTCTGCCGCAGCACCTTGGGGATGCCCCACAGCACGGCCCAGATGGATTCCTTCTCCTTCGGGCGGCCGCTGAGTTCGTCCAGGTAGCTGGTGCCTTCCAGCAGCTTCTCGTAGCCGATGTAAACCGGCTGGAACAGCACGGGCTTGCGCGGCTGGCGCAGGAAGGCGCGCACGGTCATCGAGATCATGCCGCCCTTGGGCGGCAGCAGCCGGCCGGTACGCGAGCGTCCGCCTTCGATGAAGTACTCCAGCGAGTAGCCGCCGGACACCAGCTGCGCCACGTATTCGGTGAACACCGCCGAATACAGCGGGTTGCCGCGGAAGCTGCGACGCATGAAGAACGCGCCGCCCTTGCGCAGCAGCGTGCCGACCACCGGCAGGTTGAGGTTGATGCCGGCGGCGATGTGCGGGGGCACGATGCCGCGCTCGTACAGCAGGTACGACAGCAGCAGGTAGTCCATGTGGCTGCGGTGGCAGGGCACGTAGACCACTTCGTGGCCGGGCGCGGCGTCCTTGAACTTGTCCAGGTGGTGGACCAGTACGCCGTCGTAGATCTGGTTCCACACATGGCTCAGCAGGAAGCTGGCCGACCGCACCACGGGGTTGGAGTAGTCGGCGGCGATTTCCCAGGCGTAGGCGTGGGCCTTCTTCCAGGCGTCCTCGAGCTTGGACTTGTCGCGCCGTGCCTGTTCGGCGATGGCTTCCTTCACCGGCTCGGCGGCCAGCACCTGGTCCACCAGCAGGCGGCGCGTGGACAGGTCGGGGCCGATGACGGCCTCGCGGATGCGGTGGAAATGCGTGCGCAGCACGCGCGAGAGCTTGCGGACGGTGCGTTCGGGTTCCAGGCCCTCATCGACCGTATCGCGCAGCGAGACCGGCGGCGCGAAGCGCACGATGGTGCCGCGGCCGTTGAGCAGGATGGCGAGCAGGCGGCGGAAACGGCCGACGATGGCCCAGTTTTCCGAGAACAGCACCGAGAACCAGCCGCTCTGCTTGTCCGGCGCGCGACCGACGAAGATCGAGACCGGTACCAACTGCACGTCCAGGGCCGGATTGCCGCGGTGCGCCTGCAGCAGCCGGGCCAGGGAACCGGAATGGGTCTTGGCGCTGACCTGGTCGGGAATCAGCGTGCTGGCGTTGCGGCGCGACAGCGCCACGTAGGCCCGCTTGCGGCCCAGCGGATTGCCGCCCACCGGCAGGGGCACCAGCGGCGAGGGCAGGCCGGCGTCGCGGCAGGCGCGGTCGAGGATCAGTGCGTTGGACAGGCCGTAGTCTTCCAGCACGTAGCAGACCGGACGGCCGTCCAGCAGGCCGACCGGCGCCTCCGGTTCGATGTTCAGCGCCAGCCACGGATCGGCCACGCGGCCGAGCAGGCGCGCCCACAGCGGCCGCTTGGCCTGGCGGGTGGGCAACGGCGGGGCCATCGGGACGCCGGCGGTCGGCGCGGCATTGTCGTGGTCGGCCCCCGGGGGCGCCGCCGCGTCGGGCGCGGGCGCATCCGTCGTCGCGGGCTTCTGCGCCGGCGTCGGGGGTTTAGGGGCGTCCGGGAACGGCAGGGAATTCTGTTCAGGCATCGGCCGCATTATGGCGCACGCCCGTGGCGGGCTGGAAAGCGGCCGCCGCGTGTGGCGCGCGTTGCGATCGCCTTCGGGGCGGGGCGGCACCGGCGAAAGTGACTGAAATGCCGGGTGTCAGCGCCCCCGGTAGGGTTCGCAGCCCACGCCGTCGCCGTCGCGGTCCAGAGGGGGGCCGTAGCCCGGATCTCCCTGTCGTACCGGCGCCGCGCCCCGGGCGCGGGCTTCGGTGCAGTTGCGGAAGGCCCGCGTGGGCACCGTCTCACGCAGGTGCGCCGGCGTGGCGGGGGTGCCTCCAGGCAGGGGCCGGGGTGCGAGGGGGGCGGCGCTGGCCGGGGTCGCGCTCCGATGGCAGTGGTACTGCCCCGTTTTCCGGTTCGTGTGGCAGCCGTGCCGGTCCAGGCCACCCGGGTGCGCGTACGCAACGGCCGCGCAGGCGAGCAGCCCCGCGAGTGCGAGGGACGCCATCGCGGCCTGCGCCGGGCTCCTCATGGCTGCGGCGGGGTGTCGGGTCCGGGGGGCGGCGGCGACGGCGGGGGCGCTGGAGCGGCCGCCGCGGCGGCCAGCACGTCATCGGCGTGCCGGAGATAGTCGCTGAGGTACCACCGGCCCTCGCGCCGGGTCAGGCTGACCACGGTGTCGATCTCGCGCTCGCCCAGCGGATAGTGGATGCGCACGGTGGCCGCGTCGCCTTTCTGGTCCACCAGGCCCGTGCGCAGGTCGGCGAACGTGGTGTCCAGGGGCAGGCCATAGCGCGCGAACGTCGCCTTCGCCTCGATGAAGAACGGCGTCAGCCGGCGCAGGCTGCCCGTCATCCCGGCATCGCTGAGTGCCTGCTCGGTGGTCAGCCCGCTGCGGCGGGCGGCGGGAGCCAGCCGCGACAGCGTGGTGCGCGCCAGGGCGGGGTCGCCAAGCGGCGCCTGCTGCGCCCACTCGCCCAGCGCCGCGATCACCTGTGCATAGTGGTCGCGCTCTTCCTGGGTGTAGTCGCCCTCGTTCTTCACGTACTGCACGCCGAACAGGCCCAGCGTGCGCGCGGCTTCCTTCAGGTCGCGGTCCTGCCGCGCGAACTGGCGGTCGAAGCTGCGTTGCAGGGTCTTTTCCGCATCCGGGGCGGCCAGCGCGGCGAGCATCGGCACCAGCTTGTCGTCCAGCGGCAGCTCGGTCAGCGGCCAGCGGCTCTGTCCGGCGCGCCACGCCGCGTCCAGCCGCGCATGCGTGGCGGGCGGCACGGCGTCGCGGGCGAAGCCTTCCAGGTCGTTGCGCTGCAGGTGGGCGGCCAGCTGGCGCACGGCCGCTGCCGGCTCGCTGGCGGCGCCAGCGAGTTCCTCGGGAACGCGCTTCTTGCAGGCGCCCAGCAGTGCGAACGGCAGCACGAGGGCGGCCAGCGCACGCACGACGGACGCAGAGGGCTTCGGCTTCATCCAGTGACTCCCCAGTCGCCCCGCATATTCGCGGTCCGCGCGGGGAGCGGCAAGCATGCACGTCGCAGTTGGGAAGCGGCGGCGGGAATGGGGAGCGGGGAATGGAACATGGCGGGGTCCCTGGGCGCTAAGACGCCGGGAAAAGATCGTTCCCCCGTTCCCCGCCGGCATAAAAAAGGGGACCCGGTGTCTTGCGACGCCGCGGGTCCCCTGAAATCCGGCCGAAGCCGGAGGACGAAGTGTTGTGGCACATCTCCGGCCCAAAGGCCGGACGCGCACAGACTACATGCGCCCGAATGCTAAGGCAACACCTGAAATAACTCTATATAAGTCATTGATTCTATTTGATCGCTGCCGCGATTTCTGCCTGGATGGCCTCGGCAGCGGTCTTCGGATCGGTTGCCTTGCTGATCGGCCGGCCCACCACGATGGCATCGGCGCCCAGGGCGAAGGCCTCGGCCACGCCCACCGTGCGCTTCTGGTCGTCGCCCACCGGACCCCCCGGGCGGATGCCGGGACAGACGATGGAAAACCCCGGGCCGGTGGCGGCGCGGATCATGCCGGCTTCCTGCCCCGAGCAGATCACGCCGTCGATGCCTGACGCCTGCGCGGCCAGCGCGCGTTGAACGACGATATCCGCCGGTTCGCCGCTGTTGATGCCCATTGCCCGCAGATCGCTGCCATCCATCGAGGTCAGTACGGTTACCGCCAGCAGTCGCAGGTCACCCTCGCGCGCTGCGGCGGCCGCTTCCATCATCCCGGCATGCCAGCCGTGGATGGTGGCGTAGGTCACCGGCCAGCGGGACAGCCCGCGGATCACCCCGGCGACGGTGGCCGGGATGTCGAAGAACTTCAGGTCGACGAACACCCGCTTGTCGCGCCGGGCGAGTTCGTCCAGCACGCTGAAGTAGTCGCCGCTGGCCAGCAGCTCCATGCCGATCTTGTAGAACTGCACCGCATCGCCCAACCGGTCGACCCACGCCAGCGCGCCTGCGCCGGAGGGGGCGTCCAGCGCGAAGATCAGGCGCTCGCGCGGAGTCAGCGCGACGGGGCCCCGCGCCATCACGGCGCGTAGTCCAGCGCGTCGCGCTTGGCCTGGGTGCGGGCAGCGGCCGGCTGGTCCCAAGCGTTGTTGAACAGAGCGGGTTCCCACGAGCCGTAGGTCGGGTTGGGCAGCATCCACCAGCGCTCGCCGAACCAGTCGTCGTACTCGTCGAACAGGGCCTGGCGGCCCTCGCGGGTGTTGGCCTCCACCTGGACGAAGTCGCCGATCTGGTCGCCGAACTGCATCAGCACGCGGTACTTCTGCCCGGCCAGACGGCGGCGGCAGTTCTTTTCGCTGCCGTTCTGTTCGCAGCCTTCCAGTGCCGTGCCCAGGCCGAGGAACACGCTGTCGTCGGCCACCGGCAGGCCCGCTTCGCGCAGGTTGGCCAGCGTGGCCTCCTTCAGGTGCACGGCGCGGTTGGAGATGTAGAGGATGGTCACGCCCTTCTCGGCCGCGGCCTTGGCGAAATCCACCACGCCGGGCAGCGGCTTGGCCTTCTTCTCGGCCACCCACTGATCCCAGCTGATTTCGTCGTACTCCTTGCCATCGCGGATCAGGCGGGCCTGGTACGGCGAGTTGTCCAGTACCGTCTCGTCCACGTCCATCACCACGGCAGGCTTCAGGCCGGTGGCGGCGTTGCCGCGCTCGTCGGGGACCAGCGCGTCCCAGTTCTTCTCTTTCAGCGCCACGTCCAGATGGTCGGCGGCGGCACGGAAGGTCTGGGTGGTGATCGCGCGGTATTCCACCGAGGTCTGCACCCAGGCCACGGCATTGAGGTTGTCGTGCGTGCCGGTGGGCTTGGCGGGCGTTGCGGCCACGGCCGGCGCGGCTGGGTCGGTCGGCGTAGCCGCGGGTTCGGTGCGCTTGCACGCGGACAGGGTCAGCAACGATGCCGCCAGGCCGGCGGCGAGCAGGGAAACGCGCATGAGAGGTCCGGTCATCGAAGTGCCGGAATTCTAGCCGACCGGTATGACACCCGTCGTTCGATGCCGTGATGCACGGGTTATCCTGCCGCCCCGCCGTTCAAGTTCCCGATGCCTCCATGGAAGACACCGCGCCCGTCCTGAATGCCGCCGAGGCCCGCCTGCTGGGCTGCCTGATCGAGAAGGAAGCCACCACGCCGGAAACCTACCCGTTGACGGTGAACGCCGCGCAGGCCGCGGCCAACCAGAAGACCGCGCGCGAGCCGGTGATGGCGCTGGATCCCGGTGCGGTGAACCATGCGCTGCGGCAGCTGGAGCAGAAGGGCCTGGCGAAGCAGGTGTTCTCTTCGCGCGCCGAGCGCTACGAGCACCGTACCGCGGCGTTCTTCGGCATTCCGCAACGGCAGGCCGTGCTGCTGGGATTGCTGCTGCTGCGTGGCGCGCAGACGGTGCACGAACTGCTCGCGCGCAGCGAGCGGTTGTTCAAGTTCAACGATGCGGACGATGTTCGCCATCACCTCGACCGCATGATCCAGCGCGAAACGGCGCTCGTCGTGCAGATCCCGCGCGGGCCGGGGCAGCGGGAAGACCGCTACATGCATCTGCTCGGTGGTCCGGTGGACGTGGCCGCGATCGCGGCACGGCTGCCGTCCGCTTCGGCCGGCGAGCCCGCGCATGCGGAACTCGAAGCGCGCGTCGCCGCGCTGGAGGGCGAGGTTGCGGCGTTGCGCGAACAGTTGGCCGATCTGCTCGCGACACGCGAAGCCTGAGCGTCAGGCTTCGTCCGGCAGCAGCGCCAGCAGGTCGGTCACGCCCACGTCCACGCCTGCCTGCGACAGCAGGGTGGTGACCTGTCCGCGGTGATGGGTCTGGTGGTTGAACAGATGCGTGAGCAGGCCCTCGACGCTGCGCGTGAACGTGGCCCCCTTCGAGTTGGTGTAGGTCAGGCGGGACGCCATCTGCACCGGCGTGAGCGTGTCCACCCAGCGCAGGATCAAGACATCCAGCCATTCGCGCCGTGCACGCAGTGCGGGAAGCGTCGGGTACGGCACCGCGTCCAGCGCGGTCGGCATCGGCGTGTCGTCCAGCGCGGCAAGTACGGATGAGGCATCGGCGGCCGATGCGAACCGCTTGAGCCAGATCGTGTCGGCCACCACCAGATGATTCAGTGTGCCGATCACCGAACCGAAGAACGCGCCACGATCCTCGGCCAGCGCTTCATCCGGCAAGGTCGCGGCCGCGTCGTAGAGGCGCCGGTTCATCCATTGGTTGTAGGACGCCAGCAGCGTCATGCGTGCATCGGCGGTCACGTCCCGTTCCTGTCAGCGCTTCTCTTCCATCAGTCCGACCAGGTTGCCGTCCGGATCGCGCAGGAAGCCGGTCCACAATTCGTGGTCCGGCATGCGCGCGGCCAACTGCGGTGGCCGTTCCTCCGTCGCACCGCGCGCCACCAGCGCCGCCTGGGTGGGGACGATGTCCTGCACCTGGAAGTAGAGGATCGAGTTTGCGCCCGCTGTGCCGGCGCCCTGCGGCGTGGTCAACATCAGGCGGATGCCGTCGGCATCCAGGAATGCGAGCGTCGGCGCAGGCTGGAACAGGAACGGCAGGCCGAGCACATCGCGGTAGAACGCCAGCGCCGCATCGACGTCGCTCACGGCGATGGCGATCTGGCGGATACCGGAAAGGCGGGGTTCCATCGCGGCGCCTCGTTCCTGCATCACTTCGGCCGCCGGCTGCTGCGCAGCAGGAACAGGCTTCCCACCAGCATGCCGACCAGCGACGCGCCCAGGCCCAGGCCGAAGCCGACCACCACGTCCGCCACCGCCGGGCCGGTGCCGGCGACGCCGCGCGCTGCATTCATCGCGATCCGCACCAGCACCGCGACCGGCACGGCCGCCGCGATCAGCAGCCACAGTGTCAGGAAGCGGCCCGTGCCGAACGCACGCAGCAGCATGGCGATCACGCCCACCGCCACCAGCCCGGGCCCGTACAGGGCGCGCGGCAGGCCGGCCTGCTCTGGCGCCAGCTGCCAGTAAGGAAAGCCCACGCCGACCAGGGCGATCAGGAAGCCGATCCACCGCCAAGCCCTGCTGTCGCGCGTCATGCCCCGCTCCATACGTGTGCGATGCCGCGCAGCGTAGCGCAACCGTCGTCGCCGCGCGTCAGTCGAACATCGCCTGGATCGCGGCCAAGCCGACGCTGGCGCGTTCCTTCTTGCGTTCCGCATCCGCCACCGGGTCCGCGCCGTCGCGCTGCAGTTCGTCCGCCGGCAGTTCGTCGATGAAGCGGCTGGGTTGCAGGCGCAGGCGTTCGCCGAAACGGCGGGTCTCGCGACTGTGGCTGAGCCACAGCTGGATCTTCGCGCGGGTGATGCCCACGTACATCAGGCGCCGTTCTTCCTGCAGATTGCCTTCCTCCACGCTGGTCTCGTGCGGCAGCGTGCCGTCCTCGCAGCCGACGATGAACACGTACGGGAACTCCAGGCCCTTGGCGGCGTGCAGGCTCATCAGGCGCACCTGGTTGCCACCGTCGTCCTTGTCGTTGCGCGACAGCAGCGCGAGTTGCGCGGCCAGGTCGCCGGCCGAACTGCCGCGCGGGCCGCCCTCGAACCAGTCCGCCAACTCGTCCAGGTTCGCGCGGCGGCGCTGGAACGAGGCCTCGTCCTTGCACTGCGCGCGCAGGTCGGCCAGCAGGCCGGACCGTTCGCTGAGGCGTCGCACCAGGTCGGCCGGCGGAAGTTCCTCGGCATGTCGGCGCAGGTCGCGCAGGATGTCGACGAACGCGCTCAGGCCGTTGGCCGCGCGCGGCGGCAGCGCCTTCAGTGCGCCCATCGATTCGGCGGCGCGCGACAGCGGCAGGTGCGCGTGCTGCGCCATTTCGGCGAGTTTTGCGAGCGACGTCGCGCCGACTTCGCGCTTGGGCGACTGCACCGCGCGCAGGAAGGCGGCATCGTCGTCGGGGTTCACCAGCAGGCGCAGCCACGACAGGGCGTCCTTCACTTCCTGGCGTTCCAGGAAGGCGGTGCCGCCGGTCAGGTGATAGGGAATGCGCAGCAGCTGCAGCGCCTTTTCCAGCGCGCGCGACTGGTGGTTGCCGCGGAACAGGATGCAGAAATCGCTCCAGGCCGCGCTCTTGGACGCATGCACGAAGGAGATCTCGGCCGCGACCTTTTCGGCCTCGTGTTCGCTGTCGCGGCATTCCCACACGCGGATGCGCTCGCCGTCGGCCTGGTCGCTCCACAGTTTCTTCGGGTGTTCGTGGGGGTTGTTGGCGATCAGCGCATTGGCAGCGCGCAGCACGCGGTTGCTGCAGCGATAGTTCTGCTCCAGCTTGATGATCTGCAGGGCCGGATAATCCTTCGCCATCTGCAGCAGGTTGTCGGGGTTCGCGCCGCGCCACGCGTAGATGCTCTGGTCGTCGTCGCCCACGCAGGTGAAGTCGCCGCGCTCGCCGGCGATCGCCTTCAGCAGGCGGTACTGCGCGTCGTTGGTGTCCTGGCATTCGTCGACCAGCAGGTAGCCGATGCGCTCGCGCCAGGCGGCGGTGATCTCCGGATTGTTTTCCAGCACCTGCACCGGCAGCCGGATCAGGTCGTCGAAGTCGACGGCGTTGAACGTGGTCAGCCGGTCCTGGTAGCGCTGGTAGAGCAGCGCAGCCTCCTTCTCGCGGTTGGTGCGTGCGGCGGCCAGCGCCTCCTCCGGCGAGAGGCCGGCGTTCTTCGCGCGCGAGATGAGGTTCTTCGCCATCTCCACCTCGTCGGGCTTGGCGCCGTACATCAGGTCCTTGACCTGTGCGCTGGCGTCGTCTGCGTCGAAGATGGAGAAGCCGCGCTTCAGGCCCACGGCGGCGTGTTCGATCTGCAGGAATTTCAGTCCGAGCGCGTGGAAGGTGCAGATCGTCAGGCCTTCGGCCGCGTCGCCCTTGATCCGCTTGGATACGCGTTCGCGCATTTCCTTGGCGGACTTGTTGGTGAAGGTGATCGCCGCGATCCGGCGCGCCGGAAAATGGTTGCCGGCGATCAGGTGCGCGATCTTCTCCACGATCACCCGCGTCTTGCCGCTGCCGGCGCCCGCGAGCACCAGCAGGGGGCCCTTGCTGTGAAGGACGGCGGCGCGTTGGGGGGGGTTGAGACCGTGCATGGGGCGTACTTCTGCGTAGGTCGTCAGTTTACAGACAACCCCGCCCGAGTCCCTATAGGATGGCCTGGCTGGCTCACATGGAGGTCACCTGTATGCGCATTTTTGGATGCTGTCTGCTTGTTCTTGCCTGGGCGCTTTTTTCGGCGCCCGCTGTCGCCCAGGAGGCGAGGATCGATCCGGCAGTACTGACGGAGGGCTTCCTGGCAGCCCATCCGGATCTGCGCTGGCGTGCCGAGGGCGTGCGCTCCTATGAGCGCAAGGACTACGCATCCGCGCTGACCGAGCTGAAGCGCGCGGCCTACTATGGCGACAAGCCTGCACAGGCGATCATCGCCGAGATGTACTGGGGCGGCATCGGGGTGCCGGCGGACCGCGCGCTTGCGTACGCATGGATGGACGTCGCTGCCGAGCGCCTCTATCACGACTTCCTCGTGCGCCGGGAAGGGTACTGGCGGGCGCTGGACGAAGCGCAGCGTCGTGATGCGCTGGAGCGCGGACAGGCCGTACTGGCCGAGTATGGGGACGATGTCGCCAAGCCGCGGCTGGAGAAGATCCTCAAGCGGGAAATGCGTCGCGTCACGGGAAGCCGGGTGGGGTTCGTCGGCAACCTGACCATCATTCCCAACACCGGCCCGCTGGCGGGGACGGGCATGACACTGCGCGGCGATGAATACTATGCCCCGCAGTACTGGCAGCCCGAGAAGTACTGGCAACTGCAGGATGCGTTGTGGAAGGCGCCGCTGAAAGGGCGCGTGCGCGTGGGCGAACTGGAGTCGGTGGAGTCCAAGGCGGCGTCCGGTAAGCCCTAGGATCCGGGGGTGCCGGCGTACCACAGAGGGCGTACATGGGCGTGAACCGCAATGGGGGTGGGTTGGTTTGGGCGATTGTCTTGGCCTGTCTGGCGGCCGTGCAGGCGTTGGCGGCACAGGAGGTGACCAAGCCGATCTCGCGGAAGCAGCAGGCCACCTTGAGCAGTGCGGTGTTCCTGAACGCGCACCCGGACATGAAGCACCGCAAGCAGGGATGGGATGCCTATGCCGAGGGGAATTTCGCGCTGGCGCGCGCCCAATTCCTGAAGGCCGCCTGGTACAGCGACAAGCCGTCGCAAGCGATGCTGGCGGAGATGGACTGGAAGGGCGAGGGCGCGGCCGTGGATCGCGCGTCTGCATACACCTGGGCGGATATCGCGGCCGAGCGCGGCTATGCCGTGTTCGTCGGGGTGCGCGAACGCTACTGGCGCGCGCTGGATAGTGCCGAAAAGGCCCGCGTGGCGCAGGACGGTCCGGCGCGCCTGGCCGAGTATGGCGATGGTGTCGCCCGTGGCCGGTTGGAGCAGCACCTGCGTCGGCACCTGCGCGACATCCAATGGTCGTCGAGGACGGTGGCGCCTCCAAGAACAGTAACCGTGTACGACCATCATGGCGTTCCCACGCGAATCGATGGAAGCCGCTTCTTCTCGCCCACTTTCTGGGATCCGGCCCAATACCAGGCCTGGCAGGATGCTCAATGGCGAGCGCCCCCGGAAGGCAGCGTGGAGGTGGGCGAGGTCGAGCAGGCCGGGCCGCCCGAAGGCGAGTAGCGGAGGGGGCGGCCCCTTACAATGGCGCCATGGCCAAGCTCTACTTCTACTACTCGGCGATGAATGCAGGGAAGACCACCACCTTGCTGCAGTCCGCGCACAACTATCGCGAGCGCGGGATGCGGGTGGCGATCCTCACGCCGCGGCTGGACGACCGCGCCGGCGCCGGGGTGGTGGCGTCACGGATCGGCCTGCGTTCGGAGGCGGTCGCCTTCGAGCGGGACGACGACCTGGAGCGCTGGATCCGCGGCGACATCGCCGCGCACGGCAAGCTCGACTGCGTGCTGGTGGACGAGGCGCAGTTCCTGACCCGTGCGCAGGTCTGGCAGTTCAGCGAGGTGGTGGATGCCTTGCGCATCCCGGTGCTCTGCTATGGCCTGCGCACCGACTTCCGCGGTGAACTCTTCGAGGGCAGCCAGTACCTGCTGGCCTGGGCCGACGAGATGAGCGAGATCAAGACCATCTGCCACACCGGCAAGAAGGCCACCATGACCGTGCGGGTCAACGAGCAGGGCCTGGCGGTGCAGGATGGGCCGCAGGTGGAGATCGGCGGCAACGAGCGCTATGTGTCGGTCAGCCGCGCCGAGTTCAAGAAGATCGCCCGCGGCGAGGGACGCATCGATCCCCTGCAGCCCGGGCTGCCCCTGGAGTGAGCCGCCTCAGCGGCAGGCCGCGCGCAGCGCGGCGATCTCGCGCGGGATGACGCCCCCGTCGGGCTGCGCGCTGCGCAGCTCGGCGGCCAGGGCGTCGAGGTCGCGTTGCGCGCGTTCGCGTTCGCCCATCCGGCACCGCGCTTCGGCTTGGTAGCCGCGCGCCAGCCAGCGCAGCTTGGGGGCTTCGCTGCCGCCCCCTTCATGGCGTGCGAGCGTCTCCAGGGCGGCGAGTGCCTCCTGCGGGCGCCCCAGCCGCGTCTGATGCCGTGCCATCGACAGCTCGGCGAACCAGGTGCGCGGGTGCTCCGGTCCGAAGCCCACCCGGGTGAGCCGCACCGCGCGGTCGAAGCGCTCGGTGGCGCCCTCCAGGTCGCCCTTGGCGGCCAGTACTTCGCCGATCATGCGGTCGGTCTCGCCGATCAGCGCATGGCTGGCGCCGATCGTGTCCACGCGCATGCGGCGGGATTCCTCCAGGGCGGCCAGTGCCTCGTCGTGGCGGCCGGCGCTGTGCAGCACCATGCCGTAGTTGAACAGGCCGCCGGGCAGGATCTGCAGGCTCTCGTTCTCGCGCCAGATGGCGATGGCCTGCGCGACGTCGCGCACCGCGGTGGCGTCATCGCCGCGTTCCCACGCGATGATGCCCATCGAGTTCCAGCTCGAGGCGGCGTCGCGATGGCGCGGTCCCAAGGTCTCCAGCGTCATCGCATGCAGCAGTCGCAGCTCCTCGTCCGCCTCGCGCAGCCGGCCCTGGTCGACGTGCACGGCCGCGATGTGCCGCCGCAAGGCCTGGGTGAGCGGGTGGCGCGGTCCATGGATCTCCTCGGACAGTTCGCGTGCGCGCTGGAACGAGGCCAGCGCCGCGTCGGTCTCGCCGCGGTTGCGGTACAGCAGGGCCAGACTGCGCTGGATCTCGATGACCAGCGGATGCCGGGCATAGCCATGCGCCTGCAGGTGGGCGAGGGCGGCGCGATAGCCGCGCACGCCCGCCTCCGCATTGCCCAGCTCGACGTCCAGCTGGGCGAGGTCGCGCAGGTTTTCCGCCACGCCGGCCTCGTCCTTCAACGAACGACGGGTGTCCAGCGAGCGCTCGAACATCTGTCGCGCCACCTGCTTCTCGCCCGCATCCGCACGGCAGCGGCCGTTCTGCGACTGGAACTCCGCCACCGGAAGCGGCAGGCGCGAGGACAGGCCCGGCAACCGCGCCTCCATCTGCGCCATCGCCTGCACGCACTGGCGCGAACGGCCGAGCAGGCGAAGCACGCGCCCGTGCTGGGTGGCGGCCTGCAGGCGCAGGCTGTCCGGTGCATCGGGCGTGGTGTCCAGCACGCGTGCCTGCTTTTCCAGCAATGCCAGCGATTCGCGGTAGTCGCCCAGGCCCAGCCGCAGGCGCGCGATCACGCCCAGCAGCTCGGCCTGCGCCAGCGGCTGGCTGGCAAGCTCGCGCATGCCACGACGCTCGCCGGCGGCCAGCAGTTCGCGGGCGTCGAAGGTGCTGCCCTGTTGCGAGGCGCTGGCGTTGTCGAACAGACCGATCACGAAGTCCTGCATCGCCTGCGCACGCGCGGCTTCGCGCATGGCCTGCCGGCCCTGCCACAGGCTGGCCGCCAGCGCCGCCACCAGCAGCGTGGTCGCCAGGCCGCCGATGGCCAGCGTCCAGCGCTGCCGCAGCAGGTACTTCTGCAGGCGGTAGCCGAGGCTCTGCGGACGCGCCAGCACGGGCCGGCCCTCCAGATGACGCTGCAGGTCGCGCGACAGCGCCTCCACCGAGGGATAACGCTGCTCGGGCGCCTTGCGCAGGGCCTTCAGGGCGATGTTGTCCAGATCGCCGGCCAGGCGGCGGGCGTTGCGTCGCGCATCCGGACAGCGGCTGCGACTGCCGTCCGTGGTGCGCAGCGTGGCGACCGAGGGCTTGAGCGGTTCGACCGCGAGGATGGCCTGTTCCCACTCCGCATCGGTCTGCCGGCGCAGGCGGTAGGGCTTGGTGTCGGCGATCAGTTCGTACAGCACCACGCCCAGCGAATAGACGTCGGTCATGGTGGTGACCAGTTCGCCGCGCACCTGTTCCGGTGCGGCGTAGTGCAGCGTGAAGGCGCGCACCTCGGTGCGCGGATGCACGGGTACCGGCTCCGGATCGTCCAGCAGCTTGGCGATGCCGAAGTCCAGCAGGCGCACCTCGCCCGAGGGCGTCACCAGGATGTTGGACGGCTTCAGGTCGCGATGGACGATCAGGTTGGCGTGCGCGTGGCTGACCGCCTCGCAGATCTGCAGGAACAACCTCAGCCGTTCTTCCAGGCCGATGTTGTTGGCCTGGCAGTAGTCGGTGATCGAGACACCCTCGACGTACTCCAGCGCCAGGTACGGCTGGCCTTCGCTGCCGATGCCGGCATCCAGCAGGCGCGCGATGTTGGGATGTTCGAGACGCGCCAGGATCTCGCGTTCGCGGGTGAAGCGCAGGCGCAGGTTGGGATCGGCCAGGCCGGGGCGAAGCAGCTTCAGCGCGACGCGGCGCTGGTACAGGCCGTCCGCCCGCGAGGCCAGCCACACCATGCCCATGCCGCCCTCGCCCAGCATGGATTCCAGCTGGTAGGGGCCGATGCGGATGCCGGGCTTCAGCTGGCCGGGCTTGTCGACCAGGGGCTGGTCGATGAAGTCGTCGCCTTCCTCTTCCAGCGCGAGCAGTTTTTCCAGTTCGCGCGCGGTCTCCGGATCGTCCGCGCGCAGGATCTCCAGCTGCTGCGCGCGCGCCTCCGGATCAAGCTCAAGCAGGACGTCCAGCAGCGGCGACAGGCGTTGCCAGCGTTCGGCGTCCATCGCGGTGCGCTGCGCGCCGGCCTCAGCTGTCCTGCATGGCCGACAGCAGGAACATGCGCGCCTTCTGCCAGTCGCGGCGGATGCTGCGCTCGGAGCGCTGCAGCAGTTCGGCGATTTCCAGCTCCGACAGGCCGGCGAAGTAGCGCATCTCCACCACCTGGGCCAGGCGCTCGTCGGCGGCGGCGAGCTTCTCCAGCGCATCGTTCAGCGCCAGCATGTCCTCGTCCAGGCGCAGGTTGCCTTCCACTTCTTCCGGGATGTCGGCCACGCGCTTGAGGTCGCCGCCGCGCTTGCGCGCGAGCCGGCTGCGCGCGTAGTCGACCACCACGCTGCGCATGGAGGACGCGGCGTAGGCGAAGAAATGCGCACGGTCCTCGAACTTGGCCGTGCCGGTGGAGCCGAGCAGCTTCAGGTAGGACTCGTGCACCAGCGCGGTGGCGTCCAGCGTATAGCCGTGCTGGCCGGACAGCTGCCGGCGGGCCATGGTGTGCAGTTCCTGGTACAGCGTGGCCAGCACGCGGTCCAGCGCGGCGCGGTCGCCGCCCCTGGCCGAGTCCAGCCACAGCGTGATGTCGGGTGCGTCGGCCATCCCTCTCCCCTGCGGAGCCAAGGGCGCGAATATAACGTTATTTTTCTCACATGACGTTAGGCGCCCGCCCGCGCCTCACCGCTGGCAGTGGCCACACCACACGGTGGTCCGCTGGCCGACCAGGGCCTGCTTCATCGGCCGGCCGCAGCGCGGGCAGGATTCGCCACCCCGGCCATAGGCCGAAAGTTCCTGTTCGAAATAGCCGGGCGCCCCGTCCGGGCTGAGGAAATCCCGCAACGTGGTGCCGCCGCGGGTGATGGCGTAGGCCAGGATCGCCTTCACCGCATCGGCCAGCGCCGCGTAGCGCTCGCGGGAGACCTTGCCTGCGGCCCGCAGCGGCGAGATGCCCGCGCGGAACAGGCTCTCCGCGGCATAGATGTTGCCCACGCCCACCACCACCGCCTGATCCATCAGGAAGGTCTTCACCGGCGCCCGGCGTCCGCGGCTCATCGCGAACAGGTAGTCGCCGTCGAATGCGTCCGACAACGGCTCCGGCCCCAATCCCTGCAGCAGCGGATGAGTCTGGCCCGGGGCCTGCCACAGCAGGCAGCCGAAGCGGCGCGGATCGTTGAAGCGCAGGACGCGGCCCGCGCCGCCGCGCTCACCGGCAAGGGCGATGTCGACGTGGTCGTGCGCCGTCACCGGCGTGGTCGCCGGCAGCACGCGCAGGCTGCCGGACATGCCCAGATGCAGCAGTGCGCTGCCGGCCTCGGTGTCCATCAGCAGGTACTTCGCGCGGCGCCGCACGGCCTGGATGCGCTGGCCGGGCAGGTCGCGCGCCACTTCCGGCGGAATCGGCCAGCGCAGGTCGGGCCGGCGCAGCGTCACCACCTGGATCGTGCGCCCTTCCACGTGCGGGGCCAGTCCGCGGCGCGTGGTTTCGACCTCGGGCAGCTCAGGCATGACCGGGCACCGCGCCGTAGTACTCGCCCTCCCGGCGCACCTGCACCGGACCACCGAAGGCATGGCTCAGGTGGGCCCCGGTCAGCGTGCCGGCGCGGTCGCCATCGGCATACACCGCGCCATCGCGCAACAACAGCACGCGGTCGATCTCCGGAATGATCTCCTCGATGTGGTGGGTCACCAGCACCAGGGTGATCCCGCGCTGCGCGAGGTTGCGCATCAGACCCAGGAAATGTCGGCGGGCCACCAGGTCCAGGCCGGCGGTGGGTTCGTCCAGCAGCAGGGCCTGCGGTTCGTGCACCAGTGCGCGCGCGATCAGCACGCGCCGCATCTCGCCGGTGGACAGTTCGGCCACCTGGCGGTCCGCCAACGGCGTTGCGCGCACCTGCTCCAGCGCGCGCCGCGCTTTCGCGCGCATGTCGGCGTCGACCTGCCGGTGCGGCGGCACGACGAAGCTGGAGAAGAAGCCGGTGACCACCGCATCCTCCACCCGCAGGTAAGGCATTTGCTGCAGGTCGCGGGTCAGGTCGCTGGTCACCAACCCCAGGCGGTTGCGAAGCTCATTCACGTTCCAGCGGCGCAGGCCGAACACCTTCACCGGCGCATCGCCTTCGCGCGCGAGCGGGTACAGCTCGCGGCTGATCAGCTTGATGAAGGTGGACTTCCCGCAGCCGTTCGGGCCGAGGATCGCGGTGTGCTGGCCCAGCGGGATGCGCAGCGACAGGTCGTGCAGGACGCGGGTAGCGCCGCGCACCACGGTGGCGCGGTCCAGTTCGAACAGGGGCGCGAGCGGTGTCGTCGCGGCGGGAGAGGGGGACAGGTTCATCGGAGTGGGGCGGGGGCGAGCCGGTGCAGCGTACCCGAATCCGCGCCACCTCCGCCGCGCATGCCATCGCCCTACAATGCGGCCATGTACGCCCGCCTGCTCGTCCTCGCCCTCGCCTGCCTGCCGTGCGCCGTGCGGGCCCAGGTCACCGCCACCGGCGACTATCTGGCGCGGATGGACAATGACCGCGATGGTCGTGTCAGCCTGGCCGAATACCAGGCCTGGATGAGCTACGCCTTCGAGGGCATGGATCGCAACCGCGATGGCACCCTGTCGGCGGATGAGCTGCCGGGCGGGCGCGGCAAGCCGATCACCCGCGAAGCGCACCTGGCCCAGCTGGCCGAGCGCTTCCGCCGCCAGGACGTGGACCGCGACGGGTTTCTGGGTGAAAAGGAACTGGCGGCGCCGCCGCGGTAGATCACCATGAAGCCACCCCTGGCTCGATGGATTCGCATTGTCGGCGTCGTGGTGCTGGTTACCAGCGCGAAAGCGAAGGCATGCATTCCCATGCCGGCGAACCCGGAAGAGGATGCGACGGTGGCCACCGGCATCAGCGTGGGACGCGTCGACGCCCGTCATGACGTCCCCACGACGGCCGTGCGCGGGCAAGCGGTCTGGGTCGTCACGGCGTCCACGACGCTGAAAGGCATCATGCCGCGCCGGCTTGTTGTTCCGCTGGGGTGCGGTGGTGCGCAGGTGGCCGTCGGTGATCCTGTCATCGTGGTGCAGCTCGGCCGCCGTCTCATCACGCGTCCTGCAGGAGGCGAGTACGAAGTGCGGTTACTCGGCGCGCTTCGCATGCGGGGGCCACATGTCCACGCGCGCTCCATTAGGCCGCGCGAGTAGGCCATCCCGGCCCAGGGAAGGTTAGCGGTGAGCCATCGCCGACTGCGGCGAAGGTGGAATGGCTGCCCCCTACTTCGGCTGTCAGAATCGCGTGGGGTTCCTTGCATGGAGTATGCACATGGAGGCCATGCCGGGGCTGGACCTGAATCAGCCCCCCTTCGACCTGCTGGACGCCGCTGCGCATGCGCGCATTGCCGCGCAGGTGGACATGGCGTTCCACGCCCGGGGCGAGATCATCATCGGCGGAGGTGAGCCTTCCGCGCAGGTGGTGGTGATCCTCAAGGGGCAGGTGCACGCCTTCGACCTGGATGCGGCCGGCCACGAGCAACGCTTTGCCGACTACGGCGCCGGGGACATCTTCGGTGCCTGGGCGGTGATGGCCGGGCGGGCGCGTCACAGTTACCGTGCCGACAGCGACGTGGTGAGCTTCCTGATACCGGCCGCGCTCTTCCGCAGCCTGCTGGCCGAATACCCGGCTTTCGCCGCCTGGTTCCAGGAAGGGTTGGCGGTGAAGGGCCAGCTGGCCGATCGCGCCCGCGGCATCGAACTGGCCGAGCTGATGGTGGCCCAGGTCGGCGCCGCACAGTTGGCACCCGCGATACGGGTGGCCGGCACGACCAGCATCGCCGAGGCCAGCGCGCGCTTGCGCGAGGAGCGGGTGGAATGCCTGCTGGTGGACGACCCCGCGCATCCGGAGCCGGGCGTGGTGACCCGCACCGACCTGCTGGATGCGCTGACCATCGATGGCCTGCCGGTGCAGGCACCGGTAGGTCCCCTGGCCAGCCGCCCGCTGGTGGCCCAGCAGACCACCGACGTGCTGTTCCAGGCGCTGGTGACGATGGCCGAGCGGCACATCGAGCGCGTGGCCGTGCGCGAGGGCGACGCCATCGTCGGCACCCTGGGCATGGCCGAAGTGCTGTCCCACTACGCCAGCCATTCGCACCTGATCACCCTGAGGCTGGCGCGCGCGCGCGGCCTGGAGGATGTGATCGACGCCGCCCGCGGCATGGACCGGCTGGTGCGCACCCTGCATGCGCAGGGCGCCCGCATGCCGGCCCTCATGGAGCTGGTCAGCGCGCTGAACAGTCGGGTCATGGCGCGCCTGTTCGAACTGCTGGTGCCTGCGCCGATGCAGTCGCGCCTGTGCCTGCTGGTGCTGGGGAGCGAGGGGCGGCGCGAGCAGTTGCTGAAGACCGACCAGGACAATGCCCTGGTGGTGGAGGATGGACTGGACTGGCCCGGGCTGGAGGACGCGATGGCGCGTTTCACCGTCGCCATGTCCGAGGTCGGCTACCCGCCTTGTCCGGGAGGCGTGATGGTGTCGCGTCCGCATTGGCGATTGAGCGCGACCCAGTGGCGCGCGCGTCTGGACCAATGGCGGTCCCACTACGATCCGCAGGCTGCAATGGACCTGTCGATCACCCTGGATGCCAGGCCGGTGGCGGGGAATGCGGCCCTGTTCGCACCGCTGGAGGCGCAGATGCAAGCCCTGGGGGGCGACGAGCGCCTGCTGCATGCCATGGCGGTGGCGGTGCTGCAGTTCGAGAGTCCGCTGTCGTTCTTCGGCCAGTTGCGGCAGGGGGAGCGCGGGCTGGATATCAAGCGCGGCGGCATCTTCCCCGTGGTCCACGGATTGCGCTGCCTGGCGCTCAAGCACGGCATCACCCAGCGCAGCAGTTTCGCGCGCTGCGACGCGCTGGTGGACTGCGGCGGCCTGGATGCGCCGCTGGCACGCGATCTGGCGCAGGCGCTGGCGGTGCTGCAGCGCCTGCGGCTGGATGCGCAGCTGGCCACGCTGGATGCCGGCGGCGTCCCCGACAACCTGCTGCACCCGGACACGCTGCGCCGGCTGGACCGCGAGCTGCTCCGTGACGCGCTGCGCGTGGTGAAGGCGTTCCGCCAGCATGTGCGCATCGCGTTCCACCTGAGCGACTGACCATGCATCCTTTGAACCGCTGGTGGTTGCGTCGTCGCCACGGGGCGGGAGAGTGGGCCGCGCTGCTGCAGGCCGCACCGGCCGGTACCTGGGTCAGCCTCGACCTGGAAACCACCGGCATGGATCCGGCGCGCGACCACATCCTCAGCCTGGCGGCCGTGCCGGTGCGCGATGGCAAGGTCTGGCTGTCCGAGCGCTTCGAACGGCGGGTGCATACCGGCCGCCGCTTCGGCATCGAGTCCATCCGCTACCACTACATCACGCCGGACGAAGCCAGCGCCGGCGAACCGATCACCGATGTCGTGCGCGATTTCCTGCACTGGCTCGACGGGCGCCGCCTGCTGGGCTACTACATCGGCTTCGATCTGGACATGCTGGCGCCGCACGTACGTGCCCTGACCGGATTCGACCTGCCCAACCCGGTGATCGACCTGGGCGACGAAGTGGCGGCCTGCCAGCGCCGCCGCCGCCCCGACGGTCCCGTCAAGCTGGATTTCGACCACATCACGACGACCCTGGGCATACCGGCGATGGCCCGGCACAGCGCACTGGGCGATGCGGTCACGGTGGGCCTGTGCTGGCTGGCGCTGCAGCGGAAAGGCTGGCCCGCCGATTGATCGGCGCCTGAAGAAAGACGCCGGCCTTTCGGCCGGCATCGGGGTGGTGCGCATCGTGTCTTCGCGCGATGGGGTCAGTGGCCCGAGGACTTGGAGGCGCCCAATCCGGTTTCCGCGCGCACCTGCTGGGCCTTGTAGGCCTCGCGCTCCTTGGTGGCTTGCGGGCTGCGGTCCAGGATCGAGAACAGCCAGATCCCGACGAAGGCGATGGTCATCGAGAACAGTGCGGGCGAAGTGTAGGGGAAGAGCGCCGAACCTTCCGGGTTGCCCAGCGTGGCTTCCCACACCGACGGCGACAGCACCGTCAGCACGACCGAGGACACCAGGCCGAGGAACCCGCCGATCACTGCGCCACGGGTGGTGCAGTCCTTCCACAACAGCGACAGGATCAGCACCGGGAAGTTGGCCGAGGCGGCGATGGCGAATGCCAGCGACACCATGAAGGCGATGTTCTGCTTCTCGAAGGTGATGCCCAGCAGCACCGCGATCACGCCCAGCGCCAGCGTCGTGATGCGTGAGACCTTCAGCTCGGACTTGCTGTCCGCGGTGCCCTTCTTGAACACCATCGCGTACAGGTCATGCGAGACCGCGGACGCGCCGGACAGGGTCAGGCCGGCGACCACCGCCAGGATGGTCGCGAACGCCACCGCCGAGATGAAGCCCAGGAACACGTTGCCGCCCACCGCCTTGGCCAGGTGCACCGCAGCCATGTTGTTGCCGCCCAGCAGGCCGCCGGCCGCGTCCTTGAACGCCGGGTTGGCGCTGACCAGCACGATCGCGCCGAAGCCGATGATGAAGGTCAGGATGTAGAAGTAGCCGATCCACGTGGTCGCCCAGAACACCGACTTGCGGGCTTCCTTTGCATTGGGCACGGTGAAGAAGCGCATCAGGATGTGCGGCAGCCCGGCGGTACCGAACATCAGCGCCATGCCGAACGAGATGGCCGAGATGGGATCCTTCACGAAGGTGCCCGGCCCCATGATCGACAAGCCCTTCTGCGCGGCCCCGGCCACTTCCTCCGGCGTGGTCGCGGCGGCCGCCGCCGCCTGGGTCTTGATCTCCACCGCCTTGGCGAACATCGCTTCCGGGCTGAAGCCGAACTGCCACAGCACCATGAACGCCATGAAGCTGGCACCGGCGAGCAGCAGGCAGGCCTTGATGATCTGTACCCAGGTGGTGGCCGTCATGCCGCCGAACAGCACGTACACCATCATGAGCACGCCCACGATCACCACCGCGTACCCATAGTCCAGGCCGAACAGCAGCTTGATGAGCTGGCCCGCACCGACCATCTGCGCGATCAGGTAGAACGCCACCACCACCAGGGTTCCGCTGGCCGCGAAGGCACGGATGGGCGTCTGCTTGAAGCGGTAGGCGGCCACGTCGGCGAACGTGAACTTGCCCAGGTTGCGCAGTTTCTCCGCCATCAGGAAGGTGATGATCGGCCAGCCGACCAGGAACCCGATCGAGTAGATCAGGCCGTCATAGCCATTGGCCATCACCGCCGCCGAAATGCCCAGGAACGAGGCCGCCGACATGTAGTCGCCGGCGATCGCCAGGCCATTCTGGAAGCCGGTGATGCCGCCGCCGGCCGTGTAGAAGTCCGCCGCCGAGCGCGTCTTCGCCGCGGCCCGCTTGGTGATCCACAGCGTGGCCGCCACGAAGACGGCGAACATGCTGATGGCGGTCCAGTTGGTGGCCTGCTTGTCGGCCTGGCCCAGATCGCCACCGGCCGCCCACGCGGCGCCGGTGCACAACAGTGCCGCCAGTGCGGCAAACAAGGGGAAGAAACGGCTCATGGATTGGCATCCTTCAGGATTTCGGCGGTCAGGCGGTCGTACTCGCTGTTGGCGCGCCGCACGTAGAACCCGGTGATCAAGACCGTGAACACGATCACCCCGATCCCGATCGGGATGCCCAGCGTGGTCACGCCGCTGCCCAGGGGGCGGGCCAGCAGTTCCTTGTCGAAGGCGATCAGGCCGATGTAGCCGTAGTACACCAGCAGCATCAGCAGGGTCAGCCACCATCCCAACGCATTGCGCCGGCGCTTGAGTGTCTGGTATTTCGGGCTGGCCTCGATCCGGGCCACCACGGGGTCGTTGAGGTCGGACATGTGGAATTCTCCGGTGTTTCAGGGGTAGGACGCCCGCGGTCGGCAAGGCGAGGATGGCAATGGACGGAGGGGATGAGCGAAAACCCGCGCGGGCAGCAAGGAGCAGGGTCAGAAGGTGTACTTGACGCTCGTGTGCAGCCGCTTCAGGTCGCCTTCGCGGTCATCCTCGAGCGAACGCTGGCCGTAGATCAGTTCCGCGCCCAGGTCCAGTTTCGGGAATGGCGAATAGATCACGTTGGCGTGCATGGACTGCGTGCGCTCGGTGACGCCGAAGCCGGTGATGGCGGCGTCGTTGTCGAAGTGCGAGGCCGAGTACATCAGGTTGGTGCGGACCTTCGGGCTGAACACGTGGCGCCAGGCCACGAAGCCGCCGTAGCCGTCCAGCGCACTGATGTCGCCATCGGCTTCGGTCACCACGTCGCTGCCCACGCCGAAGGCCAGGTAGCGGCCGATGCCCTGGCCGGCGTTTACCGCATACCGGATGTCGTCGCTCTTGCCCAGGTTGAACTTGCCGGACACGCTGACGGAGGCGCCGGTGTCGGTTTCGTCCAGCAGCTTGAACTGGCGCACCATGCCGGCCACGGTGAAGTGGCCCCAGTCGCCCTTGGTGAGCCAGCGCGCGGTGACGTCGGGCAGGGCGTTGTCGCCGCTGTTGAAGCGGGTACCGGTGCGGTACGGCGTGACCGTGGTCTGCGGATTCTCCACCGAGAACGACCACGGGCCCTGGGTGTAGCGCAGCTGGGCCTGGCGCACGAAGACCGTGCCGTCGGTCGGGCCGACGAAGTCCACCGCATCCGGCAGCGCGGCCACATCCATGAAGTTGGACCAGGTCTGGCCGGCCAGCCAGTTGTTCCAGCTGACGTAGGCGTGGCGCAGGGTGACGGCGTAGGTGTTGGTGGCGGTCTCGTTGCCGGCCAGCGCATTGCTGCCGCCGCCGAAGAAGTCCATCTCCACGAAGCCCTTGAACTTGTCGCCGCTGTCGGTCACGTGGTCCGCGCTCAGCCAGAAGCGCGAGAACTGCGCATGGAAGTCGGCATACGGGTCGCCGCCGTCGGCGCCCGCGCCGGCCACCGGAATGGTGCTGGGTACGTAGAACAGGCGGCCGGAAGAACCGTCGGCGATGCGGCCATCGCTGGTGTCGGTCGCCATCGCGTCCATCTTGATGAAGCCGCCGTACGAGAACGTCGTGCCCGGGTTGGCGGCGGTCATGATGGTGGTGCCCTGGATCGGCTGCTTGCCCGCCGGCACGGCCGGCTTGGCGGCCTGCGCGGCCTGCACCTGCGTGACCTGCTCCTGGGTGGTGGTGATCTGGGTCTGCTGTTGTTGCTGCGACGAAAGCAGCAGCTGCACCTGCCGCTCCAGTTCGGCCACGCGGGCTTCCAGCGCCTTCTCCTTGGCGGTCTGCGCGAACGCCATTCCCGGCGCGATCAGGGCGACGAAGAGCGCAGCGGCCAGTGGCCGTCGCGCCATGAGTGCGGAACGTTGGGTCATAACCCCTCCCGAAAGGTTGATGGCCGCGTTGCGCGGCTGACGGAGACTTGCGCCTGTGCGCCGACGGCGCCTATTCGCCATTAGTCGTAACGCGGCGCACCGTCGGAGAAACCCTTGCTGCACAAGGGGTGCGACGCCCGGTCGCAGGCAGCACCCTTCGGCTTTACGACCATTGTCTAAGCCGGATGCTGCGATGCCGCACGACCGTATGCGTCAAACTCGTGGCGCCGGCGCTGTGCTGCATGTCATGCCGTGCTTCGCCCGGCCCTCATCCATGCCTCAGAATCGGCGCATCACAGGAACGTCCCGGGAGGACCTCATGACTGATCTGTATCCGGTCAAGCCGGAATTCGCGGCCAAGGCCCGCATCACGCGCGAGCAGTACCTCCGCGACTACCAGGCGTCCATCGACGATCCCGACGCCTTCTGGGGCCAGGCGGCCGAACGCCTGCAGTGGTTCAGGAAGCCCACCCAGGTCAAGGACGTCAGCTACACCCTGGACGATTTCCACATCCGCTGGTTCGCCGACGGCGAACTCAACGCCAGCGTGAACTGTCTGGACCGCCAGCTCGCCGAGCGCGGCGACAAGATCGCGCTGCTGTTCGAACCCGATGGCCCGGACTCTCCGTCCTACGGCGTGACCTACCGCGAACTGTACGAACGCACCTGCAGGCTGGCCAACGCGCTGCGCGCGCTGGGCGTGCAGAAGGGCGACCGCGTGACGATCTACCTGCCGATGATCCCGGATGCCGCCGTGGCCATGCTGGCGTGCGCGCGCATCGGCGCCATCCACTCGGTGGTGTTCGGCGGCTTCGCACCCAACTCCATCGCCGACCGTGTGGCCGACTGCGGCAGCAAGCTGATCATCACTGCGGATGAAGGCCTGCGTGGCGGCAGGAAGGTGCCGCTGAAGGCGAACGTGGATGCCGCACTGAAGCTGCCGGGCACCAACTCCGTCGAGACCGTCCTGGTCGTGCGCCACACCGGCGGCGCGGTTGACATGCAGATGCCGCGCGACCGCTGGTTCGATGCGGTCGTCGATGCCCAGCCGGCCGAGTGCGAGCCCGAGCGCATGAACGCCGAGGACCCGCTGTTCATCCTCTACACCTCCGGTTCCACCGGCAAGCCCAAGGGCGTGCTGCACACCACCGGCGGCTACCTGCTGTATGCGGCGTACACGCACGAAGCCGTGTTCGACCTGCGCGAGGACGACATCTACTGGTGCACGGCTGACGTGGGCTGGGTCACCGGCCACAGCTACATCGTCTACGGCCCGCTGGCCAACGGTGCCACCTCGGTGATGTTCGAAGGCGTGCCCAACTACCCCAGCGTGTCGCGCTTCTGGGAAGTCATCGACAAGCACCAGGTCACCATCTTCTACACCGCGCCCACCGCCATCCGCGCGCTGATGCGTGAGGGAGAAGCGCCGGTGAAGAAGACCTCGCGCGCCTCGCTGCGCCTGCTGGGCAGCGTGGGCGAGCCGATCAACCCCGAGGCCTGGCGCTGGTATTACGACGTGGTCGGTGACGCGCGCTGCCCCATCGTCGACACGTGGTGGCAGACCGAAACCGGCGGCATCCTCATCACCCCGCTGGCCGGCGCCATCGACCTGAAGCCCGGATCGGCCACGCTGCCGTTCTTCGGCGTGCGTCCCGCGCTGGTGGACGCCAACGGCGAGCAGCTGGAAGGCGCCACCGAAGGCAACCTGGTGCTGCTGGATTCCTGGCCGGGCCAGATGCGCACCGTCTACGGCGACCACCAGCGCTTCATCGACACGTACTTCCGCACCTACCCGGGCACGTACTTCACCGGCGATGGCTGCCGCCGCGACGCCGATGGCTACTACTGGATCACCGGCCGCGTGGATGACGTCATCAACGTGTCGGGTCACCGCATCGGCACGGCCGAAGTGGAGAGTGCGCTGGTGGCGCATCCGAAGGTGGCCGAAGCGGCCGTGGTCGGCTTCCCGCACGACATCAAGGGCCAGGGCATCTACGCCTACGTCACCCTGAAGGCGGGCGAGGCGCAGAGCGACGAGCTGCTGAAGGAACTGGTGGCCTGGGTGCGCAAGGAGATCGGTCCCATCGCCACGCCCGACCACCTGCAGTGGGCGCCCGGCCTGCCGAAGACGCGCTCGGGCAAGATCATGCGCCGCATCCTGCGCAAGATCGCCGAAAACGCGCCGGAGCAGCTGGGCGATACCTCCACGCTGGCCGATCCGTCGGTGGTCGAGTCGCTGGTCGCCGAGCGCAAAGTGCAATGAAGCAGGAGTGAGATAAGAGGGGTGAGAAGTGAGTAAAAGCAGAAGCACTTTCGTTCGACTATCCTGAAGCCGCATCTCTCACACATCACTCCTCCCCACTCACTCCTCGCTCCCATGCCTACCCTGCTGATCGCCGACGACCACCCGCTGTTCCGCGAAGCCCTGCGCGGCGCCGTGCAGCGCGTGATGCCTGGGGTGAAGCTGCATGAGGCCGACAGCGTGGATGCGCTGTATACCCTGGTCGATGCCCATCCCGACGCCGACCTGCTGCTGATGGACCTCAACATGCCCGGCGCGCACGGCTTCAACGCGCTGGTGCACCTGCGCGCGCTGCATCCGCAGCTGCCGGTGGTCATCGTGTCGGCGCGCGAGGAACCGGCGGTGATGCGGCGCGCGCTGGACCACGGTGCGCTGGGCTTCATTCCCAAGTCGGCCGATTCGGACACCATCGGCCAGGCCATCGGCGCCGTGCTCGATGGCGAACGCTGGGTGCCCGATGAAGCGCACAATGCGCCGGCCACCAGCCGCGACGAACAGGAAACCGCGCAGCGCCTGCGCGATCTCACCCCGCAGCAGTTCAAGGTGCTGCAGATGCTGGGCGCCGGCCGCCTCAACAAGCAGATCGCCTACGACCTGGGCGTGTCCGAAGCCACCATCAAGGCGCACGTCACCGCCATCCTGCGCAAGCTGCACGTCACCAACCGCACCCAGGCGGTACTGGCCGCGGGCCGGCTGGCGGTGGACCCGGACGGCATCGTCCTTCCTCCTGAAGAGGCGGAGTAGGGCGACACCACGCGCCACGGCATGGCGTGGAGGCAAGGGCGCGCGTTGGCGTAATCGATGAGGCGCTGAACCGGCCTGTTCGTGAGGCGCGCCGCGTGCCTGCGTGCGCGCGAGGGGACTATGCCGGAAGCTGCGACCGCAGCAGGGCCGCCGCGGCGACAAGCTGCTCGCGGGAAGCCCGAACACGCGCCCGACGTGCGGCATCGTCGCCTGGATCATGCGCGGTGCCCTGCATGCGCCCGGCACCGTCGAAGGTCGCCAGCTGCGGCGGCCCTATTCCCCAGTCGCTGCCCGGTTGGCGTGGCACCACGTGGAAATGGAAGTGCGGCGTTTCCTGTCCGCTGTACACGCCGTTGTTCTGGAACGTCAGGATCCCGAGCGGCCGATAGGCGCGCACCTGCGCCTCCGCGACCCGCTTCGCGGCGGCCATGACGGCCGCACACTCGGCATCGGAAAGATCCAGCAGCGTCGCGACATGGCGGCGGGTGATCACGCAGCACTGCCCCACCTCGAACTGCCAGGGATTGATCACCGTCAGTGTGCGCTCGCTCTCGTCAATGATCTTCCATCGTTCCTCGGCTGCGACCATGCACAGGTCGCACTGGTCTCGGGTGGGCAGTTCGAGCACGTCTTTCTCCAATGAAGCAGATCATGCGCGGGCGGCACGAATCGGACCGCGTCGTGGAAAAGCATGGCCTGGCGCGAGGCGGTCCCAAACAGGCCGAAGCGGGGTTCGGCCTAGGCGAGCCGTCAGGGCTCGATCGGCGACCCGGTGACCAAGACCACGGGCTGGCCCGACCTGACGGTATTGTGCACTTCCGCAACTGCATCCGTGTGCTGAAGCAATGCGGCTATCGTGGCGGGGTCGGCAGGCGAGGCCACCCTGGCGCGATAGCGGATATCGGAAGCGGCAAGGCCGACGCCAGGGAAATGCGCGGTGGCTTCCACCTCCACCGCGTCCAGGGTGATGCCGTGACGAGCGGCCTCGCGATAAAGATCGTTGCAGTAGCACGTGGCCAGGGCGAGCATCAGGAACTCGCCGCCATTGACACCAGAGCCTTGGCCGGCGTGTTTGGCGGGAATGGACAGCGGTCGCTCGTCGTCCCCGGTGCGCACCGTAACCAGGTGTTCGCTACCGGCGTTCTTGACGATCGCTGAAATCTCCATCGTGGATCTCCGGAATGGACGGGCCTTGCGCTTGGGTCAAGCCGGCCGGCGGAGCGGGCTTGGGTTGGATCGGCTGTCAGGCTTGGCCTGCAGCACCCTCGTTACCCAACCCCCCGTAGTAGAGCAATGGCCGCGTCCAAGTGGGTAGAGCGTTCGCGAACCGCATTCGTGCATGGCGCCGGAAGCAGGTTGAATCCTGAGGTGAATCAGGGTGTTCCACCAAGCCGTAGGAACTATCGGTTCGCTTGAGTGAATTGTTAGGCGTCATCCTCCGAAGCCCACTGCGACAGATCATCCACGGGCCGTGGAAGGCGGCCTTCGAGCCAGTCTGCCACCGTACCCGGTTTGAATGAAGGGCTTTTGGACTCTATGACCCAAGACAGATACTCCTCGGGGCCGCCGTTGAGATACGGCGCTGGAGAGACCGGCATGAAGACTGTGGGGAGCCGCTCTGTGACGGACAGATAGTTGAGCACGCAGCCGAACTCCTGGACGACGTGCCAAGCAAGAGGGTGGGCGACATCAATCGAGAACTTGACCCACCAGTTGCCGTCGTCAAGCTTTCCAGTACCCATGGCTGACGGAGAAATGGCAGGCACGCGCCGAAGGTAGGCTAAGAGTTTGTCGAAGTCCCTTTGATCGCCCATGTGAAGCCTAGCGCCTGAGTTAAACCGCGTGCTTAAGGCAAGTCGGCTTGAATGATTGGTTAGAGCTCGGACCCGGCTGTTTGCCATTGGAGCGTGCCAGCAGGGCCAGAGATTATGGTTACGTATATCGCAGTGCCGTGATCGCACGCGCCCATGGACATTCTCCTCCCGCGGTACTCGAACCAAAGCATGTCATCTTCTGCGAATTGCTCAAAGCCTTCCCCCACAACGGCGACGGACGTTCCGTTCCACTTCTTGGCGTGGTCATAAAATGCTTCCGGCAAGGACAGCTTGTAGCAGTTGGGCCCAGCCTCAAGAATCGCCGCCCAGGCAGGCTCGCCTGGCAGAAGCGTGAGTTTGCCCTTTGCATCACAGGGCGCCCTGGACCGGCCAGAGTTCTGTAGACACTCAGTCGCCGCTCTGCGCGTAGCGCCTTTCAAACTCTACCGGTGACAGTCCGCCAGCGGAACCATGCCGGCGGATCGGGTTGTAGAACATCTCGA
>Ga0182740_1000281_pt1 | contig 75473 bp, 79 predicted proteins | sample eDN5th37CKraftBY_FD_128872 | JGI IMG/M metagenome (GOLD analysis project Ga0182740, IMG submission 128872) | Enriched backyard soil microbial communities from Emeryville, California, USA - eDNA 5th pass 37_C Kraft BY (version 2) (version 2) | ecosystem: Environmental > Terrestrial > Soil >...
AACAAACTCAAACACTTCAGGGCCGTGGCGACCCGATACGACAAACGTGACGACAACTTCCTCGCATCCATCCAACTCGCCTCAATCCGCATATGGCTGCGCAGTTATGAGTCGGTCACCTAGTTCGAATCCTGGAATCGCAGAGACTGAGCGACTAGCGAAAAACCCGTATTTACAGACTTTCCTGCGCAAAGCGCGGCGAAAAATGGAGAGACCGGACTGCTTGGCTGGGGCGCCTGGATTCGAACCAGGGAATGCCGGAATCAAAATCCGGTGCCTTACCACTTGGCTACGCCCCAACACGGCCGGGCCGGCGCGCTTCGTATAGCGGTGGTATCCGCGCCGATCAATCGAAGCCTCACGGACCGGCCGAAAAAGGCCAGACTACATTTTGCCGTGGCCCCGATCGAGCTGGCGACGGGTGCTCGGGTTCATCACCCGGTCGGAAATATGGACATTCCAGACCTCGGCCAGGTCCTGCGCCTGGTAGGCCGCAAACAACGGCCCAAACTGGCTCACGTCGGTCACGTTCACCCCCCGCAAGCCGAAACCGTTGGCGATCGAGGCGAGGTCGGTGCGCCCGAAAACTGCCCCACCGTCGTCCACGCCATCTGCCCGGAGCTTGTGGATTTCCGAGCCGTAGGCGCCGTCGTTGAGGACGATGAACAGCACCTTGAGCCCGTGGCGCCGGACCATCTCCAGCTCCTGGACGTGCATGAGAAAGCCGCCGTCGCCGTCGAACAGCACCGTCTTGCCGTCCCTGCGGGCGGCGGCGACGCCGATGGCGAACGGAACGCCGTTGCCGATGGCGCCGAACTCGCGGATGACGTGATAGTTCTCCGGCTTGCGGCCGCGCATCGTGGTGTGGAAATACGCCTGATGACCGGAGCCGCTGGCGATGTCGTAATCCTTCGGGATGACGGCATCGAGCGCCTCGATCACGCGGCGCGGATCGAGCACCCCGGGCTCCGCCGGGAAAACCGCGCCGTCGGCGGGCTCCTCCTTGATCCGGCGCGCAAGCTCCGCCGAGCGGATATCCGCCCTGCCCTTGCCCTTGGCCCCCAGCCTGGTCCGCAGCGCCTTGAGCGTCTCGGCGGCGGCAAGCTTCGCATCGGCGCGCAAGTGCAAATCGCCGGACTTCATGCCGTGCGCCAGCCCCTGCGGATGCGTGTCGATCTGCACGATCTCCGCCTTCGGATACAGATGCCCGCCATCGACCGTGTAGTAGTTGAGGCTCGAGCCGAACGCCACCACCAGGTCCGCCTGCGCCGCCACCTCGCGCGCGACGTCGCGGGCGTAGCCTCCCGAAATGCCGATGGAGAACGGGTTGTGATCGAACATGCCCCGCGCCGGCAGCGTCGTCGCCAGCAGCGCGCCGGCGGCCTCGGCCAACTCCTCGATCTCGGCGGCCGCGCCCGCGCGCACCGCGCCCCGCCCCGCAACGACGATCGGGCAGCGTGCGTGAGCGAGCTTCGCCGCCAGTTGCTCGACCTGATGGGGATGCGGATAGACCGGCTCGGCGTTCGGCATCACCGCGGTCGAAGGCTGGTATTCGCCGAGGTCGGGCAGCGGCTGCTTCTGCAAATCGTAAGGAACGCCGATCACCACCGGCTTTCGCATGGTGCGGGCGGTGTGGAACGCCTCGCGGACGTATTGATGCATTCGCTGCGGGCTGTGCGCGGAGATGTAATGCGCGCCTGCGGCCAGCGCGAACGGCGGCTGGTCGATGTATTGATTGTACCACTTGGCATGGATCGGCGCTTCGCCGGCGAACACCACCATCGGAATGTGGCCCTGCGCCGCGCCCGCCAGCGCCGTCATGATCTGCGTGAAGCCCGGACCGCACGTCACCGACGCGACGCCGACCTTGCCGGTCGCCATGTGATAGCCCATCGCCATCGCGCAGGCGCAATGCTCATGCCGGACAAAGTACGAGCTGACCCCCGGCGCGTTCTTCAGCGCCGCGGCCCAATGCATGTTGCCGTCGCCCATCAACGTAAACTGGGTATCGACGCCTTCGGCCACGAAAGCCTGGGCCAACGCTTCGTAGATCGGCATGTTCGTCATGGTGCTGTTCTGCTCAAGGGCGGGTTGAATTCCGGCGGGGCGTTTTCCTTAGCACCCGCGCAGGCGCTCCTGAAATAGCCCCCGGCATGGCTGGGTTGCCCCGGTGTCGTCCCTGGATCGGCTCCGCCGTTGCCGCTAACCTCCCTTCATAAAAACAAACAAGTCGGGAGGAACACATGCAGTTGAGGCACAGGCTGCTACGCAGGCTGCTGTTTGGCCTGCTCGCACTTCTGGCGTTGCCGGTGACGGCCCCGGCCCAGACGACACAGAAAACCATCACCGTCATCGTTCCGTTCGCGCCGGGCGGCTCGGCGGACGGCATCGCGCGGATCGTTGCAGCCGAACTGGCCGCGGGCTTGGGACGGCAGGCGATCGTGGACAACAGGCCCGGCGCCGGCGGCTCGCTCGGCCTGGCCGTCGCCGCGAAAGCGTCGGCGGACGGCGACACGCTGGCGGTCGGCGCAACCGGCGCGCTGGTCATCAATCCGCACGTTCCAAGCTCGACGCACTTCGACCCGCTGCGCGAACTGGCGCCCGTCGCCAAGCTGATCGACATCCCCATCGTGCTGGTGACCAACGCCAAGACCGGGGCCAAGAGCATCAAGGAGATCATCGACAAGTCGAAGACCGCGCCCGCCGGCATCAGCTTCGGCACCACCGGCGCGAACTCCAGCCAGCACCTTGCCGTCGAGTTGCTGAAGAAAATGACCGGAGCCAACCTGGTGCATGTGCCCTATCGCGGCAGCGCGCCGGCGGTCACCGCCGTGCTCGGCGACCAGATTCCGCTCGCCTCGGTCGATCTCACATCGGCCTATGAGCACATCAAGGCCGGCTCGCTCACCGCGCTCGGCGTCACCAGCTCTTATCGCGCCAAGATCGCGCCGGAGATTCCGACCATCGCCGAAGGCGGCGTGCCGGGCTATGACGGTTCGGCAGGCTTTATCGGCCTGTTCGCGCCGGCCGCGACCCCGCCCGAAACGGTCCATCGCCTCTCGCGCGTCATGGCTGCCGCGCTCGCCAAGCCCGACGTGCAAGCCAAGATCCGCCAGCTCGCGGTCGAGCCGGCGTATACCGACGACGCCACATTCAAGGCTTGGCTCACGGCGGAATCGGCGAAATGGGGCGATCTCCTGAAATCGCTCCGGCCGAAATAGGAAAGCTCGATTGCGGTATCGGCGTCAGGCGCGGCGATGCAGCCGGTGTTCCAGCCACAGCAGCAGCGCGTTGGCGGCCACGGCGAAGATGAACAGCATGATCGCGACAGCGAGCATTTCCTCGGTCTGGAGAAGCTGCATGGCGTTGATGATGAGATAGCCCATGCCCTGCTTGGACGCGAACATCTCCGCCAGCAAAACGCCGAGCAGCGTCAGCGTCAGGCCGATGCGCAGCCCCGACAACACCTCCGGCAGCGTCGCCGGGGTGAGAACCGTTGCAACCGTCTGCCAAGGCGACAGATGCAGCGTGCGCGCGGCCCTGAGATAAACGGGCGGAATGTTGCGGATCGCCGCCATCGTCATGAGGGCGACCGGCAACACGCCATGCATCGCGCCGAACGTCACCCGCCCCGGCAGCGTCAGGCCGAAGATCAGGAGGATCACCGGATAAAGGGTGATCTTCGGCAAGGTATAAAGCGAAATGAGGATCGGCTCGCCGACCGCGCCCGAGAGCCGATGCGCGCCCATCCAAAGGCCGAGCAGAAGGCCGAGCGCATAGGACAGCATCAGCGCATAGAAAAAGGCGAGAAACGTCGCCCAGGCGTTTTCGGCAAAGCGCGCCGTCGGCACGAACTTCACCAGGTAAGCGAGCGTCGGCACCGGCCCCGGCAGCGCCGTTTCGCCGACAATAAGATGCAGCCCCTGCCACGCCAGCAGAATGACAGCCGTGATGACCACGGTATCGACCACGCGGCTGTTCATAAACGGCCGATCCCGCGCCGTTCCGCCCATCGCTGGTCGAAGACGTGGAGCACCATGTTGACCACGGTGGCGACGATGACGAGCAGGAGCATCAGCGCGTACATGCGCGGATTGTTGAAATCGGTGTAGGCATCCGAGATCACCCGCCCGAGGCCCGCCGGCGCGAGAATGAACTCGCTGGCGATCACGGCAATGAATCCGTAGCTCACGGCAAGCTTGACGCCGGTGAACAGATGCGGCGCGGCCGCCGGCAATTTCAGGCGCAGCGCGGTCGAGAACCGGCCCATGCGATGGACCCGCCCCACCTTGGTCAATACGCGCGGCACGCGGTCGAGGCCGTTCAGCGTCGCGATGATCATCACCACGATGGCGTTGGCCACGCCCATGAGCACGATGGGGGCGGCCGACAGGCCGAAAATCGCGATCATCACCGGATAGAAAATGAAGATCGGCACTGCGTAATAGGTGGCGAACAGCGGCTCCAGCGCCTGGCGCACCCGCGGCACCGCATGGATCGCGACGCCGAAGGCAAAGCCCAACACCACCGCGATCACCACGGCGACGATGACGATGCCGAACGTGCGCGCGATCTGGTCGTTGGCCTGACCGGAGAGCAGGAGACGCACCAGCGCCGTCGCCATCTCCGAAGGCGGGATGACGACGCGATGGTCGATCAGCCCGGTCCGGCACGCCAACTCAAGCGCGCCGACCGCAATCGCGACGACCGCGAGCCTGATCCAACCCACTCGGCTCATTCGGCCGCCATCCCGGCATAGCCAAGCGACTTCATCGACTCGCCGCGCAAGTGCTCCCACAGGCGGCCGGTGATCTCGCCGAACGCAGCCTCGCTGACGATGGTGCTGTCGCGCTCGCGCGGCCAGCCGGTATCGACGATGTCGAGAAAGCGGCCGGGGCGCGCCGACATCGCGCCGACACGATCCGACAGCATCGCCGCTTCGTCCAAGGCATGGGTGATGAGCAGCACCGTCGCGCCGGTGCGCCGCCACAGGCGGAGCACCTCGTCGCCCATCAGGAGCCGCGTCTGCGCGTCGAGCGCGCCGAACGGCTCGTCGAGCAGGATCAGGCGCGGCTGCAGCACCAGCGTGCGGGCGATGCAGACACGCTGGCGCATCCCGCCGGAAAGCTGCGAGGGATAGGCGCGCGCGAAATCCTTCAGCCCCATGAACGCCAGCGCGTCATCGACGCGCCGGCGCACCTCGGCATCGGGCGCGCCCGCGCGGCGCAAGCCGAACGCCGCGTTGTCCCAGACCGTGAGCCAGGGAAAGCTCGCGTCCTCCTGGAACACGACGCCGATGCCGTCAGGCACGTCGCCCGCGACCGGGCGACCCTCGAACGTCACCGTTCCTTCCGTCGGCGGCTGCAACCCGGCCAACACCTCCAGCAGCGTGGACTTGCCGCAACCGGAAGGGCCGACCACGGAGAAAAATTCTCCGCGCCGGAGATCGAGGTCGATCGGCCCCAGCGCATGCACCGGCTGCGTGCCGGCCGCCCCCGGATAGACCCGTGTCACACCCGAAAGCGAAGCGTGGATTTGGTGATCCGGGAGCGTCGTCATCATTTCTGCAGATTGGCCGGGAGGAACGCCGAAGTGTACAGCGATTTCACATCGACATCCTTATCCAGCATCTTCACGTACTTCATGGCCTTGACCGTGTTCTCAAGCAACGTCACGTCAATCGGACCGTCGCTCCAGAACTTGACCGCGACGAGATCCTTGACCATTGCCGCGACCTGATCGGCGGGCAGCGGCTCATAGATCTTGGTGAGGATCTTGATGGCCTCGTCGGTGTGCTCGTAGATGAACTTGGTGCCCTCGATGCGGGCCGCCTGGATCGCCTTGAGCTGGTCGGGGTGTTCCTTCATGGCCTTGCCGGTGGCAATGCCAAGCTGCGGCGGCAGCAGCGGCAGGTCCTTGCCGCTGATGAGCGCGCGATACTTCTTGTCGCCGCCGCGCATGCGATAGAGGATCACCGGAATGGCGGTGGAATCCACCGCGCCGTTCTCCATCGCCGTCAGCGCGCCGCTCAGGCTGCCGAGCGCCACCATCTGCGTGTCGCCCTGCTTCAGGCCGGCCTTCTCCATCACCAGGACGCTCATCATTTCGCCGAGCGACTTGGGATTGCTGATGCCGATCTTCTTGCCCTTGAGGTCCTGGGCGGTCTTGATCGGCGAATTGGGCATCACGATCTGGACCAGCGCAAGCGAGGTCGAGGTGATGTTGGTGATCTTGATGTCCTGACCCTGCTCGATGGCGGCGATGGCCGGCGCCGGCGACACGTCGCCATAGCCGACCCCGGTCGCCATCGCGCCGCGCACCGAGGCGCCGCCGCCGGCGCCCGAGACGATGCCGGTGATGTCGACGCCGTGCTTCTTGAAGAAGCCCTTCTCCAGCGCGATGCCGTAAGGCGCACCCGAGGGATCGTTCTTGTACTGGGTAACGAACAGGTCCTCCGCCGCGGCCGATTGAACCGCGGCCAGACCGAACGCCAGCACGAACAGGCCACTGGCAAGCTTCATCGCAATCTCCTCCCTAAAAACGATTCCGGCTCGGCTTCCGGTCGTCCGGCAGCTTGCCGCGTCCCGCAAGCGTATCGCTTACCGCGAAATGTGTATATCGCAACGTTGACGCGGCGGCAGCGGGGCCTATAGCGTTTTCAAGCGAAGTGGGCACCGGTTCGCGTCAAGAAAACGCGTCCAAACAAAAGGCCAGATCGCGTTATGACCTATCGCGCGCCGGTTGCCGACATCGCGTTCACGCTCAGGCACAGCGCTGGGCTCGGTGCCGGATTCGCGCCGGCATCGGCGGACGGCGGCCTCAGCCCCGAAGACATCGATGCCGTGCTGCAGGAGGCCGGCCGGCTCGCCAACGACGTCATCGCGCCGCTCAACGTCGTCGGCGACCGCACCGGCGCCGTGTTCAAGGATGGCGCCGTCACCACGCCGCCCGGCTGGAAGGAAGCCTATCGCGCCTGGACGGCCGGGGGCTGGAACGCGGTGTCGCTGCCGCCCGAATGGGGCGGCCAGGGCTTGCCGCACGCGCTCAACGCCGCCTGCATCGAGATGTGGAATTCGGCCGCAATGGCTTTCGGCATCGGTCCCGTTCTGACCATCGGCGCGGCGGAGACGCTTGCGGCCCACGGCTCCGACGAACTCAAGCGCATCTATCTGCCCAAGCTGGTGTCCGGCGAGTGGACCGGCACGATGCAGCTCACCGAGCCGCAGGCCGGCTCCGACGTCGGCGCGCTGCGCACCAAGGCGGAGCGCGCGGGCGACGGCACCTACCGCATCACCGGGCAGAAGATCTTCATCACCTACGGCGAGCACGACCTCACCGACAACATCATCCATTTCGTGCTGGCGCGCCTCTCCGATGCGCCGCCCGGCAACAGGGGGATTTCGCTGTTCCTGGTGCCGAAGTTCCTTGTGAACGCCGACGGCTCGCTCGGCGCGCGCAACGACGCGCGCGCGCATTCGGTCGAGCACAAGCTCGGCATCCACGCCTCCCCCACCTGCACGATGGTCTACGGCGATAACGGCGGCGCGACGGCCTATCTCGTCGGCGAGGAAAACCGCGGCCTCGCCCACATGTTCATGATGATGAACCTGGCGCGGCTTTCGGTCGGCCTGCAGGGCGTCGGCATCGCCGAGCGCGCGACGCAGCAGGCGATGGAATACGCGTGCGAGCGCAAGCAGGGCCGCGCGCCCGGCGTCGCTTCGGGATCGAGCGCGATCGTCGAACATCCCGACGTCAAGCGCATGCTGCTCACCATGCGCGCGCAGACGCGCGCCGCGCGCGCCATCTGCTACGCCACCGCCGGCGCGATCGACGCGAGCCACGATGCCGGCGACGCCGCCGACCAGCGCGCGGCGCTGCTCACGCCGGTGGCCAAGGCTTACGCCACCGATATCGGCATCGAGGTCGCCTCGCTCGGCATCCAGGTGCATGGCGGCATGGGCTTCATCGAGGAGACCGGCGCGGCGCAGCACCTGCGGGACGCACGGATCGCGGCGATCTATGAGGGCACCAACGGCATCCAGGCGATCGACCTGGTGATGCGCAAGCTGCCGCTCGACGGCGGCGCAACGGTGCGCGCCTATCTCGACGAATTGCGCGCGATCGCCAACGCGGTGCAGGCCACCAACGACCCCGCGTTCGGCCGCGCCGGCGCGCGGCTCGCGGACGCGCTCGACAGCCTGGAGCGCGCGACCGCGTGGCTGCTTGCGCGGACCGAAAGCGAGCCGCAATCGGCGCTCGCCGGCGCGACGCCCTATCTGCGGCTGTTCGGCATCGCGGCCGGCGGCTGCCTCATCGCCAACGAGGCGCTGGCGGCCAAGCAAACCGGCGACGGCGAACCGGCGTCACGCATCGCGCTTGCGCGTTTCTTTGCCGAGAACATCGCGGTCGAGGCCCAGGGCCTGGAACGCACCGTGACCGAAGGCGCCGATAGCCTCAACGCGGCCGATGCCGCCTTGAGCGGCTGATTGCTGCTATTGTCGCGCGCAAAGCCTTCTCGCTCCCGCGTCGCGATCTTATGTGACGCCCCGTAAGCCCGTTTGGACGCCGCAATGACAACCCTGCTCATCACGCATCCCGCCTCGCTCAACCATCTCAACGGTCCGGGCCACCCGGAGCGGGCGGACCGCATCCGCGCCATCGTCGGCGTGCTCGAGCAGGAGCAATTCCAGGACCTTGTGCGCGACGACGCGCCGGCCGCGGCGCTTGAAACCATCGCGCTGTGCCACCCGATGGACTACGTCGAGGAAATCCGCGATGCCGCGCCCAAAGAGGGCCTGATACAGCTCGACGCCGACACGTCGATGTCGCCCGGCACCTTCGAGGCGGCGTTGCGCGCCGTGGGCGGCGCCACCCTCGCGGTCGATGGCGTGCTGACCGGCGAATTCGACAACGCCTTCATCGCCCAGCGCCCGCCCGGACACCACGCCGAGTCCGTCCGGCCGATGGGCTTTTGCATTTTCAACCAGGCCGCCATCGCCGCGCGCCACGCGCAGAAGAAGCACGGCGTGGATCGCGTCGCCGTGGTCGATTTCGACGTCCATCACGGCAACGGCACGCAGGAGATCTTCTGGTCCGATCCGACGGTGATGTACGCCTCGACGCACCAGATGCCGCTCTATCCCGGCACGGGGGCCGTCTCCGAGCGAGGCGAGCACGACAACATCGTCAACGCGCCGCTGCGGCCCGGCGACGGCGGCGAGCAGTTCCGCGAGGCGATGGCAACACGCATCCTGCCCCGGCTGGCCGCGTTCGGCCCCGATCTGGTGATCGTTTCGGCCGGCTTCGACGCGCACCGGCGCGACCCTCTCGCCAATCTGCAACTGGTCGAGGAGGATTTCGGCTGGGCGACCCGCCGGATCATGGAGGTCGCCGACAAGACCGCACGGGGGCGGCTGGTGTCGATCCTGGAGGGCGGCTACGACCTCGAAGGACTGTCGAAATCGGCCGCCGCCCACGTCATCGCTTTGATGCGGGGCTAGGACTAGGATAAGCCGTGCCGACTCACGAAGCCTGACAGGACCACGATGGCCGACAACGGCAACAACGACGTCGCCAAGCTGACCTTCGAGCGGGCGATCGAGGAACTGGAAACGATCGTGAAGCGGCTCGAAGAGGGCAAGGTCCCGCTCGAGGAGTCGGTCACGATCTACGAGCGGGGCGAGGCGCTCAAGCGCCGCTGCGAGGAGCTGCTGCGGCAAGCCGAGGCGCGCGTCGAGAAAGTCACCCTCGACGCCTCGGGCAAGCCCCATGGAACCGAGCCGCTCGACATGAATTGACTCTTTCCCGGAATGATTGCCCGAACAGCCACCGGTTGCGGCCGCCTCGGACACCATCCTTTCGACCGCGGAATACCTCCGGCGCGGGCTGGAAGGCTCGCAAAAAGGAACCTATCGGGTTGAAAACGATCGGTATTCCAATCTATCTTAGGGGGTTCATTGAGGGGTTCGGCCCGGGCGGGGGCTGCGCTCGGTTTTGTGTTGCGGAAATCGGAGAAAATTGTGCCCCATCCGTCAAAGACCCCCCTCCTCGATACGATTCACACGCCCGGTGACCTGCGCCGGCTCGACGAGAGCCGGCTTCGGCAGGTGGCCGACGAGTTACGGACAGAAACCATCGATGCTGTCGCCGTCACCGGCGGACATCTCGGCGCCGGACTCGGCGTGGTCGAGCTGACGGTCGCCCTGCATTACGTCTTCAACACGCCCCAGGATCGCCTCATCTGGGACGTCGGCCACCAAGCCTATCCCCATAAGATCCTGACCGGCCGCCGCGACCGCATTCGCACGCTGCGCCAGGGGAACGGCCTGTCCGGCTTCACCAAGCGCGCCGAGAGCGAATACGACCCGTTCGGCGCGGCGCATTCGTCGACCTCGATTTCATCCGGGCTCGGCATGGCGGTGGCGCGCGACCTGTCCGGCGGCAAGAACAACGTCATCGCGGTGATCGGCGACGGCGCGCTGTCGGCCGGCATGGCCTACGAGGCGATGAACAACGCCGGAGCGATGAACTCGCGGCTGATCGTCATCCTCAACGACAACGACATGTCGATCGCTCCGCCGGTCGGCGCGATGGCGGGCTATCTGGCGCGGCTGTTCTCCGGCCATACCTACCGCTCGCTGCGCGACATCGGCCGCCAGCTCGCCAAGAAGCTGCCGAAGGCGCTCGAGATCGGCGCCACCCGCGCCGAGGAATTCGCGCGCGGCATGGTGACCGGCGGCACGATGTTCGAGGAGATGGGCTTCTATTACGTCGGCCCGATCGACGGTCATAACCTCGATCAGCTTTTGCCCGTCTTGAAGAACGTGCGCGACAGCAAGACCGGCCCGATCATCGTCCACTGCCGCACGCAGAAGGGCAAAGGCTACGCGCCCGCGGAAAACTCCGCCGACAAGTATCACGGCGTGGTCAAGTTCGATGTCGCGACCGGCATTCAGGCCAAGGCCAAGTCGAACGCCCCGGCCTATCAGAAGGTGTTCGGCGAAAGCCTCATCAAGGAGGCCAAGAAGGATAACAAGATCATCGGCATCACGGCGGCCATGCCGTCGGGCACCGGCATCGACCTGTTCCAGAAGGTGTTTCCCGAACGCACCTTCGACGTCGGCATCGCCGAGCAACACGCGGTCACCTTCGCTGCGGGCCTTGCGACCGAAGGCTACAAACCGTTCTGCGCGATCTATTCCACCTTTCTGCAGCGCGCCTACGACCAGGTGGTGCACGACGTCGCCATCCAGCGCCTTCCCGTGCGCTTCGCGATGGATCGTGCCGGCCTCGTCGGCGCGGACGGCCCCACGCACGCCGGTTCGTTCGACATTGCCTATCTCGGTTGCCTGCCCGGCTTCGTCATCATGGCGGCGGCCGACGAGGCGGACATGGTCCACATGGTCGCCACGCAGGTCGCCATCGATGACCGCCCCTCGGCGCTGCGCTACCCGCGCGGCGAAGGCGTCGGCGTCGAGATGCCGGGTGAAGGCAAGCCGCTCGAGATCGGCAAAGGCCGCATTGTCCGCGAGGGCAGCAAGATCGCGATCCTGTCGCTCGGCACGCGCCTTGCGGAATCGCTGAAGGCGGCCGAGGAACTGGCCACGTTCGGCCTTTCCACCACGGTCGCGGACGCGCGCTTCGCCAAGCCGCTCGATACCGACTTGGTGTTGCGGCTCGCCCGCGAGCACGAGGTGCTGATCGTCATCGAGGAAGGCTCCATCGGCGGCTTCGGTTCGCAAGTGTTCCAAACGCTGGCGGAGCATGGCGCGCTCGACCGCGGCCTGAAGATCCGCTCGATGATCCTGCCCGATATCTTCATTGACCAGGATTCGCCGAACGCGATGTACGCGCGCGCCGGACTCGATGCCAAAGGCATCGTCAACAAGGTGTTCGAGGCGCTCGGCAAGGATGTAAAGACCGAGACGGTCAAGCTGGCCTGACCGCGGCTGCGGCTGCCTGCGCGGCCGTATCCATCATCGGCGTTGATCGAAACATCACCGCAATCGTTCGCCGTGGCCGAAAGGTCACGGCGAACGCATGACGGACTCGTGAACGTGTCGGGGTTCGTAATTCCTCCATGATCGGCCGGTAATTCGGCTGCGCTTCGCCCGACATCTCTCAAAGCCAGCGAAACGACGAATGACAATGCCGGATCAAACGCTCGCGAGCGCCGCGCGGCGGCCCGCGAGCGGGCCGGCTTCAAGCAGGCCGGCTTCGAGCGGGTCGGATTGGCGCAGCGAAACAATCGAAACATTCAGGCTGGCGCTGCCCATCGCGCTGACGCAACTCGGGCAGGTCGCCATGATGACAAGCGACCTCGCCCTCCTCGGCCGGCTCGGCAATCACGTCGTCGCGGCGTCGGCGCTGGCGCACACGATCCTGTTCGCCGCCTTCGTCGTCGGCATGGGAGTCGTGTCCGCGGTGTCGCCGCTGGCTTCGCAGGCTTACGGCGCGCGGCAGCCGCGCATGGTGCGGCGGGCGCTGCGCGTCGGCCTGTGGGCTGCGACGCTGCTCGGCATTCCCCTCACCCTCTCGCAGCTTTACGGCGAGGACATCCTGCTCGCGCTCGGGCAAAAGCCTGAGGCGGCCGCGCTGGCATCGACCTACCTGCTCGGCCTGGCGTGGTGCCTGGTGCCGGCGTGGTGGTTCATCGCGCTGCGCGGCTTCATGCAATCGCTGAACTGGCCGGAGCCGGGCTTGTGGATCACGCTCGCCGCGATCCCGATCAATGCGCTGCTGGCCTATGCGCTCATCTACGGCGAATTCGGCCTGCCTCGGCTGGAGATGCTGGGCGCGGGGCTTGCCACGACCGTCGTCAACACCGGCATGTGCATCGCCGGGGTGTGGGTCTGCTACGCCTGCCGGCCGTTCAAGAAGTACCGCATCCTGGGCCGCTTCTGGGTGCCGGACTGGCCGCTGCTCGGGCGGCTGCTCGCCATCGGCGCGCCGATCTCGGGCACGATGCTGCTGGAGTACGGCGTGTTCGCCGCGGCCGCCCTGCTGATGGGCTGGATCGGCACGACGGAGCTTGCCGCGCACCAGATCGCGCTCACCACGGCTTCGATCATGTTCATGGTGCCGTTCGGGATTTCAATGGCGGCGACCGTCCGCGTCGGCCACGCGGCCGGGCGCTACGATTCGGCGGCCACACGGCGCGCCGGCGCCGCCGCCATTGCACTGGGCGCGGCCTTCATGGCGGCGATGACATTCATGGTCATCCTCGCGCGGCATATCATTCCGCTGTTGTTCCTCGGCCTCGATACGGACGCGATGGACGCAACGCTGCGGCTCGCCGCCGTCCTGCTCACGGTCGGCGCGAGCTTCTTTGTCGCCGACGGCGTGCAGACGGTCGCCTCCGGCGCCTTGCGCGGATTGAACGACACCCGCACGCCGCTCCTGTTCGCCGCGATTTGCTTCTGGGCCATCGGATTTACGCTCTGCTATGCGCTGGCGTTTCCGCTCGGCTTCGGCGCGGTCGGCATCTGGATCGGGCTTTCGATCGGGCTTGGGGTTTATGCCGTGCTCTTGATCTGGCGCTTCCATGCGCTGACCAAGCGCGGCTATCTTCCCGAGCTTGCCACCGCGAACTGAGAGCCGATCCCGCCGCGATGACTGAACGTCTCATCATCAGCCGTCTGGCCCATCGCGGCGACGGCGTGGCCGAGACGCCGGCGGGGACGGTGTTCCTGCCCTATACGCTGCCCGGCGAAACCGTCGAGGTCGAGCCCGTGCCCGGCCATTCCGACCGCCGCCGGCTCGTTCGGGTCGACGTCGCGAGCCCGGAACGCATCGCGCCGTTCTGTCCGCATTTCGGGACATGCGGCGGCTGCGCCATTCAGCATTGGGTCCTCGACCGCTATCGCGATTGGAAGCGCGGCCTCGTCGTCACCGCGCTGGCGCAAGCCGGGCTTGAAGCGCCGGTGGGGGATCTCATCGACGCTCACGGCGACGGGCGACGGCGCGCCACCTTCCACGCCCGCATCGGTGCGCGCGGCGATGCGACGGTCGGCTTTGCCGCGGCGCGCGAGCACCGCATCGTCGCCATCGACCGCTGCCCGGTGCTCGCGCCGGCGCTGGGCGGCGCGCTCGAAGCCGCGCAGGCCGTCGCCAACGCCCTCGCAAAACAGAAAAAGCCACTCGACATCCAGGCGACCGCGACCGAGGCCGGGATCGACATGGACGTGCGTGGGTCCGGGGCGCTGCCGGCCGGCGCGATGACGGCGCTGGCGAAGGTCGCCGCCGCGCACCGCCTGGCGCGGCTGACGCGGCACGGCGAGTTGATCGCGCAGCGCGCGATGCCGACCGTCGTCTTCGGCCGCGCGCGCGTCACGCTGCCGGCCGGTTCGTTTCTGCAAGCCACCGTCGCCGGCGAGGACCATCTCACGCGATTGGCCACGCAGCACATCGGCGCGGCCAAGAGCGTCGCCGACCTGTTCTGCGGGCTCGGTCCGTTCGCGCTGCGCCTTGCCGAGAAAAGCCGCGTCACCGCCATCGACGGCGACGCGGAGGCCGTCGCCGCGCTGCGGCAGGCGGCGAACAACACGCAAGGGCTGAAGCCGGTTCAAGCCGAGGCGCGCGACCTGTTCCGCCGTCCCCTCGTCGCGCAGGAGCTTAAGCGTTTCGACGCCGTGGTGTTCGATCCGCCGCGCCAGGGCGCCGAGGCGCAGGCGCGCGAGCTTGCCAAAAGTACGGTGCCCCTTGTCGTCGCGGTGTCGTGCAACGCGGCGACGTTCGCGCGCGACGCCCGCATCCTGGCCGATGGCGGCTATCGCCTGACCGCCGTCACGCCGGTCGATCAGTTCCGCCACTCACCGCACGTCGAGATCGTGGCCCGCCTCGAACGCTGAGCTTTATTGCGGCTCGATGTTCAGCTCCTTGGCCAGCGCCAGCCAGCTCTCCTGCTCCTTGCGGATGAAATCGCCCGTGCTCTCGGGCGTGCCCGCGCCTTCGGTGGCGAGCCCGAACGTCAGCAGCCGCTGCTGGATGTCCCGGCCTTTGAGGAATTCGCCGATGTCGCGGTTCATCTTGGCGACGATCGCGGGCGGCGTGCCGGTGGGCGCGACCACGGCGAACCAGCCGTTCATCACCACGCCGGGCACGGTTTCGCTCACCGACGGCAAGTCCGGCAAGCCCGGAAAGCGCACGGCGGAGGTCACCGCCAGAGGCCGCACCTTCCCCGCATCGACCACGGCGCGCGCCGCGGCGATCGAGCTGATCATCACCTGCGTCGTGCCGCCCGCCGCATCCTGGGTCATCTGCGCCGCGGAACGGTACGGCACCTCGATCAGCCCGAGATCGGCGCGCCGGTTGAGGAGCTTCGCGGCGAAGGCGGCGGCGCCTGCGGTGTTGTCGAAGCCCATCGACAGCTTGCCGCGGTTCGCCTTGGCGTAAGCGATGAACTCGGACACCGACTTCGCCGGAACCGAGGCATTCACCGACAGCATCTGCGGACCGAGGCTGCAGATCATCGCAACGGGCGTGAAGTCGCGAGCCGGGTCGTAGGAGAGCTTCTTGAACGAGACGAGATTGATCGCGAGCCCGGACGTGTTGGTGAACAAGAACGTGTAGCCGTCGGCCGGAGCGCGGGCGACCGCCTGGTGCGCGATGATGCCGGATGCGCCCGGCGCATTCTCGACGACCACGGGTTGTCCAAGCGTTTTCGACACGCCATCGGCCAATAGCCGCGCCATCACGTCGGTCGCGGCCCCCGGCCCCGTCGGCACAATCAGTTTCACCGGCCGCGCCGGCCAGTCTTGCGCTCCCGCGGCAGCGGCAGGGGCCAGGAGAACGCAGCAAAGCAACGCGCGCAGCACAATCCTCATGTCGCCCTCCGATTGTTTTCGGATAGACTTTATTTTGGAGGCGGTTCGGATCGCAAGCACGGGAGATTTCAGGAATGGCCGAGGACTTGTTGCTGGTGGGGAGCATTCCACTCGACACGCCCGAGGAGGTGTTCGAGACGTTCGGCAAGCCGCTCGGCCAATACCTGTTTGCCATGCCGGACGGCGAAGTCGGCCCGCGCCGCCACTGGATCAGCCGCGTACATTATCAGGTGCTGGCCGCCCATCCGGAACTTGAGGTGGTGCAGCGTCCCGGCCCTGACGAGAACGGAGTCGAGCGGCAGTTTCCGCGCGGCCCCGCCGAAGCCTGGTGGTTCAAGGTCAAGGACGGCGTGAAGCAGGTCCGTTTCGGCGATCCGGGGTGGCGGCTCGGCTATGCGCGGGACGCGCTCAACTCGTACTTCGTCTTCAAGACGATGAAGGAAAAAGGCGTGCTGGCTCCTCACCTGCGCTTTCAGGTGTCGGTGCCGATGGTCAACAGCGTGCTGCCGCCGCGGATTTTCCCGAACCAGGACGACCTCGCCAAGATCAGGCCGGGATACGAAGCCGCGATCCGCGCCGAACTGGCGACAATCATCGACAAGATTCCGGCCCGCGAGCTTGCGATCCAATGGGATTGCTCGACGGAGGTGCAGGATTCCTACGGCAGCATTCCGGGCTATCCGCTCGAAGGAGCCGTGGAGCGCAACCTCGCGGAGGTGCGCAACCTGTCGCCGCACATTCCGGCCGATGTCGCGCTCGGCTATCACTTCTGCTTCGGCACGCTCGGCGGCTGGCCGCGCTTTCAGCCGAACGACCTGAGCCAGGCCGTCAAGCTCGCCAACGGTTTCGTCGCCGCCTCGGGACGCAAGGTCGATTGGATCCACATCCCGATCCTCGACCGCAGCGACGATCCGTTCTTTGAAGCCTTGGCGGACCTCGAGCCGCAGGGCGCGCGCGTCTACCTCGGCATGGTCCACAACATGGCGAACTTCGAGCCGCGCCTCAAAACCGCGCGCAAGTATCTGCCGGAATTCGGGCTCGGCGCTTATTGCGGCTTCGGGCGGCTTCCCGTTTCGGCGCTATCGCAGGTTCTGGACGATCACCTGCAAGCGGTGAAAATCGCCAACAGCGTTCGTTAGCAGGCTGCTGAAGAAGTCTGTTTTTTGACTGGCGCGCGGTTTTTTTGCATGAGGCGGCCACATCTGAGGGAGTGCGGCCGGGAATGGCAGGGTGTGGAAGCTCCGGCACCAGCGTGGTTTTTTGCGGCGTTGTCGGTCGCAGGTGTCATTGGTGTCCTCGAGGGATTTACTCAGGTGAATCGCACGAATAGATTTTCGCGATGCAGAAGATCGGGGGCATTCAGGTAACACGCGCGGTCGCGGCCAACATGGTGATGGTCAGTCACCTAGCCGTTGTCGAAACAAAATACAGCGCCGGCTTCGCGATCATCCCGCAAAACGAACAGATCGGCCAACTCGGCGTTCATATTTTCTTCGTCGTGTCGGGCATCGTAATGGCTCTTCTGGCCGAGCGGCGCCCCGACTGGCAGCGGTTCGCATGGGACAGGATTACGCGCATCTACCCTATTTATTGGCTCTACACGGCGCTTGCGCTGTTTGTCGCCTTTGTCGCGCCCCACGCGATCAATTCTAGCTTTTCGGAAACGCCATCAATCCTGAAATCGGTCCTCCTTTGGCCCGACAGAAGCCTGCCGTGGCTGGCCGTTGGCTGGTCGTTGATCCACGAGATGTATTTCTACGCTGTAATGACGGCGATTATAGCGTTCCGACTGAACCTGGTCGCATCGCTTATTGTATGGGCGGGTGTCATAGCAGCGCCCATACCGCACTCGGGCCCAGAACTGAGTGTTATTCTAAGCCCAATGACGTTCGAGTTTATCGGAGGCGCGTTCATCGGAATTTTTATTTCCAGGTATCCTCGAAACTGGCCGAGCATTCCCGCGCTTGAGCGTATTGGTGATGCTTCCTATTCGATCTACCTGAGCCACGTATTCGTTATCTCAGCCATCGGTCGGATTTACGCGCTGATCCCATATCATTCGTATATGTCCGAGGCCGTTTTCATTCTGATCGCTATCGTCGCCGCCAATTTGTACGGACTATTAAGCTACCGCTACATAGAACAGCCGGCCATTCTAGCGGCGCGGCGATTGGCAGATTACAGGTTGATGGGCCAAGAGCGGAAGCCAAGCTAATGTGAGCGTGGCCGCACCAAAACCTAACATACCATATTGGCCGCATTGGCCGTCAGCCAGCGTTTTCGAGCAAAGTGGATACCGGTTCGCGTGAAGAAAACGCGACCCATCGAAAAGCCGGAGTCTTTTCAGGTTTTGACGAAACCACACGTCGTCATGCGCGGACTTGGGTGCGCGCATCCGCCTTCTTTGAAAAAAGATGGATTGCCGGGTCATAGGCGAGCAAAGCGACGCCGTTCTTCGAACGGCCATGCCCGGCAATAACCTCGCGTGGTGTTTCCGCCGGAGCACGAAGGCGCGGAGGCCAACGGCTTAATTCCCCCACCGCTCCTGCCACAGCCTCTCGCCGATGGTGCAAGACACGCGCGGCTGCGCGGCGGAGGCCGGAATCACCGGATGCTTGGGCGCCTTGGGCACGCGGCCGGCGATCTCCAGCACCAGCTTGGTGCGGATCGCCTCCTTGAACTGGCTGCGCTCCTTGATCGGAATGACGAAGGCCGCGGGCCCGCCGATCACGCAATCCTCGTAATAGACATCGAGCTCGCCGATATCCATCGTGCTGATGTTCGGCCGCTTCAGCATGATCGGCAGCCCGTTGATGGTGATGCCTTTCGCCAAAACCTCGTCGCGCGTGGTCGTGACCAACGGGCCGTTATTGTTGACGCCATCTCCCGACACGTCGATCACGCGCCGGATGCCGCGATAGCCGCTGCCCTCGAACAGCGGCAGCGCGAACAACAGCGCACTCGAGATGGACGTGCGCGAGGCGCGCGTATAGCGGGCGCGGCCGATATCGGCGGCAAAGCCGTCGGCGGATTCGGGGCCGTCGATCACCCGCCACGGCACGATGATCTGCTGGTGATGAGAGCCGGCCCATTCGAAATAGGTCATGGCGATGCGGCCATGCATGCCTTGCTTCAAGACCTGAAGAAATTCGCGCGAGGTGATGGCCGCCATATAGCCCTCACGCTGGAGGGCCTGCTCGTCGGGGTCCATCGAATAGGACACATCGACGGCGAGCACCAATTCGACATCGACAGGCGTCGCGCCGTTCTTCTGAACCAGCACGCGGGGGCTGTTGGGGGCGGCAAACCCGAAACCCGCGAGGGCGCCGGCAGCGGCCAGCGCGACCACGGCACAGAGCAAGACCGCTAGACGGCGCGGCATGGGCGCCTCCTCTGTCAGGATGGACAGATCGTCGCACGCCGCAGCCCGGCAGAAAAGGCGGGTTCCCCGCCTATCCCTCGATCGGTTCGATCCCGGCGATTTCGATGCCGAAACCGGCCAGCCCGACATAAGTCCGCCGGGCCGACGATGTCAGCAAACGAATCGAGGAAATGCCGAGGTCCTTGAGAATTTGCGCGCCGACCCCGACCTCGCGCCATTGCTGGCTGCGCATCGCATCGGAACTTTTGTTCTCGGACGGGATGCCGTGGGTGGGCACGCCGACGGCGCCGTCGCGCAGGATCACGATGACGCCGCGCCCCTCCTCCTTGAGCCGCTGCAGCGAGGCAAGAACCGGATTGGTGGGCCCGAAGGTGTCGCCGATGATATCGGCGCGATGCAGCCGCGCCAGCACGTTCTGGCCGTCGCCGATCTTGCCGTAGACCACGGCAATATGGTGCACGACGTCGAACGGCGTCACATAAGCATAACCGGCCAGCGTGCCGATGGTGCTCTTGATCGGGAACTCGCCGACGCGCTTGACCAGCTTCTCCCGCGCCTGCCGATAGGCGATCAGGTCGGCGATGGAAATCTGCACGAGATTGTGGCGCGCGGCGAACGCCGCAACGGCGGGTCCGCGCATCACCGTGCCGTCGTCGTTCATCAGCTCGGACAGGACGCCGACCGGCGGCAGCTCGGCGAGCCGGCAGAGGTCGATGCACGCCTCGGTATGGCCGGAGCGCATCAGCACGCCGCCGTCCTTGGCCACCAGCGGAAAGACATGGCCCGGCCGCACGAAATCGGCGGCGCCGCTGTTGCCGTTGGCGAGCGCACGCACGGTGTTGTTGCGCTCCTCGGCGGAGATGCCGGTGGTCAGGCCGTGCCGAACATCGACGGTGATGGTGAAGGCGGTGCCGAGCGGAGCGTCGTTGGCGGCAACCATCGGGTCGAGGCGCAGCCGCCGCGCCTCATCGGAGGACAACGGCGCGCAGACGATGCCGGACGTGTGGCGGATAACGAACGCCATTTTCTCCGGCGTGCACAGCGACGCCGCGACGAACAGATCGCCCTCGTTCTCGCGGTCGTCGTCGTCGGTGACGACAACGATCTCGCCGCGGGCGAAGGCGGCGACAGCGGCCTCAACACGAAGATGGGACTCGATCACGGATGCTCCTTCACGCCGGCGTCAAACCGTCGGCTTCTTGAATGGCCACGCCGGCGCTTCGCCGACCTGGCCGCGCTGACGCAAATAATGATCGGCGATGACGCACGCCACCATCGCCTCGCCGATCGGCACCGCGCGGATGCCGACGCAGGGGTCGTGGCGGCCCTTGGTCATCACCTCGATTTCGTTGCCGTAGCGATCGACGCTCTTGCGCGGGGTGAGGATCGACGACGTCGGCTTGACGGCGAAGCGCACCACCACCGGCTGCCCGGTCGAGATGCCGCCCAGGATGCCGCCGGCGTTGTTGGACAGAAACCGCGGCCTGCCGTCGTTACCCATGCGCATCTCGTCGGCGTTGTCCTCGCCCGACAATTCGGCCGCGGCAAAGCCCGCGCCGATCTCGACGCCCTTGACCGCGTTGATGCCCATGATCGCGCCGGCAAGATCGGCGTCGAGCTTGCCGTAGATCGGCGCGCCCAAGCCCGGCGGCACGCCATCGGCCACCACCTCGATCACCGCGCCGACCGACGAGCCGCTCTTGCGAACGCCGTCGAGGAAATCGGCAAAGCCGGCTGCGGCCTTCGCGTCCGGGCAGAAAAACGGGTTGCGCTCGACCTCGGCCCAATCCCAGGCCGCCCGGTCGATCTTGTGCGGTCCCATCTGGATCAACGCGGCCCGCACCAAGAGCCCCGGCACGACCTTGCGCGCGACGGCCCCGGCCGCCACCCGCATCGCCGTCTCGCGCGCCGACGCGCGGCCGCCGCCGCGATAATCCTGCAAGCCGTATTTGATGTCGTAGGTGTATCCGGCGTGGCCTGGACGATAGCTGTCCTTGATGGCGGAATAGTCTTTCGACCGCTGATCGACGTTCTCGATCATCAGGCCGATCGGCGTGCCGGTGGTGACCTGTTGGCCGCTCTGCTCGTCGACGAAGACGCCGGAGAGGATGCGAACGGTGTCCGGCTCCTGGCGCTGTGTGGTGAACCGCGACTGGCCGGGGCGCCGCTTGTCCAGGTACGGCTGGATGTCGGCCTCGGTCAGCGGGATGCGCGGCGGGCAGCCGTCAACGACGCAGCCGATCGCAGGCCCGTGGCTTTCGCCGAAGGTCGTGACCCGAAAGAGATGACCGAAGGTATTGAATGACATGACGGTTCCGCTTCGGCCGGTGTCGTAGCCCGCGCTTCTTTCCGGGTCAAAGCCATGATGACAGATGAATGTCTATTCAGGTGCCTGAACGTCGATTAATGGGAATCTGAATGTCTGTTAAGCTACGGAAATATCAGTGTTTTTTCCATTTTTTCATTGCGCGCGAAACGCCGTCGTGTCATGCTGTCCTTCGGTGGGGGTGAACGGTACGAACCCGGATCGCCTGCCGCCGTCGGATCACTCACACACAGGATGGCTGCCATGGCGATGAAGAAGAAGAAGAAAGCGAAGAAGGCCTCGAAGAAGTAATCGACGAAGTAAACAAGCGTCGCCACGGGCAGCCGTGCGAACCTTGATACTTTGCGAAATGCTTCTCAGCACTTCGTTTCAAGCGGCTGGATCAACGTCCGGCCGCTTCGATTTTTGGGCCGGCCGCAATAACCTTTCGCGGCCCTGCAAGCCGGATCATTCGTGGCGGGCCATGCCCTTGCCATCGAACACGTAGACGACCCCCTGCCCAATATCGCCCATCGAGGCCGCCCTGGGCGGCGCGAGCCCCAAATGCTCGATCAGCACCCGGCACACCCCGCCGTGGGCCGCCACCACGGTGTCGCAAGTCACGCTGTCGTACCAGGCGCGCACCCGCACCTGGAGCTGCGCGTAGCTCTCGCCGCCCGGCAGCACGAAACCCCATTTGTCACGCTCGCGCTCGGCCAGCGCCGCGGCCTCCCGCGCCTGCAACTCGGCGAAGGTGAAGCCTTCCCAGCGGCCGAACGACATTTCCATGAGGCGAATGTCGGTGCGGTAGGCTTGCGGCTGAAGGCCGAGGCCCGCGCGCATCAGTTCCATCGTCTCGCGCGCCCGCCCCAGCGGGCTTGAGACGAAATCGAGCCCGTCCGCCGCCCGGCGGTGGCGCTCGAGCAATCCGCGCAAGACCACGCCGCAGCGCGCCGCCTGGGCGCGGCCCAGGTCGTTGAGCGGAATGTCATGCTGGCCTTGCAGCCTACGCTCGCGGTTCCAGTCGGTTTCGCCGTGACGAACGAAATAAAGGATGGGCCGCGGCATGGTTGATCTCGGTCGATCTCGCCGGCGGAAATGCCGCCTATCGCTTCGGCATCGGGGTCGTGGCCATCGTGATGTCGATGTCCGGCGCATCGGGATGCTTCATGCCGACGATGTTGTAGCCGGCATCGACGTGAAGGATCTCCGCCGTCACGCCGCGCGACATGTCCGACAAGAGATACACCGCGGCATCCCCCACCTCCTCCGCCGACACATTGCGGCGCAACGGCGCGTTATGCTCCGTCCAGCCGAGGATATAGCGGAAATCGCTAATGCCGGACGCGGCGAGCGTCTTGATCGGGCCGGACGAAATGGCGTTGACGCGGATTTTCTTGACGCCGAGATCGGCCGCGAGATAGCGCACCGACATTTCCAGCGCCGACTTGGCCACGCCCATGACGTTGTAGTGCGGTATCCACTTCTCCGCGCCGTAGTAGGTGAGCGTCAGAAGCGAGCCGCCATCCGGCATCAGCTTCTCCGCGCGCTGGGCGACGGCGACAAACGAATAACAGGACACCTGCAACGTCCGGCTGAAATTTTCCGGCGTGGTGTCGACGTAGCGGCCGTCGAGCTCCTTCTTGTCGGAGAAGGCGATGGCGTGCACGACGAAATCGAGCGAACCCCAAGCCTTTTCGGCGGCGGCAAAGGTGGCGTCGATGGTCGCGGGCTGCGACACGTCGCAATGGCCGAGAACGCGCGCGCCGAGATCGGCCGCGAGAGGCTCGACCCGCTTCTTGAGCGCATCGCTCTGGTAGGTGACGCCGAGTTCCGCGCCGTGGGCGCGGCAGGCCTTGGCGATGCCGAAGGCCAGCGAACGGTCGTTGGCGAGCCCCAAGATCAAACCGCGTTTGCCGCGCATCAGACCCCAGGCTTCGCCCATGAATTCTCCTCACCCGCCGCGCGCCGGCTCCGAATCGGAACCCCGACCCGGCAAACGCGGCTGGCCGCTCCTGCGCCGGGGCAGCGGCGACCGCCGCAAACGATTAAGCTTCAGACAGCGAATGACCCGTATGACATAGCGTCCGGAGGCCATCAAGCGGTTGCAAGATCGCTGCGAATATCGCCGGCGGCGATCCGTTGCGCCGGCAGCCTTTCGGCTTGCGCGTGGAATATGCGGTCGATCGCCGGTGTTGATCGTAACGGGACGACATAACAAACGCGACGTCGCCAACGCGGCATCACGAGCATGGGCGCCACGCGCCGTTAAGGCATGCGCGGTGAGGGAGACGGGGTGAGCACGTTCCGTCAAGATATCGAGGCGACGATTCCGGCGCTGCGGCGATACGCGCGCGCGTTAACGCGCGACGCCGAGACGGCAGACGATCTGGTGCAGGATACGCTGGTGCGGGCGCTGCGGTCCGAGCACCTGTTTCACGGCGGCGACGTCCGGACGTGGCTTTACACCATCCTGACGAACCTCAACCGCAACCGGCTGCGCGCGCTTGCGCGTCGCCCGATGGTCACATCGATCGACGACCACGACGCGCCCGATGCGGCCGGCCCCGAGTTCGGCGGCCGCGACATCGAGCGCGCGCTGGCGCTGCTCGCCGAGGAGCAACGGGCCGCGCTTCTCCTGATCGTGCTCGAAGGCCTGACGTACCGCGAGGTCGCCGAAATCCAGGGCGTGCCGATCGGCACGGTGATGTCGCGTCTGGCACGAGCCCGCGTGCAGATCAAAGCCTACCTCGACGGCAAGCGCCCAACGCTTCGCCGCATCAAATAAGAAGAAAGGTCAACCATGATCGATCGCACCACACCCGTGACCGACGAAGAGCTACACGTCTACGTCGATGGCGAGCTTCCCCCGGACCGCCGTCCCGCCGTCGAAGCGTGGCTTGCGAGCCATCCGGAGGATGCCGCGCGCGTGGCGGGATGGCGCGCGCTCGCCGAATCCATTCGCACGCGCTATGGCCCCGTCGCCGACGAGCCGGTGCCCGACCGGCTAACGCTCGACCGGATCACGCGCAAATATCGGTCGTGGGGCAACATCGTCGCTGCGGCTGCGCTGGCGGCGTTCTTGATCGGCGGCATCGCCGGCTGGATGGCGCGCGGCGCGTCGGCCGCCGCGCCGAGCGAGGTCGCGCTGTTCACTGCCGAGGCCTTCGATGCCCATAAGCTCTACATCGGCGAGGTGCGTCATCCGATCGAGGTGAAGGCGAACGAGGATCATCTGCTGCCGTGGCTGTCGCGGCGCGTCGGCACGACGCTGCGCGCGCCCGATCTCGGCGCGTTCGATCTCAAGCTGCTTGGCGGACGCCTGCTGCCCAGCGTGAACGGGCCTGCCGCCCTGTTCATGTACGAGGGCGCGAACGGGGAGCGGTTCACGATCTACTGCTCGCGGCTCAACGAGGCGCGGACCTCGTTCCGCTACGACGCCAGCGGCAACTTCGGCTCCGTGCGGTGGGTCGAAAGCAATTACGGTTGGGTGGTCAGCGGTCCCAAGGACAAGGACCGCCTCAAGGCCGTCGCCGCCGCCGCCTACGACCAGGTCGAGTCCCGCACGCCCGCGCCTTCGCGCGGATCGGCGGATCAACTGATATCGCGGCGCGGATCGTAGGGCTGGCTATCGCGCCACTTGCGCATCAGCGCCTCGAACTCGGGATCCGCCCGGTCCGGCAGCACGATGCGCAGCGTGGCGTAGAGGTCGCCCGGCCCGCTTTTCGCCGGCAGGCCCTTGCCCCGCACCCGTAGCGTACGGCCGGAGTTGCTGCCGGGCGGGATGGCAAGCTCCACCGCACCGTCGAGCGTCGGCACCCGCACCTTGCCGCCAAGCACCGCTTCGTAAAGCGTGACCGGGAGCTCCAGCCGCAGATTGGCGCCCTCACGCGTGAACGTGGGATGCGGCGCCACCGACACCGTAATCAACGCATCGCCGGCAGCCCCGCCGGGACCGGGCATGCCCTGACCCTTCAGCCGGATGGTCTGGCCATCGGCGAGGCCCGCCGGAATCTTGACCTCGATCTCCTTGCCGGTCGGCAGGTGAACGCGGCGCGACGTGCCGCTCGCCACCTCCGGCAGCGTGATCGTGACCGAGCCGGTGACGTCGCGGCTTGGCGCAGCACCCGGCGCCGCGCCGAAGTCCTCCGGCTCGAACTGCGTGCGCCGGCCGCCGGCCGAGCGCGCCGCGCCGCCGAACATCTCTTTCAGGATATCGTCGATGCCGCCGCGGAATCCGCCGGCGCGTCCACCGCCCCCACCGGCACCGCGCTGGAATCCGTCCGCGCCCCAGGTGAAGGTCTCAAACCCGCCGTCCTGCCCGAACCCGCGACCGCCCCTGCCGCCGCCCGATCCGAACCCCTGGAACCGCGGCTTGCCCTCGGCGTCGATCTCGCCGCGATCGAACGCCTTGCGCTTGTCTTCGTCGCCAAGAATTTCGTAAGCGGCGTTCAGCTCGGCGAACTTCGTCGCCGCCTTCTTGTCCTGCTTGTTGGCGTCGGGATGCAGTTTCTTGGCGAGCCGCCGAAACGCGGACTTGATGGCCGCGGGGTTCGCATTCTTCTGCACCCCCAGAACATCATAGGGGTCGCGCATCCAAACACTCCAAAGAATAGTCAGGCCGCGCGAATCCGCGACCATCCAGCCCAGTTTGGCCTATATTTGGTGCCGATTGTGGCCGGCTGCAACGATGCGCGACGCAAGAGCCTTCAAGAGCGCTCAGGAGCGCGTCCAGGGGCGCAAGCTCCTGACCTGCCACGCCCCCTTCTTGCCCTTGCAGGCCTCGCCCTGGAGCCACGTCTCGGCCCCCTCCCTGCGAACATAGCTCGCCAGGAAATCGCGACACGTCATGCCATCGCGATCATAGGCGCTGGCGATCGGCGTCACCGTTCCGCGTGCGCCGCTGCTCGGATTTTCCCACGGCGCACCCGTCTCCTTGCCGCCGCGCTTGAGCACATCGACGATGGCAAGCCGGGTGAAGACCAGGTCGGTTTCCGAGGGCATCCCGGCTTTGGAGGCAGCCGGCCCCGCGCCGCGCACCGCGACCGAGCCGGTCGCATCCTCGCTGGCATAGGCTCGCGGACCGTCGCCACCGTTGTTGCCCAACAGCGAGCCGAACGAGCCGGACATCGCGCAGCCGCTCGCGCCCAGCGCCACGCCGGCGACGACAGCCAGCCGTAGGCTTGCCGTGACGGTTCTACTATATAGGGAATGCCGGGGCGGACGATGAGCCTCCGGACCGGCCATAACAGGTACTCCAAGACATGTCCGATACGGCTCCCATAAAACACCCGTTCGGGTTAACGGTTGGTGATTTCACCGCCGCCGACGAACCCATGCGGCTGTTCACCCAGTGGATGGACGAAGCGACCCGCAGCGAACCCTCGGACCCCAACGCGATGGCGCTGGCCACCGTTGACGCCGATGGCCTACCCAACCTTCGCATGGTCTTGCTCAAGGGTTTCGATGAGCACGGGGCCGTTTTCTACACCAACATGGAAAGCCAGAAGGGGCGCGAGCTGGACCGCAACGCCAAGGCCGCGCTGCTGTTCCATTGGAAGTCCCGCGCCCGGCAGGTGCGCATACGCGGCCCGGTCGAGCATGTCTCCGAGGCCGAGTCGGACGCCTATTTCGCCAGCCGCTCGCGGCTGTCGCAGATCGGCGCCTGGGCCAGCAAGCAATCCGCGCCGCTCGAAAGCCGGCTCGCGTTCGAGAAGGCGGTGGCCCGCTACACCGCCAAATTCGCCGTCGGCACGGTGCCGCGCCCGCCGCATTGGTCGGGGCTCAGAATCATTCCGATGTCCATCGAGTTCTGGGAGGACCGCCCGTTTCGTTTGCACGAGCGCATCGAATTTCGGCGCGCGCAACGCGGCGCGCCCTGGAGCAAGACGCGGCTCTATCCGTAGCAGCCGCCGCAATCGCCCACGCGGCACGATGATACGCCCCGCCACGAATGATCGTGCCAGCCCGAAAATGATGTAGAGTAACCGGCATGGCGACCGCGCCGCAGACCAATCAACCGCGCCGCACTCTGCTGCTCACCGGAGCGAGCCGCGGCATCGGCCATGCCACGGTGAAGCGCTTTTCCGCCGCCGGCTGGCGCGTCATCACCTGCTCTCGCCACCCCTTCCCCGAGAACTGCCCGTGGGAAATGGGGCCGGAGGATCATATCCAGGTCGATCTTGCCGACCCGGACAACACGCGGCGCGCCATCGAGGAAATCAAGAGCCGCCTGCCGAACGGCGAATTGCACGCGCTGGTTAACAACGCGGCGATCTCGCCCAAGGCCGAGGGCGGTAAGCGGCTGTCCTCGCTCGACACCACGCTCGACGTCTGGCAACAGGTGTTCCAGGTCAATTTCTTCGCTCCGATCATGCTGGCGCGCGGCTTGGTGGACGAGTTGAAAGCCACCAAGGGATCGGTGGTCAACGTCACTTCGATCGCGGGCTCGCGCGTGCACCCGTTCGCGGGCGCGGCCTACGCCACCTCGAAGGCGGCGCTCGCCTCGCTGACGCGCGAGATGGCCGCCGACTTCGGCCCCCTCGGCATCCGCGTCAACGCCATCGCGCCGGGAGAGATCGACACCGCGATTCTCTCGCCCGGCACCGAGGCGATCATCCCGCAAATTCCGCTGCATCGCCTGGGCACGCCGGACGAGGTGGCCAAGATCGTCTACGTGCTGTGCACCGAGACATCGTCTTACGTGAACGGCGCCGAAATCCACATCAACGGCGGCCAGCACGTTTAATCCGCGCGTTTTCGCCCCGCAGGCGGTTCAGAGGGGGCGTGGCGGGCTTCGATGGCATAGCCCGGCTCATTCCAGGGCCTGCGCATTCCGACCATTCCACAGAAGCAGGGTGACGAATGGGCTTTGGCCCATTAGACAGCCCCTGCACACGATCGAACATCCCAAGGAGGGCGAATGTTGAAGACATCTACCCAAATGTTGAAGACATCTACCCATAAGGCCCGTTTGCGCCGCGCCGCGCTGCGGTGCGCGGCGGTCGCGGCCCTGCTGCTGTCCGTCCCTATGGCAACGGCCCATGCCGCCGATTACCCGCAGCGCAGCGTGCGCTTCATCATTCCGTTCTCGGCCGGCGGCGGCGCCGATACCCTCCTGCGCATCATGGCCAACGCGCTCGGCGAACGCTGGGGCCAGACGACGATTGTCGAGAACCGCGTGGGCGGCAACACCGTCGTCGGCACGGTCGCGGCGATCAGCAGCCCGGCCGACGGCTACACTTTGTTCTTCGCCGGCGACCAGAGCATCACCATCAATCCGGCCATGATGAATGTCCCCTATTCGGTGGACAAGCTCACGCCCATCACGCTGATCGCGAAAAATCCCATGCTTCTGGTGGTGACCAAAAGCACGCCCGCCAACAACCTGAAGGAATTTATCGCGCTCGCGAAGGCAAAGCCGAAAACCATCCTGTTCGGGTCATCCGGCGCGGGCAGCATTCAGCGGCTCATCATGGAGTTGATGGCGCAAAGCGCGGGGATCGAGCTGGTTCACGTCCCCTATCGCGGCTCGAACGAGACGGTCGCGGGCATGTTGGCGGGCGATATCAACGCCACGTTCAATGGCGTGTCGAACTTCGTGCAGTTGCTCGCCGCCGACAAGCTTCGCGCACTGGCCGTCGCCACCGACCAACGCTCTTCGCAACTGCCCAATGTCCCGACGGTCAAGGAAGCCACGGACGGACAGCTCTCCACCGTCGATACCGGCTCGTGGTTCGGTCTTTTCGCCCCTGCCGGGACGCCGGACGCTATCATCCAGCAGGTGCAGAAGGACGTCGCGGCCGTGATCGCCGATCCGAAGGTGCGCAAGGCGATGGAGACGCGCGGCTTCATTCCCGTCGGCAGCACGCCGGCGGAATACCGCGACACCATCAAGAAAGAGGCCGTGCAGTGGCAGAAGGTCATCAAGGACGGCAACATCAAGCCGGAGTGATGGCCGCCTTCGCCGCAGGATAACCGCCTGGAGCGTTTTCGAGCGAAGTGGATACCGGTTCGCGTGAAGAAACGCGTTTAAACAACGACCTAGAGTCCTTCACCGTTTCCATCAAACGGTGAAAGACTCTAAGCAACGAAAAAGGCCGGCGATGCGCACACGCGTCGCCGGCCTTCGTCAACCGGCGCAGCGAGGCGGCGCCGTTGCCGCCGTTACAGCGTGACCTGCTTGTGACCGCACTCCTTGCAGGTGAAGGGTGCGCGGATTTGACCGGGCGCCGCCGAAACCCGGTTTTTCGCGCCGCACTTCCCGCACGTCGCCTCGATGCGGGTTTCGCCCTGCTTCACCGTCACGGTCTTTCGCTCCAAGGCCTCCTTGATCAGGCGCTCGGCCTCCTCACGCATTTCCTGTTTCGACATGTCACGCCTGTCCGGTTCGAGCGGTCGCCCCGCGCTGCGGCGACCGGATTATAGCCATTTCTTCCACTTGAAAATCACGAACGGCAGGATCGCCGAGCAGACCATCAACACCAATGCATAAGGATAGCCGAACGTCCATTCCAATTCGGGGATGTGCTTGAAGTTCATGCCGTAGATCGACGCGATCAGCGTCGGCGGCATCAGCGCCACCGCGGCGATCGAGAAGATCTTGATGATGTTGTTCTGCTCGATGGTGACCACCCCGAGCATGGCGTCGAGCAGGAAGGTGATTTTGTTGGTGAGATAGCTGGCGTGGTCGGAGAGCGACAGCACGTCGCGCTGCATCGCCTGCAATTGCAGACGCACGTCCTTGTGCCAGCGCATCCCCTCGGCTTCGTTGGCCAGGAACAGCAGGAGACGGCCGATCGACACCAGGCTTTCGCGCACCTTCGAGGTCAGGTCGCCCTTGCTGCCGATCGCCCGAAGGATGTCCTTGTAGGACAACGGCTGCTCGGCGGCCTGGCCGTTCGGTTCGAAGATATCGTGCGAGACTTGATCGACCTCCATGCCGATGCGCTCGAGAATGTCGGCGGAGCGGTCGATCACGGCATCGAGGAGGTCGAGCAGCACGTTCTCGCCGGTGACGTGCGGCGAGCAGTTGCGCGCGAGCTTGTTGCCGACCAGCGTGAACGGCCGCGGCTCGTCGTAGCGCACCGTGACCAGGCGGTGCCCCGACAGGATGAAGGTCACCGCCGTGGTCTTGGGCACGGCCGTATCGGAGTTGCACATCAGCGTCGCGGTCATGAACCGCGCGTGCTGCTCGACGTAGAGCCGGCTCGAAACCTCGATCTCCTGCATCTCCTCGCGCGTCGGCACGCCGACGCCGAGCAGCCGCTCCACCACCTTGTCTTCGCCGGGAGCGGGATTGACGAGATCGAGCCACACCGCGTTATCAGGCACCTCTTCGCCCGACACCATGACGCGACGCTCAAGCGAATGACCGTTCGGGACGTAAACCGCCAGCATGGGCGCCCCAAGGTTGGCCCGCACCGGGGCTCCTGCGGGCGCGCACCCCCCGGCAACGCCCGACCGCTCCACTCATGACCCGATCGCCGCGATCCCGCAACAAAAAATGGCTGCCCGTTCCATCGAGGTGTGGACTCAAAGCAGCCGCATGACAAATCGCTGACAACCGCCGGAAACGACAACGGCCGCACCTTCGCGCGGCCGTCCGATGATCGCATGATGCAATGGCGCCGCGGATCGCGGTCAGACCGACGTTTCCAAAAAGCGCGGATCGATTCGCTGCGCCTTCGGCGTATCCGCCGCTCTCTGCGGCCCGGCATAGCGCGCTGCCGCGACCACCGCCTCAATGCCGATGGTGCCGTAACGATAGACGAGCGCCACCTGCTCCCGCCGCACGTCCTGTGGCCGGGGGCCCGCGGCCACGCTCTGCCGCACCGGGCCGGCGGCCGTCTTATTGCCGGTTCTGGCCTGGCTTTCGGCTTTTGCTCGGTGACTGGTGCCGGCCTTCGACCGGGTGGTCTTCGAAGTCATCTGTCTCTCCACTCGTTCCGTCCCCATAGGTCGGGAGATAGTCGCCGATCGCGGCGGAAATGGGCGGTAAATGGAGTCCTATCGGGGCATTCCGGACGAGGTAGCCCATCAGTCGAGCGATTGTGAACGTCGCTGCCCGGCAGGCGACACGGAATGACGCACGCCCCAGGATTCCGCGGCTTTCCCAATTTGATGCGGGTGGCCATCCGGCGGCCCGAAAGAGAGCGAAGGGCAGTATCGGCTTGGTAAAGCGGGCTTTAACCTCGCCTCTCTATGCTTGGCAGCCGAGCGACAGAACGCCGCCGGCTTGGCTCCTCGAAGCGCACGCCTGACTGCGACATTCCTGCAACAGGTTCACAGTGCCGGACGGCTAAAGCCGTATCTCGCCTGGAAAAACCCACGGCTGATCGCTTATCTATCTGCTCGAATCCATCGGGGTGAAGGGTATGGGCATTCGGAAAACCGCCGGCAGGAGGGCGCTGCCTCTCCTCGTCTTGGGCCTGAGCATCCTGGTCTCCGGCTGCATGCAGCAGACGATCGAGCCGGCTTCGGAAGCGAATTTCACGGCGCGCGATCGCAAGCTCTTGGCCAATCCGCCCTATGCCAAGGTCAACATCCCCGAGCCGTATCAGCGCCACATCGTCGATTATCACCGCAAGGAAGCACCGGGCACGATCGTCGTCGATCCCGATGCGCGCTATCTCTATTACGTGCTCGATAAGGGCAAGGCGATCCGTTACGGCGTGACGGTCGGCGAAGAGGCCCTGGTGTTCTCCGGCGTGGCCAAGGTCGGCCGCCGCGAGGAGTGGCCGTCGTGGACTCCCACCGCCTCGATCAAGAAGCGCCTCGGCAACATCCCGGATTTCGTCGGCCCCGGCCCGCACAATCCGCTCGGGGCGCGCGGTCTGTATCTCTATGCCAACGGCAAGGACACGCTGTACCGCATCCACGGCACCAACCAGCCGGAATACATCGGGTCGGCGATTTCGTCGGGCTGCATCCGCATGACCAACGAGGACGTGATCGACCTCTACAGCCGGACCAAGCTCGGCACGACGGTGGTGGTGCTGAAGCCGACCGAGGGCGATTCGCCGTTCAACCCGCGCGTTGCGCTCGGCAGCACGCCCCGTATGAACTGACCGAGCGGCGGCCTTCGCGCCGCCGCTTCGTCATCAGCACCCTCATCAACGTTTCTTTCGTGGCGCGGCAGCCCGCGTCACCACCCGGCCAACCTTGCGGGCGCTCTTGCGCGGCGTCGGCTTGGCGCGGGCCGTCCTGCTTCGAGCGGTCCGGCTTCGAGCCGCCTTGGTCTTTCTCCCGGCGCCACGCGACACGGCCTTCCGTTTAACCTTGCGGCGCTTCTTCGGCACAGCCACCAGGCGGCGCGCGCCGCGCACCGCCTTCAGCGCCGTACCCGTGGCAGCCTTCGCCACCGTATGCGCCGCACCTGCGGCGAGAGACGCCGCACCCTCGGTGGCGCCTGCCATCGTATCGGTCGCGACGCTGATGATGCTCTTTCTGGCCATCGGAAACCCCTCCCGGTCGTTGCAACCGTTGACGACCACATCAATCCGGGAGGTTCCGTTTGGTTCCGCGAGCGCGCGACCGCGCGGCATCGCCGTGTCGCGCGACGACGTTCATTCCACCTTGAGGCCGAGCTTCCGCACGATACCGCGCCACTTGCCTTCCTCGCGGACGATGTTGGCGGCGTATTCGTCCGGCGAACTCGCCACTGCGGCGCCGCCATCGGCGATGAGCTGCTTCTTGACGTCGTCCTGCGCCACCACCTCGCGCAACGCCTTGTTCAGGCGATCGACAATGGGGCGCGGCGTGCCCGCCGGCACAGCGATCCCGTAATACTGCACCATGTCGAGATCGGACAGGCCGCTTTCCTTGAACGTCGGCGTATCCGGGATCGCGGCCAGGCGATCCGGCGCAGCCACCGCGATGGCGCGCAGCTTTCCGGACTGGATGTTGCCGATGGCGGGTGGCAGCGTGTTGAAGGCCATCATGACATGGCCGCCCACCAGATCGTTGGTCAGCGGTCCCGTGCCCTTGTAGGTGACGACGGTCATATCGGCCTTGGTTTCCGCCTTGAAATTCATGGCGCCGAAATAATTGAGCGTGGGTGGCGGCGGCGAGCCGACGGTGAGCTTACCCGGATTGGCCTTGGCGTAGGCGATCATCTCGGTGACGGATTTCACCGGCACCGACGGATTCGCCATGACCACGATCGGCACCACCGCGACCAGCCCGATCGGCGCAAAATCCTTGGCGACGTCGTAGCCGGTGTTGGCCGGCAGGCCGACGCCCGTCACCATCATCAGCAATGTGTAGCCGTCCGGCGGCGCCTTGGCGGCGGCGCGCGTTCCGATCACCGAGCCGGCGCCCGGCCGGTTCTCGATGATGACCTGATGGCCCAACACGCCGCTGAGCTTCTGCCCGATCAGGCGGCCGACGGTATCGACGCCCCCACCCGCAGCGAAAGGAACGATCAGCGTCATGTTGTGCTCGGGATAAAGCCCGGCGGCGGCCGCGGGCGCGGTACAGCCCAGCGCCGCGGCCAAGGCCGCCGATGCGGTCAAGAGGCGACAGTTGCGAAAGGATATCGGCACGTTTCAGCTCCCGATGATGTTCGTTGTTGTTCGCCCCGCGGGAAGATTGGCACGAACCGCAGCGCCCGTGAATTGGCGCGGGCCATTCTTTGGGGATGATAAAGGCCCAAGGCTTCGCCAGGTTTGGCGTCGCCAGGTTTGGCGTCGCCGCTCACATTCCCCTTTTCCGCAAAGAGCATCCATGCGCATCGTCGATATCCGCGAAGTGACCGCGCCCATCGCCTCGTCCATCGCCAACGCCTATATCGACTTCTCAAAGATGACCCTGTCGCTTGTCGCGGTGGTCACGGATGTGAAGCGCGACGGCCGCATTGTCATTGGCTACGGCTTCAACTCCAACGGCCGCTACGGCCAAGGCGGGCTGATCCGCGAACGCTTCGCTCCGCGCCTGCGCGAGGCCGATCCGAAGAGCCTGCTCAACAACGCAGGCGACAATCTCGACCCGGATCGCATCTGGGCCGCCCTGATGAAGAACGAAAAGCCCGGCGGCCACGGCGAGCGTTCGGTCGCGGTCGGCACCATCGACATGGCGGTGTGGGATGCAGTGGCGAAGATCGCGGGCAAGCCGCTGTTCCGCCTGCTGGCCGAGCGGCACAAACGCGATGCGAACCCGCGCGTCTTCGTCTATGCGGCGGGCGGCTACTACTACCCCGGCAAAGGCATCGAGCAGTTGCGCGCGGAGATGCGCAGCTACCTCGACCGCGGCTACACCGTGGTGAAGATGAAGATCGGCAACTCCATCGAGGAAGATCGTCCGCGTATCGAGGGCGTGCTGAAGGAGTTGGACGGCAAGGCGCGCCTCGCGGTGGACGCCAACGGCCGGCTGAACCTCGAGCAGGCCATCGCCTACGCCAAGATGCTGCGCGACTATCCGTTGTTCTGGTACGAGGAAGCCGGCGACCCGCTCGACTTCGCGCTGCAAGCGGCACTCGCCGAGTTCTATCCCGGCCCGATGGCGACCGGCGAAAACCTGTTCAGCCACCAGGATGCGCGCAATCTGTTGCGTTACGGCGGCATGCGACCGGACCGCGACTGGCTGCAGTTCGACTGCGCCCTCTCCTACGGCCTGTGCGAATATCAGCGCACGCTTGCCGCGCCCGACATCGCCGGCTGGTCGCGCACGCGCTGCATCCCGCACGGCGGGCACCAGATGTCGCTCAACATCGCCGCAGGCCTTGGGCTCGGCGGCAACGAGAGCTACCCGGACCTGTTCCAACCGTTCGGCGGTTTCCCCGACAGCGTGCGCGTCGAGGACAGCCACATCGTCATGCCCGAGCTTCCGGGCATCGGCTTCGAGGGCAAGGCCGATCTCATCAAGGTGATGCGGGACTTGGCGGCGTAACCGCTGCGCCGCGACGCCGCCGCCGACAACGACGCCTTAGTCGATCGGACGGCCGGTCAGCGCCGACAGATCGCGCACGAGTTGATCGTTGATCTGGCCCGTGATCGGGCGATGGCGGGCCTTCTCGAAGCGCTCGATCGCGGTCCGCGTCGGGGCGTCGTAGGCGCCGGTCGGCTTCACCGGACCGTAGCCGAAATCCGTCAGCGCGCGCTGCACCGCCACGATCCGAGGGCTCGGCGCCAGCAGCGCGGCAATCGGATCGTCGCGCGTTGCGGGCGCGGCGGGCTGCGCCTTCACGTTCGAGCGCATGATCGTCGCGAGCAGCACGTCGTTGGGCTCGGCGGAAGGCTGCAGCCCGGCCGCCTGCTCGAAGTCGCGGATCGCGGCGTCGGTTTTCGGACCGTAGACGCCATCGGCCGGGCCGTCATAGAAGCCGCGCCGCGCCAGCTCGCGCTGGATGTTGGCAATCGCGTCCGAGCGCGGATGCGCACTGCCCGCGGCATCCCGTGCCGCCGTCATCGTCTTGGGCGGCGCGGCGGCCACCGGATCGGCCGGCGGCACGACAGCCGGCGCGGGGATACTGTTGGCGAAGATCGGCGCCGGGTGCGGACCCGACTGCATGAACAGCGCGTTGATCAGGATCGTCACCGTGGCGACGGCCGCTACCGCGGCCGCAAGCGCATCCGCGGGCCGGCGCAGCATCCAATGCAGCACGAGCTGCAATCGCGGCGATGACCGCTCGTCGGATTTATCATCGTTCAGTCGCGCTGTTCCTGCTCGCACGGTGCTCTCTCACGCAGTTTTCTTGATTAAGACATCGGCCGCCTCGACGACCCGGACGAAGGACGGATGCTCCACGTTGGAGGGTCGGGACGCGGCCGCCCCACCGTTGATCGGCAGGCGCACATTGACGCATGTCCCCTCGCCCAGGCGGCTTGCGATGCTGACATGGCCGCCGTGCAGCGCCACCAGGCCCTGCACGATCGACAGCCCGAGCCCGGTGCCGTCGTGGCGGCGGTCGTAAGCGCCGCGCGCCTGGAAGAACGGCTGGCCCAAGCGCGGCAAGTCGTCCTCGCCGATCCCGATGCCGGTGTCCTCGACCGTCACCACAAGGTCGGCCGCCTCGACGCGGGCGGCAACGACAACTTCGCCGCCCCGGTTGGTGAACTTGATCGCGTTGGCGAGCAGGTTGAGCATCACCTGCTTGAATGCGCGCTCGTCGGCCACGATTTGCGGCAGCTCCGGCAAGCGCGTCACAAGGTCGATGCCATTCTCGCGCGCCTTGAGCGCAAGGATATCGCAGCAATGCGCGATCACCGGCGCGGGGGCGAACGGCTCGGGCGAAATTTCAAAGTCACCGGAGTCCATCTTCGACATGTCGAGGATGCCGTTGACCACCGACAACAGGTGCGTGCCGGACTCGTTGATAAGCTTGGCGTATTCACGGCGCCGCGCGCCATCGAGCCGCATCTGCGCATCGTTCGCCAGCATGTCGGAAAAGCCGATGATGGCGTTGAGCGGCGTGCGCAGCTCGTGGCTGACGTTGGCGAGGAACTTCACCTTGGCGGCATTGGCGCGCTCGGCTTCCGCCCGCGCCTGCTCGAGCGCCTGTTCCTGTTCTTTGCGCGCCGTCACGTCGCGCATCACCGCGACCACCTCGGAGCCGGAGTTTCCGGCCTTGCCGCTCGTATCCTCGAGCCTGCGGCAACGCATCTCGACCCAAATGAAGTGCGCAATCCGATCGCCCCGCTCGGGCAGCTCGCACCGCACACGAAACTCGACCGAGCTCGCTTCGCCGAGCGAAGCGGCATCCGCGAGCGCCGTCAGATAAGCCGGGCGGTCGGCGACGTGCACGCGGTCGAACAGACCGTGGCCGACGAGCTCGCCGACGTTGCTCCCGAACAGCGTCTCCGCCGCGGGCGAAGCGAACAGCACCGCGCCGTTGCGGCCGTGCCGCGTGATGACATCGGTCATGTTGCGGGCCAGAAGGCGATAGCGATCCTCCTCGGCATAGAGAAGCCACGAGCTGGTGCGCGCCAGCGATTCCGCGCCGAGCGCGAGCCCCGTGGCATAAAGCGAGGCCGAGACGATGCCGAGCGCGGCCAGCGCCCCGGCGAGACTTCCGGCAGCGCCTGGCGGCGGCAGCAGCTCCCACAGGCTGAGCAGCAGCAGCAAGCCGGCGGCGGCGAGCGCCAGGCTTGAGGCCAGCACGACCACGCGGCGCGATGCCGACAACGCCGCCTCCAGCGGAACGATCACCAGCCAGATCGCGGCAAACGACGCAACGCCGCCCGACACGGCCGCGACCGCCGTCACCAACACCGTGAGCGCCACCGACGATAGAACATGCGCGCTCTCGTAGCGCCCGGTGCGCGACAAATAATAAGCCGTGAGGATCGGCACCACGAGCCAGCCGAACACCAGAACCTCGACCGAACTCGGCACGCCGCGCAGCGCGATATAGAGGGGAAACGCCGCGAGCGCCACCACGCTGCCGAGCAGGCGCGGCGCGATGAACGCGCGGTGGCGCGAGGCGGTGAGCGCATCGCGCTGCGCCGACGGATGCAGCAACGTGTCGATATAGTCGCGGATCGGCTCGAGCAGAGGCACGCTCTTCGACGCGCGCCACGATACGCGGACACGCTCCCTGTTGTTGCGGGATCGTCGCAGAGGCGGCTTAAACGAGTGCTAAGGCGCACGGCCCCGAAAGGGGTGATGCGGCGGGCCGCGGGCGATCATGGTGAACATCGGGTTGAAGCGCCACGGAGCGGGAGCCCGGCCGCGCATCGCGCACCAGCATTTTCCCGGAAATCCGGGGATTTCCAGCGTCAATGAATTCCTAAGCAAACGGCTCGAATTTTCAGAAAATTCAAGCCGAATTCTCCTCGAATGTGTGCCAAAACCCGAACAGCCTCTTCAATCCTGCCTGCTAGGGTGCACCGTGCGGTGTCCGAACGGGGATGACCGCCGGCGCACGGAGCGCCGGAATACGAACAGGGATCAAGGGCTGCGGTCATGTTCTTCCTGCTGCGGGTCGCTTTCTGGCTCACCATCGTGCTGGCGCTGCTGCCGAGCGGCGGCACGCAGCAGAGCAAGCACGCCACCGTCGATCCGACCGACGCGGTGGTCGCCGCCGGCGCGGCGGTGTCCGACATGAGCGGCTTCTGCAACCGTCAGCCGGGGGCCTGTGTGGTCGGCGCGCAGGCCGCGGCGGCCATCGGGCAACGCGCGCAGGCCGGCGCGAGGATGGTGTTCGATTTCGTCAGCGACTATGCGTCGCGCAGCGAAACCGGATCCATTGCCGCGCCGAAGACCGTGGCCACGCGCACCGTGCCTGCCTCGCCCGGCTCGCAGACGACGCTGACGCCGGCGGACCTGGAACCGGCGTGGCAAGGGCCGCCGGCCGCGGCGGAATCGGCGGCGGTGCCGCTCCCGCGGCCGCGCAGGATTCCCCACGGCAAGGCCTGAGAACGGCCCGAAGTCGGTCGATTTTCCTTCGACCCGGCAGGCGATCCCCCTATATATCCATCGACGGCGCACGGACGCGCCACGGATGGAACTTATGCCGTCGATCGACGAGATCATCGAGAACTTCGAGCTGATGGAGGAGTGGGACGACCGCTACCGCTATCTGATCGAGCTTGGCCGCGCGCTGCCGCCGCTGCCCGAGGAGGCCCACAACGAGGCCAACAAGGTGAACGGCTGCACCAGCCAGGTGTGGCTTTCGAGCGCGATCAAGCCCAACGGCGACGCCGGCCCCGTTCTGGTCTTTGAGGGCGACAGCGACGCGCACATTGTGCGCGGGCTCGTCGCCGTCCTGTTCGCGCTCTATTCGGGCAAGCCCGCCACCGACATCCTTGCCACCGACGCGGTCAAGCTGTTCGAGCGGCTCGGCCTGCGCGAGCATTTGACGCCGCAACGCTCCAATGGCTTCCGCGCGATGGTGGAGCGCATTCGCCGCGATGCCGATGCCGCGCTCGCCACGGTCGCGGCGAGCTGATTCACGTCTCGCCGTTCAACGCCACCTCGAACGCCGCATCGTCCGCCAGCCAGGTGCGCACCTCGGCTTTGCCACGGCCTCGCATCTGTGCGTGCAGGCCGTAGTGCCGCGCCAGCCGGTCCAGCCCAAGTTGCAGCACGACCTTGGCGGAGCGCGGCGGCCAGCCGCGCTCGCGCTCGACCTCCTCGAGGCGCTTGAGAAAACAGCAGACGTCGACCAGCAGCCCGGAAAACTCCGGCCCCACGGCATCGAGCGCGCGGCGCATGCGCTGGCGCGCGCCGATCACCGCCTCGGTGAATGTCGCGGGCGATGGGCCGCGCGGGCCGGTCGCCACCGAAGCACTCCAGTTCGACGTGGTGCGCGGCATGAGCTGGGCGCGGGTAAATTCGCCGCGCAATCGTTCCCCGGCGAGATGCTGCACCGGCTCAATCAATGGACGACCGTCGCGGCCTTTGCGACGCGCGAGCCACTCAAGCGGGCTCTCCGCATCATCGACCGTCACGGTGGCGACACCGTCCTCGGTGCGGATCGCACGCCGCGCCAACGAAAGATGCCGCGCCCGCAACGGATCGATGCCGATGTCGGCGGGGTCTGGCATTCGGGCCACGGGACGCCGGCTCATGACGGCCTCCGCGACGAGGCTTGCGCCCGCTCCGCCGCAAGCGCCGCATCGAGCCCGGCGTGCAGCGTCGCGCAAGCGGACTCGAGCGAGGACATCAGGGCATCAATGGCCGGATCCTCGCGCCGGTCCTCGACCAGACGGCAAGCGTGCGCGGCGGTGGTGCGGTCGCGCCCGAACACCTCGCCGATCTCGCTGTAGCTCAGGCCGAACGTGACATGGGCGAGATACATCGCGCTTTGGCGCGCGAAGGCGACGGAACGCTCCCCGCGGCTCGCCGCGACCAACTCGGTGAGCGGAACGGCGAATGCAACCGCCGTCGCCACCAGGACAAGGTCGCAAAGCCGCTGGCCGCTCTTGAGGCGGGGGGCAGGCCGCTGCGTGTGGCGTCGACAAACGGAGCGGATGTCATCCGGCAATAGCGACGGCGGCGGGCAGAAGGGCGACGATCTCACGGCAGGCTCCTATCAAGGATTTTATACCTAGATACTGCCTGATGTCATGAGGGCGGGGATAAGTTTTTTGATCCCAGACAATCTATTGATAATGCTCGACTTTAATTGATCCGCGGTATTGCATTCACGATGCCTTCCGCGCGGGCATAGGAATTATATCTATAGACAGCCGGCATACATGCCGACCGGCCGGGCGCCGCGCACACCTGGAGCGTCGCAAACAGCGAGGCGCTTGAAAGGCCGCAGTTGGAAAGGCCCGCCGAACGAGCGCGAGCCCGCCACAACCGAAGCAAGTGGATCGGATCGAGCCAAGAATTCGCTGACGCTATCGAGCTTGCTTCGCGCGGAATCGAATTCTCGCACACCCGCCGCCGTGCCGCGCAACGACCCTTTCGCGGGCGTCCAGAGTTTGATTCAACTGCGGTGAATCAGAGTCGCCGCTTATTCTTTTGATTGAGCATGATCGATCCGAAAACCGGTCCCCAGTTTTCGGGATCATGGTCTAGCGACGCCGCGGGCGCTGCTGGCCGAGGCCCATTTGCTTAGCCAGCCGCGAGCGCGCGGCGGCATAGCTCGGCGCGACCATCGGATAGTCCGCCGGCAGCCCCCACTTCTCGCGATATTGCTCCGGCGTCATCCCATATTGCGAACGCAGATGACGCTTGAGCGACTTGAATTTCTTTCCGTCTTCAAGGCAGACGATGTACTCGGGGTTGATCGAACGCTTGACCGGCACCGCCGGACGCAGCGGCTCCGCAGTTGCCGCCTCGACGCCCGCCCCAGCCGAAACACGCAACAGCGCGGTGTGGACCTGATTGATGAGCGCCGGGATGTCGTCGGGCGCCACCGCATTGTTGCTTACATAAGCCGCGACGATCTCGGCCGTCAGTTCGATGAAGCCGGTGTTGTCGGCCGCGTCACCCATGATGGTTCGGTCCCGTTGCTTGGCCAAGCGTCTTCGCATCTGGCCACAAAGACAATGCGGGCAAAGCCGCTATTCATGATTTTATAAGATTGCTCCGCTCCGATGCAAGTACAGGCTCGGAAAAACGCAAAGAAATACTGTTTTCGGTCAGGTAATAGGTTCGCAATCCAAGAAATAAACTTGGGGAGGAGGCGCCTGGGAAGCAGGGCTTGGGCTCGCGCGGGCTTGGGCTCGCGCAGGCTTGGGCTCGCAGAGCCAACGATTCGACCGGCGTTCCTCCGCCAGCGTTCCTCTGCGCAGCGCCACTTCGCGCGGCGCCATCGGATGGCGCCGCGTCAATGTGCACGCACCCGCAATCCGATGCGGCGCGATCAGCCCTGCTTCTCAAGGTGGGCGCGCAGCGCATCCACCGATGCGAACTTCACCGTGCCTTGCGGCAGTTCGGCCTCGATCGAGCCGTTCGCATAAAGCGTGTAGGGCATGCCGTCGATCACGCCGGATTTCAAGATCGCCGGTCCTCGCTCCACGGGTTTCGGCGAGGCTTCGGGGCGCCGCTCAGGGGGCTGGTTGGAACGCGGCCGGGCGGGAATCGGCGGCAAGGGCATCTCGCCTGCCGCAGGTTTATCGCCAGCGGTCTTATCGTCGGCATTCCTGGCGGGCTCGCTTGCAGACCTGGGCGCTGCCCGATCCGGCCAAACCAGATCGAAGCCCTCGTTGTCCCTCGCGGGGTCGGGCTGCGGCGCCGGTCGCGCCGCCGGATGCTCGACCGCCGGCGAAGCGGGATGCAGAGCAGCGGCCCGAGGCTCGGCCACGGGCGGCGGGACCGGCCGCTGCGGCGGGTGCACGGGCGACTCGCTGTGCTCCTCCGGCGGCAGCTCGAACGGCTCGTGAACGTTCGGCTCCGGCGCAGGTGCGGCGGCTTTCGGTTTGGCGCGCAGCCAATCGAGCGGTCCGGGCCGCGGTTCGTTGCCGCCGGTCGCCGGAAAGCGCGGCTCGGGCTGGCGGCGCTCGGGAGGTCGCGGCATCTCGCGCCCGCGCGGCGGCTCGGGCGGCCGAGGCATTTCGGGCACGTTCAATGGCTCATGAGCGCGGGCCGGCTCGTGGTGAAGTTCATGACTGTGAAGGTCATGGGCACGCGGGTCATGAGCGCGCGGATCTTGGGCGCGCGGATCTTGGGCGCGCGGATCTTGGGCGCGGAGATCCGGCAGCGGCGGCTCGGGCACCTGGTGCGGCTGCGGGGCCCGGACCGGGACGGGCGACGGTGGGACGACCGGGGCGGACGCCAGCCGCCCACCCTGCGGCACCAACGCCTCGACCGATTCCGGCACGTTTGCGCCGCGCGACGGCGCGCGGACGTTGAGCGCCTCGGCAATTCGCTTGAGCTGCCCCACCGCGACGGCCATCGCGATCAACAACAGGCCGGTGGCGACAGCGATCGCGCCGGTGAGAATCAGCGTGTTGCCCAGGCTGAACGCATTGATCGGAATGCCAAATCCGATCGTCACGAATCCCACCGCCGTGACCAGAAGGCCAACTGCCAACAAAACAAGCGTCATAGATTTCGGTCCCTACCTGCCACGCAGGCCTCGGCCACATTTGCTAACAAATTGTGACCGCCTTCCAGGCTGTTCGCAAGAACTTGGTTCGCAAGGTGAGAGCCTGGCACCCTGAAATTCGGCGGCTGTCTATAATCGACGCCGATCTCCGATTGATTAACGTGGGCCGACGGCGGTGGTTCGCCCTCTCCCACTTGCCAACCGTGCCTATCGGCCGTCACAGGGCGGCCGGCGAAACCGGGCCTTCCCGTCCACGCGCCCGTCCCAGGCGTTGCCCTTGTTCGCGGCGCGGCCTAATTAAGGAACATGCCCTGCATGGTGCCGGTTGTCCGGGGGCCATTGCGGACCGTTTCGTATTCGAGGAGACACCCGATGTCGTTTTCGCTGCCCGACCTGCCGTATTCTCACGACGCCCTCGGCCCCTACATGTCGAAGGAGACGCTGGAGTATCACCACGACAAGCACCATCTCGCCTATGTCAACAACGGCAATAACCTGCTCAAGGGCACCGAGTGGGAAAACAAGTCGCTGGAAGAGGTGGTGAAGGGCTCGTTCGGCAAGAACGCCGGCCTCTTCAACAACGCCGCGCAGCACTACAACCACCTCCATTTCTGGAAGTGGATGAAGCCGAACGGCGGCGGCGACAAGATTCCGGGCGCGCTGAAGGCCAAGATCGACAGCGATCTCGGCGGCGTCGCCAAGGCGAAGGAAGACTTCATCCAGGCCGGCGCGACGCAATTCGGCTCGGGCTGGAGCTGGATCGCGGTGAAGGACGGCAAGCTCGTCATCGCCAAGACGCCGAACGGCGAGAACCCGCTGGTGCACGGCGGCAAGCCGATCCTGGGTTGCGACGTGTGGGAGCACTCCTACTACATCGACTACCGCAACCGTCGCCCCGACTACCTCAAGGCGTTCTGGGAAAACCTCATCAACTGGGATTACGTCGATGAGTTGTTCCAGGCGAGCAAATAAGCCCGTGCGCGGATCGTACTGAGAGCGTTTTGCAGCGGGGCCGTTTCGGCCCCGCTTTGCATTTCCGGCTGCGGCGAATTGTCGTCATGATGCCCAACGGCTGAACCCGATGTCCGCCGCTTCATCTCCCTCCATGCCGCACGACCGTTGGCCGGACCGGCTGGCGTGGGTTGTGCTTGGCGCGGTCGCGCTGTTTTCCGCGCTCACCTTCCGCGACTACGGGCTCGGCTGGGATGACCTCACCCATTCGCAATACGGCGAGCGCCTGCTCGCGCTCTACGCATCCGGTTTCCGCGACACCGGCGCGCTGTCGTTCGTCAATCTCTATTACTACGGCGGCGGCTTCGATATGGCGGCGGCGCTGCTCGCCAAGGTGTCGCCGTTCGGCCTGTTCGAGACACGAAGGCTGCTCGGCGCGGCCGTCGGCATCGCCGGCCTGGTCGCGACATGGCGGATCGGCCGGCGCATCGGCGGACCGCTCGCCGGCTTGCTGGCGCTCGTCCTGCTCGCCGCGTGCCCGCTCTATGTCGGGCACATGTTCATCAACCCGAAGGATGCGCCGTTCGCCGCGGCGATGGCGGTCTTTCTTCTCGGCCTGGTGCGCGCGCTCGAGCAGTACCCGACGCCGTCGCCGTCAACTCTGCTGATCCTGGGCGCGGGTTTCGGCTTGTCCATCGGTTCGCGCATTCTCGCCGGCTTCGGCGTGCTGGAAACGGTCGGCGCGCTGGCGCTGCTGTTCACCGTCGAGGCGCGGGCCGACGGTGCGCGCAACGCTGGCGCGCGGCTATGGCGCTTTGCGATCCTGCTGATCCCCTGCGCCGTTCTCGCTTACGCGGTGATGGCGGCGCTGTGGCCGTGGTCGGTCGTCAATCCGCTCAACCCGTTTCGCGCTGTGACGTACTTCTCCCGCTTCTTCGAGAAGCCCTGGCAGGAGCTATTCGAGGGCGCGCTGATTGCGCCGCCCGACATGCCGCGCAGCTATGTGCCCGTGCTGATGGGCCTGAAGCTTCCGGTCGTGTTCCTCGCGCTGTCGCTCGCCGGCCTTTGCGGCGCGCTGGTTGTATCGGTTCGAAGCACGTTGACGTCACAAAGGCGCGCGATCCTGCTCGCTGTCGCGCTGGCGGCCGTTCTGCCGGTCGCGGCGACCGTGATCGAGCGGCCGGCGATGTACAACGGCATCCGGCATTTCCTGTTCGTGCTGCCGCCGCTGGCCGTGGCCGGCGGACTGGCCTGCGCATGGCTCGCACAACGCACGATGCGCTTCGGCCGCGCCGCGACGGCTGCGCTCGCCGTTGTCTTCGCCGCCGGCATCGCGCTGCCGGTGGCCGGCATGGCGCGGCTGCATCCTTACGAATATGTCTACTTCAATCGCCTCGCTGGCGGCGTACAGGCGGCGCAGCACCGCTACATGCTCGACTACTGGGGCCTTGCTTTCAAACAAGCGGGCAACGCGCTGCGCGACCAGCTTGCCGCGCGCGGCGAGACGCCGCCGGCCGGCCATTCATGGACGATTGCCGTGTGCGGGCCGCACCCGCCGGCGCAGATTGCGCTCGGCGACCGCTTCACCCCGACCTGGGATCCGAAAGGCGCCGACTTCGCGCTGACGCTCGGCGCATTTTATTGCGCCAAGCTTGACGCGCCGGTGCTGCTCGAAATCGTGCGCGATGGCGTGGTGTTCGTCCGCGCCTACGACCTGCGCGGGCGAAACGTTACGACGCTGTTCACGCAGCCGCCGGTGACACGGGATGACGACACGCCACCGGCGCGATAGCGCGGACCAACGTCAGAACGTCACCCGGCCCTGCACCACGAAGGTGCGCTGCGGGAACGGGTGGAACAGGTGGTATTTCTCGTTGGTGATGTTGTCGATGCCGAACGCCAGCGTACCGCGCTCATCGACCTTGTATTGCACGCGCATGTCGAACACCAGGAACGGATCGAACGCCTGAAAGACGTTGCGCACCGTATCGGTGTTGTCGAGCGTAGAGTAAATCTTGCTCTGGTAGCGCCCAACCAAAGTGACGGCCAGGTTGTCGGTCGGCCGATAGGTGCCGCCCAGCGTCGCCCGCCACATCGGCACGTTGGGCACGCGCTTTCCCTCCGCCGTCGTGCCTGTGGCGCTGACGAATGTCGGGTCGCTCAGGATGCGCGAGTCGACATAGGTCACGCTGCCGAACAGCTCGAGTTGCGGCACGAACACGTCGCTCTTTTGCCATGCCAGTTCAACGCCGCGGTTGCGGACGCGATCGACGTTGTCCACGAACGAAACGGTGGTCGCGGTGCCGGGGATGGTGCTGGTCTGCGAGATCAGCGCATCGTGCGTATCCTCGTTGAACAGCGACAGCCGCACCTTGCCATCGACAAAACGCCGCTCCGCCGCAAGCTCCGACGCCAGCGCCCGCTCCGGTTTCAAGTCCGGGTTGGGGTTGATGAGCTGCCCCGCGACGGTTGCGATCTGATAAAGCTCCGTCACGGTCGGGAAGCGGTTGGCCACGCCAAACGAACCGACGAACAACCAGTCCTTGTTAGGCTCGTAACTCAACGACGCTTTGGGCGAGAACCGGCTGGCTTCGAGGCCAGGCTGAGCCAGCGCGCGCGTGGCGTTGATCGCGCCGGTGGCGGCATTCGTCGAAGTGGTCAGGTTGTAGCCGTCAAACGCCCGCCAGCGCTCCCAGCGCCCGCCCAAGGTCAGCTTGTACGACTCCGTGAAACGCCAGGCATCCTGCAGCCACAGCGCCTCGGTCTGCGTCTTGCCGTTGCCGATGGTGTAGAACGCGCCGGTCGCATCCGGGCCGCCGGTCCAGGTCGGCGTCTGGTAGGTCGGATTGTTCAGCTCATAGCGGTCGGCGTGAAAGCCGTAGCTCACCTCGTGCGCTCCCCCCGGTCCGCTCGGGCGCCAGATGCCGCGGGCATCGAGCGTGGTCCAGTTGGTGCCGTCGAGACGGGCGATCTTGCCGACATCGGTGAAGCCGGTTCCGCTCGTGACCGTGAACGGATTGCGCTGGATGTCTTTCAGGTAATCGTAGCGCGTCACCACCACATCCCAATCGTGGTGGCCGTGGGTGTCGGTCTTCAGCGACAGCGCGTTGGCGAGATTGGTCTGGTTGAGCGTGTAGGTGTTGCTGGCAAAGCCCGATCCGACGGCAGAGCCGCCATAGGTCGGATTGCCGGCCGCATCGCGAAGATACGTTTGCGCCCGCGCCTGCTGATCGTTCGACCAAAGACCGACCGTATAAGTCGCACGCAGCCACGGCGCGATGTCGAGCGCGGCCTTGCCCTTGATGTTGATCTGTTCGGTGTGCAGGAGGCCTCCCGCGCCGAGCACGTTGGCGACGCCGCCGGTGCGGCTCGGCTGCAGGATCGCGCCTGTCGTTCCCGCCGGCGGCGCGCTGGCCGTCGTGACCCAGGCCAGCGGCTGGCTGTAGCTGTTCTGATAGTTCAGGCTGACGAAGCCGGACAGATCGCCCCAGCGGTTGCCGACCGAGGCGCTGGTCTGGTCGCTCCGATAAGTGTCCTTGGTCTTGTAGAAGTCGAAGGTCTGAAACGACTCCGATTGCTTGATCGAGCTCTCGAACTTATCGGGCATCCGTGTGGTGATATTGAGCACCCCGCCCATTGAGTTGCCCGGATAGGCCGCCGAGAACGGTCCGTAGAGGAAGTCGATGCGCTTGATTTCCTCCGGCGCCACCATGCCCCAGCGCGGCGAGGCGTTGGAGTTGTTGTTGCCGATCAACGCCGAAATCAGGATGTCATCGGCATAGATCAGCGTGCGTGCGCTCGAATTGAGGCCCCAGGTGCGAGTGGCGAGCACCGCTTGGTTGTCGCCGACGTTGCGTTTGCGCACCAGAAGGCTCGGCATGTACTTGATGGCATCGGATGTATCGACAACGTTGACCGTCTGCTCGATCCGTTCCGCGGAGACGCTCTCCACGGTCTGCGGCATCTGATAGCGATCCTGGATCGGTACATTGCCCGGCGCGAACACCGGCGTACGCGCGTTGACGACGATTTCCGGCACGGACACGGACGATTGCGCCAGCGCGGGGCACGCGGCGACGACCGCGCCCAGCGAGGCGCAGCCCAACAAAGACAGGCGTGGCATAAAGGCATCCTTCCGACAAAACGTGAGACGGCGCGGCCTATGGCCGCGCTGCGATCAGACGTTCTGCGGGGGCGCCCGGCTTAAGCCCGCGCGGGCGCGGTGGAAGGACAGGCAAGCATCAACAGAAACGAACGGCGCCGCGACGGCGAACGAAAACGGCCGGGCCGGCAGCGCCGCCGGATCGGGAATGGTCGCCGCCGACGAAACCGCAACGGGACAAAGCGGGCAATGCGTGTTCGGCTTGGCCGGGACGCCGCCGCCGGCCGCATCGTCCGCTGCCGTGCCTTGATCGTGCGAAACGCAGATGATGGCAAACGGGGAATCCGCGGACGTCTCCTGCGCCGCCGCCTGCGACATCAGGTTGAGCGCCAGGGTCGCTTGCAGCACCAGCGCATAGACGGCGATCAAGCCGACCGCCGTGCGCCAGACCCGCTTATAAAAGCCCCCGCTCCTCAACGCCGCTCACCCTCCGCAACGCTGTTCAAGCATGGCCGGCGCCCTCGCACCAGCCCCATCCGCACGGCGGCAAAACCCAACCGTCATTCTTTCGTCATCAGGCATTTGTTGTAGCGGGCGAAGTCATACAGTTTCGGCTCGTCGAGATGCAGGAAATCATAGGGTGGCAGCGCCTTTTCCCGTTCGTGCAGCCGCGCCTTCTCGCCGCATGGCTCGACGCGCTCCGGAAAGAACGTACCTGCATAGCTCAGCGTATTGGCGAACTTATTCAGCTCGCCGAAGCTCTCCTCCACGCAGGTGGTGAGCATGATATTCTCCCGCGCCGGTACACGTTCGGCACGCGGCGAGCGAACCTTCTCGGCGTCGGCGGCACAGGCGGCAAACAGCACCGCCTTGTTGTAGTAGAGCATCTTCAGCGTTTCACGCACCTTGGGCGCGTTGGCGTTCGGGCCGCCGGTTGCACCGCGCGCCACCGCCGCTAGCAGGCCCTCGTATTCCTGCTGCACGCTCTGCGCTATCGACTGATAGATCGCCCGCATGGTGTCGTCCTGCGCGTGGACCGGGGCCGCGGCCCACAGCGGCAAAACCGACGCCAGCACCATCGCGGCGTTACGAGCCATGCGCAAACGCCCAATACAACGACCGCGCCTTGCGATAGAGCGGCCCCGGCTGCAACGCGCGCTCTCCGATGCGGGTGATCGGCAACACCTTGGAGGCGTTGCCGGTGGCGAAAATCTCGTCCGCGGCCTCGAAATCCGAATAACGCAGCACCTGCTCGGTCACCGGGATTCCCTCGGCGCGCAGGAGCTTGATGACACGCTGACGGGTGATGCCGTTGAGGAAGGTGCCGTTCGGGATCGGCGTGAACACCACGCCGTCCTTGGCCATGAAGACGTTGGAGTTGGCCAATTCGGCCACGTTGCCGAGCGCGTCGCAAAGAATGCAATTGTCGAACCCGCGCGAGCGTGCCTCCATCATGGCGCGGGCGTTGTTCGGGTAGAGGCAGCCGGCCTTGGCGTCCAGCGGTGCGCTTTCGAGCGTCGGACGGCGGAACGGCGACAGCGTGATCGAAAAACCATCGGGCTTGCGCATCGGCGAGTCGTAGACCGTCAGCGCAAACCGCGTCGATTCCGGGTCGCCCGGCAGCGCCAGGGGGCCTGCCCGCTCGGCCCACACCATCGGCCGGATATAAAGTTCGGTCGTGGCGGGGAATTTCTTCATGCCTTCGTGCGCGAGCCCGACCCATTCGTCGGCCGACAGCGGGGCCTTGAGGAACATGTTCTTGGCCGAGGCATTGACGCGGGCGCAATGCAGGTCGAGATCCGGCGCGACACCTTCGAACGCGCGCGCGCCGTCGAACACCGACGAGCCGAGCCAGATGGCATGGGTTCGCGCGCCCCAGAGCGGCACGTTGCCCTCATGCCATTTGCCGTCGAAGAACGTCCAAGTCTGCGACCAATCGGCCATCGCGTGCTCCGAATGCCCTATAGATGCAGAATACACCGGGCGGTTGCAGCCCGCTTATGAAAAATCCTGATTGGAGTCATCCCATGCCGGTCGTCTTCGACGCTTATGGCACATTGTTCGATGTCCACGCCGCGATCGCGCGCCATCGAACCGCAGCCGGACCTGATGCCGACGCCTTCTCGGAACTGTGGCGGACCAAGCAGCTCGAATACTCCTGGACGCTCACGCTTGCCGGCCGCTACGAGGATTTCTGGACGCTGACGCAGCGCGCGTTGGGCTACAGCTTCGAGCGGTTTCCATCGGTGAACCGCGCTCTGCGCGCCGACCTGCTCGACGCTTATCTGAACCTCGACGCCTTCGCCGATGCGGGCGACGTGCTGCGTGCGCTCCGGGGCCGCGGCGAGCGGACGGCCATTCTCTCCAACGGTTCGCCGATGATGCTTGCCGCGGCGGTGGAGGCGGCAGGCTTGAAATCCGAACTGGACGCTGTTCTTTCGGTGGATACGCTGAAGATGTTCAAGCCCAGGCCAGAGGTCTACACGCTGGTCACTGAGGCCTTTTCTTGCAGGCCCGGCGATGTCGCGTTCGTCTCGTCGAACCGCTGGGACGTGATGGGCGCGTCGGCCTTCGGCTTCCGCGCGGTCTGGGTCAACCGAGCCGGCAACCCGGATGAATATGCCGACTGCCCGCCGGTCGCGGTCGTCTCCAGCCTGACCGAACTGCTGTCCGTGCAGATTTGAAAAACAGAGATTGGCCGGCCCGCTCCGACAGCGGCTTTTCGGAGATCGCTACTTCGGGAAGTCGCCCTTGCAGGCCTGCGCGTGACCCTCGTCCCACCAGAAGCCGCACTTGGTGCAGCCGCTGGCGAGAAGGCCCAGGGAAATGACGGTCGCGAGAACGATCAGTCGTTCCATGTGACACTCATAATAGACGCTCTGTATAGACGCTCTGTATACATTCGCCGAGAATTCACGCCGCTGAACGGCGAAGCAATCCGGCCTCGCGCATCTCCCGGTGCAACGCTATCGAATCCAAATCAAAGCCGTTGGGCCAGGTCAGCACCCCGGCTTCAAGGAAAACTTGAGCAAAGAAACCCGGGTCTTTTAGCGGTGCAATCATCGGCCCGTTCTGCGAGACAATATCCGAAAAATCTCGTTCCCCCTCGGTGCCATCAGAAAAGCGCAGATGCAGGCGGAACTCGCCTGCACGTTTCACGGACACGATCTTGACGATATCAATCATGTGCTTTCGTCCGGTCCAGGAACTCGACGGAAGGGCGTACCGTCTCGGCCGTGCTGCCAATTCTCCGCCAACTCGGACCGCCGAAGAATAACCCACTCGCGCACTATTCTTAGCGCATTGGGCGGCAAATTCCCACCGATCACTTCTCCCGCGTTCAGACCGATAAGCGCCTCATGACCCTGATACATCGCATGGATATGGGGCGGAGCGTGATCCCGCCAATACATGTAGATCACGATGCCGTAAAACGTCGCAATCGTCGGCATCGCGGCCCTCCATCAGCCTATGCCGCCAGCGCATCCAGGATCCGCGCCCAGCTCCGAATGCCCTTGTGGAACGAGGTCAGGTCGAACTTCTCGTTGGGCGAATGCACCCGGTCGTCATCGAGCGCGAAGCCGACCATGAGCGAATCCATGCCGAGCACGCTCTTGAAGTCGCCGACAATCGGAATCGAACCGCCCGCCCCCATCATCACGGTCTTCTTGCCCCATTCGGCGGCAAGCGCCGCCTGCGCCTTGTTGAGCGCCGGGCTGTCGAACGGAAGCTGGATCGCCGGCGAGTCCGAGAAGTTGGCAAATTCCACGGTGCAATCGGCCGGCAGCCGCGCTCTCACGAATGCGCGGAACGCCTCGCGGATTTTCGCCGGGTCCTGCTGGCCGACAAGCCGGAACGACACCTTGCCCAGCGCCTTGCCGGGAATGACGGTCTTCGCCCCCTCCCCGGTATAGCCGCCGATGACGCCGTTGATCTCGGCGGTGGGCCGCGTGGCGATCTGCTCGATCAGCATCCGGTCCTTCTCGCCGGCCGGAACCTTGAGCCCGACCTGGCCGAGGAACGTCTCCGGCGTCAGGTTCAGCGCCTTGAGGTCCGCCTTCACCTCCGCCGGCAGCTCCGGCACGCCGTCGTAAAAGCCGGGAATGGTGACGCGGCCGTTGTCGTCGTGCATCGCCGCGAGAATCCTGCTCAGGACCCGCAGCGGGTTCTGCGCCGCCCCGCCGAACAGACCCGAATGCAGGTCGCGGTCGGCGCACGTCAGCCGCACCTCCTCATAGACCAGTCCGCGCAGCGACGTGGTGATCGCCGGCGTCTTCTGGTCCCACATGCCGGTGTCGCAGATCAGCGCGAGGTCGAGCTTGAACTCCTCGGCATTGTCCCGGACGAAACCGAACAGGCTTTTGGAACCGCATTCCTCCTCGCCCTCGATCATCATCGTGATCGGCAACGGCAGCGAGCCCGTCACCGCCTTGTAGGCGCGGCACGCCTCCACAAAGGTCATGGCCTGACCTTTGTCGTCGCACGCGCCGCGCGCGACGATAATCTTACGGCCGTCGGGCAACGTCTCGATCCGCGGCTCGAACGGCGGATGCGTCCAGAGTTCGAGCGGGTCAACCGGCTGCACGTCATAGTGACCGTAGAACAAGACGCGCGGCTTGCCGTTCGCTGTGCCGTCCCCGGATTTGCCGACGACGATCGGATGGCCTTGCGTCGGCCGCACCTCGGCGGCGAAACCGATGCTTTGCAGATCGGCCGCGACAAACTCCGCGGCGGCACGGCAGGAGTCCTTGTACGCCGGATCGGTCGAGATCGACTGGATGCGAAGCAGCGCAAACAGACGATCGAGACTCCGATCGAGATCGCGGTCGATCCGCTCCAGCACGGCGTCGAGTTGGCTCATGGATGCCTCCGGGAATGGTCTGCCCGGCCAACACATAGCAGAACGGATGGGCGAATCCGCAAGCCCCCGGGTCAAATATCATCCCATTGGCAAAAATAGCGAAATTCGGGCCGCCTGAGGGACATTCGGCGTCCCGGCGCGCACCCCGGCCGACGCGCAGGAGCCCGTGCCAGCACGGACCGGGGCTTACAAGAGCCGCTGCTTGCAAGAGCGCCGCGGGCGACAGCAGCGAGGTCCTGGCGATCCCGCTCGCCACGCACGGCGGCGTGCATTCCCAAAATCGGATTTGCCGGATGCAATAGCGGTAGCCAGCCGATGACAGCAAGTAAAATATTTTCGATAACGTCGCCAGAGAAAAAATTCGTCACTCATCATTCGTCAAACGCTCCGCGCGCACACGGTCGATTCATGTTTTCGATTGCGACGTAAGGGCACGGACACTTGCAAACGCTTTCATGTTGTCGCTATAAAAATTCTCATCCGCACACACGTCGGCGCGTACTTCCTATCGGTTCAACGCTTGTCGCCGCGCACCGCTGCATCCCATCGAAAGCTTCGATATGAGACAAAGCCGCGCGAGGCGCGGTATCCCTTTAATTCTAACAAAGTTCGCGTTGTGACCTTGATGCAACGCATGCTGATGGAATGTCGCCGCGTCGCGACTGCGACGCCAGCACCGGCTCTCATGTCTTGTGTTCCTGCGTCGTGATGTTAATGATTGCCCCAATCCGCCGTCAGCGCGGTTGAGGCGTGGGGTGATGGACGAACTTCTCGATCGACTTGTCGCGAACGTCGGCGTCGATCGAGTCGTGGCCGAAAAAGCGGTCGGAATCATTTTGGCTTTCCTTCTTCAGGATGGCCCGACCGACAAGGTTCAATCGCTCATCAGCGAAATGCCGGGGGCGGGTGCCGTCGTTCAAGCGGCGGCGAGTGAGGGGAGTTTTGGTATGGGCGGTTTGATCGGTGGGATCATGGGTGTCGGCACCAAGCTGATGGCGGCGGGGCTCGACACCGATCAGATGAAGGGGGTCACCCAGGAGCTGCTGGCGTATGCGCGCGCGACGTGCGGCGACGACGCCGTGAACGAGATCGTCGGATCGATTCCGGGCCTCGGTCAGTTGATTTAGCGGCCCGGCGCAATGACGTACCCCATCACCGATATCTCCGACATCGGGCCGGAGGCGGCCGACAAGCTCAAATCCGTCGGCATCCGCACCACGGCCCGCCTGCTCGACGCCGCCAAGGGCCCCAAGGAGCGCAAGCGGCTGGCCGAAAAGACCGGGCTCGACCCCAAGCGCATCCTGGGCTGGGCCAACACCGCCGACCGCATGCGGATCAAGGGCATCGGCACCGACTACGCCGACCTCCTCCAGGCCGCCGGCGTGGATACGGTCAAGGAGCTGATGTATCGCAACCCCGCCAAGCTCGCGCAGGCGATGGCCGCCGCCAACGCCAAGCGCAAGCTCGCCCGCGTGCTGCCTTCGGACCGCGCCGTGGAGCGCTGGATCGAGCAGGCGCGACGGATCCCGCTCAAGATCACCTATCGCTAGGCCGCAACCGCTCCTCCCGGTCCCTTCCGTGGCGGGCGCGACGACACGAGGACGCGGCGCGCTTGACACCGCGATGGCCAACGCGCAAAGCCACCGTGCATGATGACGACCGGGGGGTCAGACAAGCCTTGGGGCGCCGGCGTGCGCGGCGGCGACGCGACGCCGTTCGGCCGGCTGATGGCGCTCGATCGCCCGCTGGTCATGGGCGTCCTCAATGTCACCCCGGATTCGTTTTCCGACGGCGGTTCGTTCGTCGATCCGCGGGTCGCCCTCGCCCATGCCCGGCAAATGATCCAGGAAGGCGCGGACATCATCGACGTCGGCGCCGAATCCACCCGGCCCTATGGCGGCGCCAAGCCGGTGATGTTGGAAGAGGAGTTGGCGCGGTTGCAGCCGGTGCTGCCGGCGGTCGCGCAACTCGGCGTGCCGGTGTCGATCGACACCATCAAGCCGGAGGTCGCGCTCTGGGCGCTTGGCCAGGGCGCCAGCATCGTCAACGACGTGTGGGGCCTGCAACGCGAGCCGAACATGGCGCGCGTTGTGGCGCAACACAACGTGCCCGTCGTCGTGATGCATAACCGTTACAAGGCCGATCCGACGGTCAATATCATTTCCGACATCAACGCCTTCTTCGCGCATTCGCTGGACCTCGCGCACAAAGCCGGCATCGCGCTGGAAAAGGTTGTGCTCGATCCCGGCATCGGCTTCGGCAAGACCGCCGAGCAGAGCATGGAGGCCATCGCCTCGCTCGATGCCTTCAAGCAGTTCGGCCTGCCGATCCTGATCGGCGCCTCGCGCAAGCGGTTCATCGACACGGTGTCGCCATCGGAGCCGATGGAACGCATCGGCGGCTCCGTCGCCGCCCACGTCATGGCGTTCCTGAAAGGTGCTAAGATCATCCGCACCCATGACGTCGCCGAGACGATCCAGGCGCTTCGCGTCGCCGCAGCCATCCGGGATGCCCAATGACCGATCAAGTGTTCGTTCGCGGCCTGGCGCTTCATGCCTATCACGGCGTGATGCAACACGAGGCCAGGGTCGGCCAGACTTTCACGCTCGACCTGACGCTGGACCTCGATCTGGCCGAAGCTTCTCACTCCGACAAGCTCGCCCACACCGTCGGTTACGACCAGGTTGTGCTTGTCGCAAGCGAAGCGTTCTGCGAACGGCGCTACCGCCTGGTCGAAGCCGCCGCCGGTGCGGTGGCCGACGCGGTGCTCGGCCGTTTCCTGCAAGTCTCGGCGGTGCGCGTCACCATACACAAGCCGCACGCGCCGATCGCGGCCACCTTCGACGACGTGGGCGTGACCATCCTGCGCACCCGTCATGGCTGACCTCGCGGCCGGGCGCCGCGCCGAGGCGCTGATGGCGTTCGGCGGCAACGTCGGCGCGGAAAGCCAGGTTCGCCAGACCCTCGATGACGCCATTGCCGCGCTCTGCGACGGCACGGAGGTGCGCCTCCTCGCCCGCTCGTCCGACTACCGCACGCCGCCTTGGGGCGTGACCGACCAGCCGCCGTTCATCAATTGCGCTATCGTTGCGGAGACGCGCCTGCCCCCGCCGGCCCTTCTCATCCGCGCCCAGGCGGTCGAGCGCCAATTCGGGCGTGACCGCGCGCACGAGCGCCGCTGGGGACCACGCCCGCTCGACATCGACTTGATCGACTACGACAACGTGACGTTGAACACGGACACGCTCACGTTGCCGCACCCTCGCGCCCTCGAACGCGCCTTCGTGCTCGTTCCGCTGGCCGAGATCGCGCCGCAACGCCTCATTGGCGGCATGCGCATCGCCGATGCCGCCGGCCAGGCGGATCGCACCGGCATCGAGCGCCTCGCCGCGCGTTGAACCTTCGTCGCATCGCGCGGCGGCGCGGCCACGCTCGCATCGCGCGCGGCATTGGGTTTAAGATCGCCGATCATGACGATCGAACGCACGACAACGTCCTACGACGACAAAATCTATTCATCCGACTGGCGCGCCTGGCGCGACCCCGAAATCCCCGACTGGATCGACCCGACTGCCGTTCTGATCGGCCGCCACCTCGGCACACCTGTCGAGGCCAAGCCTGCCATCGTCGCCGACGGCGAAACCGTCAGCTACCGCGATCTCGCCACGCTGGTGGAACGCCATGCCGGCGCACTTGCGGCGCTCGGGCTCGGCCCTGAATCGCGCCTGCTCCTGTTCGGCACCGACAGCCTCGACTATGTGGCGACGTGGCTCGGCGCCGTCCATCTCGGCGCTGTGCCGGTCGTGGTTTCGGACCTCTACAAGCAGAAGGACCTGCTCTATTTCCTCGCCGACACCGCGGTGCGGCTCTTGTTCATCGACAGCGAGCAGGTGCCCAAGCTTTCGGAGATCGCAGGCGGACTGCCGTCCTCGCTCAAAACCATCGTGGTGCGCGGCGAGGCCGGCGACCTCGCCAAACATTGCCCGCACCAAACCGTCGTTACGCTCCAGGCCGCGCTCGGGAAAGCGCAGCCCGCACCTGCGCATCGGCGGCACCCGAACGATGTCGCCTATATGTTCTATTCCGGCGGGACCACCGGCACCGCCAAGGGCATCACCCATCTCGCCCACGACTTCCTCTTGGTGCCGCAACGGCAAGGCGCATTCTGGGAATACACGGCCAACGACGTCGTCTTCGCCACATCGAAGAAATACTTCACCCACGGGCTGTGGCCTGGCGTCCTCATCCCCCTTGCCTTCGGCGCGACGGTCGTTCTCGACCGGCGGCCGCCCACGCCCGACGTGGTGCTCGCGAACCTGCGAGCGCACAACGTCACCAAGCTCATCACGGTGCCGACCGTTCTCAAGAACATCATCGAGCATCTGAGCGCGACCGGCGAGCCCGCGAAATTCCCCGCGCTCCGGCTCGTCATCAGCGCATCGGAGAAGATGCCGCCGGAGATGTTCGAGCGGTTCCATCAGCTCACCGGCGTCGAGCTGTTCGACTCCATCGGCAGCTCGGAAATCACCTACGAGTGGATCGCCAATCGACCGAAGGAATTCCGGCGCGGCAGCCTCGGCAAACCGATTTTCGGTTACGAGGTGCGCCTTGTCGGCCCTGACGGGAACGACGTCACCGAGCCGGGCGTCTCCGGCGAGGCCTGGATCAAGAGCAAGACCGCTTGCTTTTATTACTGGCGCAAGTACGACCGCTCGCGCGAAACCTTCATCGGCGAATGGACGCGCACCGGCGATAACCTGTCGTTCGACGAAGACGGCTTCTTCTGGTTCGGCGGGCGCAACAATGACCTGTTCAAGGTCAAGGGTCTTTGGGTGTCGCCCATCGACATCGAGGCGGCGCTGACCGCGCATCCGGCCGTGCGCGAGGCCGCGGTGGTGCCCTTCGACGACGCAGACGGGCTGACCAAGCCATGCGCCTATCTGGTCCTGCGCGACGGATTCAAAAACACTGCGGTGCTGATCGAGGAATGGCGCGCGGCTGTCGCGCCGCTCGGCTCCTACAAGATCCCGGAGCGGTTCGTCGTCGTCGATCAATTGCCGCGCACCACGTTGATGAAGATCGACCGTCGCGCGCTACGGGCCTCCGCACCGCCTCCAAACGGCTGATGCCGATTGATCGGCCATGATCGCGCGTCATGGATCGCTTCATCGTCGCGAAAGCGCCCGAACCTAGCCTGCGCGAAGGCCGAAGACGCCGTTGCGGCCTTCGCAAGGTTCGAGCGTTGCCATGTCAGCCGTTGAAAGCAAGTATCCCCGCCGCACGATCCGTTACCCGGCCTATGTCGATCTCGGCCCCGATTTACCCTTGCGCGCGTGTACGCTGTGCAGCATCTCCGAAAGCGGCGCGGAGCTTACGGTCGCGAACTCCGACACTCTGCCGAAACACTTCATCCTGGCGCTGAGCATCGACGGCGCGGCGCAACGCCGTTGCCGCGTGGTATGGAGGTCGGAATCCCAGATCGGGGTGGAATTCCTCCGGGCCCCAACGCGGAACCACCCCCCATCGCCCCCGCACCCTGCAAACCGCGACCGCGCGGTTGAGGGCGGAACGCCGACGCCCGTGGACGACTTTTCCGTGGCATCCGGGCCCCCGGAACCCCTCCCGCAGGCCTGAGGACGCAATCCCGCGGCGGGACACCGGCCGCGCGCCGTGGGCCCTGCCGCAGGGGCGATCTGTGCCACCGCGAAACGGCCGCCCCGGACATCTGCTGGCCCGAAACTTGAAGCGCGATCGTCCCGGCGCGCCGTCGCAGGCTGTGGAGGCTGGCGTTCGATGACAGTCGCGCCTCAAAATAAGGCGAAACGGCCGATCTGATCGGGCACCGTCGGATCGGACCGAAGCCTCGGAGCCAGGCCATGACCATCGACCGCCGCCGTCTGCTGACCGTTTCTGCGCTCACCGGCGCCGTTCCGGCCGCGAACTGGATCACGCCGGCATCGGCCGCGCCGCTCACCGCCTTCGGCATCGACGCAACGGAGCTTGGCGTGCGCGCCGGCGGCGGCGCCGACCAGACGCAGATGCTGCAGGCCGCCATCGATCGCGCCGCGGGCGCGCGCGTGCCGCTGATGCTCGGGCCGGGGGACTATCGCGTCGGCAGACTGACGCTGCCGAGCGGCACGCAGATCGCCGGCGTGCGCGGCGCGACGCGGCTCGTCTTCACCGGAGGCCGCGCCCTCATCGGTGCAAGCCGTGCCGATCATGTGACGCTTTCCGGCCTGGTGCTCGACGGCGCGGACCTGCCGATGGAAATCAACGGCCTTGTCCAATTCGAGCAGTGCGATGACCTGCGCATCGTCGATTGCGAGATCGTCAACGCCGGCCGCACCGCGATCCGCCTGCAGGCCGTGCAAGGCGCGGTGTCAGGCAACGTCATCACGAAGGCCGCCGACGTCGCGCTCTATTCGCTCGATGCGCGCGGCCTCGCGATCCAGAACAACACCATTCGCGGCGCGGGCAACGGCGGCATCCTGGTTCATCGCTCCTCGGTCGGCGACGACGGAACGCTGGTGACCGACAACCGCATCGAGGACATCGCCAACGTGGCCGGCGGGTCCGGCCAGTTCGGCAACGCCATCAACGTGTTTCGCGCCGGAAACGTCATCGTGCGCGGCAACCGCATCGGCCGCGCCGCCTTCTCCGCGGTGCGCGGCAACGCCGCCTCCAACATCCAGATCGTCGGCAACACCGCGACCGATATCGGCGAGGTGGCGATCTATTCCGAGTTCGGCTTCGAGGGCGCGGTGATCGCCAACAACACCGTCGATGGCGCGGCCATCGGCGTTGCGGTGGCAAACTTCAACGAGGGCGGGCGGCTGGCCGTGATCCAGGGCAACCTGATCCGCAACCTCAAACCCAAGAGGCCTGCCGGCACCGACCCCAACGACGGCGCCGGCATGGGCATTTCGGTGGAGGCCGACGCCTCAGTCACCGGCAACGTGGTCGAGAACGCGCCCTATGCCGGTATCGCCGTCGGCTGGGGCCGCTATATGCGCGACGTGTCGGTGGTCGGCAATGTCATCCGCGGCGCCCGCTTCGGAATCACCGCGTCGGTATCGCCCGGCGCGGGCACGGCCGTCATCGCCGACAACCTGATCTCGGGGATCGAGCGCGCCGCCATCGTCGGCATGGACCACGCGCGGGTGGTGAACGGCGATCTCAGCCAGGAGCCGCAGCGCTTCGCCAATCTGCAGATCAGCGGCAACCGGGTGCGATAGCCACCGGAGAACTGCAAATCCGTCAGGGCGTCAGCAAATTTCCGCATCGCCTCCGCGGAATGTCCCATGCTAGCGTTCGTCCTCGAGCGATAGAGGACCGAAATGTCGGCACACGTCAGCGTGGCGGACCGTCAGGCGACCGATGGGCTTTCCGGCCAACGGATCGTTGAGGAAATCCACTTAAGCGGCATCGAATTCGTCGTTGCGGTGCCCGACATCACCACCAGCGAGGGCGTGCTCCGCCCGCTCACCGGCTTGAGCCACCCGCGCCTGATCCGGGTCTGCAAGGAGGACGAAGGCGTGGCGATCTGCGCCGGCCTGTCCTACACCGGCAAGCGCGCGCTGCTCCTGATCCAGCACACCGGGCTCCTCGATTCCATCAACGCGGTGCGCGGTGTCGCGGTCGATTACGCGCTGCCGATCTGCATGATGGTCGGCCTGCTGCAAAAGGAAGCCGGCGTGCCGCCGCGCCAATCCAAAAGCTACGGCGTGCGCATCGTCGAGCCGATCCTGGAGGCGATGGGCATCGCCTATCACGAAATCGAACGGACGCCGGACACCGCGAAAATCCGCCCCGCCATCGACAACGCCTTCGCGCAGAGCAAGCCCGTCGTCCTCCTGGTCGGACAGCCGCCGAAATGATGAAACGCGACGAATGCCTCCGGGCGATTGCCCGCCATGTCACCGACCGCGACATCGTCGCGCCGGTCTATTCCACCGCGTTCGACTGGATCGACATCCGGCCGCACCCGCTGAACTACCTTGCCCACGGCGCGATGGGGCTCGCCTCCTCGCATGCGCTCGGGCTGGCGCTGGGGCGGCCCGACAAGCGCGTGATCGTGCTCGACGGCGACGGCAGCCTTTTGATGAATCTCGGCACTCTCGTCACCATTGCCGAAGCCGCGCCGAAGAACCTGTTTCATTTCGTCTGCGAGAACGGCACCTACGAGGCCAATGGCGGCCATCCGATCCCCGGCCGCGGCGTCGTGAGCTTCGCCGGGCTGGCGCGCGCCGCCGGACACAAGAACGTCCACGAGTTTTCCGACCTCAAGGTGTTCGAGCAGCAGGTCGGCGCGCTCTTGGCCGAACAATGGCCGGTGTTTGCGTGTCTGAAGATCGTTTCAAGCGGAGAACAGAAGCGCGATTATAGTCGTCTGCACGGCGCGCCGGTGCGCCAGGCCTTCAGGGACGCACTACGCGCGGGATAGTGTCTCGCGCCGGCGCGATACGATAACGGCCATCTCGCGGAACAGTGACCGACCACGCCCGGCTTGCCACGTTTCGGCCGGGAACGATCCCTATCGGTATGGCTTATGGACTTATCCGCCGACGCGGCCGGAGGCATCGCCGCCAATCCCCGCCGCACCCGCAAGAAGCGTCTCGTGTTAGCCGTCCTTGCGCTTTTCTTGCTCCCCATCGCGGCCCGCGCCGCGCTCTACGCCTATGAAGGCGGACCGGGAAGCTGGCGCAACGCCGACTGGTCGTCCGTCGGAAGCCTGCCGGCCGCGACCGCCGAGCCGGAGGCGCGCGTGCTTGTTATGTCCGGTCGTACCGGCGGGTGGAAGGGCGTGTTCGCGGTGCATTCGTGGATCGTGCTGAAGCCCGCGAACGCCGCGAACTGGCGGCGCTACGACGTGGTCGGGTGGGGCAACCCGGTACGGGTCAACGGCTGGGCGCCGGACGGACGCTGGTTCGGCAACCGTCCCCAGGTCGTGCTCGACCTGCACGGCGACGCTGCCGCGAACGCGATCCCCAAGATCGAAGCGGCGGTGAAGGCCTATCGTTACGCCAACCCCGGCGACTACCGCATCTGGCCGGGCCCCAACAGCAACACTTTCGTCGCCGCGATGCTCCGCGCGGTGCCGGAGACGGACGCGATCCTGCCGGCGAACGCGGTCGGCCGCGACTTCCGGCCCTGGCCCTACGCCGGACTGACCGACAGCGGCACCGGCGTCGAGGTCAACCTCTGGGGCTTGCTCGGCGCCAAGGTCGGCTGGATCGAGGGCATCGAGTTCAATTTCCTCGGTCTCGTCGCCGGCCTCGATATCCGCCATCCCGCACTCAAGATTCCCGGCTTCGGCCGCATCGGCCTGCCGCGCGAAACCACCGCGGTCGCGGCCCCCCGCTGAGCTGGACGGCGAAACGACGTTTCACGCCGGTCGGGCCGTGCTTAAATAAGCCCGACAGCATCATACGCGGCGCGCCCTTTCAGCGGCGCCGGCATCCAGGAGAACCCCGATGCACTCGCATTCGATGCACCGATGGACCCACGATCACGTATTCCTCGGTCGCGACCACGACCGCAACGCGCGGCGCACCTGGATGGTGGTGGCGCTGACCGCGGCGATGATGCTGGTCGAGATCGCGGCCGGTCTTGCGTTCGGCTCGATGGCGCTGCTCGCGGACGGCGTGCACATGATGACACACGCCGGCGCGCTGGCCATCGCGGCCGCCGCCTATGCTTACGCACGACGCCATGCGCGTGACCCAAGCTTCAGCTTCGGCACCGGCAAGATCGGTGACTTGGCGAGCTTCGCCAGCGCCATCATGCTCGGCGCGGTCGCTCTGCTGGTCGCCTATGAATCCGCGATGCGGCTCTACGCCCCGACACCGATCCAATTCGACGAGGCGATCCTGGTGGCGATCGTCGGCCTTGCCGTCAACGTGGTCAGCGCGTGGATGCTTGGCGGCAGCGACCACCATCATCATGGCCACAGTCACGACGATCACGATCATGAGCACGGCCACGCACACGACGAAGCGAGCCGCGAGGCGCACGGCGCCATTCACCGCGACCATAACCTCCGCGCCGCCTATATCCATGTCCTTGCCGACGCCGCGACATCGGTGCTGGCCATCGCCGCGCTGCTCTCGGGCCGCTATCTCGGCCTGACCTGGCTCGATCCGCTGATGGGTCTGGCCGGCGCCTGCCTGATCGCGCAATGGTCGATCAGCTTGATCCGCGACTCCGGCGCGGTGCTCACCGATGCCGTTCCCGACCGGCATCTCGCCGAGCATATCCGCGAGCACCTCGAGATCGGCGGCGACCGGGTCGCCGATCTGCACCTCTGGCGCATCGGTCCCGGCCACACGGCGGTGGTGATCGCCATCGTCAGCGACGATCCGCGCGAGCCCGATCACTACAAGCAACGACTCCGCGACCTCCCCGGCCTGTCGCACATCACGGTCGAGGTGCAACGCTGCCCGCACCACGGCCACGAGCCGGGACTGGCTGCTTGAGGTCGAACAGGCTGTAAAACAGGCTCTGTCATTCCGGGGCGCGAGCAAAGCGAGCGAACCCGGAATCCAGCCCCATTGAATATCTTCGCGCGTCTGGATTCAGGGTCGCCGCTTACGCCGCGCCCGGAATGACGACGGGGGGCATTTCAACAATCTGCTACGCCAGCCGCAGCATCACGAGACCGCCGACGATCATCGCCGCGGCCCCGACCCGCGCAGGCCGCAACGGTTCCTTGAGAATGGCCACCGCAATCAGCGCGCCAAACAGCACGCTGGTTTCGCGCAGCGCGGCAACGATGGCAATCGGAGCCTGCGTCATCGCCCAGATCGCGATGCTGTAGGAGGCGACGGCAAGCGACCCTCCGCCGAGCCCGGTTTTCCAGAACGGCGCCATCGCCGGCAACACCGCCACACCGCGCCGCGCCAGCGCATAGACCACGACCACCGGCGCGATGCCGACAAACAGCACCAGCGAATAAGCCGCCGCCCGCCCCTCGCCCGCAAGCCGCGCGCCGATGCCATCGACCACCGAATAAGCGCAGACCGTCACCGCCGTGAACAGCGCGAAACCGACGGCGCGGCGGTCGAGCCTGGCAATGTCGCGGCCGCCGCGCAGCGACAGCAGCAATACGCCGGCCGCGAGCAGCACGACTCCGCCCCAACCGAACAAGCCGAGCCGCTCGCCGATAAACAGCGTCGTGATGGTGGCCGTCATCAGCGGCGCGGAGCCGCGCGCGATGGGATAGACCTGCCCCATGTCGCCCGCGCTGTAGCTTTCGATCAGGCCGGCGAAATAGAACAGGTGGATGACAATCGAGGCGACGAGCCAAGGCCACGACGCGGGCGCGGGCCAGCCGGCAAAGGGCAAGCCCGGCAGCGCCACCAGCGCCGCGCCGACGGCAATCAGCACCGTTGTCGCCAGCGGATCGAGCGTACGCTTGATGCCGGCGTTCCAGCCGGCGTGACAGGCCGCCGCGAACAGCACCGCCGCAAAGACGGTAAAGCTCATCGGAGGCTCATCGCCGCGTCACGCCCGCAATCGCTGAGCCGGCGGCGACCAAAGCTTGGGCCCGGCGCGCTGATACTGCGGCACGCGCACCACCTCGTCGCCGAGCGCGTGCGCCGCATGCCAACCCCAGCGCGGGTCGTCGAGCATGCCGCGCGCCAGCGCCACCATGTCGGCCTTGCCTTCGGCGACAATCGCCTCGGCCTGCTCCGGCGTCACGATCAGGCCGACCGTGCGCGTCGTGATGCCGGCCTCGCGCTTGACCCGCTCCGCCACCGGCACATTGTAGCCAAGCGACGTGGGATTGCGCACCGTGGCCGCGATGCCGCCGGACGACACGTCGATATAGTCGAGCCCGTCGCTCTTGAGCGCCTTGGCGAAAGCGACGGCATCGTCGGCGGTAAGCCCGCCGTCGCACCAATCGCTGCCGGTGATGCGCGCACCAAGCGCGATGCCCTTGGGAACGATGGCACGAACGGCCTGGGCAACCTCACGCCCGAAGCGCATGCGATTTTCGAGCGAGCCGCCATAGCGGTCGGTGCGATGGTTGGAAACCGGCGAGAGAAACGAGTGCGCCAGATAGCCGTGCGCATAGTGCAACTCGATGGTGTCGAAACCGATACGCACCGCACGCTTCGCCGCTGCCACGAAGGCGCCGCGCGCCCGCGCGATGTCGTCGAGTGTGGCCATGCGCGGCACATGCCAGCCATCGCCAAACGGCAGCGGCGATGGCGCGATGGTTTCCCAGGGGTCGGCGCCCGGCGGCAAGGCTTGCCCGCCCTCCCACGGCCGCTGCGACGAGGCCTTGCGCCCCGCGTGTGCAAGCTGCACGCCGAACTTCGCCGTGCCGTGGCGACGGCAATAGGCCATAACGCGCGCCAGCGCCGCCTCGTTGTCGTCGGAATAAAGCCCCATGCAGCCGTGGGTAATGCGGCCGTGCCGCTCCACATGCGTGGCCTCGACAATCACGAGCCCCGCACCGGAATTGGCCAGCATGCCGAGATGGGCGATGTGCCAATCGCTGGCGCAGCCATCGAGGGCGCTGTACTGACACATCGGCGAAACAACGATGCGGTTCGACAACTCGACACCGCCGAGTGTCACAGGAGAGAACAGGACGGACATTGAATTCCCTTGCGTGAACGGATTGAGCCGATGGGACGCGAGACGCCTTCGATCATAGGCGCGAGGCGGTCGGCGGCAAGCGCGGCGCGGGGCGCTCAGTCCTTGCGCCGCGCGAAGGCAAAGTAGTCCTCGTCGAACACCATGCCCCAGCCGGGCCGCGTCGGCAGCGGGTAGCGGCCGTTCCGCATCGGCTTCTGATCCGCAATCAGCTTGAGGAAGAACGGGTCGCGCCACGGCAGCAGCATTTCGGCAAAGGTGCCCGTCGGCGCGGCGGCGACCATCATCGCGCCGATCTGCGGCTCGATGTGCTGGCACACGCCGATTCCCATGCTCTCCGCTAGTGCCGCCATGCGCCACCACTCGGTCGGCCCGCCGCCCCAGCTTGCATCGAAATTGCAGATGTCGATGGCCCCGGCCTTCATCAGGTCGCGGCAGCCGAAGGACGACAACTCGCTCTGCCCCGCCGAAATCTTCAGCCCGGTCGCCTTGCGCACCGCGGCCATGTCCTCGCGGTCGTTGTCCCATTTGCAGGGCTCTTCGTACCAGCGCAGGTCCAGATCCGAAACTCGCTGTGCAAATGCAATCGCGTCCGCGCGGGTCCAACCCTGATTGGCGTCGCACGCCAGGATGAAGTCGTCGCCGCCGGCGCGGCGCACCGCACGCGCTCGCTCGGCATCCTGCTCCGGCGTGCGCCCGCCAACCTTGAGCTTGATGCCCGCCGCGCCGGAGGCTTTCAGCTCGCGCACCTCGTCGGCCAGCTCCTCAAGCTCGTTCCTGTCGCGGTAATAGCCGCCGAGCACGATGGCCGGCACCTCGGTCCGAGCCGAGCCCCAGAGCGTGTGCAGCGGCAGGCCCGCGAGCTTGCCGACGGCATCGTGCAGCGCGCTGTCGATACAAGCTTGCGCGCGCAGCGCCACGCGCCGGTCACGCAGGAACGGCTCGGTGGCTACGCGCGTCATCGCCCACGCTTCCTCGACGGCGACCACGCGCCGGCCAACGAGCTTGGGCGCCATCTCCTCGACGATCATGCGGACGATGGCGGGCTGCAGCGCGTCGTCGTTGCCGTTGAAGCATTCGCCGACAACGCCCGCGTCGGTATGGATGCGAGTGACGACCGCATGGCGATGCGTGAACTTGAGGTTGGAGCCAACCGCGTCACGCTCGAGCTTCACCTTGAGCGGAATCGCCTCGATGCGGACAATGGCCACGTTCGCGGCCCCGGCCAGCGCCTTGGCCGCCTGCGTGGAAACCGGCCCGTTCATCGCTCAAGCCTTGATCGCAAGGATGCCTTCGATCTCCACCGAGATCTGGTGCGGCAACGAACCCATGCCGACCGACGAGCGCGCGTGCTTGCCGGCCTCGCCGAACACCTCGGCGAACAGATCGGACATGCCGTTGCCGACCTTGGGGTGGTCCTTGAACTCCGGCACGGCGTTGACCATGCACAGCATCTTGATCACGCCCTCGACGCGATCCAGCGAGCCCAGCGCCGTGCGCGTGGTGGCGAGAAGCTGCAGGCCCACGATACGCGCGCGCCGATAGCCCTCCTCCAACGAGACGTCGGCGCCGACCTTGCCGACCAGGTTGTTGCCGTTCTCGTCACGCGGTCCCTGCCCTGCGAGAAACAGGAGATTGCCCGCGATGCGGTAAGGCATGTAGTTGGCCGACGGCGCAGGCACGTTCGGCAGCGTGATCCCAAGTTGCTTCAGACGGGCTTCCGCGCTCAAGTCAAACCTCCTCGAGATGGCTTTGCAACATATTGCCTCCGCTCAATATACCGGGTTCGCGCCGGCGATCCCAGGGCGGCGGTTCGACATGCCATCGCACTTTCCAACAGAAACCCGCCCGGACGATGGACCGTCCGGGCGGGCCTTTAAGACCGGCGCGAGGGAAGGCGGGGGCGTGCACGCCGGCCGTATCCATCCGTCGCGGCAACACGCAAAACGGTTCAATCGCTGAATAAAGAACGGCGCCGAAAATGGCGCCGTTCTGGCAAGGACGTGCAAGGCCCTCATTCGCGCTATTGCGCCGCCAGCGCCGGCTCGGCGCCCTCTTGCGCGGTTCCAGCCGTCGCGGATGGCACGGACAGGATCGCCTGATAAGCATCGACCAGTCCCGCACCAAACTGCGGGTCCTTGCCGCGCGGACCAAGATCCTTGGCCGTGGACACGAGGACATCGCGCACGCCGTCGGGTTTCAGCGCCGGCGCGCGCTGGATCACCAGCGCAGCGACGCCGGAGACATAAGCCGCCGAGAACGACGTGCCCGAGGTCATCTGGTAATTCTCGTTGGGTGCCGGCAGCAGGATATCAACGCCCGGCGCGGTCAACGCGATGTGCGGGCCGATGTTGGAGGCGCCAAACACCTGATCCTCGGCGTCGGTCGCGGACACCGCGATGACGCCCGGATCGGCGGCCGGATATTGCGCCGGCGACTTCGGCCCGAAGTTGCCGGCGGCCGCCACCAGCACCACGCCGCGGCTGCTCGCGGCGGCAAGCTGCCGCGCCAGGCCCGGATCGGCCGGACCGGCGAAGCTCATGTTGATGACGCGCGCCTTCTGCACCACGGCATATTCGACGCCCTTGAGGATGGCGAAGGTGGTGGCCTCGACACCTGCACGGGTCGGATTGAACGCGCAGATCGCAAGGATGCGGGCGGCAGGCGCGGCTCCCATCAGCCGCGCATGGGCGGCGATGGCCCCCGCAATCGCGGTGCCGTGCAGGTGCGGCTTGCCGCAGTTGCCGAGCGCATCGAAGGAGCCCGCGATCACGCCCTTCAATTCGGGATGCCCGGTGTCGATGCTGGAGTCGATCACCGCGACCAGCACCTTGTCGCCGGTCGCAAGACTATGCGCCTCGTTCAATCGTAGCTTGGCGAGCACGTATTGCGCCGGGTCGCCGGCGGGCGGCGCCGCTTCGCTCTTTTGCTGCGAGCCTTGATAAAGGTAGTTCGGCTGGCCGGCGCGCAGCGTCGCCTCGCGCCTGAGCTGCTGCAGGATGGTGCGGACCGAGCGCCGGTTGGCGATGCGCGCACGTACAAAGGTCGATCCGGTCAGGGTGAAGCTCTGCGATTCGAGCTGCACCAGCCCGTGCCGCGTCAGCAAGCGCGCGATCTGCGGCTGCGGCAGATTGCCGGCGAACTCCAGCACCACCTCGTCCTTGACGTAACGCTGTTCGTTCGGCGACGGGATGTTGATGGCATTGTTGCGCGGTGAAGGGCTTGCCGCCGGCGACGACGGCACCGCGGCGGCCGGGCCCGAGGGACCGGACGTGCCGATGGCGACTCCGGTGCCGATCACCGCAGGGCCCAGACCCGGCGGGCGCCGATGCGGCGGGCGGCGGCCCGGCCGGCGCGGACCGTCCGGCGACGGATCGGCCGACGACGTGCTCTGCCCTTTGCGCTTGCCGCGGCCCGTCAGCACGGAATCGTCGCGCCCGTCGAGATAGAACCGTTGGAAGCGTGGCTCGATGCCCCGCATGTTCATCGAGCCGATCGACCCGCCGCGCGGACCGACCGAAACGCTGTTGGCGCGGAATTGCGCCTGTGCATCGCCGGGAACGGCAACAAGCGCCATCGCGGCAACGGCGGCGGACGCCGACAGACCGCCGATCCAGCCGAGACGATTGAGCGAAAAGCACCTGGTCAGGGAGCGCATGACGAGGCCTCCGAGTCAAAGTCCGAAGTCCAATCCGCCAACGGGGCCGATCCTGGCGGCCGATCGTGGCAGAACCGCAGCCGGCTGCGCGCCGCTTAGCGCACCGCCGCAGCGAAACCGATCACCGGGCTCGCCGCCATCGCTTTCACGACGGCATCGAGCTCCCGATCCGAAAGCACACGTTGCGCCACGCGCAGCTTGAACATGCCGCTGCCCGCGACCGGGCCGTCCACGATGACGGCCTTGTTGCTGCTGAGGAATTGACCGATGTCGGCGGCGGTTGCCTCCGGCTTGAAGCGGACCGAGACGAACGCGCCCGCCCCGCTCTCGCTCATCGAGGCGGTGGTGTAACCGCCGACCTGACCCTGCTTGACGAACATCCCGGCCAGGAGTCCGGCCTGCAGCACAATGGCGAGCGCAGCCGCCGCCGCGCCGTAACCCAGCGTCCGCGGCGAAAAGCCGGACATGAAACCGGCAAGCCGCGCGGCGAGATTGAACGATGCTTTCGATTGGCGCGCCGGCTCGGCGTCGATCTTGGCGAACAGCGCCTCCATCGCGCGCGCGGATGGCGCACCGAGCGACTCGTTGACGCGAATAGCCTCGCCCAGTTCCTCGCGGACGCGCTCGTAGCGGGCGGCCAGCTCGTTGTCGTTGGCGAGCGCCTGCTCGACGCGAGCGGCGTCGCGGCGATTCAGCGTGCCCGCGGCATGCCACGGCAACAGCAGCTCCACGTCGCCCGGAATCTCATCGTCCGGTTTCTTTACCGCGCTCATGGCCAACCTCGCTCGATGCCTTCCGCCTTCAGGAGTTCTGCAAGTTTCTTACGCGCGTAGAACATCCGGGTTTTCACGGTCGCTTCCGGTATCCCGACGATCCCCGCCACCTCCTCGACCGATTTCTCGTGGTAGTAGACCAGATCGATAATCTCCCGATGCTCGGCGGAAAGCCTGCCAAGACATTTCCGGATCGCATCGCCTTTGTCCTTCTTCTGCAGCGTGACGTCGGGAGTGTCCGAGTCATCCTCGATCGCCGCCGCCACTTCATCGTCCAGTTCCTGCTCCGGCTTGCGCCGCAGCACCGACAACGCCTTGAAGCGGGCGATGGCGAGAAGCCAGGTCGACACCGCCGAACGGCCCTCGAACTTTCCGGCCTGCCGCCAGACATCGAGGAACACTTCGCTGATCAGGTCTTCCGCGGTGGCTTCGTTGCGCACCAGCCGCAGCACGAACCTGAACACCCGCACATGGTGCCGTGCGAACAGCACCTGCATGGCGAGCCGGTCGCCGTTGGCGATCCGTCCAATCAGGACCTCGTCCGAGGTGGCGGGGTTCGTGGACAATGTCCGGCTCTTGCTGCTTTGTCGCTGCAACCTGGGTTTCGGTTCAAACGCCGCAATGTCCCCTTAAAGGCCTTGATCTGCAAGCAAGAACCGCGGCCGACCCACCCTGGAAAGGTTAACGCCGCCCCGACACCGTCCGGCGCCGCCCGTGCGCGAGGCGCGCGGCCTGCCGGATTGGCGATTGCAAGAGCGCGACGCGGACCGTATGCCCAATCCGGCGGCCGCCCAGGCCGCGAACAAGGAACAGCACCGTGATCGATCTCTACACTTGGACGACCCCGAACGGTCGTAAGATTTCCATTGCGCTCGAGGAAATGGGCCTGCCCTACACCGTGCACCCCGTGGACATTTCCAAGGACGAGCAGTTCAAGCCCGAATTTCTCAAGATCGCCCCCAACAACCGCATCCCGGCCATTGTCGATCGCGACACCGGCATGTCGCTGATGGAGTCCGGTGCGATCCTGATCTATCTCGCCGACAAGAGCGGCAAGCTGCTGCCGAAGTCCGGCGACGCGCGCTATCGCGTACTCGAATGGCTGATGTGGCAGATGGGCGGCCCCGGCCCGATGCTCGGGCAGGTGCACCACTTCGTGAAATACAACGCTGGCAAGGCGCCCTATGCGGAGGAGCGCTACCTGAAGGAGGCGCATCGTCTTTACAAGGTGCTGAACACGCGGCTCGATGGCCGCGAGTATGTCGCCGACCAGTATTCCATCGCCGACATCGCGATCTGGCCCTGGATCAGCCGCTACGAGTGGCAGACCATCGACCTCAACCAGTATCCCAACGTCAAACGCTGGTACACGACGATTGCCAACAAGCCGGCGACGCAGAAGGGCTACAAGGTGCCCAAGGACGTCGGGGAAATTCCGATTCCGAAGTGAACCGGCTGATCAGCCAGCGCCGCATTGCGGCGCGTCATCGCCGACGCCTATTGATCCCGCGCCGTTCCTGGTCCAGGAATCGCTCGGGATCATCATGTCGGCACCCAAGAAAATCCACTACGGCTGGATCGTTGTCGGTGTCACCTGTCTCGCGCTGCTGACGGGCGCGGGCGTGCGCTCGGCGCCCGGCATCCTGATGGTGCCGCTGGAGGAAGAATTCCACTGGTCGCGCGCAACCATCGCGCTCGCCGTCTCTGTCAACCTCATCCTCTACGGCTGCATCGGCCCGTTTGCCGCAGCGGTGATGGAGCGGTTCGGCATCCGCCGTTCCGTGCTGTGCGCGCTGACACTGGTGGCGCTGGGCGTCGCCTCCACCGCGCTGATGCGCGAACCCTGGCAGCTCATCCTGATGTGGGGCCTGCTGGTCGGCATCGGCGTGGGATTTCTCGCAACCGTGCTGGCCGCGACCGTCGCCGCGCGCTGGTTCACCGCACGGCGCGGTTTGGTCGTCGGCATCCTCAGCGGCGGCGCGGCCACAGGCCAGCTCCTGTTCCTGCCGGCGATGGCCAACATCACCGCGGCCTACGGCTGGCGCACCACCGTTCTGACCATCGCCGCGGTCACACTCGTGATCGTGCCGGTGGTCGCATTCTTCCTGCGCGACCGGCCCTCCGACGTCGGGCTCACGCCTTACGGCGAAACCGGCGCGCCCAAGCCCGTCGAACCGCCGAAGGGCAACCCGATCCAGCTCGCCTTCGGCTCGCTTCGCGAGGCGGTTCGCGTCCGCGACTTCTGGCTGCTTGCCGCCACGTTCTTCGTGTGCGGCGCATCCACCAACGGGCTGATCGGCACGCACCTCATTCCAGCCTGCATGGACAACGGCTATTCCGAAGTCACCGGGGCGACGCTCCTCGCCACGATCGGCGTCTTCAATTTCCTCGGCACGACCACCTCGGGCTGGCTCAGCGACCGTTTCGACAACCGCCTTCTGCTCTGCGTCTATTACGCGCTGCGCGGCCTGTCGCTATTGTACCTGCCGTTCTCGTTCGTGACCTTCTACGGCCTGTCGCTGTTCGCGGTGTTCTACGGGCTCGACTGGTTCGCCACCGTCTCGCCGACGGTTCGGATCATCACCAACACCTTCGGCCGCGAGAAGGCCGGCATGGTTTACGGCTGGGTGTTCGCCGCGCACCAGCTTGGCGGCGCATCGGCGGCGTTCTTCGGCGGCCTCCTGCGGGTCAACTACGGCGGCTACATGGAAGCCTTCATGCTGTCGGGCGCGCTCTGCTTCCTCGCCGCCATTGCCGTTCTGTTCATCGGCGGCGGCCGCAAAGCGCCGCAGCCTGCAGCCGCCGCCGCGTAGCGTTCGAAACGCCTATGCAGCATCCGCCGGCCGCACCCGCCTGGCAATTTCAGCGCCATACTCCCGCTCGACAATGGCAATGTCGTATTGGCCTTGCAGGTCGAGCCAGAATTGCGCGCTGCTGCCGAAATAACGACCGAGACGAACCGCCGTATCGGCGGTAATCGAACGCCGACCGTTCAAGATATCGGTGATGCGGCCGGACGGTACTCCAAGATCGAGCGCAAGACGATTGGCGCTCAGCGCACGTGCAGCCAGTTCACGCTTAAGCAGACGCCCCGGATGGATGGCAGGAACAGTCATCGCATTCATCCCTTATGATAATCGACGATCTCGACCTCGTGCGCGTCGCCCCGGCGGAACTCGAAGCAGATGCGCCACGGTCCGTTGACCGTCATCGCCCACTGACCCTTGCGATCGCCGTGCAGCTTATGCAACCCGACGCTTTTGAGCGGACTGAGGTCGGTTAGAGCCTTCGCCACGTTCAACGCAAGCAGAAGGTCTATTGCCGCATCGACATCAAGACCGCCGAATTGGTTCGGCCGCTCACCCTCCCACACCTTGCGGGTCGCCGCATTGCGCCAAGAGCGGATCATGGCAATTATGTACTACGCGAGACGTAGTATTACAAGGCCTGTTGCAGCCTGATCGTTTCGGCGATGATGGTTGCCAGACGCTAACCGTCGAAACGATCATTGAGGCACCATGCCCGCCTTCATCTGCACCGCCTGCGGAACGCAATACGCGCCGAGCGACAAGCCACCGGCCGCCTGCCCGATCTGCGACGACGAGCGGCAATACGTGCCGCCGTCCGGGCAGAGCTGGACCACGCTCGACACGCTCGCCAAGCGCCACATGAACGCCTTCCGCGAGCTTGAGCCGAACCTGATTTCGATCACGACGTTTCCGGCGTTCGGCATTAACCAGCGCGCCCAACTCCTGCGCACGCCGGACGGCAACATCCTGTGGGATTGTATCGCGCTGATCGACCGCGCCACCGTTGCGCTCATCAAGGGCCTGGGCGGGCTGAAGGCCATCGCGATCTCGCATCCGCACTACTACACCTGCATGACGGAATGGAGCCAAGCGTTCGGCGGCATCCCGATTTACCTGCACGCCGCCGACAAGAAATGGATCATGCGCGAGCATCCGGCCGTCGCGCTGTGGGACGGCGAAACCAAGGAGCTTATGGCCGGCGTGACGCTGATCCGCGCCGGCGGCCACTACCCCGGCGGCACGGTGCTCCACTGGGCGGACGGCGCTGAGGGCAAGGGCGCGCTGCTCTCCGGCGACATCGTGCAGGTGGTGACGGATCGCAAATCGGTGAGCTTCATGTGGAGCTTCCCGAACTTCATTCCGCTGTCGGCGCCTCAGGTCGAGGGCGTGGTCAAGGCGGTCCAGCCCTATGCCTTCGACCGCATACACGGCGCGTTCACCGACCGCAGCATCTGGTCGGACGGCAAGGGCGCGATCGAGCGCTCGGCGGCGCGCTATCTCAAGCTCATTCGCGGCGACGGCACATACGAATTGCAATAAGCCGCCGCGCTCATTTGCGGATCAGCGCCCGCAAGGCGTCGTTGATCCGGTCCTGCCATCCCGGACCGGCCTCCTGGAAGTAGTCGAGAACCTCGCGGTCGATCCGCAGCGTCACCTGCTCGCGAACGCCGGGAACCGACGGCTGCTTCGGAACGGATTCGACCGGCTTCGCCGTCACCGATTTGAACGCGGCCTCGGCCGCCTCTCGCGAGCTGGTCGTCCTGCGTGGCCGGTCCGGCATCTTATTCCTCACGGCAAGCGGGGCGCGGGGTGTCAGTGCCGCTGCGTCGAGTCGATCGCCCCGGTCTTTTCCAGGTAGATTTGTCCCAGGTTGGCCAGCACATCGGCCATCAGCTTGGCTTGGTCGGCCGGCGGGGCAAGGATGATCAGATCGGCCAGGCTCTCGGTGACGCGGGCCGCAAGCTCGGCGACGTCGGCGTCCTCGCGCTCCAGTTCCTTTTCCACCAGATCATTGATGTCGCAGTGCAGGCATTCGGACATAAGGCATCCAGCTACGGTTCGTCTCGTCGCGCCAGCCTAGCACGTTCAAACCGCCGCGCCCTAACCGAAAGCCATCCCCTCGCCCTCGACCAGGCCGATACCGGCGCGCTACCGGAGGGCGTCGAGCGCGGCCTTTACCGACACCTCCAGGAACTCCCTGACATAGGTACCCTGGTCGAGCGCCGCCACCACTTTGTGAGCCGGCGCCAATGCCGCGAGGAACTTGTAGGAATGCCAGTGCCCCATCGCCGGCAGAAGCGGCAGCTTGGGGATGGACGGCTCCGGCCACATCGAGACGTAAAAGTAAGGCTCGTCGCAAAACTCGTCGCCGGGGCAATAGCCGACGCCCATGCTGCGCCCGCGGCCGAGCGCGACGGCGCAATCGAAATCGAAGCGGTGCGGCCAGCAGCGCACCGGCGGCGCCTTGAGCTTCTTGGCCACCAGGCGTTTCTGCACCGCGCCGAGCGCCGCGTTGGCGCTGGCGCTCCAGACCGCAAGCGCCTGCAAGGCGTCGCCGATCTCGTCGAGCGAGTAGCGCGCGCCGCTCGCCAGCGCATGCGGCGGCATGGCGTGCGGCAGCGGATCGTCAAGCTTGCCCGCCTCGACGCCGCGCGCGGCAAGATGCGCGCCGAGCCAGATGCGCACCTCGGCTTCGGCGCGACCGTCAAGCGGAAGCTCGCGCGGATTGGGACCGAGAAACGCCAGCGTCAGATCGGCGAAGC
>Ga0182740_1000282_pt1 | contig 75257 bp, 68 predicted proteins | sample eDN5th37CKraftBY_FD_128872 | JGI IMG/M metagenome (GOLD analysis project Ga0182740, IMG submission 128872) | Enriched backyard soil microbial communities from Emeryville, California, USA - eDNA 5th pass 37_C Kraft BY (version 2) (version 2) | ecosystem: Environmental > Terrestrial > Soil >...
GCCGCCGCCCTCGTTGTGTGGCGTATATAGGCGGCACCCCTTCGACCTGTCAACACCGATCTTCCCCTTTTTTGAACTTTTTGCGACGGCAACAACGTCACCCAACGGCATCACCCAGCGTCCCAAACACTAAAGCCAAAACAGCAGGGAACCTCAACAGTTATCAACAGCCTCAACGAGCCGGCGGGACTCGGTTGCGTCTATATAGAAAGGAGCCCGAGGAGAGCCGAAGCCCACGCAAACGCACGGACCAAGCGGTCTAACGAGCAGGTTCGAAGCGCGTCGCTTCCGGCCAATGCCCCCAACTCACCTTCCGCTCTGCCGGTCAGGCCCTATTCCCGCCCCATTGGCGTCCCATCCCTTGCATGTCCGCGAACGCCTGGGGGACAGGCTGGCCCGTTAGGGCCGCTGAACGTGACGGCAGATTTGCGCGTTCGACCAGCCTTCGTTGACTTCGACTGTCATGACGGGCAATTGTCATGGCAATTAACATAATACGCGCCTGCCTTTCTGGGGACGAATCCGCCTTTTCGCATGCAAGACGACGTGGAAACCATTGCCGGGCTCGGCAACGAGCCTCCGCTGATCGCCGACGGGCGCAGCGGGCCGCCGGATCGGCGGGAGGTCTCGGCGCGCTGGCTTTCAGGCACGTTTCTCACCGGCCTCACGTCCAGCGTGTTGATGGGGGTGGCGCTGTTCGCGGCTCTCGACGGGCGGGAGCAATTGGCGACTCCCCCTGAAATCGCCGAGCTCGTGATGCCGGGCAACAAGGGCGAATCCGGCGAAGAGGCGAAGACCGACCGGGTTTCGCCGACGCGCCAGATCACCCGCGCCAAGGATCGCCGCCGCATGGAGCTCTCCACGGTCAGCCGGGTCGGCGACCGTGACGTCATCCGGACCATGCCTTTCGTGCAGATCAAGATGGCGCTGGCCGCGAGCCACACGACCAACCGCAGCTACCCGCCCTTCGATCCGCTTTCCGTCTTTGCCGAGGACGGGGCGGCGAGCCAGGCTCCGACCACCGGCACCCTCTATGGTGCCAAGGTCGAGAGCGAGATGAGCCTGAAGACGGTCGATTTCCCCTTCGAGACCGCCGCCTTCGACGAACAGAGCGCGCTTTCGGCCGACGAGGTCGAGGCGGTCGTGCGCAATACAGGCGCGATTCTGACCGATGGCGACGTCCAGGTCGCCGCCTTGCATTATGTCGATCCGGAGCGGTTCGGCGAATCGCTGGCCACCCAGGCGCTGGCCACCTATGGCGTGAAGATCGTCCAGGAGAACGTGTCGGTCACGCCACGCAGCGCCGGCGACCAGGCGGGCCTCGCCTTCGCCGAAGAGATCATCCCCTTCAACACTCCGCGCAATGTCGCCGAGGCCCTCGCCGAATCGGGATATACGGGTCCCGACGCGACCGGCATGGCGGAGGCGATTGCGAAGCTCCTCAACGCGGACACGCTGCGGGAAGGCACGGTGCTGCGCGTCGGACTCGAAGTGCGCGGCGACGTGGCGAAGATCGTGCGCACCAGCGTGTACAATCGCACCCAGCACGTCGTGACGATCGCCTTGGACGATCGTCAGCAATATGTGGCGGCCGGAGAGCCCGAGCAGAATCCCGAGATCCTGACCGCCTTCGATGATTCCCCCCCGCCGGCCAGGGCCCGCGGCGACCTCCCTACCGTCTATGACGGTATCTATCGCGCAGCCTATTCCTACGGCATGTCCAAGGCGATGACGCGGCAACTCATCAAGTTGCTCGCCTCCGACGTCGACTATCAGGCACGGATCGATCCAAGCGACCGGATCGAGGTCTTCTTCTCACAGCCCGACGACAATGACGAGGTATCGGCGGAATCCGAGCTTCTTTACGTCTCGGCGACTTTCAGTGGCCACGCCCGCACCTTTTACCGATTCCAGATGGAAGACGGCTCGGTCGACTATTTCGACAAGGAAGGGCGCAGCGCGCAGCAATTCCTGCTGCGCAATCCCGTCCCCAACGGCTCCTTCCGTTCCGGCTTCGGCTCGCGGCGCCACCCGATCCTCGGCTATACGAAAATGCACACGGGTGTGGACTGGGCGGCACCGCGCGGCACGCCGATCATTGCGTCGGGCAACGGCACCGTGGAGAAGGCGGGCTGGGCCGGCGGCTATGGACGTCAGACCATCATTCGCCATGCCAATGGCTACGAGACCTCCTACAATCACCAGAGCGCGATCGCAAAAGGTGTGGTGCCCGGGGCCCGCGTCAGGCAGGGACAGGTCATCGGCTATGTCGGATCGACCGGCCTCGCCACAGGCCCGCATCTTCACTACGAACTCATGGTGAATGGCCGCAAGGTCGATCCGACGCGCGTCCGCCTGCCGGGGGGCCGGGTGCTCAAGGGCAACGACCTCGTATCCTTCAAGCGCGAACGGGAACGAATCGACGAGCTGCTGAAGGAAGAGAAGCAGGGATCCTCTCTCAAGGTCGCCAGCAGCAGCTCGAAATCGCTGTAGCCACGTGCAACCGAGGTCCCGCGACCGCCGAGGTTTTCTCCCAATCCGGCCGGATCGCGTCGCCGATCAGATGCCTTCGCCGGCGAGTTCTTCGGAAATCGTCGCCATTTGCGCCTGGGCGGCGCGCATCATCGGATAGATGTCGAGCACCCGCTGATAGGCTTCGAGCGCCATTTCCTTGCGGCCGGTGTTGCTGAGGATCTGCGCCATGCCCGCGAGCGCTCCGAAGTGGCGCGGCTCAAACTCGAGCGTCTTCTCGATATCGGCCATGGATTTCTGGTAGTTGTTCATCATGAAATGAACCGTCGCCCGGCGGTTCCACCCCTCGGCGTAGGTGGGTGAAAGCGTGACGACCTGATCCAGGAAATCAAGGGCAACGTCGAATTTCTTCGCCTCCATGGCCTCGCCCGACCACAACATCATCAGATCGATGGATGCGCTGCCGGATTTGTTCCACTGCTCGCGGATCCGATCTGCGATGCGCTCGGCGGCCTTTTCGTTGCGTTCCCGCTTCAGCTCGGCGAAAAGCTTGTCCAGACGGCTTTGCGCGTTCGGCGATGCAATGGCCGGCGCGGCAGCCTCGGAATCGGCCGCAAGCGCCGGAGCAGGACCGGCGACGGTAAAAAGGAGAAGAAAGGCAAAAACGCTCCGCATGTGTGGGAAACTATTCCCTGACAGCGGAGCGTCAAATTGAAATTCGCGTGATGGGGGGCCGAGCCTCGCAATACGAGGCCGGGCAAATCGGGAGATCAGCCCTGGCGCGCCTTGTAGCGCGGAGCCGACTTGTTGATGATGTAGATGCGGCCCTTGCGGCGGACCATGCGGTTGTCGCGATGGCGGCCCTTGAGAGCCTTGAGCGAGTTCTTGATCTTCATTGTTCTAGCCCGTCGGTCTAGGCCCGTTCGCGGGCCGAACTTTAAGGGCGCGCCCAAAGACGCGCCCGAATTTGTGAGAGGCTCATAAACGAGGAGTCTCCTTCGTGTCAACCGCGCGCCCGAGATAAACCGCAGCCCTCGCTCCACCGATTTTGATTTGACCCCATGGCCAGGACCCATACCTTCCCTCGGAGGATCATTCCGCAGGAGGACGACCATGCGCAACTCGCTTTCCGGCCTGCATTGGCGAAGCGCCATCGTGGCAGGGGCCATGGCATTGGCCGCGGCACCGGCCATCGCCCATCATGGCTGGTCCTGGACGGTGGAGGAACTGTCGGAGCTGAAGGGCGTGATCCGCGCCGTCTATGTCGGCAATCCCCATGCAACGCTGGACATCGACGTGAAGGGCGAAACCTGGAGGGTCGAGCTCGCGCCGCCGCGCGCGACCGAGCGGGCCGGTTTCACGGAAGCCTCCGCCAAGCCAGGCGACGAGGTCACCGCAATCGGCAATCGCTCCCGCGACCAGTCGGAACGGCGCATGAAGGCCGTGCGCATCGTGGTCAACGGCAAGACCTACGACGTCTATCCCGACCGCGCGCCGACCAACTGATCGGCGCGACATGAACGAACTGCTCGGGGCGATCGAGAGGCTCCCGGCCGTTGCGGCGCTGAAGAGTTCATTTTTCGCCTATCCGATCGTCAATGCCCTTCACATCCTGGCGATCGGCGCGTTGGTGACGGCGGTCCTTCTCATGGATTTCCGCCTGCTCGGCGCATTCGTCTCGCTGCCCTCGGCGCCCTTCTCTCAACTCCTGCGTCGGGTCGCGCTTATGGCCTTCACGCTCGCCCTTGCGACAGGCGTCACGATGTTTGCCGTTCGCGCCCGCGAATATGCAGGCTCCCCCGTGTTCCTCTTGAAGCTGACGTTGATCGCAGTGGCAATCGCGAACTTCCTGCTCTTCATCCGGCTTCAGGCAGGCCGTTCGGAAGCGAAACCGCCGACGCCGCTGATGCGGCTGTCGGCGGTTTGTTCGATCCTTTTGTGGCTCGGCGTGCTCTTCGCCGGGCGCTTTATCGGATTCTACTGAGCATTCCCGGCGGCATCGCTCAGCGGCGCACAATCAGCCGGCGCGGAAGCGCGCGATGATGGCATCGCCCATCGCCGCGGTCCCGATCTCGGTCTTGCCCAGCGACATGATGTCCTTGGTCCGCAGCCCGTCGTCGAGAACACCCGCGATCGCGGCCTCCAGCCGGTCCGCCTCGGCGACCATGCCGAAGGAATAGCGCAGCGCCATCGCGAAGGATGCGATCATGGCGATCGGATTGGCGATTCCCTGGCCGGCGATGTCGGGGGCCGAGCCGTGCACCGGCTCATAAAGCGCCTTGCGGCTGCCGGTCTTGGGGTCCGGGCTCCCAAGGGACGCCGAGGGCAGCATGCCGAGCGAGCCCGTCAGCATGGCCGCCACGTCTGAGAGCATGTCGCCGAACAGATTGTCGGTGACGATCACGTCGAACTGCTTGGGCCAGCGCACAAGCTGCATGCCCCCGGCATCGGCCAGCATATGGGTGAGCTCGACGTCGGAATATCTGGCCTTGTGGGTCTGCGCCACGACCTCTTTCCAGAGCACGCCCGACTTCATCACATTGTGCTTTTCCATGGAGCAGACCTTGTTCTTGCGCGTGCGCGCAAGCTCGAAGGCCACGCCGGAGATGCGCTCGATCTCGAACGTGTCGTAAACCTGCGTATCGATGGCGCGCTTCTGACCATTGCCGAGATCGACGATCTCCTTCGGCTCGCCGAAATAGACACCACCGGTAAGCTCTCGCACGATCAGGATATCGAGCCCTTCGATCACCTCCTGCTTGAGCGAGGACGAGGCGGCGAGGGCCGGATAGCAGATCGCCGGGCGCAGGTTGGCGAAAAGCTGCATATCCTTGCGGAGCCGCAGCAGGCCTGCCTCGGGGCGCACCTCATAGGGGACGCCGTCCCATTTCGGACCGCCGACCGCGCCGAACAGCACGGCATCGGCGGCCAGCGCCTTGGTCATGTCGGCTTCCGAGATCGACTGGCCATGCGCATCGTAGGCCGCCCCCCCGACGAGGCCCTCTTCCGTCTCGAAGCCCGCCCCGAAATCGGCATTCATCACCGCGATGAGTTTCTTGACCTCGCCCATGGCTTCCGGACCGATGCCGTCGCCGGGGAGGAGGAGGAGCTTTCGCGATGCCATGTTGAGGACCCCTTCGATACCTTGCGGAAAGTGGCGCCCTTGCTAAACGCGAGGGCACGGTTGCGCAAGGCCGGAAACGCTGGTCCAGCAGGATGTTCAAACCGAGCGCCGCAGCGCGGTGACTTCGATCTCGATCTTCATCTCGGGCTTGTTGAGCTTGCACACGATCATCGTCGCTGCCGGGCGGATCTCGCCGAAGGCCTCGCCCAGGATCGGGAATACCCGATCCACATAGTCCTGGTCGGTGACGTAGTAATGCGCGCGCACGACGTCTTGCATCGAGAAGCCGCCTTCCTCCAGGGCGGCCGCAATGGTCGCGAGGCAGGCGCGCGCCTGCTCCTCGACGCCCTCCGGCATCGTCATGGTCCTGTAGTCGTAACCGGTTGTGCCGGACACGAAGCACCAGTCGCCCTGGACGACCGCACGTGAATAGCCGGCCGTCTTTTCGAAAGGCGACCCGGTGGAAACGAGCTTGCGCATGATTCCCTCGCTATTGCGGCCGGTCGAATGCGTCCTGCATCGCTTGCCTGAGATCGGTCGGCCAGGTGTCGATCGAAGGCCACGCGGCCGGTTCCGGCTGGTCGCGCTCCTGCGCGAAATAGAGCTTCTGGCCCTTGGGATCGACGGCCATGAATGCATCGGAAGTGCCGCAGGCGTGCGGGACGCAGCCATTGGCATAGACGATACCCGACGGCGTGACGGCGGGCTCGCCGCCGACCTGCAAACCGGTCATGACGTCGAGCAGGCTGTCGCCGAGCAGCGCCTTGGCCGCCTCGTAGACGGCTTCGTTGTGCATGGCGTCGGTGATGGTCTCGAACGTGGTCGGATCTAGGTCGGCCCATTGCGTGGCGGGCTGCGGCGCGAAATTCAACGTCCCGGCGACCCTGACGCCATTCGTCGGCGACCAGACCTCGACGACGCCCGAACCACCGGGAATGAGATAGGGCACGAAATAGATGCCGCTATCGGCGATGGCGGCGGGCGGGGAACCGCATTCCTCGCCGACGATGTCGCTCCTGATCCCGCCCTCGTCCGGCTTCCAGGCGATCACCGTCGCGGTGCCGCACGCATTGCCGCCGTCGCCGACCGCGAAGAGCGCGACCGGCATGCCCTCGACTTCGACCGTGCGATCGTAAAAGACGACATAGTTGCGGGCGATTTCCCGCCCCTCATAGGCAAGGATCTTGTCGAGATCAGCAGTCTCGGTGATCGTGAACTTGCCCCCCTCGAAGGAGATTTCCTCGGGAGCGGGGTCCTGGGCGGAGGCGAAGCTGGCGGACAACATGCCGATCGAAAGCAGAAGCGATCCCAGAAGCCGCATCGTCTCACCTCCACACTATCTAAGATGGACCGCGGCAGCCGCACCGGCCCGGGCATCTTCAGCCGACGCGGCAGGCAGCCGCGCCGCGGATCAGTGGGTCAGGCCCAGGGACGGCTAGCTGCAGCCTTCTGCTCGTAGGCAGAGATGGCCGAGGCCTTCTCCATGGTCAGGCCGATGTCGTCGAGACCGTTCAACAAGCAATGACGCTTGAAATCGTCGAGGTCGAACTTGACCACGCCGCCGTCCGGACCGCGGATCTCCTTGGCCTCGAGGTCCACCGAGATCGTCGCATTGGCGCCGCGCGACGCGTCGTCCATCAGCTTTTCAAGGTCTTCCGGGCTGACAGTGATCGGCAGAATGCCGTTCTTGAAGCAGTTGTTGTAGAAGATGTCGGCGAAGCTGGTCGAGATCACGCAGCGAATGCCGAAGTCGAGCAGGGCCCAAGGGGCGTGCTCACGGCTCGATCCACAGCCGAAATTGTCGCCTGCGACAAGAATTTGCGCGTTGCGATAGGCCGGCTTGTTGAGCACGAAATCCGGGTTCTCCGAACCGTCCTCGAGGTAACGCTTCTCGGCGAAGAGCCCAGCGCCGAGGCCGCTGCGCTTGATCGTCTTGAGATAGTCCTTCGGGATGATCATGTCGGTATCGACATTGATGATCGGCAAGGGGGCCGCGACCCCGGTGAGCTTGGTGAACTTGTCCATTGGTTGACCCGTCAGTGCAAATTGCTTTCACGCTTTACACAAGGCTGCGCCGGAATCAAAGAGCCAGCGCATCGAGCTCCGTGGTCACTACGGCTTGAATACATCTGTAGAGCCCTTATCTCCCGTGAAAATGCCAGCAAAGGAACGCCAATGAAGTGTCCCATCGACAATTCCGATCTCGTGATGGCCGAGCGCCAGGGCATTGAGATCGATTATTGCCCGAAATGCCGGGGCGTGTGGCTCGATCGCGGCGAGCTCGACAAGATCATTGAGCGTTCGGCAGCCCAGGAGCAACCGCGCGCGGCTTTGGACGAAGGCCGGCACTACGCGCCGCGGGAAAACGACAGATATGCGCGCGACGACCATCGCCCCCACCGGGACGGTGATCGCCATCGTGGCGATCACCGTCCGTACAAGAAGCGCAAGTCTCTGCTCGGCGAGATCTTCGATTTCGATTGATCGGGCGCATGACCCGCTTCATGAGACGATCAGGAAGGCGCCGCTCGCCACCAGCGCGGCGCTCCAGATATAGTCGAGATTGATCCAGCCTTGCCGCAGGAAAGCGAGACCGAGCCAGTCATAGACCGTCAAGGATATGGCGGCGATCACGACAAGCATCGCTCCCGTATGCAGGCCGAGTGCGCTCAGCGCCGTGCCGATCGAAGCCTGGGCCGTCAATTCTCCACCCGGGCCATCGGACAGGCATAACGGCATCACGACCGGCAGCAGCATCAGGCCCGCGCCATGGGCGCTGGCCATGAGAAGGGACCACAGCATCAGCCCGAGGAGGCCCGCCTGCATGCCGACGCGCACCCGCCGTCGATGGCCATAGGCGAGATGCCATGCGGCCCAACCGATCAGGATCGCGCCGGCGAGGCGCGCGAGCAGCCTGTAATCAAGGAAGACGCCGAAGGCCAGGACAGCCGCAAGCACCGCGCCGACCGCCAGCGCGTGGCCCAGGACGATCGGCCCGAGCGAGGCGAAGACGGCCGCCCGTGAACGCCGGTGCATGCCGAGCGCAACAGCGAACAGCCAGCCCATCGCAGGATTGAGGCCATGAAAGGCGCCGAGCCCGGCAATGGCAAACCACGGCGCCAGGCTCTGCGTCATCCCCTCGGCCCTACGGGTAGCAATAGGAATCCGACGAGCAATCTCCCCCCTCCAGACGTATCTGGTGCGGCAGATGGCCTTTTGGCCAATCGATGAAAAACTTCTCGTCGAATTCGATGCCGCCCTCCGGCTTGGCATGGAGCTTCACCATCCAGCCGTCGAAGCCGCCATCATAGAATTGCGTGTCGATCGCCCCGTAGAGCGAGTTCGTGAAATAGACGCGCTTGCCGTCGCGGCTGATCTCGACCATTTGCGGTCCGCCGCTCAGCGTCCCGTTCCTGGCGCCAGGATGGGCCGCGCGCGAAACGATCCCGCCGATCCGCACCTTGCCCGTAAGCTTGGGTTCGAGCGGATCGCTGACGTCGTATTGCAGCAGGTCGCCCGTGCCCCAACAGGACACGTAGAGGAAGCGGTCGTCCATGGAGAGGTCGATGTCGGTGACGAGCGGCGGCACGGCGCCGAAGCCTTTCAGCATCGGCGGCAGGTCGTCGGCGCTGGCCGGCTCCGCTGGTATCGAGATGACCTTCTTCACCGCCCATTTGTCGCCGTCGCGATGCCAAGTCCAGATGGACGAGGACAGGTCCTTGAGGCTGATCACGCAGTTCACGAATCCATACGCCTTGGTCGGATCGTGGGCGGGCCGAAGCTCGAACACGAGCTGGTGCTCCTCGCCGAAATCGATCTCCTGAACATGCCTGCGCTTGTTCAGGTCCCAGAAATGCAGTCGTCTTCCGTATTTCGAGCCCAGCAAAATGTCCGGCACCAGGCCTTCCTCGAATGTGTCGGGCGTGCCCCACTCGCTGGTGATCAGCGTGTCGTAGCCGAGGTGCCACCAGCCGTCATAGGCGAGTTGCTGAGGACCCCGATCGATCTCCCACCGACCGAGTGGCTCGAAACTGTCGTGATCCATCAGGAAGATGCCGCCGGGCGCCTTGCCTTCGGCATTGCCGAGCGCCGTCACATAGATGCCTTCCGGTCCGCAATGGATCGTGTGCGGGCGCGTATAGCCCGTCTTCTCGGCCACCTCCTCGGGCTCGATCACCTTCACGATCTTGGGGTTCCTGGGATCCGGCTGGGTGTCGATGATGTGGATGCGCGACGAGCGCAGCCCAGGCACCACCAGATACCTCCGCTCGATATGGGGATGTGGTGCGTTGGGACAAAGCGCGGAAGAACACGCGCTCCAGCCGAAATGATGCAGCTCGTCGCCCACATTGGGCATGGCCACCGTGCTCAGGATGCGTGAATAGGAACTGCTCGCGGGATCGACGTCGACGACGGCGATGCCGTCCGGCGTACTTCGTAGTGGATCGAACATCGCCACGTAGGCGATGGTTTCGGGCTTGGCCTTTTCCGCCATGCGCGGAGACGGATAGAAACTCGGGTCGGGGCGCCAGCTCGCCATGTCATCCTCCCTGCTCGCTGTTGGCCTGCTCCTTCAATGCCTGAGAAAGTGGTCGACTGTGTATCGATAGCCTCAGGTCTCGACCCTGACGGCGGGGTGGCCGGCCTCGACATGGCCGATCACGCACGCTGAAAGGTAGCCGGCGGAAGCTATCTCGCCGGCGATTGCCGCCGCCTTGTCGGCGGCACAGGCGACCAGCAGTCCCCCCGAGGTCTGCGGATCGGTGAAGATATGGCGCCGCCAGTCCGGCAGGTCGGGCGGCAGCATCACGGCATCGCCGTAGCTGGCCCAATTCCGCCGCGACGCGCCGGTTACATGGCCCGACTCGGCAAGGGAAGCCGCCTCGGAAAACAGCGGAATTCTGCCGCCGTCGAGAACCAAGGTACAGGCCGAACCGCGTGCCATTTCGAGCGCGTGGCCGACCAGGCCGAAACCGGTCACGTCCGTTATCGCGTGGACCTGCCGGTCGGCGGCAAGCTCTGGCCCGACGCGGTTGAGCAACGTCGTGGACGCGATCATTTCGGCATAGCCGCGCTTCGAAAGCGCGCCTTTCTTGATCGCCGCGGAATAGATGCCGACGCCCAGGGCCTTGGTCAGGATAAGCGCGTCACCCGGCCGCGCGCCGGAGTTGCGTCTGACATCCTCCGGCCGGCAGATGCCGATCACGGCGAGCCCATAGATGGGTTCGGGCGAATCGATCGAATGGCCTCCGGCAACGGGAATGCCCGCTTCGGCGCAGATCGACCTGCCGCCCGCGAGGATATCGCGGATCGTGTCGGTCGGGATCTTGTCGAGCGGCATTCCGAGGATCGCCAGCGCCAGGATCGGCTTGCCGCCCATGGCATAGACGTCCGAGATCGCGTTGGCGGCGGCGATCCGGCCGAAATCGAACGGGTCGTCGACCATCGGCATGAAAAAGTCGGTGGTCGCCACGATGCAGGTCTTGTCGTCGACTTGCCACACGGCCGCATCGTCGCCGGTCTCGGTACCGACGAGGAGCTGGCGGTAGGGACCGGCTTCGGCTTGGCCGGCGAGCAGTTCCTGAAGCACGGAGGGGGCGAGCTTGCAGCCGCAGCCGCCGCCATGGGCGAGGCTCGTCAGGCGAGGAACGACCGGAATTTCGGCCAGAGACGACCGGGCTGTTGCCATGCTTAGCCTTTCCGGCGCCATGAGACGTCGCCTGCGGTTTCGCTTCGACAAGACCCTCGAAAAGCGCCCCGGCACGCGGGAGCCTTCGCTGACAGCATAGGCCAGTCTAGGACGATCTTTCTGCGGGCGTCAACTCGACCAATTGCCCCCAAAACGAGCGAATGACCAGCCTATATTTCCGATTGCTCCTCAACAATAATCCACAACCTGGAGCATTGCTGCCGGACATGCAGGCATTGTTTGACAATTGTCTGAATAAGCTCAACAATGCGTCGGCACTCTTGGTTTGGGATGCCCTCCGGGGCATCGACTTCGGGAGGAAGACAATCCATGAACATCGATCTCTCGAGACGCGCGTTTCTGCAGACGTCGGGAGCGGGAATTGCCGGCACGGCACTCGGCGCTTTCGGCTTCGGCGAAGCGGAGGCGGCACAGGCAGCGGCGGTGCGGCCGTTCCGCCTGGTGAACACGACGGAAACGCGCAACACCTGCCCCTACTGCTCGGTCGCCTGCGGCGTGATCCTTTATTCCAAAGGCGACCTTCGGAAAGGCGAAAAGGCCGACATCATCCATCTGGAGGGAGATGCCGACCATCCGACCAATCGCGGCACGCTCTGCCCGAAAGGGTCGGCCCTCCTCGGTTTCGTGAAGTCGCCCACGCGCCTGCTCCATCCGATGATCCGCAAGCCGGGATCGGACAAGTTCGAGCAGGTGTCCTGGGAAGAAGCGCTCGATCGCGTCGCCCGGCTCATGAAGGACGATCGTGACAAGAATTTCGTCGCGACCAGCGATGACGGGGTGACGGTCAACCGGTGGATCACCACCGGTTTCCTCGCCGCCTCGGCCACGACCAACGAAACCGCGTTCGAGACCTACAAGGTGGTCCGCAGCGCGGGCATGCTGGTATTCGACAACCAGGCGCGTGTCTGACACGGCCCGACGGTGGCGAGTCTCGCCCCAACATTCGGCCGCGGCGCAATGACGAATTCCTGGACGGACATCCGCAATACGGATCTCGTCGTCATCATGGGCGGCAACGCCGCCGAAGCTCATCCCTGTGGCTTCAAATGGGTCACGGAAGCAAAGGCCAATCGCGGTGCGAAGCTCATCGTCATCGATCCGCGCTTCACGCGTTCGGCCTCTGTGTCGGACGTCTACGCGCCGATCCGCCAGGGCACGGACATCGCCTTCCTGCTCGGGCTCATCAACTATTGCATGCAGAACGACGCCGTTCAGTGGGATTATGTGAAGGCCTTCACCAATGCGAGCTACATCGTCAAGGAGGGCTTCACCTATCAGGACGGTCTCTTCTCCGGCTATGACGAAACCAAGCGCAACTACGACCGCTCGAGCTGGGACTATGAGATCGGCCCGGACGGCTTCGCGGTCGTCGACGACACGCTCCAGCATCCGCGCTGCGTCTGGAACCTCCTGAAGAACCATGTCTCGGTCTACACGCCGGAAATGGTGGAACGCATCTGCGGCACGCCGAAGGACAGATTCCTGAAAGTCGCCGGCATGATCGCGGAATGCGCCTCGCCGACCAAGGCGATGACCTCGATGTACGCGCTCGGCTGGACGCAGCATTCGAAGGGCTCGCAGAATATCCGTGGCATGGCGATGCTGCAGCTCATCCTCGGCAATATCGGCATACGCGGCGGTGGAATGAATGCTCTGCGGGGCCATTCGAACATTCAGGGATTGACCGATATCGGCCTGATGTCGAACCTCCTGCCCGGCTATCTCACCATCCCGACGCAGAAGGAGCCGGATCTCGCCGCCTATATGTCGACGCGGGGCTTCAAGCCGTTGCGGCCGAACCAGATGAGCTACTGGCAGAACTACAAGAAGTTCTTCGTTTCCTTCCAGAAGTCCATGTGGGGCGCGGCCGCCACCCCCGATAACGACTTCGCCTACGACTATCTGCCCAAGCTCGATGTCCCTGGCTATGACGTGTTGCGCGCGTTCGACATGATGAGCCAGGGCAAGCTCAACGGCTATGTCTGCCAGGGCTTCAATGCGCTGCAATCCTTCCCCAACAAGCAGAAGATCACGGCGGCGCTGTCGAAGCTCAAATTCCTGGTGGTGATGGACCCGCTGGCAACGGAGACGGCGCGTTTCTGGGAGAACCACGGCGCGCACAACGACGTCGATCCTGCTTCGATCCAGACCGAGGTCATCGAGCTGCCCACCACCTGCTTCGCGGAGGACGACGGCTCGCTCGTCAATTCGGGTCGCTGGCTGCAGTGGCACTGGGCGGGCGGCACGCCGCCCGGCGAAGCCAAGCACGACACCTGGATCATGGCGCAGATCTATCTGCGCCTGAAGGATCTCTACGCCAAGGAGGGTGGCGCTTTTCCCGACCCGATCCTCAACCTCACCTGGCCCTATGCCGATCCGGGCGCACCGAAGGCGGAGGAGATCGCACAGGAGATCAACGGCCGGGCGCTCGTCAGGCTGACCGATCCGACCGACCCCACCAAGGTGATCGCCGAGGCGGGAAAGCTGCTGCCCGCCTTTTCTGCGCTGCGTGACGACGGCTCGACCTCCGCCGGCTGCTGGATCTACACCGGCTGCTACACCGAGGCCGGCAACATGATGGCTCGAAGGGATACGACCGATCCCGACGACACCGGCGCCTATTCGAAATGGGCCTTCTCCTGGCCGGCCAACCGGCGCATCCTCTACAACCGGGCCTCCGCCGATCTCAACGGCAAGGCCTGGGATCCAAGTCGCAAGCTGATCGAGTGGGACGGCACGAAATGGGCGGGTTACGACGTGCCCGACATCGCGCCCACGGCCAAGCCCAGCGAGGTCGGACCGTTCATCATGAATCCGGAGGGCGTGTCGCGCCTGTTCAGCCGGGGCATGATGCGCGACGGGCCCTTCCCCACCCATTACGAGCCGTTCGAATCGCCCATCAAGAACCCGATCGCGCCCAACGTCCGGGGCAATCCGGCAGCGCGCGTGTTCAAGGGCGATCTGGAGCAGTTCGCGGAAGCGGCGTCGGAGGAATTCCCCTATGCCGCGACGTCCTACCGCCTGACGGAGCATTTCCACTTCTGGACCAAGCACGTGGTGACCAACGCCGTCATCCAGCCCGAGTTCTTCGTGGAAATCTCCGAGCAGCTCGCCGCGGAGAAAGGCATCGCCAAAGGCGGCTGGGTGCGGGTCTGGTCCAAGCGCGGTTCCGTGTCGGCCAAGGCCGTGGTGACAAAGCGGATTCGGCCCCTCACCTGCGACGGCAAGACCGTGCACATCGTCGGCATACCATTGCATTGGGGCTTCACGGGCGCGGCGCGCAAGGGCTTCGGCCCCAACATGCTGACGCCCTTCGTCGGCGACGCCAACATCGAAACGCCGGAATACAAGGCGTTCCTGGTCAATATCGAGCCCATTTCCGGGCCGGTGGCATAGGAGGGCACGACCCATGTTTCCCCCCCTCCCCAACCCTGCGATCGAGGAGACCAAGCCCGGTTTCTCGGAGAAGGACCTGATCCGCCGTTCCGCTTCGCGGATCGAGCCGCCGGAGCAGCGGCTGACCGAAGTCGCCAAGCTGATCGACGTCTCGAAATGCATCGGCTGCAAGGCCTGCCAGACGGCATGCATCGAATGGAACCAGACCAGCCCGGAGATCGGTTTCAACGAAGGCGTCTACGAGAACCCGATGGACCTGACGCCGGATATGTTCACGCTGATGCGCTACAGCGAATGGGACAATCCGGAAACCGGCGAGCTGGAATGGCTGATCCGCAAGGACGGTTGCATGCATTGCGCCGATCCGGGGTGCCTCAAGGCTTGCCCGGCGCCCGGCGCCATCGTGCAATATTCGAACGGCATCGTGGATTTCATCCATGAGAACTGCATCGGCTGCGGCTACTGCATCAAAGGATGCCCTTTCAACATACCCCGCATCTCCCGCGTCGATCACACGGCCTACAAATGCACGCTTTGCTCCGATCGCATCGCGGTCGGGCAGGGGCCGGCCTGCGCGAAGGCTTGCCCAACGCAGGCGATCGTCTTCGGCACCAAGGACGAGATGAAGCAGCACGCCGCCGGCCGCATCGAGGACCTGAAGTCACGCGGCTTCGAGAACGCCGGCCTCTACGACCCGCCGGGTGTCGGCGGCACCAATGTCATGTATGTGCTGCATCACGCCGATCAGCCAGAGCTGTATTCCGGCCTGCCCAGGGATCCGCGGATCAGCCCCGTGGTCGAAGTCTGGAAAGGCGTCACCAAATATGCCGGCCTGACCGCGATCGGTCTCGCCGCCGGAATCGGTTTCCTCCACCATCTCGTCATGGGCCCCAACAGGGTTTCGGAGCGGGACGAGGAAAATGCCGAAGAACTGACGGGAGGCGACGGGAATGGCCGCCTATGACGTGGAGCGGGGCGATGCCGTCCACCCCGGCAGACCGGTCACGGTAGACCGCTACACGGCCGGAGCACGCATCAACCACTGGATCACCGCCACATGCCTCGTGCTGCTGGCTCTCTCGGGTCTTGCCCTCTTCCATCCAAGTCTCTTCTTCCTGAGCGGCTTGTTCGGCGGTGGGACCTGGACCCGCATCATCCATCCCTGGATCGGCGTCGTGCTCTTCTTCAGCTTCTTCGGCCTGTTCCTGCGATTCTGGAGGGCCAATCTGTGGAGACGCGAGGACGGCACTTGGCTCGCGCGTGTGCGGGACGTCCTGGCTGCTCAGGAAGAGAACCTGCCGGAAGTCGGCAAATACAATGCTGGCCAGAAATTCGTGTTCTGGGCCATGTCGATCCTGATCATCATCCTGATCGCGAGCGGGCTGGTCATCTGGGATCAGTATTTCTCCGGCTACACAACCATACCGCAGCAGCGCGTGGCGGTGCTTGTCCATTCCATCGCCGCGGTCGTGATCATCGGCGTGTGGATCCTGCACGTCTACGCCGCCATCTGGGTTCGCGGGACGATCCGCGCCATGACCCGCGGCTGGGTGACCGGCGGCTGGGCGTGGCGCCATCACCGCAAGTGGCTGCGCGAACTTGTGTCGGCGCCGCCCGATGAACAGCAAGGATCGAAGCCGGCCAAATCGAAATAGAAAGCCGAAGCCCGATCACGTGGCCCGTGAGGTTCGTGAAAATGCCAAGAAACATCCCAGCCAGCCCCGATCCCACTGCCATAGGCCAGGTATCTGCCCCGCCCTTCGCGATAGCCCCGGAGCCGGCCAGACTCTTCGCCCAGCGCGCGGCCCGGTTTCACGGTCTCGCCTCCGGTTCCGGCGAGCTGTCCCCGTATCTGCGGTTTCTCGGTTCGCTCTGCGGAGTCCAGCATGCGATCCAGGACAGCCTTCCCGAACTCGACCCTCCGGATGAGGAGACATGTGCGCGGGCCCGCAATTTCGGCATGCCGCCGATCGACCGCAACCTGTTCGCCATCGAAGCGGCCTTCGAGACGCTGGAGCAACTTGTCCGGCGCGCATCCGCGATCGAGCAACCGGCGATGGCGGCGGAGGCGCTGGACCGCCTGACGCGGGCCGGGCCGCCCGAACGCGGAACCATGATCCGCAACGTGCTTGCCGACGCCATTCCGATGGAGGCACTGGCCGAGCATGTGCTGGTCGCCGCTGCCCTGCAGGTCGATTTCGCGCGGCTCGCCGCCCATCTTGACGCCGCGAAGCTCGTTCCCGTCGCCGACGGTGCATGCCCGGCCTGCGGCGGACCACCCGTCTCCACCCTCGTCGTCGGCTGGCAAGGTGCGCATGGCTCGCGTTTCTGCGCCTGTTCGCTTTGCGGCACGCTGTGGAATTACGTACGCATCAAATGCGTCTTGTGCGGTTCGACCGAGGGCATCGGCTATCAGAACATCGAGGGCGGCCCCGGAACAGTGAAGGCCGAGACCTGCGACAAATGCGGCTGCTACGTAAAGATCCTGCACCAGCACAAGGATCCGGCGCTCGAGCCCGTAGCCGACGATGTGGCGACGCTCGGCCTCGACATGTTGATGAGCGAAGGCGCCTATCGGCGCGGTTCCTTCAACCCTTTCCTGATTGGCTACTGAGGACGAGATGGACGAAAGCCGGCTTCGCGACCTCCCCTCCGTCGACCAGGTGCTTAAGACGCCCGTTGCGCTCGCGGCGGTCGGGCGTTTCGGGCGGCAAGCCACCATCGAGGCGATTCGCGAAGTGCTGGCGCAGGCGCGAATGGCCTGCCGCGAAGGTGGGGCCGTCGCAAGCCCCGGCGATCTTGCCGCAGGGGCGCTCGCCCAGCTCGAGGCCGGGGAGCGCCCGTCGCTGCGCCCCGTGTTCAACCTGACCGGAACGTTGCTGCACACCAATCTCGGCCGGGCCCTGGTCGCCGAGGAAGCGATCGATGCGGCGACCGCCGCGATGCGCGAAGCCGTGGCGCTCGAATTCGACGTCGAGGCAGGCAGGCGCGGCGAGCGTGACGATCATTTGCGTGGGTTGGTGTGCGAGCTGACCGGGGCGGAAGACGCCACCGTCGTCAACAACAATGCGGCCGCCGTTCTTCTGGCCCTCAACACGCTGGCGCTCGGCCGGGAGGCCGTGGTGTCGCGCGGCGAGTTGATCGAGATCGGCGGTTCCTTCCGCATGCCCGACATCATGGCGCGCGCCGGCGCGCGGCTGGTCGAAGTCGGCACCACCAACCGCACCCACCCCAAGGACTATGCCGCAGCGATCGGACCGCAGACCGGTCTGGTGCTCAAGGTCCACACTTCGAACTATCGGATCGAGGGTTTCACAGCCGACGTGCCCGCCAGGGAACTCGCGCTGCTGGCCAGGCAACGAGGTGTTCCACTCGTCCACGATCTCGGCTCCGGCACGCTGGTCGATCTCTCGGCTTACGGTCTCGGCCACGAGCCGACCATCCGCGAGACGGTGGCGGATGGCGCCGATATCGTGACCTTCTCCGGCGACAAGCTGCTCGGCGGGCCGCAGGCGGGCTTCATCGTCGGCCGCAAGGACCTTCTCGCAGCGATCGGCCGCAATCCGTTGAAGCGGGCGCTGCGGCTCGACAAGCTGAGGATCGCCGCGCTCGAAGCCACGCTCCGGCTCTACCGCGACCCCGACCGGCTGAACGAGCGCCTGCCCACGCTCCGTCTCCTGGCGCGCCCTGCCGCCGAGATCGCCGGGCAGGCGGAACGGCTGGTGCCCGCGGTGACGAACGCCGTCGGCAAGACCTTCGCGGTGGTGGCTGTCGATTGCCGAAGCCAGGTCGGATCGGGCGCCCTGCCACTGGAGACCCTGCCGAGTGCCGGCCTGGCCATCAAACCGCATTCAGGCAGCGGACGAGCCGTCGAGGCGCTCGCCGCCGCGCTGCGCGCCCTGCCGGTGCCGATCATAGGGCGCATCGAAAACCAGACCCTTGTGCTCGACCTCCGCTGCCTGGAGGACGAGTCCGGTTTCACGGCAGGCCTGGCGGGTCTCGATCGGCGAGGCCTCGATGCGGCGGTGTGATGGTCACGAGCTGGGTTCACCCCTCATCCAACCGCGCTTGAGGGGTGAGCATGGCTCGGACGAGGCTTCCGCGCCATGATCGTCGGGACGGCCGGGCATGTCGATCACGGCAAGACGGCGTTGGTCCGGGCGCTGACCGGGGTCGAGACCGACCGCCTCCAGGAGGAGAAGGCGCGCGGTATGACGATCGATCTCGGCTTCGCCTATCTGGCGGCGCCGGATGGCGACGTGATCGGCTTTGTCGACGTGCCTGGCCATGAGCGCTTCGTTCATACGATGCTCGCCGGCGCCAGCGGTATCGATTTCCTGCTGCTGATGGTTGCCGTCGATGACGGCGTGATGCCGCAGACGCTGGAGCATCTCGCCATCGCCGATCTGCTCGGCATCCGGCGCGGCGTCGTCGCGCTCTCCAAATGCGACCTCGCCGACGAGACGCGGCGCAGCGCGGTGGCGGACGACATTCGTGCGGCCCTCGCACCGACTGGGCTCGCCGAGATGGAGCTCATGCCGGTTTCGGTTGTCACCGGAGAAGGGCTCGGCGCCTTGCGCAGCCGCCTCTTCGAGGAGGCCGCCCGCTCGGGCAGGCCCACCGCCGACGGCCGTTTCCGCCTCGCGGTCGATCGCTGCTTCACCCTCCACGGGGTCGGCACCGTCGTGACCGGCACGGTGCTTTCGGGCTCGGCATGCGTCGGCGACAATGTCTTGATCAGCCCTTCCGGCCGGCCGGCCCGCATCCGGTCCATCCACGCGCAAGGCCGCGCCGCCGAGCGAGGCCGGGCGGGCGACCGCTGTGCCCTCAATCTGTCCGGAGAAGGCATCGGCAAGGATGCGATCCGGCGCGGTGACGTCGTGCTCGAGCCCGACCTTCACGCGCCGACCGATCGGATCGACGCCAGCCTCCGGGTGCTGCCCGCCGACGCGAAACCGATCGGGCAGTGGTTTCCGGCGCGCCTTCATCATGCCGCGGCCGAGGTCGGCGCGCGCATCGTGCTGCTTGGCGACGAGGCGATCGGTCCGGGCGAGACGGCGAAAGTGCAACTGGTGCTCGACCGCCCGATCGCCGCGGCCGCCGGCGACGCCTTCGTGATACGCGACACCTCGGGCCAGAGAACGATCGGCGGCGGCCGTTTCCTCGACCTGCGCGCGCCCGCCCGCAAACGCCGTGCGCCCGAGCGCCTTGCCCTTCTCGATGCACATGCCATCCCGAATCATGGAGCCGCACTGGCTGCCCTCCTCGACAGGCCTCCCTTGCATCTGGACCTCAACAGCTTCGCGCGCGACCGGGCCCTCGGCGCGGCCGAGACGGCGGGCCTGAGCGAAGCGCTTGGCCTGATCCGCATTCCCGTCGCGAATGCCGCGTACGTGCTCACGCCGGCGCGTTGGATGGCATTCAAGCGCAGTCTGGCGGAAACGTTAGGGCTCTTCCATGCCGCCAATCCAGATCTTCCCGGGATCGGCACGGAGAGGCTACGGCTGAAGCTGGAGCCACGCCTGCCCGCCCCTTTCTTCTCCGCCGTCCTGCGTGACCTGGCGCGGACCGGCGCTGTGTCCCTCGACGGCGCCTGGGTGCGGCTTCCCGATCACGAGGTGCAGCTCACGCCGCAGGACGAAGCGCTCTGGCGGCAAGTGCACCCCCATATTGCGGGCGATGCCGGCTTCCATCCGCCGCGGGTGCGCGACATCGCGAGCATGCTCGCGAGGCCCGAAACCGAGATCCGTCGCCTGCTGAAGCTTGCCGGACGTATGGGCAAGGTGCACGAGGTTGCCCACGATCATTTCTTTCTGCGCGCAGAGCTCGCGCGTATCGTCGACATTGCGGGGAATCTCGCCGCGGGGCAGCCGGGCGGACAGTTCACGGCAGCGCAATTCCGCGATCACGTCGGCAGCGGCCGCAAGGTCGCCATACATATTCTTGAATTTCTCGACCGGCACGGCGTCACGTTCAGGCGTGGCGATCTGCGCCGCGTCAACCCACGCCGGCTGAATCTGTTCCGGCAGGAAGGCGAATGGGCGGATAGTTCTGGAGGAGCATCGTCCCCGGTGGGGCGTCCGGACTTCAAATCCGGGAGGGGCCGCGAGACGGTCCTTGGTGGGTTCGACTCCCACTCTCTTCCGCCATCTTCGTGAGTGAGGGCGATGGATGCGGCTTCGTATCTGAAGGGATTGCGGGACGCGGCGGAAGCGGCCAAGACCGCCGAGACAGGCTATCGGAGGGAGGCCGCCCGGCGGATCGCCGCGCTCGAGCAGGAACGGGCCTTCGCGTTCCGCCGACTTAACCTGATGCATGCCATCGCCGCGTCCGCCGAATCCGCGGACAGCGAGGAGATCGCCGTGGCGAGCGTGCTCGCCACGTTGCGCGCGCGGCTTGGCTGGACGAGCGACAGCGAGGCGCGGGCCGAGTTGCTCGAGCATTTCAACCCGGTCGCCATTGCCGTGGCACGCACCGCCCTGGCAGAAGAGGACGCTCCCGACATCGGCGGCGCCCTGTCGGCTTTCGAGCGCTGGCATGCCGAAAGCCGCGGCGCGTCTTTCTGGGGTTTGTTCGAGCAAACGATGCCCGACACGCCGCGGACCGATTTCTGATCGTCAGCAACGACCAGGCTGGGGCAATCAACAGCGCTGCACGCTTTCGGCGACATGCAGCGCGCTCGACCATCGACCGTCGCGTTGCTCCTCGTCGCCTGCCGGCCACTTCTCCCCGCAGGGAAAAGGACGCTGTCATCGCCCCTCTCGCCACTCACGGCCGCCGTCTCTCTCCCCTATCCGCCTACAATATTCACACATCTTGGGAGGACACCTTGGATGGTGAAATGCATCGCGCGATGGATGGAAACTCGAAGGACGGGACGGTTGCTGGCACCGGCTCGGCTGCTTCGTTCTGCACCGTTGGGTGGGTTGCCCACGCGTAACGAAATGGATGCTCGGATCAGCTCGCCGGCTGGCGCGGGCTCCCTTCCGAGGATGACGACCGCGTTGAAGGCCTGCCCCAATCGCCAACGTTGGCGATTGGCATTAACCGAGAAGCTTCGTCAACCTCGGGCCGGCGCCGAGCGAAGCGACGGCGACGGCGACGGGGTCCATTCCGTTGGACTAGGTTTGGGCAATCCACCCAATGGGGCAGAACGAAGCAGCCGAACGGCAGTAACAGCAGCCATCACCCGATCCTACCGTACCGCCCAAGATGAGTGAATCCGTTAGGCAGCTTCGCGGGGAGGGATGGCCGGCAGGACAGGGGGCCGGCGCAAACCGTCAATCATTTGCGACCATTGGGATTATGCCACTGGCGCGGCCGGGCTCGATCGCAATTCGATGCTCCATTTGCGCAGCTTGCCGACATCGACTCTCGCCCGATCGGAGACATTCAGCGTCCAGGTTCCCATCATCGGCTGGCCCACCATGTCGCCCAGGATACCGGGAACGGTGGAATCGTATGTGGTGACGAGATCGTCTGTTGAACCGCCGAGCTGGGGGTGGAGCACCGTGCTTCGCCCGGCCGGCGAGATCAGCACGACCCTGAGGTCGCCGATATAGCTGTGCTTGATGTCGACGCTCACCTTGATCTCGGCGACCGTGCCGGATTGCTCGATGGCGATCGTGCTGGAGATGCCCGCCGCCTTGTTGTCGGGAATCGACAACATCGGGCTCGCTGCGCCTGAGGCGACGACATCGGCGGCGGCGACGCCGACGGCGAAGCTGATGGTTTCTCCCGGTGCGGAGATGTCCGATACGATCAGGCCGGAATCGCGGCCGTCCCATTCCCTCGAATTCGGTGTCGAGGTGGAGGACAAGGCGATGCCCGCAACCGCGGCATAGAGATCCTCGCCGTCGCCCCTGTTCGCGTTTTGCTCGAGATCGCGGCGGCCGTCGGCCTGCAGCAGGGCGCATTGATAGTGCCTGGCGGCGGTCCCCTGCTGCCATTCATTCGAGCCCAGAATGTCGCAATGGTAGACGGCAAGGCCGCTCGACGGCAGCGCGCGGTCGAGACCCATTTTCGACCGGTTCTCCACGAGAAAGTACTCGTTCTGTCGCGATGTGCGATACTTCAGCACTGTGTTGTACTCGCCCTGACGCACTTCGTGCATGCCAGGGGTGTTCAGCTCGATTTCGTTGTCGCACCAGCCGGCCAGATCGCGCAAATATGCGCAGACCGGCGAGGGACTGAGCCCATTGTCATTGTGGTTTCCGGAGCCCATCAGGCAATAGCTGCCGATGCCGGCGCTCGGCACGCTGTCCTCGTCGCGTTCGCCATAGTCGTACATGTCCGGGAAGCGGCAGAGCAGGTGGCCGTTCTCGTGGCAAAAGGTGCCGATGCTGAGATCGGCCGGCGTGCGCCCAAGGCTGGTGAGGAGATAGAGATCGGTATGCATCGTCCCGAAGCGCAAATCGATATGCCCGTTGTGCGGCCACAACTCGCCGCGATATTGCGTTTGGCCGGCATAGAGAACGTTGAGGGCGTCGACGATGTTTTCGTTCTGCGAATCGAATTGCTTGAGGTCGAGCCCGTCCGCGACGGCAAGCTGGAGCGCCTCCTCGATCAGCAGATTGTTGACGTAGAACTCGCGGTTCCTGCTCAGCGTATAGGGCCCGACGACGACATTGGTATAGTCGAGCTTGCCCGTGGAGACCCGACGGAAATATTCCTTTGCCGAACAGATGTTCCCGTTGCCGGTAAAATCGTCCCCATTCAGGAGCTCTTCCACATCCGCGGGGGAGACGGTGCTGGCAAGGTCCTGGAAATCGACGAGGATCGTCAGGCCCTTGATCGTGCCGATGGAAAGGACCCGGCCTTCCAGCAGTCCCTGATTGGGGCCGAGAGTGCGCACCACAGCTTCCTCGTGCGCGCTTCCGCCCGCCATGGCGGCACGGCGGAACTTTCTTGCCTCGGCACGTGCAACAACCGTCCGGCGCGATTCCTGGAGATGGCGCGCCAAGCCCTGGGGCGCAGGTTGCAAAAGCGGCGTGCCGGTGGAACGGAAGCTTCCCGCCGACAGCCGCGCGTAGCAGAACAGCCCGAGCTCATCGTCGTATACTGCCGAATAGCCGTCCAGGCTCTCGTATCGCGCGTAGTGTTCGTCGCCAAAGACCTTGACCGCGATGTCCGGACCATTCGCTTGTCCCAAGGTCAGAACTTCACCGAATATGGCGCTCATCGGTCACTCCCGCTTCGGCGAGGCGCGCGATCGCTGCTCGAGCTGCAGCGTACGCTCCTTGATTTTCTCCGTTCTCACACTGTCGGATTCGGTGGCATGCCGCTCGATGCCCTGGGGCGGCGGCGAGGTCACCGGCACCTCCGTCGATTGGAAACAGCCCGCAACGATGCGCGCGTAGCAAAAGAGGCCGAGCGTCTCGTCATAGACCACGGAATATCCGTCGAGCGTTTCATATCTGGCGTAGAGCTCCGTCCCATAGACGACGAGCTCGACATCGGGACCGTTGGCCTGGCCCAGAAAAGCCCTTTCGCCAAACGCGCCAACCATTGAAGACCCTCAGGCTGCGCATCTCGGACAAGCACAGCCATGGTTGCAGGCTTACATGGTTTTGCCCAAGCATCGCCTGCTTAGCTTCTCGCTTTTTGCAGGCTATTCTCCGGACACCATCGCACAAATCGCCGCAAACCTGCGGCAAGTATTGCACGCCAATTCGGAAGAACTGTCAATTTGTCCTAAAGCATTCGCCGCCGACCGAATTCCCCTGGGGTCGCGAGAATGCGGGACAATCAACTGCCTAACGCGTGTCGCCCAGATCCGGTTGCGGGCGTCAGGCTCTAGATCACGTTGAGCTCTCGGAAGGCCCTGCCCTCGGCGATGCGCTCATATCCGAAGGCCGAGCAGTCGATGCTGCGATAACCGCCGTGGACCAAAAGCTCGGCCAGAGCCTTGCCCACGGCCGGCGCCTGTTGCAGACCGTGGCCGGAAAAGCCGTTCGCGAAGATGAAATTGCCGACCTGCGGATGCGGGCCGATGACAGCGTTCTGGTCGAGTGTGTTGTAGTCGTAGTGACCGGCCCATGCGCGTGTCGCCTTGATCGCCTCGAAGGCGGGAATGCGCGTTGCAAGCACCGGCCAGATCACCTCCTCGAAAAGCGGCCAGGCCGGATCGAAATCCCGGGGATCGGCCGCAGCCTCGCCCTCTTCCGATTCTGCTCCGCCGGTGATGTAGACGGAACCTTCCGGCCGGACATAGATGCCGCTGGGATCGACGAGCAGCGGCATGTCGGCGAAATGGTCCCGCGCCTCGAACACGAAGACGTTGCGCTTGCGGGGCTCGACCGGAAGTTCGATCCCCGCCATGGCCGCGACGGCGCCTGCATTCGGACCGGCGGCGTTTATCACGGTACCGGCTTCCAGCCTCTCGCCATTGTCCAGCGACACGGCCGACACTCGGTTGCCTGTCCGCTCGAGGCCGATCACCGAAGCCGTGATCAGGTCGACGCTCCTGGTCCGCAGCGCCTTGCGGAACAGCCCGAGCATGGCGTGTGCGTCGAACCAGCCCTCGCCGCTGCGGCCGAAGGCGCCGGCCACGATGCCTTCCTCGGATAGCCAGGTGAAGCGGCGCTTCAGCGTCTCGGCATCCTCCAGCACGATGTCGGCGCCCTCGCCGGCCTGGACGGCATGATTGGACCGGAGAACAGGGAGGCCTTCCTCGGAGGCGAGGATGAGATAGCCGTTCTCGCGGAAGCCGATATCGGCGCCGCCTCCGAATTCCTGCTCCAGCCGGCGGAACAGGCCCAATGTGAATTGCGAGAGGCGGATATTCTGCGGAATCGAGAACTGTTGGCGTATCGAGGCGCAGGACAGCGTGGTCGCGGCATGGGCGAATTGCGCATCCCGTTCGATCAGCGCGACGCTCCCGGTGAAGCCCTCCTCGCGCAGATAATAGGCGATCGAGCTTCCGACGATCGCTCCCCCAACGATCACCACGTCATAACGCATGCCCTGTGCTTCCCCTTGCATGTGCGCGGCTCGGGCGGCCGGATGGTGAAGTCGAAGCGCGTCCGGGTCGGGAAGTCAATCGCATGGATCGTACCATGCCGGCCGTTTCAGACGGTCCAGCTTGTGGGTCGATCGGACGGTCCGGTTCGAGGAGCCGAAGCACGACGCTCCGGGGGCCGAGGGATGAAGGCAAGAATGGTGCCGGAGGGGCGCAGCTTCGTCGGTTCGACGAGCCACCACGAATCACTGGCCAGCCGTTCCGGCAGCGACCATCGGGATGAGGCGGGCTCTTTGACCATGATGCCCGAACTTTGGCAGCCCCTGATGGGAATGGCATGGCGCAAACAAGGAGATTTTCAGGCGGAATCGTCGAAAAAACGGGGCGGCTTGCCACGGCCTGGCCGAAACGGCATAGATCGCTCCATGGAAGCTTACCGCCCCCGCCGATCCGTCCTCTATGTGCCGGCCGTCAATGAAAAGGCCTTGTTCAAGATCCCGTCGCTCGCCTGCGATGCGGTGATCGTCGATCTGGAGGACGCGGTGGCTCCCGCCGAGAAGGCGGCGGCGCGCGACAGGCTGCAGCAGCTTTTCGTCGCTCGACCGGCTCGCGAGACCGTCATCCGCATCAATGCGCTGTCGGGCGAATGGGGAGCCGACGATCTTCGCCTTGCCGCCGACCTCCGACCCGAGGGGATACTTCTGCCCAAGATCGAGACGCCGCGCGACATTCTCGATGCCGCCGACGCTCTGGCCGCGATCGACGGGGCGGAGGAGATAAAGCTCTGGGCCATGGTCGAGACGCCGCGGGCGCTCACCCATCTCGGCGCGATTTCCGAACTCGGCCGAGAACCGGCATCGCGGCTTGTCTGCCTGGTGGCCGGCACCAACGATCTGGTGAAGGAAACCGGCGTGCTCGCCAAGCCGGATCGCCGTTACCTCATTCCCTGGCTGATGCAGATGGTGCTCGCCGCGCGGGCCGGACGGCTGGACATTCTGGACGGCGTGAGCAACGATTTCCGTGATCTCGAGGCGTTCGAGGCAGAGTGCCGCGAAGCCGCGGCTATGGGATTCGACGGCAAGACACTGATCCATCCTGCCCAGATCGCGCCGGCCAACGCGGCCTTTTCGCCTTCCGCCGCGGCGGTCGCGGAGGCCCGAAGCATTGTCGCGGCCTTCGCAAACTCGGAAAATGCAGGCAAGGGCGTGATCTCGCTTGACGGCCGCATGGTCGAGCGGCTGCACCTCGAACAGGCTGAAAGGCTTCTTGCAAAAGCGGGAACTACGGGAGCAAGGCCATGAAACTCTACCGCTTTCTCACCGGACCTGACAACGCGAGTTTCTGTCACAAGGTAACGGCCGCGCTGAACAATGGCTGGCATCTGTTCGGTTCGCCGACCTATGGCTTCGACGCCGAGACGAACGCCATGCGTTGCGGCCAGGCGGTAGTGAAGGACGTCGATGGCGTCGACTATCAGCCGGACATGAAGCTCGGGGACTATTGAGCCGGTAGCGGATTTCGCGCGGCAGGCTATCCTGCCTGCCATGACGCACCGAAACGAACTTGATCCGTCCCGCTTCCTCGGCATCATCGACTTCCTCCAGGCCGCGGAACGCTTGAAGAATACGCTGCGCAGCGGCACCACCTCGCAGGGCCGCGCCGAAAGCACTGCGGAGCATAGCTGGCGGCTCTCGCTGATGGTGATGATGTTCGATCGCGAACTCGGCGACTGCGATCGTCTCAAGCTTCTCAAGCTCTGCATCGTGCACGATCTCGGCGAAGCGATCTCGGGCGACGTCCCCGCGATCCATCAGCAAGGAGACGACGGCCGGCATGAGCGGGAGCGATCGGATCTCGTCCGGCTAAGCGCGCCCTTGCCGGAAGACCTGCGGCAGGAGATCCTGGCCCTGTGGGACGAGTATAATGCTGCCGCCTCGCCGGAAGCGATCCTCGCCAAGGGTTTTGACAAGCTGGAGACCATGCTTCAGCACGTCATCGGCCGCAACGCTCCTGACTTCGACTATCAGTTCAATCTCAGCTACGGGCTGAAGCAGACCGACAAGCATCCTTTGATCAAGGAGCTCCGCGCCCTGGTGGACGAGGCGACGATGCGCCGGATGAAGCGGAAAGGATTGTAATCCTCTTTCTTGACGTCTTCCCCGGCAGAGAGGCGTTAGCTGATGGCCCAAACGGCCGTTGGTAGATAGGCTGGACAGATTCGCAGCGCTCTTCATCTCGGCGCCGAATTGCAACGGTTTTGGAATCACGCACAGGGAGGGGCATGAACGACCCGCACCCTTGAGTTGCGGGCTGCCTTGGTGTTTTCTGCTGGAGGGGGCTTCGATCCGAATGTCCGCAGTAAAAATCGCACGTCTGGTTCTGGCGCTTGCTGCTGGCGTCGTCATGACCTTCATTTATTGGCGTGGGAGGTTGAGAAAGCGCAGCGCGCCGTTGTCCTGCTCGATACAGTCATGACCGCGATTGCCTCGGTCACCAGCGCAACCCTCAGGAGAGGACGGGGCCACCGGTCTAGGGACGGCCAGATAGAATACGAGTTCACGCTGGAGAATGGCCAAACTACAGGAGCCAAAGCAATGTCCATCCGCGCATTGTTAGAAGTGTCAGAGATCCCGCTGACAGCTCTCTATTGCCGGATGCCTCTGTCCAGATTGCCTATCGGGCCGAAAATCCCTCGATAAACGGTGTGGTCGAGGATCTCAGGATGCGCCGAAAAGTGGCATACCCTTGGCTCGTTGGCATCTTCGCCAGCGCCGCCGTTCTTGTCTTCACAGCGCTGACATGGCTGATGGAAAGGATCGGCTTGCTCGAGGCCCTTGCGGAAGAGAAATGACGCCTCATCCCCGGAAATGACCGCCGCAACGGGGGACCATAGCCTCTGTTCGTGGCGCTCGAGCAGCCGCAATACAAACGCCTGTCTCGCCAAGGTCGAGGCGAATCCTCACGTGGGTGACGTCGTGGTCTCCTCAGCCTCTTCCTCAATCCGCTCCATGTCGTCATCGGAGAGGCCGAAATGGTGGCCGATCTCGTGGATGAGGACATGGATCACGATCGCGCCCAGCGTTTCCTCGTTCTCGGCCCAATAGTCGAGGATGGCCCGCCGGTAGAGCGTGACGCGATTCGGCCCCTCGCCCGTCTGAGGGTTCCAGCGCTCGGCGATGCCGCGTCCCTCGAACAGGCCGAGCAGGTCGAAGGGCGTCTCCAACGACAGGTCGTCCATGATCTCGTCGGTCGGAAATTCCGCGATCTGGATGACGATCTCGCCGGTAAGCTTGCGGAACTCCTCCGGAAGATGCGCATAGGCCTCCAGCGCAAGTAGCTCGATTTCCTCGATCGATGGAGAGAGCTGGTCATGCCAGGCACGGGTTTGATAGATGCGGGCCATTCTTTATCCTTTTGGCGGGATATAGCCCTTTCGTTCGTGGCTTTCGAGCCTCTAAAGCATTTTGCGGCCAAGTGGGATCACTTGGCCTCGCACAATGCGGCTGCGAGGCCGGCATCTCGCCGCGTATACAGCGCCACCGGCAAGATCTGACGGCCGCTGCCAGGAATAAATTCCCGGCCAGCGTGCTTGACTCCCGGCACCACCTCTGGAATCCATAGGAACATAACAGGAACATATCGTAGAGTAGGCCGACATGGCGACTTCCGCCGTGGCGCGGGAAACCATTTTGTCCCTGCGCCGGACCATCGCGAAGATCGAGGGCGCCATGCCTGAGCGCCTCGAAATCCCGGCATCCGCGCCCATGGCTGCCGGCGTGATTCTGCGCGAGTCCGGCATTGCCGGAAAATCGAAGCTATCCAACGCACTCAGGACGGGAGCCGAGGGTCTGGACGTCGCACTCGGCGGTGGCCTGCCCGATGCCGCGCTCACCGAAATCCATGGCCGCGACGCGCGCGATGCCGGTGCGGCAGCCGGGTTCGCATTGGGCATGGCGGGCTTGGCCAGGCGGCGGCATTCGGGGAGACCCGTGCTGTGGATCGGCGCGGGAGAGGCTTTCTCGGAGGCGGGGTTCCCCTATGCACCGGGCCTTCTGGGCTTCTGCGGCCTCTCGCCGGGCGATCTTCTCGTCTCCGACATACGCAAAATCGCCGACGCCTTGTGGGTGGCGGAAGAAGCCGCGCGGCTGAGCGAACTTTCGGCCGTTTTCCTGGAGGTGCGCGGCAATCAGAGGATACTCGACCTGACCGCGACGCGCCGCCTGCACCGCCGCGCGCAGATCGCCGGCCATCCGGTTTTCCTGCTGCGCCAATCGGCGGGACCGGAACCGACTGCCGCCCCTTTCCGGCTTCTCGTTTCGGCCGCGCCTGCCACGCCGCGAAGCACCGTGGCAGGCCCTCTGCCCGCCTCGATCGGCCAACCGGCCTATACCGTAACCCTAGACAAGAGCCGGTCCGGCCTTGCCGGCCAATTCGTATTGGAGTGGAACCCCCATGAGCTCGCCTTTGAGGAAAGACGGCCAGAGAATCCTGGCTCTGTGGTTCCCGTATCTCAGCGCCGAGCGCCTCCTGCGTCAGCGCCTGGGACGGTCCTGGCGTTCAAGCCCTCGGAAGCAGAGGCCCCCGCTCGTCTTCAGCTATCGCGAGAACAACACCCAGCGCATCGCCGCCCTCGACGAGCAGGCTGAGGCGCTCCGCCTGAAGCGCGGCATGGGAGTGGCCGACGCTCGCGCCATGCATCCGACGCTCGAAGTGGAGGAGGCCGATCCGGCGGCGGACCGCCGGCTGCTCGAAGGCCTGGCCGACTGGTGCGACCGCTATACCCCGCTCGTGGCGCTTGACGGTTGCGACGGGCTGTTCCTCGACATCACCGGCTGCGCCCATCTGTTCGGCGGCGAAAAGGCGATGCTCGACGATCTCCTGACGCGCCTGTTCCACCAGGGCTTCGGCGTGCGGGCCGGACTTGCCTCGACGCCGGGCGCGGCCTGGGCGGCAGCGCGTTTTTCGCTGCCTCCGATCGCACCGGGAGAGGAGGCGGACAGCCTCGCACCCCTGCCGCTCGCCGCATTACGGCTTGCCTCCGGAACTCGGAGCGGTCTCGAGAGCGTCGGCCTCAGGACGACGGGGGGAATCATGGCGGCGCCCCGCGCGCCGCTGGCTCGGCGCTTCGGCAAAGAGCTTCTGGTCCGGCTCGACCAGGCGCTCGGCCGGATCGATGAGGCAATTTCTCCGCGCCTGCCCGTCGCGGCTCTCTCGGCCGAACGGCATCTGCCCGAGCCGATCACGCTCCTCGACCACGTCGAGGAGCTGGCCTTCACCCTCGCCACGACGCTCAAGACCGATCTCGAACGACGCGGCGAGGGCGCGCGCGTCCTCGAACTCGCCCTGTTCCGGGTCGACGGCGACGTGCGTCGCATCGCCGTCGGCACGTCGCGCCCGCTGCGTGAGCCACGCCTGGTGCGGCGCCTCTTCCATGAGAGGCTGGCCGCGGCCGAAGCGATCATCGACGCCGGCTTCGGTTTCGATCTCGTTCGGCTGTCCGTGCTCCAGTCGGCGAGTCTGGAGATCACGCAGGCCGACCTTGGTGGCAAGGCAGAGGAGGAGGCGGAGGGCCTGGCCGTCTTGGCCGACCGGGTGCGCGCCCGGCTCGGCCACGAAGCGGTGCTGCAACCCGTTCTTGTCGAGAGCCACAGCCCGGAAAGGGCCGCCGGCGCCATCCCATTCTGCGATGCCGTGTCGAGAGGAAAGGCAGCAACGGGGCCCTACGCTCCGCTCGAGCGGCCCATCCGGCTCTTTTCTTATCCCGAGCCGGTCGAAGTCATGGCCGAGATCCCCGAAGGGCCACCCGCACGCTTCCGCTGGCGCCGCGCCCTTCACCATGTCGCGCGCGCCGAGGGGCCGGAGCGCATCGCACCCGAATGGTGGCGCGAAAGCGCGGATGCGGCCACGCGCGACTATTTCCGCGTCGAGGATGTGGACGGCCGCCGCTACTGGCTCTATCGGCAAGGGTTCTACGGCGAGAAGCAGGCCTTGCCGCGCTGGTACATGCACGGGATCTTCGCATGAACGCCGCGGCGGTCATTCCCTATGCCGAATTCGGCGTCCAGTCGAACTTCTCGTTCCTGCGCGGCGCGTCGAAGCCCGAGGAGCTGGTGGTTTCCGCTCGCCTGCTCGGCTTCTCGGCCATCGGTCTCGCCGACCGCAATACGGTGGCCGGCGTGGTGCGCGCCTGGCAACAGGCGAAGGTGGACAAGATCGCCTATCATCCCGGCTGCAGGCTGGTGTTTTCGGATGGCTCGCCCGACATGCTTGCCTATCCGCGGGACCGCGCGGGATGGGGCCATCTCTGCCGCATGCTGACCGAGGCCAATATGCGCGGCGAGAAGGGCAATCCCGACCTGCGGCGCGACGATCTCTTCGAATGGGGCGACCGCATGTCGCTTGCCGTCCTGCCCGATCTTGCGGCGTATGGCGAGCAGGATGCAGCATTCCTCCGCGCACTCAAGGATCGTTTCGGCGACGCCTTGTGGCTCGCCGTCTCGCCGGATTATTCCGGCAACGATCGTTTCCGGCTTGAGCAGGCCGCCGCCGTTTCCGCAAGCCTAGGCCTGCCCATGCTGGCGGTCAACGACGTCCTTTACCACGCGCCGGAACGCCGCCCCCTGCAGGACGTTCTGACCGCGATCCGGCTCGGCGTGCCGGTCGCCGAAGCGGGATTCGAACTCAGGGCGAACGCCGAGCGCTACCTGAAGCCGCCTTCGGAGATGGCGCGGCTCTTCCGGCTTTATTCCGACGCGCTCGCGGAAACGCAGCGCTTCGCCGCATCCTTGACGTTCGACCTGAAGCAACTCGAATATAACTATCCCGACGAGCCGACAGAATCCGGTCTCGAGCCGCAGGCCGAACTAGAGCGGCTCGCCTGGGAAGGCGCGCGCTTCCGTTTTCCCGGCGGCGTGCCGGAGACGGTGGAGAATCTCATCCGTCACGAACTCGGCATCATAGAAAGGCTCAATTATGCGCGATATTTCCTGACCGTCCACGACATCGTGAAATTCGCCCGGTCGAAGGACATTCTATGCCAAGGGCGCGGCTCGGCCGCCAATTCGGTCATCTGTTTCTGCATCGGCATCACCGAGGTCGGCCCCGACATCATCGACTGCCTGTTCGAGCGCTTCATTTCCGAAAAACGCGGCGAGCCGCCGGACATCGACGTCGATTTCGAGCATGAGCGCCGAGACGAGGTGATCGCCTACATCTATGAGAAATACAGCAGCAAGCGCACCGCGCTCGCCGCTTCGGTGGTCACCTATCGCGGACGCTCGGCCCTGCGCGAGGTGGCCAAGGCTATGGGGCTTTCCGACGATGTCACCGGCGCGCTTTCCGGCTCGATCTGGGGCTGGTCGTCCGCCGAACTCGGCGAAAAGGAAACGAATGCCGCGGGGCTCTCACGAGGCGACCCGCTCACGCAGCACGTCATCGCAAGGGCGAATGAGATCCTCGGTTTTCCCCGCCACCTCTCGCAGCATGTCGGCGGCTTCGTCATCACCAGGGACCGACTCGACGAAATCGTGCCGATCGTCAAGACGGCCATGGACGAGCGCAAGATGGTCGAGTGGGACAAGGACGATCTCGACGCCGTCAAGATCCTCAAGGTCGACATCCTCGCGCTCGGCATGCTCTCCTGCCTGCGCCGCGCCCTGAAGCTGCTCGAGGCGCACTACGACGACGAACGTGACGCATATGGCAGGCCGTTGACGCTGGCGACGATTCCTGCGGAAGACAGCCGCGTCTACGACATGATCTGCCGGGCCGACACGCTGGGCGTTTTCCAAATCGAATCCCGCGCCCAGATGAGCATGCTGCCGCGCCTCAAGCCCCGCGAATTCTACGACCTCGTCATCGAGGTGGCGATCGTGCGGCCCGGTCCGATCCAGGGCGACATGGTCCATCCCTATCTGCGTCGGCGTCAAGGGAAGGAAGCCGCCGAATATCCCAAGCCCGAACTGCGGAAAATTCTCGAGAGGACGCTTGGCGTGCCGCTGTTTCAGGAGCAGGCCATGAAGATCGCCATCGTGGCCGGCGGCTTCGCGCCTGATGAAGCAGACCAGTTGCGCCGCGCCATGGCGACTTTCAAGCGCACTGGCACAATCGGCAACTACCGGCAGCGCATGATCGAGGGCATGGTCGCGCGCGGTTACGAAAGGGATTTCGCCGAGCGTTGCTTCAAGCAGATCGAGGGTTTCGGTGAATACGGTTTCCCCGAAAGCCATGCCGCGTCCTTCGCCCTGCTGGTCTATGCCTCATGCTGGCTGAAGACCTTCTATCCCGACGTCTTCTGCGCCGCGATCCTCAACGCCCAACCCATGGGTTTCTACAGGCCGGCCCAGCTGGTGCGCGACGCTCGCGAGCATGGCATCGAGATCCGCGAAGCCGACGTCAATCTCTCCGAGTGGGACTGCACCCTCGAGGAAGCATCTTTCGATCCGACCGACATCGCGCCTCGCCATGCCGGGATGCGCGACGTCATCCGTAGCCGCCATGCCGTGAGGCTCGGCTTCCGTCAGATCAAGGGCCTGACGGAAAAGCGCATGATCGAATTCGTGGCCCGCCGCGGCCGCGGCTATCTGTCGGTGCGCGACGTCTGGCTGCGCTCCGGCCTTCACAAGGACGAGATCGAGCGGCTGGCGGACGCAGACGCCTTCCGCTCGCTCGGCCTGGACCGGCGGGCCGCTCTCTGGGCGGTTCGGGCGCTCGATGCGCGGAGCGCGTCCGAACGCCTGCCGCTCTTCGATCGTCCGCATCTCGGATTGATCGACAACGAGGCAAAGACGGAACTTCCCGTAATGCCGCTCGGCCAGCATGTCATCCATGATTACGAATCGCTCGGCTTATCGCTCAAGGCCCATCCGGTATCCTTCCTGCGTCCGCGCCTCGATCGGGCCGGCGTCACCCCGAACGGCCGCTTGGCGGGGGTGCGGGACGGCCGGCGCGTCTCCGTCTCGGGCCTCGTCCTCGTGCGGCAGCGCCCGGGCAACGGCAACGCCATATTCCTGACGCTGGAGGATGAGCAGGCCGTCGCCAATATCATCATCTGGCCACGGGTTTTCGACCGGTTCCGTCCCATGGTGATGGGCGGGCGCTTTCTCCGCGTCGATGGGCGCCTGCAATCGGAATCCGGTGTCATCCACATCGTGGCCGACCGCATCGAGGATCTGACCCATTGGCTCGGCGATCTTTCAGAGCAGGCCCGATTCGTGCAGGGCCTGGCTGAGCGGGGCGCGGGAGACAGCGCAACGCGCCTTGCCGCAAAGCCGGTCGCCGTGGTAGGCGACTACGACGAACTCGCCCGCGCACCCGGCAAGGTCATGCCCAAAGGGCGCAATTTCCAGTAGCGGCAGCGTCGCGATTTTCCATCAGGGCGGGGATCCGCCCTCGCAGCCGCCTGATCTACTTGTTACTTTCGCGGGCTTGAAGAACGAAGCCGAACGGGATTATGACGTTTGTCAGTAATTTCCTGCGGATGTTCGGGATTCGATAGCGCTCTGCAAATGCAAAAGACCCGCGAGCACGATGGCCAGCAAGAGGGGATTGCCTTCCTCTATCGCCTGCTATTGTGGCTGGTGGTGGTCTTCTCGCTCGGAGAGACGCCAATCGGCAGGGGCGAATTCCTCGCCGATCCCGAGAGCCGCTCGACCAAACTGTCTCGGGAACTCCGATCCGCTCCGTGCCGTCACCATGTGGTGGCAACCCACATTTCCACCGACACGCAGCTGGCAGCCTCCAATCGCGCGACACAGAAAGCGCATGCCACCGAGAACACCGAATCGGCAAGCGCCATTTTCTGCAATCCTGCGATCCTTGATTGCAGAGGCAAGCAGCCACCATCGCTCCTTTCGGGCGGCGGTTTCCTGAAGTCGCCGATCGTCGGGTTCAGTTCCCGCGCACCTCCAAGCCTCGCCTGAAATACCGGACGGCCTTCAACGATGCTTCGACATCGCAAGGCCCGCTCCGCCGCTGGGTGTCAGAACCGCTATTCGACTGCCCCCTCCGACAAAGACATCCGCCGGTTCCTGTCTCAACCCTGCCGCCCGATGGGCGTCCCGGGCAGGTCCGGCCAATTCAGGGAATCTCAGATGTCAAAGACCCATCCGCTCGGCTTCCGTATCGAACGCGAAATCAAGGAAGCCCTCGTCAGGGCCGCGAAGGACGACCATCGCTCGGTCTCCTCTCTCGTCGAACTCGTCATCGAACGCTGGCTGAAGGAGCGCGGCTATCTCGGCGCGGACAAGGACCGCGCCGCGTAGGCGCGCCGTTCGTTGCCATCGTCGAGGGGGCCACGCCAAATTCCGCGTGGCCCCTTTTTCTTCATTTCTGACTGACTTGCTTCGCATTATACGAAAGTCATAAGACCAAAGTCATAATCCCAAAGCATCGCTGCCTCTGTGACGCCGTTTGTGTCATTTCTCCTACAGTGGCGCGTTCCGATCCAAGGGCTCGGCGGAGCGCCACCATGGACATATGGTCTTTCGGGAGGACGACCCATGGCAATCTCGGCAACTGCCGGCGGTACGAGCCGCGGCATGTCGCGGGAGGAGAAGAAAGTCATCTTCGCTTCCTCGCTCGGTACCGTTTTCGAATGGTACGATTTCTATCTCTACGGTTCGCTCGCCGCCTTCATCGGCGTGACCTTCTTTGGCCAGTATCCGGAAGCGACGCGCAACATCTTCGCCTTGCTCGCTTTCGCCGCCGGCTTCCTCGTGCGCCCCTTCGGTGCGCTGGTCTTCGGTCGCCTCGGCGATCTCGTCGGCCGCAAATACACGTTCCTGATCACCATTCTGATCATGGGCCTGTCGACCTTCCTGGTCGGCCTGTTGCCTGGATCGGCAAGCTGGGGAATCGCCGCTCCGGCCATCCTGATCGTATTGCGCATGCTGCAGGGCCTTGCGCTCGGCGGAGAGTATGGCGGGGCCGCGACGTATGTCGCAGAACATTCGCCCGATGATCGTCGCGGCTACTACACGTCCTGGATCCAGACCACTGCGACGTTGGGCCTGTTTCTGTCGCTTATCGTGATCCTGGTGATCCAGGGCGTCATGAGCAAGGAAGCCTTCGCTGCTTGGGGTTGGCGCATTCCATTCCTCGTCTCCGTCGTGCTCCTCGGCATCTCTGTCTGGATCCGGCTGTCTCTCAACGAGTCTCCGACCTTTCAGCGGATGAAGGAGGAAGGCAAGGGCTCAAAGGCCCCGCTGTCGGAAGCCTTCGGCCAGTGGAAGAATGCGAGGATCGCTCTCCTCGCGTTGCTTGGCCTGACAGCCGGCCAGGCCGTCGTCTGGTACTCCGGCCAGTTCTACGCGCTCTTCTTCCTGCAGAACGTCCTGAAGGTCGATGCGCAGTCGGTGAACATCATGATCGCCGTCGCGCTGGCGCTCGGCACGGCCTTCTTCGTCGTGTTCGGCTGGCTGTCCGACAAGATCGGCCGCAAACCCATCATCATGGCCGGGCTGGCGCTCGCCATCCTGACTTACTTCCCGCTGTTCAAGGCCTTGACCTGGGCCGCCAATCCGGCGCTCGCCACGGCCCAGCAGAATGTCCGCGCGACCGTCACCGCGGCCCCGGGCGACTGCCGGTTCCAGTTCAACCCGACCGGCACGGCGAAGTTCACCACCTCCTGCGACGTGGCGACCTCGTTCCTGACCCGGAACTCGGTGCCTTATGACGTCGTGACCGGCCAGGCTGGTCAGGTCGCCACGGTCAAGATCGGCGACGTGACGATCGAATCCTTCGATGCGGTCGCCGCCGGCGATCAGGCCAAGGCGAAGGACGCCGCCTTCTCGAAGGCCGTCAATATTGCCCTGCATGATGCCGGGTATCCGCTGGTTCGCGATCCCGTGAAGGTTGCCGACCAGAAGCTCGACGCCTTCGTCGCCGCCAATCCGGAGCTCAAACTCGACGCCGCCGCGATCCGCGCCGGCGACAAGACAACGGTTCCGGTGGCGCAAGCGATCAGCGACAAGCTGATCACCGCGGAAGAAGCGGCGGGCGCGACAGAGGTCTCGGTCTTCACCATCCCCGGTGCGGGCGCCTTCAAGATGGTCGCCGACCCGGCCGCGGTGAACTGGACGATGACCATCGCGATCCTCTTCGTCCTCGTTCTCTACGTGACCATGGTCTACGGCCCGATCGCTGCGATCCTCGTCGAGATGTTCCCGACACGGATCCGCTACACCGGCATGTCGCTGCCCTACCACATCGGCAACGGCTGGTTCGGCGGACTGCTGCCGGCGACCGTCTTCGCCATGAGTGCCGCTGCCGGCGACATCTATTACGGCCTGTGGTACCCGATCGCGATCTCGGCGATGTCGCTCGTCATCGGCTTGCTGTTCGTGAAGGACACGCTGGGAACCGACCTCCACGCCAAGGAGTAAGGTCCAGGGAACGGGAATAGTCCCGATCTAACGAAGACCCGGCAGGCCGCCGCCTGTCGGGTTTTTTCTTTCCGGCACCACGATCGAGTGACGCCCGCGCGCCTGCGCCATATTGACAGACGGGCGCCGCTCGGCCACGTCAGGGCCGGATCGCTTGAACCATTTCGCAATTCCGTCGCAGAAAACTGGTTTCCTGGAATTGCCCCAACGCAAGAGGCGCCCGAGATGACCGGGTATTTTTCCTCCCCCTTCCCCCGCCGCGCTTCGGTCGGCGTCGATGTCGGCGGCGTCATGGTGGGCGGGGACGCCCCGGTCGTCGTCCAGTCCATGACCAACACGGACACGGCCGATATCGACCAGACCGTCGCACAGGTCGCGGCTCTTCATAGGGCCGGCTCCGAGATCGTGCGCATCACCGTCGACCGCGACGAGAGCGCCGCCGCAGTGCCCCGCATCCGCGAACGGCTCGACCGGCTCGGCATAGGCGTGCCGCTGGTCGGCGACTTCCACTATATCGGCCACAAGCTGCTCGCCGATCATCCGGCTTGTGCCGTGGCGCTGGCCAAATACCGCATCAACCCGGGCAATGTCGGCTTCAAGGACAAGAAGGACAAGCAGTTCGCGGCGATCGTCGAAATGGCGATCCGCTACGACAAGCCGGTCCGCATCGGCGTCAACTGGGGCTCCCTCGACCAGGAGCTGCTGACGCGGCTGATGGACGACAACCAGGCGAAGGGTTCCCCGCTGACCGCCCAGCAGGTGATGCGCGAGGCGATCGTACAGTCGGCGCTGCTCTCGGCCTGCGCTGCCGAAGAGATCGGCCTGCCGCGCGACAGGATCATCCTCTCGGCCAAGGTCAGCCAAGTCCAGGACCTGATCGCCGTCTATGCCGAACTTGCCAGGCGCTCCGACCACGCCCTCCATCTCGGCCTCACGGAAGCGGGAATGGGCACCAAGGGCATCGTCGCTTCCTCCGCCGCGATGGGCATCCTGCTGCAGCAGGGTATCGGCGACACGATCCGCATTTCGCTGACGCCTGAGCCGGGCGGCGATCGCACCCGCGAGGTGCAGGTCGCGCAGGAGCTGCTCCAGACGATGGGCTTCCGGCAATTCGTGCCGATCGTCGCCGCCTGTCCGGGCTGCGGGCGTACCACTTCGACCGTTTTTCAGGAGCTGGCCCAGCAGATCCAGGACGATATCCGCCGCAACATGCCGGTTTGGCGGGAGCAGTATCCGGGCGTCGAGGCGCTGAAGGTGGCTGTCATGGGCTGCATCGTCAATGGGCCGGGGGAATCCAAGCACGCCGATATCGGCATCTCCTTGCCTGGCACGGGCGAGACGCCGGCCGCGCCGGTCTTCATCGACGGACGGAAAGCAGCCACCTTGCGCGGGCCCGGCATCGCCGCCGATTTCCAGAAGATGGTCGCCGACTATATCGAGCAGCGCTATGGCCGGAGCGGCAAGCAGGCTGCGGAGTAGGCCGGGAAAAGCTGTCTTGCTCGCCGCCGCCCTTCTGGGCGGCGTGTCGCCGATCGACACCGCGAGCGCCGACCCGACGGGCCGGTACCGGCCGGTCGATATCCACCGCATCTGCGATCTGATCGAGATCGAGGCACTGCGTAACGGACTGCCCCGCGATTTCTTCGCGCGGCTGATCTGGAAGGAGAGCCGATTCGACCCCAACGCGGTGAGCCCCGTCGGCGCGGAAGGCATCGCCCAGTTCATGCCCGGCACGGCCAGGATGCGCGGGCTCTCCGACCCCTATGACATCGACCAGGCGATCCCCGCATCGGCCAGCTATCTCGCCGAGCTGAAGAAGGGTTTTGGCAATCTCGGGCTCGCGGCGGCGGCCTACAATGCCGGCGAGAACCGGGTGTCGCGCTGGCTCGCCTCGGGGGGCTTCCTGCCACTCGAGACCGAAGCCTACGTGCTCGATATCATGGGCGAGCCGGCCGACAGCTTCGCGGACGCCGGCTATGTCGGGGAAATCCCTCCGCTCGACCCGAAGCTGGATTTCGGACAGGCCTGCCGGCGGTTGCCGGCCACCATGTCGGCGACGATCGCGATGGCCAGCGTCCACGTCCAACCCTGGGGGATTCAGGTCGCCGGCAATTTCCGCCGCGCCGCCGCGATCGGTCAATGGCAGCGCCTGAAGAAACGTTTCCCTGTACTGCTCGCCTCGCATGAACCTGTGGTGAGCCGGATCCGCACGCCGCTGGGTCGGCGCGGCATCTACGCCGTCAGGATCGGTGCCGACGATCGCGCCGAAGCCGACACGATCTGCCGCCAATTGCGCGGCGTAGGCGGCTCCTGCGTGGTGCTGAGGAACCGGTAAGTCGGCAACGGCATCGACGCCCCTCATCGGACCGCGCTTCGCCACCTTCTCCCAGAACAGGGGAGAAGGTGGTGGCCTGGCATCGGCGTAAATGCAAATCGCAAATGTCTGCGATTGTCGCAGACGGTCCTGGCAGCCTCCCTTCTCCTCTTGTTTGTGGGAGAAGGCGGCGGCGCGGAGCGCGGTAGGATGAGGGCTAGGCGCTCTTCGCCAGCGCCCGTTCGGTGAGCCACATGCCGATCTTGGCGCCGAGACGGTCGGGCGAGACCGGTTTGGAGAGATAGTCGTCCATGCCCGCCTCGATGCATTTCTCGCGGTCGCCCTTCAGCGCATGGGCCGTGACGCCGATGATGGGGATGTGCTCGCCGCTCTGGGCTTCGCTTGCGCGGATGGCGCGCGCCGCCTCGTACCCGTTCATCTCCGGCATCGAGACATCCATGAGGATCAGCTTCGGCTTCAATGTGCGATGAAATTCCACGGCTGTCCGGCCATTGGCCGCGATACGATAGGAAAGGCCGAGGCCATTGAGGATCTGGCCAAAGACGAGTTGGTTCACCTCGTTATCCTCGGCGATCAGTATGTCCACCGGCTGCAGCGGAATCACTGCCGCCTCGCGCGTGTCGTGGATGGCAGGAGGCATCGCGGATGACATGCGCAGCGGGGAAGCCGTGGCGCGGTCGGCCGATCCATATGCGAGGGTGGCGCGAGCCCCCTCCCCCCGCGTCTTCTGAATGGCGGCGACGATCGTTCCCAGCAGGACGGCAGAACGCGCGGGCTTGGTCAGATGCGCGGCGATCCCGAAGTCGAGCACCATGCGACCGAAATCGACCTGGTCGACCGAGGTGAGCAGGATCACCGGTATGTTCGAGATGCGGGTATCAGCCGCGATCGCCCTGGCGACGTCGGCGCCGTTCATGCCGGGCATCTGGTAATCCAGGACGATGCAATCGACACGAGCGCCGAGCTGCACCGCGCGATCGAGGAAGGCGAGTCCCACCGCTCCGCTTTCGGTGGCCGCGCAGTCGAAACCCCAACTTCTGAGCTGCTCCAGCAGGATCTCGCGGTTGACGGGATTGTCGTCGATGACCAGCACCCTGGCGCCGGTGACGTCGACGGGCACGGGCGCCAGGGAAGGCTCCGCCTCGTGGATTGGCAACGACACCGAGAACCAGAAGACCGAGCCTCGTCCGACCTGGCTTTCGACACCCATGCGACCGCCCATCAGCTCGACCAAGCGGGCTGCAATAGCCAGGCCGAGGCCCGTTCCCTCGTGCCGGCGGGTCGAGGAGCCGTCGACCTGCGCAAATTTCTCGAACACCGTGCCCAGCTTGTCGGCGGGAATGCCGATGCCGGTGTCCTCGACCCGAACATGGAGATGCGCCAAGCCATCCCCTCGTTGACCGGTCACGTCGACGAGGACATGGCCCTTCTCCGTGAACTTCACCGCGTTGCCGAGCAGGTTGGTGATGATCTGGCGGAACCGGCCGACATCGCCCACCAGGCTTTCCGGAAGCATCGGATCGACCCGCACGATGAGCTCGAGATTCTTCTCCGCGACCCCGGCCGACACGAGCGTGGCGACGTCTTCGACCGCTTCGGCCAGACGAAACGGGCCCGGATCGAGGGTCAATTGCCCCGCATTGATCTTCGAGAAATCGAGGATGTCGTTGATGATTGTGAGAAGCGCGTTGCCCGACTTCACGATGACTTCCGTGAAGGTCTTCTGGCGGCTGCTGAGTTCGGTCTTGTTGAGCAACTCGGCCATGCCGAGCACGCCGTTCATCGGGGTGCGGATCTCGTGGCTCATATTCGCCAGGAATTCGGACTTGGCGCGGTCGGCGGCTTCGGCCTTGAGCAGCAGCGCCTGCGATTCCTCGAAGGCGCGCTGGATCTCCCTCTCCATGGGCCGAAAGATCCAGAGCGCGACGCTGCCCAGCGCGAACAGCAGCAGGCAGCTTGCGGTGAACAGGAACCGGCTCGCCTCTGCGCCGGCGACACGGCGTTCCGCCTGCACGGCGTTGCGGGCGCGCAGCAGCATCGGCTGGGCGAAAAGATCGTTCTGGTTCTTGATGGCGCGCACGCCCCATTCGTCCCAGCTCGCAGCGCCCGCCAGCGCGCCGAGATTGCGGACCATGTCCCGTGCCGACCAAAACAGGTCGCCATTGACGGCCGCGGCATCGAGTTCGGCCAGCGTTTTCTCCGAAAGCCGTGGCCGGACCGCGGCGATATCCGCCTCAAGCTGACGAATGCCAGCATCCAGCCGCTCGACATGCCCCCGCGCGGCGCCCGCAAGCTCCGCGCGGCTTTCGGCGCGCCACGAGGCCGCGGTCTGTTCCGCGAAGCTCGTGGCAGTGCGCAGGTCTCGCATGAAGGAAACGGTGCTGTTTCCCAGCCGATCGAGCTCCTGTTCGAAAGCGCTCATCCTGGTCAGCATGAACATGATGGCGCCTGCCGCGGCCGCGATCACCAGGAGGCCGGAAATATAACGAATTCGGATCGACCGAATAAAGGAATAGTGTTTGGTCAAAGCCACGCCCCGCCGCAACTCGATACAATGCGAGCGCAAGCATTACGGCAAATTTACATTAAAAAACCGTTCTGGACCGGACGGTGCTTCGGGTTCCCAGCTATGCTCCACGCGCGGCCCTTCCAAACCGGCTCGAGCCCTCGCTCGAGAAGTGACCGCTTTTTTTCTTGGCCTGAGGGGATGAAAAGCGCCCGCCGCTCCGTATACTTTGCATGATCGATCCGAAATCCCGTTTCGACGTCCTTGGTCAGCTCGCATCGCTTCGGCGATATGCGATGTCGCTGGCGCGCAATCCGGTGGATGCCGAAGACCTTGTTCACGACACGCTCGTGCGGGCCTATGAGCGCCGGAACACGTTTCACCACGACGGGAACCTGAAACGCTGGCTCCTGTCGATTCTTCACAACGTGCATGTCGACGCAATCCGATCGCAGCGTTCGGCCGCGGTTCGCGAACGACAGGTTGCTTCATCCGTGGAGACGGAGGAGCAGCCGCCGCAGGACCATGCCGTGCGTCTGAAGCAGGTGCGACAGGCGTTTTTCAATCTGCCGGAAGAGCAACGTGCCGCTCTTTCGCTCGTCTCCATCGAGGGGCTCTCCTACCAGGAGGCAGCCGAGGCCCTCGGGATTCCGCTTGGAACCCTCATGTCCCGCATCGGGCGGGCCAGAGCCCGTCTTCGCGAGATGGAGGAACTCCCCCAATCGCGAAATCATCTCAGGATCGTGGGAGGTCTCGATGACTGAAGAACGTGATCCCGTCGTTGACACGGACTTCGACGCCTATGTGGACGATCAACTCGCGCCTTCGCGCCGCATCGAGGTCGAAGCCTATCTGTCGGCCCGTCCGGAGCTCGCTGCCCGCGTGATGGCGGACCTGAGAGCACGTGACGAGTTGCGGCTCGCCATGACTTCCGCGGAGGGGGCTCCGATGCCCGCCACGAGTGCGGCCGCTCGCCGGCTTTCCCGGGGGCTTGCGAGCCGTCGTCACGGGAGGCTGTTGCAGCGCGCCGCCTCGATCGGGGTCCTTGTTTGTGCTGGCTGGCTCGCACATGCCGCTATCGGGCCGGTAACCGAAGTGGTGGCGTCCACGCCCCCGCCAGCATTCGTCGGCGACGCGTTAAGGGCCCACACGACAACGCTGGTGCGCGCTTCCATGGTCTCCCAGCCCGAAACCGCCGACTATGACGAGGCAGAAATCAGGGCGGCGACAGGCATCGTCATGCCGAACCTGCCAAACGGATGGAAGGTTCTGGACGCCCAGATCTACCCCTCCCAGTTCGGGCCGAGCGTCGAGCTGGCGCTGGAGTCCCCGGAGTTGGGCATGATGTCTCTGTTCGCCGTGCGTCCCGGCAATTTCAACGTGGTCGAGGTGACGGTCGACAGCTCGACGGAAAACACTGCCGCCTACTGGCAGATCGGAGAAGTGGCTTACGCGCTTGTCGGCAAGACCGATTCCCGCGAGCTCGACAGGGCAGCGGACCGTCTCGCCCACACGCTTTACTGACTAACGAGGAGCAAACAATGAACACGCCGAATTTTAACTATCGAACGGGCTTCGCAGCCCGAACGGACGCTCTCTTCGACGAGGGTCTGCGCCAGCATATGCTGCGTATCTACAACTACATGGGACTCGGCCTCGTGGTGACGGGCCTCGTCGCCTTTGCCGTCGCATCGACGCCGGCCCTCTACGTGCCGATCTTCTCCACGCCGCTCAAATGGGTGGTGATGCTCGCGCCCCTTGCCTTCGTCCTGTTTTTCTCGTTCCGGATACAGACCATGTCCGCGGGCGCCGCCCAGGCAATGTTCTGGGCCTTCTGCGCGGTCATGGGCCTTTCCCTGGCCTCGGTGTTTCTCGTCTTCACCGGAACCAGCATCGCACGGACCTTCTTCATCGCAGCGACGATGTTCGGCGCGACAAGCCTTTACGGCTACACCACCAAACGCGACCTCACCCAGTTCTCGTCCTTCCTGATGATGGGTCTCATCGGCGTGGTGATAGCGAGCCTGGTCAACCTCTTCCTCGGTTCGTCGGCTCTTCAGTTCGCCATTTCCGTCATCGGCATCTTCGTTTTCATCGGGCTCACCGCCTGGGACACGCAGACCATAAAGGAACAATACGCCGAGAACTTCGGTGCCGAGACGCAGCAGAAGCTCGCCGTCTTCGGAGCCTTTTCGCTCTATCTGAATTTCGTCAACATCTTCCAGTTGCTCCTGCAGCTCACCGGCCAGCGGGAAGAGTAGTTCAAGCCGCAGAAACAGGGAGTCCGAGTGATCATGGACAGAAACGACCAACAAGCGATCGAAGGCCTCTTCGACAGGCTTGCCGAGGTCGAGCGGCAGTCGCCGCCCCGGGACATCGAGGCGGAAAAGTATATCCACGACCAGCTCGCGAGGCAGCCCGGAGCGCCCTACTACATGGCCCAGACCATCGTGGTGCAGGAGCAGGCGTTGAATGCTGCCCAGGCTCGCATAGCGGAGCTCGAACAGGACGTTGCTTCCCGGCGGGCGCCGGGAGGTCTGTTCTCCGGCATCTTCGGGGACCGTCAACCGCAGCGCGGCACAGGGTCCGTCCCCCGCGTCGGGCGGCCACAGGCAGATGACAGGTCCCAGCCCTTTGGCCAAAGTCAGCCGCCGCAACGCGCCGGGGGAGGCTTTCTGGCGGGTGCCGCGCAGACGGCAATGGGCGTAGCAGGCGGTGTGCTGCTGGGCAACATGCTTGCCGGGATGTTTGGTGGCGACGAAGCGCAGGCCGCGGAGCCTCCGGCGGATGACGTCCAGGCCGAAGAGGCCGACCTTGGTGGCGGCTTCGACGATACCGAATTCTAGCTCTTCGCAGCCGGCCGAGTTGGCTCGGGTCGCATAGATGGATCAAAGAGATAGAGCGCCATCCGAAGGGCGGGTGGCGCTCCTGATTTCTTGCCATGGCCCGGTGCAGAGCCTGCAGCAGATCCCTAGCGATTGATCAGCCAGAAAATCACCGAAAGCACCACGCTGACGAGGATGCCGGTGGCGATCGGTGCGTAGAACGTGAAGTTCTCCCGCTGGACGACGATGTCGCCCGGCAGTCTTCCCAGGCCAATGCGGGAAAGCCACGGCCAGAGAATTCCGACCGCGACGATGACGAGCCCCACGACGATCAGCGTTCTCGACATGACGTCATCGTGAACGAACATCTGGGCATCCGGAAGGCAGCCGGCCGGGTTGGCTATGGCCCGACGGCGATGTCGGCCCACCTGGGGGAAAATCTCAGTTGCGGCGATGGGCGATGAAGCTTGCCGCCTGGCGCAGCCGAAGCGCCTTGTCGCCGAACGGCTCGAGCAGCGCTTCCGCCTGCTCGACGAGCCCGTGCAGCTGTCGGCGCGTCCAATCGATTCCATGCAACCCGGCCAGCGTTGCCTTGCCCGCGGCGGCATCCTTGCCGGTAGCCTTGCCCATGGAGTCCGAATCGGCGGTGAGGTCGAGCAGATCGTCGGCGAGCTGGAAGGCGAGGCCGATCGCCGCGCCGAACTCGGCCAGCCGCTCGCGGTCGGAAGGGGCGGCATCGCCGATGATCGCCCCCGCCTCGCAGGCAAACCGGATCAGGGCGCCCGTCTTCATGGCCTGCAAGGTGATGATCCCTGCCTCGCCCGGGGCGACCCGCTCCGCCTGGAGATCCAGCGCCTGCCCGCCAGCCATGCCGCCGGCCCCCGCCGCCCGCGCCAGCGACAGCACCAGCGCCAGCCGCGCCTCCGTCGCGAGCGAGGTTGCGTCGTCGGAGAGGATGTCGAATGCCAGCGTCAGCAGGCTGTCGCCGGCAAGAATCGCCGTCGCTTCGTCGAACGCCTTGTGCACTGTCGGCTGGCCGCGCCTGAGATCGTCGTCGTCCATGGCAGGCAGGTCGTCATGGATCAGCGAATAGCAATGGACGCATTCGAGCGCCGCCGCGACACGGGCGGCCGCTTCGCCGTCGGCGCCGAAAAGTGCGGCGCTTTCCATCACCAGGAATGGCCTGATCCGCTTGCCGCCATTGAGGACGCCGTGGCGCATGGCCTGGAAAAGCCGCTCCGGCCGAGCGATCTCGCCTGGCTGGAGGCGGTCGTCGAGCAGCCGCCGCAACATCGCCTCGACCGCCCCGGCGCGGTTCTCGAGCACGATTTCAAACGGAACGAGGCTGTTTATGGTCATGCGCGGTGGGGTAGCCGACACTCTCTCGTTGCGCAAGGAGCCGCGCGCCTTTATGCCAGGGGCGAGCCCCACTGAATTCATTGGGTATCCCGAAACCGGCTCGGCGGCGAGATGCGAACAGATTGGCGGGAATGGAAGGGTTGACCGAGCCGATCATAGAACCGGACACCGAAAGGGTGGCGATGCCCGGCAAGAAGCGGCGCAGGACTGGCACGATCGTTGGCCGGTGGATCGGACGCGGCATCCTGGCCTGCATCGGGATCGCGTTGGTGCCGGCGCTTCTGACGATCCTCTACCTGCCTTCCTTCGTGCATCCGGTCTCGACGCTGATGCTCCGCGACCTCGTCACACTCCAGGGATATGATCGGCGCTGGGTGCCGATCGAGGACGTCGCGCCGGTGCTGCTCCATTCGGTGATCATGTCGGAGGACGGCCAGTTCTGCTCACATTTCGGCGTCGATCTCGGCGAGCTGAACGCGGTCATCGACGACGCCATGGCCGGAGAGACGACGCGCGGCGCCTCGACCATTCCCATGCAAACGGTGAAGAACCTCTTTCTCTGGTCGGGTCGTTCCTACCTGCGCAAGGCGCTGGAACTGCCCTTGGCGATCTATTTCGACATGGTGATGCCCAAGCGGCGCATCATGGAGATCTATGTCAACGTCGTGGAGTGGGGGCCCAACATTTACGGGATCGAGGCCGCGGCCCAGCGTCACTTCGGCCGCCCGGCTAGGGAACTCACCCGCCGGCAGGCTGCGCTGCTCGCCATCACCCTGCCCAATCCCGCCAAGCGCGACCCGGCCCACCCCTCGGCCGGCATGCGCCGCCTGGCGTCGGTGATCGAAAGACGGGCCTCCCGCGCGGGAGCCTATGTCGGCTGTCTCGAGTAGAGCCTTTCCGCTTTTCTCGATCACGGACATGCTCTGTCTCTTTCGCGTTTCGCAATTCCGGGCGGAAAACCGGTTTCCACTTTTCCTGGAATTGCTTGTTGCTTTATACGCAATTCCGGGCGGAAAACCGGTTTCCACTTTTCCTGGAATTGCTCAGCGCCGCCCGAAAAGGGGCGGTTTCGAAAAAAAGTGACCGGCAGCGCTGGCCAAACGGTCAGGGTCCGTGTATAGGCACGCCACTTTCTTGAATATGGCCCATGAGTGCGGCCCTTTCGCGAGGGATCACCGGGGCTTTGACCGATCGTAATGGAGCAATTCCATGGCTGTACCTAAACGAAAGACCTCGCCGTCCAAGCGCGGCATGCGCCGTGCCGCCGATGCGCTCAAGGCCCCGACCTATGTCGAGGACAAGAACTCGGGTGAGCTGCGTCGTCCCCATCACATCGACCTGAAGACCGGAATGTATCGCGGCCGCCAGGTCCTGGAGCCGCGGGAAGGCTGATCGCCTCCAGGCATTGCCGATTTTCGGAAAGACCGGCCTCGCGCCGGTCTTTTTGTTTGACTTGCGCCGATCGCCGACGTTGACGATTGGCATCGGCCAAGAAGCTTCGACAGACTCGGACCCGAGCGGAGCGAGGTGATCCCGTCCACGGCTTGTCCATGGACCCTATCCGTTCCGTTACATCCCGGCGATCGCTCCTCCGCTTCGCTGAATTACCCCTCCCAGCGTTCCGCTGCCTTGCATTCCCCGCGGAACTGTCCGAGAAACTGGCTCCCGCCTGTCGGTCCTTCGGGCCGCCTCATCGGAGCAATGAATGCTTGGCGCCGTCCCGCTGCTGATCCTGCCTTTCCTCCTCTACAATCTCGGCCTCGTCGGGCTTTTCGGCGATCCGGGCTCCGACCCCTGGGCGGCGGAGGTCTTCTCGCTCACCATGATGTCGGGCGGCGTCTGGTCCATGAGCCTGGGCGATCTGCTCATCATGCTGGCGCTCGTCCTGCTCTTCGTCGAAGTGGTGAAGTCGACCCGCACGTCCAACGCGTCGCTCGTCGATCATCTTCTGTCGACCTTCGTCTTCGTCGCCTTTCTCGTGGAGTTCCTGCTGGTGCGAGGCGCGGCGCATTCGGTATTCTTCACGCTGATGGCGATCGCCCTCATCGACGTGCTCGCCGGTTTCTCCGTGTCGCTGCGGGCAGCCGGGCGCGACGTCAATTTCGAGCAATAGGTTAGGCGCGTCATGACCAGAAGCTTCCACCTTCCCGGCCGCTCGCCGGTCATCGCCGAGAACGGAATGGCTGCGACATCGCATCCGCTCGCGACCGCCTCGGCCCTCGACGTGCTCAGGCAGGGCGGAAATGCCGTCGACGCGGCGCTGGCAGCGTCGGCGACACTCGTCGTGGTCGAACCGCACATGACCGGCATCGGCGGAGACTGTTTCGTGATCCTGGCGGAGCCCGACGGTTCGGTGCACGGCCTGAACGGCTCCGGCCACGCCCCGGCTGGCGCCGACGCGGCGCGCCTGCGCGCCGAGGGATTTGCGGCCATGCCGGAATTCGGGCCACATTCCGTTACGGTTCCCGGCGCGGTGAAGGCATGGGAGACGCTGCACGCCCGTTTCGGCGCGCTGCCCTTCGACAGGCTGTTCGCCGACGCGATCCGCTATGCCGAGGAAGGCTACGCCGTCCACGCCCGCGTCGCGGCGGACTGGGCCGGCCAGGCATCGGAGCTCGCCGGGGACGATGGGGCTGCACGCCACTATCTCGTCGATGGCAAGGCGCCGACGCTGGGCTCCCGGCACAAGGTGCCGGCCCTTGCCGCGACCCTGCGTTGTATCGCCAAGGAGGGCGCCAGTGCCTTCTATGAAGGCGAGATAGCGGCCGAGATCGCCACCACGGTACGCGCCAAGGGCGGAACCTTGAGCGAGGACGACCTGGCCGGCTTCGCCGCCGACTGGGTCGAGCTCGTCTCAACGCGCTATGCCGGCTATGACATCCTGGAGATTCCGCCCAACGGCCAGGGCATCACCGCGCTCATCCTGCTCAATCTGATGGACCGGCTCGGCGCGGGCAATCTCGGCCCCGACAGCGCCGAACGCCACCACCTGCAGATCGAGGCCGCGCGTCTCGCCTACTCCGTTCGCGATCACATGGTCGCGGACCCGCGTGCGATGAGGGTGTCGCCGGCCACGCTATTGTCGCCCCGCTACACTGCCGCGCTCGCCGAGCGCTTCGACCCGGCCAGGCGAAATCCCGACATCACGCCTCCGAAGGTGCCGGCTTCCGACACGGTCTATCTCACTGTGGTCGACCGCGACCGCCGTGCCGTGTCCTTCATCAACTCGGTCTATGACAGTTTCGGGTCGCGTATCGTGACCCCGAAATCGGCGATCGCGCTGCAGAACCGTGGCGCCTGCTTCACCTTGGAAGAAGGCCACCCGAACGAATACGGGCCGGGCAAGCGGCCCATGCACACGATCATCCCTGCCATGGCGATGAAGAACGGCCGTGCGGCGGTCTCCTTCGGGGTGATGGGCGGCGCCTACCAGCCGATGGGGCATGCCCATGTCTTCTCGAACCTCGCCGACCACGGCATGGACCCGCAACAGGCACTCGACCATGCCCGGCTTTTCTGGAGCGAGGACGGCGTGCTCGAAGCCGAGGCCGGCGTTTCCGAGGGGGTGCGCGCGTCGCTTGTGGCCAAGGACCATATCTTGCGCGCCGCGGTCAAGCCGCATGGCGGCGGGCAGGTCATCGTCATCGACGAGAAGAGCGGATTCCTGATCGGCGGCTCGGATCCGCGCAAGGATGGCCTGGCCCTGGGGTGGTAAAGCCTCGTTGCAGATGAGCATGACGGGTGCGACAGCCCCTCTCCGTCTCAGCTTCGCCGAGCCGCCTCGCTGGCGATGGGCATCACCATCGCCGCCATCCTCGGCCCGGGACCCTCGTCCCGTCAGATCACCTTCCCGCGCGCAACGACCGGCCAGGTCGCGACGAAGCTGTCGTCGCGCACGACCTGCACGGCATCCACCATATTGGTCACCACGCAGGCATGATTTGGAACGATGCGCAGGCGCTGGCCGACGCTGAGCCCGATGTCGCCGTCGCTGACCAGCCTCCCATGTTCCTCCGACAACTGGTCGATCATAATGTCCGGCCGGCCGAGCACGTGACCATGGCCGGTGAGCCCGAGCAGGTCCGACGTCAGCACCTTGCTGCCCGCATCGATGATCGCCCGATTGCGGGCCGGCACCGAAACCACTGTCGCCAGCACGGTGAGCGCGCAATCCTCCCAACCGCAGACGCCGCGCGCCACCAGCGAGCGGTCGTTGTAGATGTAGGTGCCGGGCCGATGCTCCGTGACGACGGGGACGAGGTGTGCCTTCATCATATCGGGTGAACCGCCCGAGGAGATGACGGGAACGGCGATGCCCTTCGCTTCGATGAGGGCCTTTGCCTCGCTGAGGAAAGCCTGGACCCGCGCGGCGCCGCCGACCGGCGGATAGGTCATCAGCCCGCCAAAGCGCAATCCTGGCGACGCCGCGATACGGGCGGCAAGTGCGGCCGCGGCCTCGGGCGTTTCCACGCCGCAGCGATCGGCGCCGGTGTTGCACTCGACCAGCACGGTGAGCGGCTCATCGGCCTCTGCGAAGCCCGAGGACAGGCCCTCGACGACCACGGCGTTGTCGGCCACCACGGAGAGCGTCGTCCGCCGCGCCAGCCCGCGCAGGGCGTCGATCTTGTCCCCGCCGAGGATGTTGTAGGTGATGAGCACGTCGCGAAGCCGGTCGCTGCCGGCCACCATGGCTTCGGCTTCGGAGACTTTCTGACAGGTGATGCCTATGGCGCCGGCATCGAGCTGCATCTCCGCCATCGCCGGCAGCTTGTGGGTCTTGATGTGAGGCCGGACCTTCAGCCCATGGCTGCCCGCATAGTCCTGGAAGCGGCGGACGTTCCTTTCCGCCACGCCGATGTCGACGAGCACGGCGGGCGTCTGGATCTCAGGCAACATGTCCGATGTCTCCCTTCCCCGGGCGTCGGCAAACGCCCTTGACAATCTATGGCCCGAACCGTTTGATAGGTCAATCCGCTATTCGAGACTCATGTCTGCTATAATGGACATTCGGGGAGAGAACTATGGCGCCCGCGCTGCTCAGCGCAGCGCCGGCAATCGCGCAGGAAGTTGAATGAGGTGCTCGCTCGCGGCCATCTGATCAGGGGACCGGCAGCATCAACGTGTCGTGGGGCTTGCCGAATTTCTCAAAAGTTCAACCCTCAACTAAGAGATTTTGGAGAACGAGATGACGATCAAGCGTTACGGCACCGGCGAGACCGGCGCGGGAAAGCAGGGCTTGCCTTTCGCCCGGGCCGTCGAAGCGGACGGATGGCTCTATGTGTCCGGCCAGGTCGCGATGGAGAACGGCGAGATCGTCGATGGCGGCATCATTCCCCAGACCCGCAAGGCGATCGACAATCTCGTCGCGATCCTGCACGAGGCAGGCTACGGCCTCGAGGACGTCGTGCGCGTCGGCGTCTGGCTGGACGATCCCCGTGATTTCTGGAGCTTCAACGGGGTTTATGCGGGATATTTCGGCGCCAACCCACCGGCCCGAGCTTGCGTCCAGTCGAGCATGATGGTCGATTGCAAGGTCGAGATCGATTGCGTGGCGTATAGGCCAAGGCGATAAGCGGCGGCGGCAAGGGCGCGGGTAGCGCGCGCCGGAGGAGCGGCGAATGGACGATGTATCGGCGGAGATGATCAACAGGCGCGCGCGCGGCCTCGACCGCGCCTTCCAGATCCTCGACTTCCTGCGGATCAAGCGCCAGCCGATGCGGCCGAACGAGATCGCGCAGGCGATCAGTGCGCCGCGCTCCTCGGTCTATGAGCTGGTCAATCTGATGATCCGCCAGGGCGTGCTCGAATATCGGGGCGACGACGGCCGGGTCTTCCTCGGCCGCAAGCTCTATTTTCTCGGCACGGCCTATGCCGAGCAGTTCGATCTGATGCGCGAATGCGACAAGCTGCTCGCCAAGATCGCCGAGGAGACGCGCGAGACCTCGCAAATGTGTCTCCTCGAAGGGAACAAATACACCGTCGCCCAGATGAAGGAAGGTATTCGTCCCTTCCGCATCTCTTCGAACGTGGGCGATCCCGTCCCGATTCCGTGGACGGCGTCGGGCCGGTTGCTCGTCGGCCATATGAGCGACGCCGAGATCCTCGACTTCATCCCGACCGAGGATTTCCGCCTGCCGAACGGGCGCTGGCTCGATCCCTCCGTCTTCATCGCCGAGGTTCGCAAGGCCGGCGAGGACGGTTATTTCACCTTCAACAGCATTGTCGAGACCTTCACCCATTGCTTCGCGGCCCCGGTCTACCAGGCGGACCGCATCTGCATCGCGACGCTCTGCCTCGTGGCCCCGAAGGAGGACGGGCTCAGAAACCATGCGCGTTATCTGCGCAGCCTGCGCGAGGCAGCTGCCGACCTGTCGAGCCGGCTCGGCCATGCGAGCGAAGCCGGTGGACGCTACGCGCATTCCGCCTGAGACCAACAATCAACGAACTGACCGTAGGCGCCAAGCCAAACGTCCGGCGACTGAGACCTGGATGAGCTGCCATCCGGGGCATGGTACGAGAACGTCTTCTCCCCGCGTTTCCCCTGCGACGCAGGGAGAAGACACCGATGCCCCGCGCCTGCAGAATGCCGCATCAGGGATCGTGCCAGTTTGATCCAGCGCAAGCGAAGTTGCATGAAGCGGCCGGGCTGCAACCATTCTCTCGGTTGCATACCTCCGATGGAGCCAAGCGTTGGTCGGCGCGTTTGAGGCATGCAGGACGCTCAGCGGTCGACGGGGCGGCGACACTGTGCGATCCTGAATTGATCGCGGCCGACGACATGGCCGCCGCTTACTCCGGCAGGTTTGAATGGCCCCTGAACGTCGAGGAAAGCCCATGACCCTACACCCATCGACACCCCAGGCGACGCTGTCCGCGACGGAACTGAAGAACATCGATGCCTACTGGCGGGCGGCGAATTACCTCACGGTGGGCCAGATCTATCTTCTCGACAATCCGCTGTTGCGCGAGCCGCTGCGGCTGGAACATGTCAAGCCCAGGCTGCTGGGCCACTGGGGCACCTCGCCTGGACTTAACTTCATCTACGCCCATCTGAACCGCCTGATCCGCACGCAAGGGGCCAACGTCATCTATGTCTGCGGACCCGGCCATGGCGGTCCGGCGATGGTGGCCAACACGTGGCTCGAAGGCACCTACAGCGAACTCAATCCCGAGGTCTCGCTGGACGAGGCCGGCATGCGCAAGCTGTTCCGGCAGTTCTCGTTCCCCGGCGGCATACCGAGCCATGTGGCGCCGGAGGTGCCAGGCTCGATTCATGAGGGCGGCGAGTTGGGCTATGCGTTGTCCCACGCTTTCGGCGCGGCCTTCGACAATCCCGGACTGGTCGTCGCCTGCGTGGTCGGCGACGGCGAGGCCGAAACGGGCCCGCTCGCGACGGCCTGGCATTCCACCAAGTTCCTGAACCCCGAGCGCGACGGGGCGGTGCTGCCGATCCTTCACCTCAACGGCTACAAGATCGCCAATCCGACGTTCCTGGCACGCATGCCGGAGAACGAGCTGCGCGCCCTGTTCGTCGGCTACGGCTACACGCCCCTTTTCGTCGAAGGCGACGATCCCGCTCTCATGCACGAGCGCATGGCCGCGGTGCTCGACGAGGCGATGCAGCAGATCCGCGACATCCAGGAAACCGCCGGGAATGCGGGTGAAATCGCCCGTCCGTGCTGGCCGATGATCGTGTTGCGCAGCCCCAAGGGCTGGACCGGCCCCAAGGAGGTCGACGGGCTGAAGACGGAAGGTTTCTGGCGCGCGCACCAGGTGCCGCTCTCCGGCCTTGCCGACAATCCCGAACATCTGAAGCTGCTCGAGAAGTGGCTGAAGAGCTATCGGCCCGAGGAACTCTTCGACAAGGCGGGAACGCCGATCGCCCTGATCCGGGACACGACCCCTGTCGGTCCACGCCGCATGAGCGCCAACCCGCACGCCAATGGCGGCCTTTTGCGCAAGCCGCTCGAAATGCCCGATTTCACCCGGCAGGCGGTCGACGTGCCCCGACCCGGGACGGTGAAGGCGGAAGCGACGCGGGTGATGGGCTCATTCCTGCGCGAGGTGATGCGGGCCAACCAGGCCCAGCGGAATTTTCGTGTCGTCGGGCCCGACGAGACCGCGTCCAATCGGTTGCAGGACCTCTTCGAGGTGACGGAACGCGCCTGGATGGAAAAGATCCTGCCTGAGGACGTGCACCTAGGACGCGTAGGTCGGGTGCTGGAGATCCTCTCCGAGCACACCTGCCAGGGCTGGCTCGAGGGCTATCTGCTCACCGGCCGCCACGGGCTCTTCTCCTGCTACGAGGCTTTCATCCACATCGTCGATTCCATGTTCAACCAGCATGCGAAATGGCTCGACGCCAGCCGCAAGATTCCCTGGCGTCAGCCGATCTCGTCGCTCAACTACCTGCTGACGAGCCATGTCTGGCAGCAGGATCATAATGGTTTCAGCCACCAGGACCCCGGCTTCGTCGACGTGGCGCTCAACAAGAAGGCGGATATCGTGCGTGTATACCTGCCGCCGGACGCCAACACCTTGCTGTGCGTGACCGATCATGTCCTGCGCACCTGGGACCGCATCAACATCATCGTGGCGGGCAAGGCGCCATCATGGCAGTGGCTTTCGGCGGAGGCCGCGCGTTCCCACTGCGAGTCGGGCATCGGCGTCTGGGATTGGGCCTGCTCCCGCGGGGCCGAGGATCCCGACTTGGTCATGGCCTGCGCCGGCGACGTGCCGACGCAGGAGACGCTGGCCGCCGTGACCATCCTGCGCGAACATCTGCCGGAGCTCAGAATCCGCGTCGTGAACGTCGTCGACCTCATGACGTTGCAGCCAAGGGACGTGCATCCGCACGGCCTGTCGGACCAGGATTTCGACGCGCTGTTCACCACCGACAAGCCGGTCATCTTCGCCTATCACGGCTATCCCTGGACAATCCACCGGCTGAGCTATCGACGTGCCAACCACCCCAACATCCATGTGCACGGCTATAAGGAGGAGGGCACGACGACGACGCCGTTCGACATGACCGTGCTCAATGAACTCGACCGCTTTCATCTCGTGATCGGCGCGCTGGAACGGCTGCCTGGCCAGGCCGGCGAGCCCGGTGTCAGGCTGACCGCGCTGATGGAGACAAAGCTCGCCGAACATCACGACTATATCCGCGCCCACGGTCAGGACATGCCGGAAGTCAGGAACTGGGAATGGAGCCCGGCCAGATGATGCTTCGTCCGGCAGCGCGGAGGCGGAGGCCCGAGCCATGACCGACGCGCTCCTCGTCCTCAACGCCGGGTCTTCCAGCTTGAAGTTCGCCGTGCTCGAACTGCACGACCAGCTTCCGATGCTGGCTAAAGGTGGAGTGTCTTCTCTCGCCGATAAACCGATTCTGAAGGTGCGGTTGGCTGACGGCCAGACTGTCGAAACGGAGCTCGGATCCGGACCGCTTGGCATCCGCGAAGCAGTCGGGCATGCCATCGATGCAATCCGCGGGCGAGATTTTTTCGACAACGTCCGGTGCGTCGGCCACAGGATCGTCCACGGCGGCCGCGAGTTCACCGGCGCCGTCGTCCTAGACAAGCCCACGATGAAGTCGCTGCGGAAGCTCATCCCGCTCGCGCCGCTCCACCAGCCGGTCAATCTGGAGATCGTGGATGAGGCGGCCGCGCTCTTTCCCGGCGCCGTGCAGTATGGCTGCTTCGACACGGCATTCCACACCACGCGGCCGCGCATCGCGACCCTGTATGGCTTGCCGCGCGAAATCACCGAGGCCGGCATCGTCTCCTACGGCTTCCACGGCCTCTCCTTCGGCTATATCGCGGGGCGGCTTCGCGAGCACGATCGGAACAGAGCGGGCGGCCGGGCGATCGTCGCCCATCTCGGCAGCGGCGCGAGCCTTTGTGCGATCAAGGACGGCGGATGCGTCGCGACGACCATGGGTTTCTCGCCGCTCGACGGGCTGGTGATGAGCACGCGTTCCGGCGCCCTCGACCCCGGCGTCGTCCTTCATCTGCTGGAGGAGCGGAAGATGTCGGCGGCAGAAATCACCGACCTTCTCTATCGCCATTCGGGCCTGCTCGGCGTGTCCGGCATTTCCGGCGACATGCGCACCCTGCTCGCGAGCGACCATCCCGCCGCCAGGGAGGCGGTCGATCTTTTCGCCTACCGGGCCGGCCGGGAGATCGGCTCGCTTGCCGCGGCGCTGGGCGGTCTGGATACGCTGGTCTTCACCGCCGGCATCGGCGAGAACGCGCCGGAAGTCCGAGAGAGGATCGGCGCCACCGCGGCCTGGCTCGGCGTCGCCATCGATCCCCAACGAAACCGCGCCGGCGAGACCTCCATCACCACGCCCGGCTCCGCCGTCGAGGTGCTGGTCATCCCCACCGACGAGGAACGCGCGGTGGCCGAGGAAGTGCTGGCGGCGCAGGGCTAGCGGATACCGGTTCGGGCCACTTCGTAGCGGAACAGCAGCCATCATCCGATCCTGCCGTATCGCCCGCGATGTGTGAATCCAACCGGGATGAACGAGGGCGGCGCTGACCTCCCTCATCCTGAGGTGCGAGCGAAGCGAGCCTCGCAGAACGAATGGCGCTCCTGCGGGGCTTGCAAACTCCCACCATATGTGAAAGTTCTATTCACATACGAAAGCCAGCGGGAGGGAGGTCGACAGGCATGGACGTGGAACTACCGTTGGACGGGCTTGTCGTGGTCGACCTCAGCCAATTCCTGTCCGGCCCCTACTGCTCGCTGCGCCTGATGGATCTCGGCGCCCGGGTCATCAAGATCGAGCGCCCGGACGGGGGCGACCTTTCCCGGCGGCTCTATCTCAGCGACACGGAAATCGGCGGCGATTCCACCATCTTCCATGCCATCAACCGGGCGAAGGAAAGCCTTGCCATCGACCTGAAGGACGAGGCCGACCTTGCCGCGCTGCGCAAGCTCATCGGCAAGGCCGACGTGCTCATCCAGAATTTCCGGCCGGGCGTCATCCAGCGTCTCGGCCTCGACTACGAGAGCGTGAGCCGGATCAATCCGCGCCTGGTCTATGCCTCGATCAGCGGCTATGGCGAGGACGGGCCATGGGTGAAGCGGCCGGGGCAGGACCTTCTCGCCCAATCGCGCTCGGGCGTCATGTGGCTCAACGGCGACGAGGACCAGGGACCGGTGCCGTTCGGCCTGGCGATCGGCGACATGCTGGCGGGAGCCGCAGCCGCCCAGGGAATACTTGCAGCGTTGGTGCGCCGGGGCGTGACCGGTCGCGGCAGCCATGTCGAGACGAGCCTGCTCGAGGCCCTCGTCGACTTCCAGTTCGAGGTCCTCACCACCTATCTCAATGACGGCCGGCGGCTGCCGAAGCGCTCCGGCTTCCGCAGCGCCCACGCCTATCTCGCCGCGCCCTATGGCGTCTATCCCGCGAGGGACGGGTATCTCGCCATCGCCATGACGCCCATCCCGCGCCTCGCCGATCTGCTGGAGCTCGAGGCGCTCGCGCCTTATCGCGACGACCCATCGAGCTGGTTCACCGCGCGCGACGCGATCAAGGCGATCATCGCCGAGCGCATCGCGACAAGGACGATCGACGAATGGCTCGCTGTTCTCGAACCTGCCGACATCTGGTGCGCCAAGGTGCTCGACTGGAACGAGCTGCTCGACAGCGAGGGCTTCAAAGCGCTCGACATGTTGCAGACCGTGACGCGCGACGACGGCGTGTCGATCCTCACCACTCGCTCGCCCCTGAGGGTCGACGGCAAGCGACCGGCGGTCGCGGCTGCCGCGCCGCGCATCGGCGAGCACAGTGCCGCGATCCGCGCGGAGTTCGGGCTGTGACCACGCTCAGGGGAATGACTTGGAGCCACCCTCGGGGCTACGACCCTATGGTGGCCTGCTCGGCGCTCTGGAAGGAACGGACCGGCGTATCCGTCAAATGGGACAAGCGTTCGCTCCAGGATTTCGAATCCTTTCCGGTCGAGGAACTGGCCCGAGCCTACGACCTGATCGTCATCGATCATCCGCATGTCGGCCAGATCACGGCCGAGTCATGCCTGGAGCCTCTGGATGTCGCCGGTCGCGCGAACGAGCTTGCGGCGCTGGGCGCCGGCAGCGTCGGGCAGTCCTTCGCGAGCTACCGCTGGCGCGGCCGCCAGTGGGCATTCCCGATCGACGCGGCCACCCAGGTTCAGGCGTGGCGGCCCGATGTCCTGCCCGCCGCGCCGGCGGATTGGGAGGCAGTCCTTGACCTTGCCAGACAGGGCCGGGTGCTCCTGCCGCTGAGGCCGCCGCATTCGCTGATGTCCTTCTACACCCTGGCGGCCAATCTCGGTTCGCCATGCGCGGTCACCGGACCAGGCGATCTGATCGACTTGGACGGAGGCGTGGCAGCGTATGAAACGTTGCGCGGCATCGCGGCCCTAGTCGACCCCGCCTGTTTCGGCATGGATCCGATCACTGTCTCGGAACGGATGAGCGAGCCCGATCCAAGCATCGTCTGCGCGCCGCTGATCTACGGCTATGTGAACTATGCCATCTCCGGCTTCCGGCCGGCCCGCCTGGCCTTCGCCGACATTCCGTCAGTCGGCCGATCCGGCCCGATCGGGTCCGCGCTCGGCGGGACGGGCATTGCCGTGTCGGCCTTCTCGCAAGCGAGGGACGACGCGATCGCCTTCGCCTATTGGATCGCGAGCGGCCCGGTTCAGCGCGGGCCCTACGCCGCCGCGGGCGGACAGCCCGGCCATGCGGATGCGTGGGAAGACCAGGCGGTCAACGCCGCCACGAACGGCTTCTACCGCCACACCCGAGCCACGCTCGAAGGCGCCTGGGTGCGGCCGCGCCATGACGGCTACATGCCGTTTCAGCAGGCGGCATCAGACCGGATCAATGAGGGCCTGATCGGTGGAGACGAGGCCAGGCGCGTCGTCAGCGATCTCAACCAGCTGTTCAGGGAGAGCTTCCGCTAGACGAAACGGGCCGTTGCCGGGAATCAGCCGATCTCCCAGATCCGACGCGCATTGCCGGAAAGGAGCTTCGTCCGCTCGTCGATGCTTGCACCCGAAAGCAACGCCTGCGTCGCGGCTACCCAAGTGGACAGGCCGCCGCCGAGCGTGCAGACGGGCCAGTCGCTGCCCCAGACCACTCGATCCCAGCCGAAGCTTTCGATCGTATGTTCCACGTAGGGCCGCAGCGTTTCGACGGTCCAACTTTCCGGATCGGCATAGGCGACCACCCCGGAAATCTTCGCCACGACATTGCCGCGCCGGGCCATTTCGGTCATTGCGGCACGCCAGGGCTCGAAACCGCCACCCTTGATGTCCGGCACGCCGCAATGGTCGAGCACGAACTGGACGTCCGGCGCGAGATCGGCGAGAGCGGCCGCCCTCGGGAGTTGGTGGGGCAGGACGCAAAGGTCGAAGGTCAAGCCGCTGCCGCCGAGCCGCTTGAGGTTCTCACGGAACAAGGCGCTGTCGGAAAGCTCATCCGGCATGACATGCAGCACCCGGCGAAATCCCTTCACGAAGGGATTGGCCTTCTGGCGTTCGAGATAAGCGGCGAAGCCGGGATCTTCTGGGCGGCACGCGGCAATGGCGCCGCGGATCATGTTGTCCTGCGTAGCCGCAAGGTCCTGGACGTGGGCGATTTCTGCCTCGATGTCGGCGGGATCGACGTCGACCTCCATGTGGAGGACGTGGCCGATCCCGGCCCGTCTCGCCTCGCGCGCATATTCCTCGTAGCCGAAGTCGCGGTTGAGGGCGGGCGCGCCGGCCAGCCACGGGTAACGAAGGGTGGATTGATCGATCAGATGCAGATGGGTGTCGATGATCACGGCGTTTCCTCCTCCAGAAAACGATGAAGACTACTTCCCCTGTTCGACATCCGATCCCGCGAGCCGAGACAGCTTCTCGCTGGCCGCGAGCAGCAGTTCGATCGTACGGGTGACGTCGGGCGCGCCCGGCGCGTTCACCAGCGTAATATAGGGCACGGTGAGCGCGGCGAGCGCATTGCCGTCCGGCCCGAGCACGGGCGCCGAAAGGTTGAAGACGCCGGCCGTCTGCATGCTCGCCATCATCTCGTAGCCGCGCTCGCGCACCTGGTCGAGGCGGGCGAAGAATTCGCTGGACGCTTCCCCCTGATCGTTGCCGCGGCCATACTCGGCGATCATCATCTGGCGCTCCTCGGCCGAACGGAAGGCGAGCAGCACGTGGCCGGAACCCGTGTCGAACAGGCTGATATGCGAACCGACCCGGATCGATATGCCCCAGTAGCCCGGCGCTTCCTGCTGCGCGATTACCACGGCCTGTCCGCGGTCGAAGACGGCGAGCTGGTTGGCCTGCCGCGAGGTCTCCGCCAGCTCGCGCATGATCGGGGTGGCGTAGGAAACCAGCCGCCGTACGGGCGCGTGGAGCTGGGCCAGACCGAACAGCTTGAGCGTCAGGGAATATCGATCGCCATCCGGCCGCGTGACATAGCCGCGCCGGACCAGCCGGTCGAGCATGCGGTAGAATTCGTTCGGGCTGCGACCGAGCCGCTTGGCGATCTCGGCCTGCGTCAAACCGCCATCGACGCTCGCCAGCAGCTCGAGGATGTCGAGCCCCTTGTCCAGCGCCGGCGCCCTATAGCGATCCGACTCGTCATCCTCCACGAGCTTTTCTCCCCGGTGAATTGCTGCATTCATATACGCATGGATCTAATCAAACGGAAGCAGCGGTCGCTTGACCTATCCATAAAAATATCCTTTGTATATGAATGAAGCGCTTGGAGAAGAGCGTTCCGCAGCCGGCCGGGAGGGCCGCGCCTTTGGGAGGAAAGCGATGAAGAGACTGCTTTGCGGCGTGTCCGCCGGCGTTATGGGGCTCGTTCTCGGCGGGGAAGCCTTCGCCGCGGATCTGCCGGGCAAATTCGACGGCGTCACCATCGACGCCAAGCTGATCGGCGGCCAGCAATATGAGGCGCTTTACCAGCGAATCGGCGAATGGGAGAAGCTGACCGGCGCCAAGGTCAACGTCCTGTCAAAGAAGAACCATTTCGAGCTCGACAAGGAGATCAAGTCGGACATCGCGTCGGGGAGCCTCGGCTGGTGCGTCGCTTCGAATCACTCCTCCTTCGCGCCGCAATATCCCGGCATCTACGCCGACCTCGCCGCGCTTCTGCCCAAGGAGGAGATCGACGCCTTCGTGCCGTCCACTATCAAGGCCTCGACGCTGGACGGCAAGCTGGTCATGCTGCCGCGCGCCCAGTTCGACGTTTCCGCTCTCTATTATCAGAAGAGCCTCTACCAGGACGAAGCCAGGAAGACGGCATACAAGCAGAAATACGGAACCGATCTCGTCCCGCCCGACACCTGGGAAGAAGTGACGAGGCAGGCCGAGTTCTTCGCCAGCCCGCCGGACTTCTACGGCACTCAGTTCGCCGGCAAGGAAGAGGCGATCAACGGCCGCTTCTACGAGATGCTGGTGGCCGAGGGCGGCGAATATCTCGACGCCGAGGGCAAGCCGGCCTTCAATTCGGAAGCCGGCGTGCGTGCGCTCGACTGGTTCGTCAATCTCTACAAGGCCAAGGCGGTGCCGGCCGGCACCACCAACTATCTCTGGGACGATCTCGGCCAGGGCTTCGCCTCCGGCACCGTCGCGCTCAATCTCGACTGGCCGGGCTGGGCCGGCTTCTTCAACGATCCGAAGTCCTCCAAGGTCGCCGGCAATGTCGGCGTCAAGGTGCAGCCCAAGGGCTCGTCGGGCAAGCGCACCGGCTGGTCCGGCCATCACGGCTTCTCCGTCACCGAGAACTGCGCCAACAAGGAAGCGGCAGCCTCGCTGGTCTGGTTCCTGACCAACGAGGACAGCCAGAAGCTGGAGGCCGCGGCCGGACCGCTGCCCACCCGCACAGCGGTTTGGGAATGGGATATCGAGCAGGCCAAGGGCGATCCCTATAAGACCGAGGTGCTCAAGGCTTTCCAGGAGGCCGCCCAGAACGCTTTCCCGGTGCCGCAGACGGCCGAGTGGATCGAGATCTCCAACGCCGTCTACCCCGAGCTTCAGGCTGCCATCCTCGGCGACAAGACATCCAAGCAGGCGCTCGATGACGCTGCCGCCAAGGCGACGGAGATCCTCGAGGAAGCCGGCAAGCTCTAGCCATTGAACGCGGGAGCGCGGCGGCGCGCTCCCGCGTTTGATTCCGAGATGTGAATGATTGACTGCCGAATACATCGGAACCGTAACGGAATGGATCCAAGTCCCCGGGCAAAGCCCGAGGACGGGATCACCTCGCTTCGGTCGGGTCCGAGGATGATGATTGCGTTTGGGGCCTACCCCAATCGCGGACGTTTGAGACTGGCGTCCACATCGCAGCTTCGTCATCCTCGGACCCGCAGGCGAGCGAAGCGAAGCCGAAGGTGATCCGAGGATTTCATTCCGTTACCGTGCGGCCGGCCACCGGACGCTGCCAGCACGGATGCTGCAATCGCTTTGGTAGGAGTCGCGGGAAGTGCATATAGTGAAGGTCCGAAGATCCTCGGCCCCGTTCCTGCTCCTCTTGCCGGCGATCGTCGTGCTGGCAGCGGTTGTGGTGGTCCCTCTTGCTCTGTCGTTTTATTCCAGCTTCACGCCCTTCCGCCTGACCAAGCCTGAGACCTTCTTCGTCTTCACCGGCTTCCGCAACTACGCGAACATCCTGTCCGACCGGGATTTCTGGGCTGCCTTCGGCCGCACGGTGCTCCTGCTCACGATCGCGCTCAATTTGGAGATGCTGCTCGGCCTCGGCCTGGCCATGCTGGTCGAGAAGGCGTCGCGGGGACAGCGGCTCCTGCGCACGCTGATGATGTTCCCGATGATGTTCTCGCCGATCCTCGTCGGCTTCCAGTTCAAATTCATGTTCAACGACAATATCGGCCTCGTGAACAACGCGCTTCAGTCGCTCGGCCTCACCGACCGCGCCATCCCCTGGCTGATCGAAGGCGATCTCGCCTTCATCGCCATCCTGATCGCCGAGGTCTGGTCGTCCACCTCGGTCTTCGCCATCCTGATCCTCGCCGGCCTGCTCGCCATGCCGAAGGAGCCGATTGAGGCCGCGCGAGTGGATGGCTGCACCCCTTGGCAGACGTTCCGATACGTCACTTGGCCGTTCATCATGCCCTTCGCCTATATCGCCATGACGATCCGCTCGCTCGACGTGGCGCGGGCCTACGACATCGTGAAGATCATGACCGACGGCGGCCCGGCCAAACGCACCGAGCTCCTGTGGACGCTCGTCGGGCGCACCGCCTATAGCGACGCCAAGATGGGGCTGGCCAATGCCATGGCCTATGTCGCGATCCTCCTGTCCATCCTCTTCACCGTCTATTTCTTCCGCAAGCTCGCGGCAGCCCGCAGCCAGATCGCGGCGGAGTGGTGAGAATGGACGTCAACGCCTCCCATCGCCTGAAGCGCCGCGGCCTCGCCATCCTGCACGGCGTCGGCCTGTTCCTCGCCATGCTGGTGATCTGCCTGCCTGGCGTCTGGATCGTGCTGTCGTCGCTCAGGCCGACGGTCGAGATCATGGCCAAGCCGCCGGTCTGGATCCCCGAGAGTCTTTCCCTCGACGCCTATGTCGCCATGTTCAGCGGCATCGGCAAGGGCGGCGTGCCCGTGCTCGACTATTTCCGCAATTCGCTCATCGTCTCCATCACCTCGACGGTGATCGCCGTCGCCATCGGCATGGCGGGCGGCTACGCCTTCGCCCGCTACCGCTTTCGCGGCAAATCCGGCATGTTCCTCGGCTTCATGCTGACGCGCACCGTGCCCGGCATCGCGCTCTCGCTGCCGCTGTTCTTCGTCTATGCCCGGCTCGGCATCATCGATACCCATTTCGGGCTGATCATGGCCTATGTGGCGCTCAACGTGCCGTTCACGATCTGGCTGATCGACGGCTTCTTCCGCCAGGTGCCGAGGGACCTCGCCGAAGCGGCGCAGATCGACGGCTGCACGCGGTGGCAGGCCTTCTGGCAGGTGGAATTCCCGCTCGCCGGCCCCGGCATCGCATCGGCCGGCATCTTCGCCTTCCTCACCTCCTGGAACGAGTTCGCACTCGCCTCGCAGCTCACGCGATCGGTCAATTCCAAGACCCTGCCGGTCGGGCTGCTCGACTACACGGCCGAGTTCACCATAGACTGGCGCGGCATGTGCGCGCTGGCCGTGGTCATGATCGTTCCCGCGCTCACCCTCACCTTCATCGTCCAGAAACACCTTGTCGGCGGCCTCACCTCCGGCGCGGTGAAAGGTTAAAGTCCCGGCATGGCTCCAGTAACGCTCAACAAGCTCGTCAAACGTTACGGCGACCTGGAGGTGGTGCACGGCATCGACCTCGACGTGGGTGATCGCGAATTCGTGGCCCTTGTCGGCCCCTCCGGCTGCGGCAAGTCGACGACGCTGCGCATGATCGCCGGCCTGGAGGATGTCAGCGCCGGCCGCATCGAGATCGGCGGACGGCTCGTCAACGACCTGCCGCCGCGCTCGCGCAACACCTCCATGGTGTTCCAGTCCTATGCGCTCTATCCGCATATGACGGTGCGCGAGAATATGGGCTTCTCCCTGAAGATCGCCAACCGGCCGAAGGCCGAGATCGAAAAGCGCGTGGCCGAGGCCGCGGCGATTCTCGACCTTGGCGCATTGCTCGAACGGCGCCCCTCGCAGCTTTCGGGCGGCCAGCGCCAGCGGGTCGCCATGGGCCGCGCCATCGTGCGCGATCCCGAGGTCTTCCTGTTCGACGAGCCCCTCTCCAATCTCGACGCCAAACTGCGCACCCAGATGCGCACCGAGATCAAGAAGCTGCACGCCAAGGTCCAGTCGACGGTGATCTACGTCACCCATGATCAGGTCGAGGCCATGACGCTCTCCGATCGGATCGTCATCATGCGTGACGGCTATATCGAGCAGGTCGGCACGCCGGATGAAGTGTTCCGCCGCCCCGCAACCCGTTTCGTTGCCGGCTTCATCGGGTCGCCGCCCATGAATTTCGGCGAGGCGATGGTGGACGACGGCAGGTTGGTCTTCGCTTCGGGCGTCGCATTGCCTATCCCGCGGCAATTCAGGAGCCGGGTGAGCGCCGGGCAGAAGGTCACCTTCGGGCTTCGCCCCGACGACATCTATCCGACTGGGCACGGCATCCATTCGGGCGAAGCGGCCGAGGTCCATGCGGTGGAGCTGCCTGTTACCATCACCGAGCCGCTTGGCAATGAAACCCTTGTCTTCGCGCGGTTCGGCGAGCTGGACTGGGTTTCGCGCATGCTCAATCCGAGGCCACTTGCCATGGGCGCGCCGGTCGGCATGAGCCTCGACCTTTCCCAGGCCCATCTGTTTTCCGCTGAAACCGGCAAGACGCTGCGAGGCTGACATGGCACGGATCGAGAAAGTCGAACTGCGGATGGTGGATCTCGCCCCCAAGGTGAAGCGCACGGATGCGATCCAGAGCTTCGTCAGCCAGGAAACGCCGATCGTCACCATCACCGATGCCGACGGCGCAACCGGCACCGGCTACAGCTACACGATCGGCACAGGCGGCTCCTCCGTCATGCGGCTTCTCGCCGACCATCTCGCGCCGCGCCTCATCGGCCGCGATGCCGATTGCATCGAGGCGATCTGGCACCAGCTTGAATTCGCCACCCACGCCACCACCATCGGCGCGATCACCTCGATCGCGCTCGCCGCAGTCGATACCGCCCTATGGGATCTCCGGGCCAGGAAGCAGGGGCTGCCGCTCTGGAGGCTGGCCGGCGGTGCCAAAGACCGCTGCCCGCTCTACACGACCGAAGGCGGCTGGCTTCATATCGAGACGGAGGCGCTGGTCGACGATGCTCTGGAAGCGAAGGCCCGGGGCTTCCGCGGTTCCAAGGTCAAGATCGGACGGCCGCATGGATCGGAGGATTTCGAGCGTCTCGCCGCCGTGCGCAAGGCGGTCGGCGACGGTTATGAGATCATGACCGACGCCAATCAGGGTTTTCGCCTCGACGAGGCGATCCGTCGCGCCGAAAGGCTGCGCACTCTCGACCTCGCCTGGATCGAGGAGCCGCTGCCGGCCGATGACATCGACGGCCATGTTCGCCTGTCCGCCTCGACGGCCACGCCGGTGGCTATCGGGGAGTCGCTCTATTCGATTCGCCACTTCCGCGAATACATGCAGAAGGGCGCGTGTTCGATCGTCCAGGTCGATGTCGGTCGGATCGGCGGCATCACGCCCTGGCTCAAGGTCGCCCATGCGGCCGAGGCCTTCGACATGCCCGTCTGCCCTCATTTCCTGATGGAGCTGCATGTCAGCCTGGTGTGCGCGGTTCAAAACGGAAAATATGTCGAATACATTCCTCAGCTCGACGAACTGACCGGATCCAGCATCCGCATCGAGGACGGCATGGCCCTGGCGCCCGATGAGCCGGGCATCGGCATCGACTGGGATTGGGACGCGGTGGCGGCGAAAAGCGTCGCGGAATTCAACCGCGAGATCACGGGAGGGAAGTAGCGCTATGCTGAGATCGTCGGCAGTCTGCAGCCATGTCACGGAATGGGTCCTCGGGTCACCTCGCCCTTCGGGCTCGGGCCCGAGGATGACGACGTCACTAAGGCCGACCTCAATCACCAGTGCTGGCTGCTTGGCGCGAACATCTCAGCGTCGTCATCCTCGGACGGGAGCCCGCGCCAGCGGGCGAGCTGATCCGAGGATCCATCCCGTGAGGCCACGGCCGTCCTTTGCGCTGAAGAGGAGGCTTGCCTGATGCAACGCATGGGCATGGTGATCGGCCTGGCGCCCGACAAGGTCGCCGAATACAAACGCCTGCACGCGGCGGTCTGGCCTGAAGTGCTCGCCATGATCTCGGCCTGCGGCATCAGGAATTATTCGATCTTCCTGAAGGAGCCGGAGAACCTGCTCTTCGGCTACTGGGAGTATCACGGGGCCGATTTCGCGGCCGATGCGGCGAAGATGGCTGCCGATCCGAAGACCCAGGAATGGTGGGCCGTCTGCATGCCTTGCCAGCGTCCGCTGGAAACACGCAAGGAGGGCGAATGGTGGGCCATGATGGAGGAGGTTTTCCACCATGACTGAGCGCTTCGACCCGAGCTCCCTCGCCCAGTTCTGGCCGCTGCCCACGAAACCCCGGCCGATCGTGACTTTCGGTGCCGGTTCGATCGTCGGAGACGCCCATTTCCCCGCCTATCGCAAGGGCGGCTTTCCCGTGGCGGGCGTCTACGATCCCGATCGCGCCAAGGCCGAGAAGCTGGCTGCCGCATGGAATGTGACGGCCTTCCGAAGCGTCGAGGAAGCTGCGGCGGTGCCCGATGCCGTGTTCGATCTCGCCACGCCTCCGGCCCATCATGCCGAGGTGCTGGAAGCCCTGCCCGATGGCGCGCCGGTGCTCATTCAGAAACCGCTGGGGAGCGATCTCGCAGGCGCATCCGACATATTGCGTATCTGCCGGCGCAAGGAATTGCTGGCGGCAGTGAACTTCCAGCTTCGTTTCGCCCCCATGATGCTGGCCCTCAAGGACGCCATACGGCAGGGCTGGCTGGGCGAAGTCGTGGATTTCGACGCCTGGCTGGCGCTCGACACGCCCTGGCAGCTCTGGTCCTTCCTCGAAGGTCTGCCGCGCATCGAGATCGCGATGCATTCCATCCATTATCTCGATGCGATCCGGGGAATCCTGGGCGACCCCAAGGGCGTCCACGCCAAGACGATGGGCCATCCCCTCCACAATGTCGCCCAGACCCGCACCACGGCCATCCTGGACTATGGCGATCAGGTCCGCTGTGCCCTGTCGATCAATCACGACCACAAGTTCGGCCGGCGCCACCAGGCCTGCGAGTTCCGTATCTGCGGCACTGCAGGGGCAGCCTATCTCCAGCTCGGCGTCAATCTCGACTATCCCAAGGGCGAGCCGGACATTCTCGAGATCCACCCGAAGGGCAGCAATGAATGGGTGAGCGTGCCGCTCGGCGGCACCTGGTTCCCCGACGCCTTCGTCGGGCGCATGGCCAATCTCCAGCGCTGCGCGGCCGGCGAGGACGAGGGGCTGGTGAGCTCGGTCGAGGATGCCTGGAATACGATGGCGCTGGTCGAAGCCGCCTATCAATCGAGCGCCGCGCCGGCGACCCCACTCGCCGCAAAGCCGGGAGGATGATCGGACATGGAACAGACCACCTATTTCGAAGACTATGAGATCGGCTTTTCGCGCGTGACCTCGGGGCGCACGATCACCGAGACGGATTTCGTCGTCCATGCCGGGCATACGGGCGATTTCTTCCCCCATCACATGGACGCCGAATTCATGAAGACGACGCCCTTCGGCCAGCGCATCGCCCATGGCACGATGGTGTTTTCCATCGGCGTCGGCCTGACGGCCAGCATCGTCAACCCCGTCGCTTTTTCCTATGGCTATGATCGCCTGCGTTTCATAAGACCTGTGTTCATCGGCGACACGATCCGAACGCGCACGACCATTGCCGCGAAGGAGGACGATCCGAAGCGGCACGACGCCGGGCGCGTCATCGAACGCTGCGAAGTGATCAACCAGCGCGACGAGGTCGTCCTCGCCGCCGACCATATCTACATCGTCGAGCGCCGCAGGGCGGCGTGACGGGAAACGGGAGGATTTTCATGCCCATATTGGAAGGGAAGACGGTCGTCGTGACGGCCGCCGCGCAAGGCATCGGCCGAGCGTCGGCCCTGGCTTTCGCGAAAGCGGGCGCCAAAGTGATCGCGACCGACATCAACCTGGTGCTCCTGCGCGAGTTGGAAGACGAGTCCGGCATCGCCACCGCCGAGCTCGATGTCCTCAGGGATGCCGATGTCGACGCGTTCTTCAAGAACGCAGGACCCGTCGATGTGCTCTTCAACTGCGCCGGCTTCGTTCACGCCGGCACCATATTGGAGATGAAGGACAGCGATCTCGACTTCGCCTTCGACCTCAATGTGCGTTCGATGGTGCGCACCATCCGCGCCGTCCTGCCGGGCATGCTGGAGCGCGGCGGCGGCTCGATCATCAACATGTCGTCCCTGGCAAGCTCCATCAAAGGCGTGCCCAACCGCTTCGCCTATGGCGTGACCAAGGCCGCGGTGATCGGCCTCACCAAGTCGATCGCCGCCGATTACGTGACCAGGGGCATTCGCTGCAACGCGATCTGCCCTGGAACGGTGGAGAGCCCTTCCCTGGAACAGCGCATGCGCGCCCAAGGTGATTACGAGAAAGCCCGCGCCGCTTTCATCGCGCGCCAGCCCATGGGCCGGCTCGGGACACCGCAGGAGATCGCCGACCTCGCCGTTTATTTGGCGGGAGCCACCTACACGACGGGCCAGACCTATAATATCGATGGCGGCTGGTCGGTCTGACCCGGCCCGAGCACATTTGATTGCCGCCGCATCATGCGCGTGGCGTGTCGAGGAGGCGCAGGTTTCTTGTCGGAAAACTGGAATATGGTTTCCGGGGACCTGCTGAAGAGGAGAGGTATTTCATGAAACTGCTGCGCTATGGCAATCCGGGCAGCGAGCGCCCCGGCCTCATCGACGCCGATGGCGTGATTCGCGACCTGTCGGGCCACGTGCCGGATATCACCGGCGCCATGATCGGCCCGGATGCGCTGAGCAAGCTCGCGGCCGTCGATCCGAAGTCGCTGCCCATCGTCGAGGGTAAGCCGCGCCTCGGGCCCTGCGTCGCCGGGACCGGCAAGATGATCTGCATCGGGCTCAACTATTCCGACCACGCGGCCGAGACCGGAGCGACCGTTCCGCCCGAGCCGATCATTTTCATGAAGGCGACCTCCGCGATCGTCGGACCCGACGACGATCTCGTCATCCCGCGCGGTTCGGAGAAGACGGATTGGGAAGTCGAACTCGGCGTGGTCATCGGCAAGACGGCCAAATACGTGACCGAGGCCGAGGCGATGGACTACGTCGCGGGCTATTGCGTTCTGAACGACGTGTCGGAACGGGCCTTCCAGGCTGAACGCTCCGGCCAATGGACCAAGGGCAAGTCCTGCGACACGTTCGGCCCGACCGGACCGTGGTTGGTGACCAGGGACGAAGTCGCAGACCCGCAGGATCTCAAGATGTGGCTCAAGGTGAATGGCGAGACCATGCAGGACGGCTCGACCAGGACCATGGTCTATGGCGTCGCCTTCCTCGTTTCCTACCTGTCGCAGTTCATGAGCCTGCATCCCGGCGATATCATCTCGACGGGAACTCCGCCCGGCGTCGGCCTCGGCATGAAGCCGCCACGCTTCCTGAAGGCCGGCGACGTGGTCGAACTCGGCATAGAGGGCCTCGGCACCCAGAAGCAGAAGGTGCGGGCCGACGCCTGAGGGGGCGGGCGCAAGACCCCTCATCCGGCGCGACCCCTCATCCGGCCCTTCGGGCCACCTTCTCCCCACAAGGGGAGAAGGGAAGGTTGGCGCGACCGTACGCGCCAATCGCCCCCCTCGGCGATTTGCAAAGCCGGTATGCCAAGCTCTTCCTTCTCCCTTTGTTTGTGGGAGAAGGTGGCTGCGCCACGCGCCGTCGGACGGGATGCTCGGCGCGAAGGAGCCGTGCAGGCGATCGGTAATCACCCATAGTGTCCAAACGACAGCCCTGGGACCCGCTGTATAATCACATCGAGATGAAGGTCGGCCTTCCAGTTTGGTCGAGAGCGCAGCCTATATGCCGCCGAGCCGGCGGGTTTTTCCATCGAGATCAAACCCAATCAGCCGCTGGCCACGAGTTCAGACGGAAATCGTGATCCCTGGGCCGACTTGATCTAGCGTCCATCGGAAGCTGCTGAGGCGGGACTCCAACCCGCGATCGGAGGAGCTGCGCGTCCGCCGCTACTATCCGCGCGATTTCGCCAGTGATCACTGCCGTTGCGGCAGTGCAAGCGGGGTGGCCATCTGCAGCCGGTCACCCCGCCCGTGCAGTTGGTTGACTGGAGATCAACCTGAGGCTCCTGTATCATAACAACGGTCCATTTCAATGCATGGTTTGGCCTATCTGCATTAATTTTCTCGGCAGTTCCGATTCATCAGTGTGCCAGTTATGCAACACGCCCCACGGATTCTGCCGCCCGGCGTGCCGAATCGGATGAAACAACATTGATGAAGGCGGCGACATGAGGAATGTCTGCTCGCGGCAGAATCACAACCGAACTCATCGAATCTGTCGCTTGAATAGATAAGAGTTTGCATTGCATTTGGAGGGTTATTAAATGCAAATCAGAAGCTTGCTTCTCGCGTCTGCGGCAGGCCTCGTCGCCGTCAGCGGCGCACGCGCGGCTGACGCCGTGGTCGTGGCCGAACCGGAGCCGGTCGAATATGTGCGCGTTTGCGACACCTACGGCGCCGGCTTCTTCTACATCCCCGGCACGGAGACCTGCCTCTCGATCAACGGCTATATTTGGTACCAGGTTGGCGCCAACAGCTTCGACAGCGTCGGCGACACCAAGGGCTACAACGGCGGCTACGTCGGCGACGGCTGGCTCAAGTCGACCCGTGCCCGCGTCAACATCGAGTCCCGTTCGGAGACCGAATGGGGCACGCTGCGCGGCATGATCCGTCTGCAGGCCGACTGGGGCAGCCCGGCTGGGCCGAACCCGTATAGCGATGGTCCGGTCGCGGTCGACCAGGCCTGGCTCGCTCTCGGCGGCTTCTTCGCGGGCTACTCCGAATCGGCCTGGGCGGCTTCGTTCCGCGGCGGCGCGACGAACTTCGGTTCGCACTCCTGGGGTGGCATGTACTATGGTTACGCTCAGCGTCACCAGATGTCCTACACCTTCTTCGGCGGCAACGGCGTGTTCGCCACCCTGTCGCTCGAAGACGATGCTCTGGCCGGCGACGGCTATGTCCCGGACGTCGTGGCCAAGGTCGGCGTGAACCAGGGCTGGGGTTCGGTCTGGGCCCGCTTCGGCTGGCAGGACGACATCACCGGTCTGCCGGACGGCTCTGAGAGCGGCTGGGGCGCATCGCTCGCCGCGCAGTTCAACATCCCGAACTCGCCCGGCTCGTCGCTCCGCGTCCTCGGCTACTACTCCGATAGCGACACTCGCTTCGGCGCGATCTCGTCGGGTCAGAAGAGCACCCTTGTGGGCCTCGGGCAGGCAGAGTGGTCGGTCCTGGCTTCGTACAACCACCAGTTCAGCGAGAACCTCGGTGTGTCCGTCGCGGGTCAGTACTTCAGCAACCTGTATTTCGAGGGCACCGACATCGGTTCGGACGTGAACGCCTGGGGCGCCGAAATCTCGGCCGTGTGGACCCCGGTTACGAACTTCGAGGTTCGTCCGGAAATCCATTACGACAAGATGGACGACCTCGACGGCACGGTGTCGGGCTTCCTGCGCTTCACCCGCTACTTCTAATAATCGGCCTCAAAACCGGTTTGCTGAAACCCGGCGGGCGACCGCCGGGTTTCTTTTTGCCCGCCATCAGCGGCTTTGCTTCGATCGGCGAGGACATTCGTCCACGACCCCGCCATTCATTCCCGGTCAAGCTGGCGTCGCGTACTTCACATCGCGCTTGGGAATGCTGCCCAGAAATGCCGCGACAGCAGCTTGCCACCTGTAGTTGGTCTGCACTCTTCCTACAGATGCAAGCACCGAATAATTACGGCTTCTTTGAAACATTCTAATACGAAGGGTTTACACGGTGCATTAACATACCCGATTGCATTGGGATGGGCGCAGTGTATTAATGCAGTGCCCGCGTTACCTGATCGGCGGGCTGCTAATTTTTGATGCACGCAAACTGCGTTTGCCGTGAGTGGTGGCGCATCTTCGAAGTTCTTTCGATCTTGGCCACTGTCGGAGTGAGTCCATTGGTGGGGTCTTCACAAACTGATCGACAAGTTTCCGGGATAGCCCATGCAGGAACGTTACCTGTCTCCCGCATTGCATGATCAGGACGCGACAGCCCGTCTGATTGCGCCGCTGACTGGTGTCGAGGCCGAAATCTACAACGACCTCTGGAATGCGATCATCGAACGCCAGCTCAAGCCTGGAGCCAAGATCGAAGAACTCGTGCTCAGCGAGATCTATGGCATCAGCCGGACGGTGGTGCGAAAAGTCCTGGTGATAATGGAACAGGAAGGCGTCGTATCGCTGCCGCTCAATCGGGGAGCCTATGTCGCTTCGCCGAGTTTCCGCGATGCTCGCGAACTCCTGGAAGCCACGGCGGCGCTGCTGGCGGGCGTCGTCGGCGAATTGGCGATGCATCCCGACCGGATCACGGCGGAACATCGGCGGATGCTGTCCGATCATGCCAAGGCGCAGCGCAAGGCCGAGGCGGAGCAGGATGCCTATGCTCGATTGCGGCTGCAGATGGAATATCTCATCCTGTTGGCAGTGATCCACGACAATCGCCTGATGGCCGGCAGCGTCGAAAGAACCAGCAATCGGCTGGCTGTCGCGCTGTCGTTGTTCCAGGATACCCCCGCTCCCGACAGTCGCGCGGAATTCTCGGAAACGCTGACCCGACACATCCTGGAAGGGGCGCACGCCAAGGCGTTGGCCCACCTTCACACCTATTTCGAAGCCGTCGGCCGCACTTTGCGCCCTCACTCGGCCGACACCGCGGTCGATCTCCGGGCAATCCTGGGCCACCGCAGAGGCGCAAGTCCGAACGCTTGATGCCTATGGCGCGCGACGCGCAAAATGGCATTTTGCGCGTCGCGCTTTAGGCCGCCAATTGTGGCTGGAACACCACGTCGGCATAGTAGTTCGACGCGTTCCAGGTGCTGTTCGGGAATATTCCCGTGCCGACGCTGCCACCGTAACGGTAGAGGCCGTTGCCGCCGCTGGATGAACTCGAGGGCGCCGTCAACACACCCGATGTGACGGCGTTGGTGAAGAAATTGCTCGTCGCCACATAGGTTCCCGTGGTGTGATAGGACGTCACGTAGGTCGTATTGGCGGCGATGTTCACTGGGGTCGCCAGGGGAACGGTCTGCCAGCCGCTCGCGGTCGTGTTGGTGAATGTTGCGCTGGCGAGCTTCGTGCCGGTCGAGGTCCAGAGATCCAGCACGTTCTGGCCGGTATCGTTCGCGCTGCGGTAGAATTTCAGCGCCGTCACCTGGCCGGCGACCGAAGACGTGAACTTCATGCCCAGTTCGAGCTGGCTGCCATCGTTGAGATTGGTCTGCGTCGGAGTGGCCGACGCGCTGAACAGGCTGACCGGCGTGGGGGGCGTCGTCGTCGATACCGCGATGTTGAAGGTCTCGTTCGC
>Ga0182740_1000285_pt1 | contig 74753 bp, 70 predicted proteins | sample eDN5th37CKraftBY_FD_128872 | JGI IMG/M metagenome (GOLD analysis project Ga0182740, IMG submission 128872) | Enriched backyard soil microbial communities from Emeryville, California, USA - eDNA 5th pass 37_C Kraft BY (version 2) (version 2) | ecosystem: Environmental > Terrestrial > Soil >...
CGAAGTGTGCGATCCGTGCGCAAGCGCATCGGTGCCCTGCTCGATCAGTTCACCCCCAACGAATGCGCGAACTATCTCGTCAACGCTGGATACGCGGCAACCTAAAATGATCCTGCTCTAGAGCAGGTCGCCCGAAACTGCGCAGCGTTTGGGACAAGCGTCCGCTTCGGGTTGCGTCGCTTGCAGGGCCGGAGGCATCAGGATGTGGGATTTATCGCCGCCGGCCTCGCTTGCGCCGGGCTGGAATTTCCGTAGAGCGAATTGAACCACAGCTCCGACAGGATCGTCGCGACCAACTCGGGCTGGTCCGCATATTCCGCCAGGGGCGGATTGGTCTGGCCGTAGATCTTGACCAGCAGCTCGTCGACCATGCCGACCAGCCCATAGACGCTAAGCCGAAACCGGGACAGTTCGACTGCGTCGCAATCGTGCCGCCGCTGGTGGTTGCGGATGACGCGCGCCACCATTCGTTCGTTGGCACGGCGCCCTACTTCGGCGATCACCTCTTCCTGATCCTTGACGTGGAAGTGGCATTTCATCAGTCCGACATTGCGCTGGAAGCAGCGGACATAGTGGAGATTGGCGATGTAGATCGCCTCATAGGTCGAGGCGTCCCTTGGGATGACGGGCCGCGTCGCCCTGACGAAATCGAAGTAGTCCGAGAGCGTCTTGGCGACGAGTTCGCTCTTGCTCGAGAAGTACCGGTAGATGGTGCCGTGCGCCAGGCCGGCCGTTTCCGCGATCTGGTCGACGGAGATCTTGTGATAGCCGCGTTCCGCGAGGAGCCGCGCGGCCGCGATCTCGATCTTGATCTCCGTGCGCACCGTCTTTCGCGCACCCCGCGCTTCGGCGAGGCGCCGTTCGAGATATCGCACATAGTCGAGTTCGTGCACGGGGCCTCCTCGTGCTTCTGCGATTGGTGATGCTTTCAGCTGAGATAGCAACTGCCGCGCCGTGGGCAAAGTGGTGCTTGACAAGAAATGACGACCTTGTCACTTTTGCCGCCGATACAGCTCAGCCGCTGGGAGCGAGATGACTGCAGCAGGTGCCCCGATTGCGTTCCGGAACGTCCGGAAGACCTATGGCGGCTTTGTCGCCCTGGAGGATTTCTCCATGGAGGTCGCGGCCGGCGAGTTCATGACGCTGCTTGGCCCCAGCGGTTCCGGCAAGACGACGGCGCTCAACGCGCTCGCCGGCTTCCTGGATATCGACCGAGGCGACATTCTGATCGACGATACCTCGATCGCGCGCCTGCCGACGGAGAAGCGCAACATCGGCATGGTGTTCCAGAGCTATTCGCTTTTTCCCCACCGCAATGTGCTCGGCAATGTCGCCTTTCCCCTCGAGATGCGCGGCATCAAGCGCGACGAGGCCCGACGCCGCTCGATCAAGGCGCTCGAAATGGTCAGGCTCGCCAACTTGGCGGAGCGGATGCCGCATGAGCTTTCGGGCGGGCAGAAGCAACGCGTGGCATTCGCTCGCGCGGTGGTCTTCGAGCCGCGTGTCCTGCTCATGGACGAGCCGCTCGGCGCGCTGGATCTCAAGCTGCGCGAGGCGCTGCAGTTGGAGATCAAGGAATATCAGCGCCAGATCGGCTGCACGGTCATCTACGTCACGCACGATCAGGGCGAGGCGCTCACCTTGTCCGATCGTCTTGCGGTCATGGACAAGGGCAGGGTGCTTCAAATCGGCACTCCGGAAGAACTCTACGACCGTCCGGGCTCACGTTTCGTGGCCGAATTCATCGGCTCGAACAACGTCTTCAAGGTTCTCGGTGTCGAGGGGGAAATGGCCAGGTTGGAGGGACTCGGCGTCGTTCCCGCCTGCGGACATATGCGCGCCGGCGGCCATGTGGCGATCCGACCCGAGCTCCTGCGCCGGCACACGGATGGCAAAGCTGTCACGAAGGTCCGCGTGTCCGAGGCGGTCTTCTTCGGCAATTCGGTGCGCTACGCGCTGGAGGCCCCGGACGGCAAGGAGATCATCGTCGTGGAGGCGCGACGGCCCGGCGGCGACGTGGCGCCGCTCGGCGCGGAATTCGGACTATCGCTCGAAACGAAGGACCTCGTCTTTCTGCCGGAGTGACCGGGGGCCGTGGGGAACTTCAACGTCAAGGAGGATGAATCGATGAAGTTGACTAGGCGGGCATTCAATCTCGGCATGGCCGCGACCGCCATGGGGGCCGCCGTCGCACGGCCGGCCTCGGCGGAAGCGGTGACGATCGTCGTCAACGGATCGGGCGGGTCGCTCGCCGAGGCGATCAAGAAATTCTTCGAAGATCCATTCACCGAGGCGACCGGAATCAAGGTTCGCGCGACCGCTCCCGTCAGCTTGCCGAAGCTGAAGGCGATGGTCGAATCGGGCAATGTCGAGTGGGATTTGACCGAGCTCACCGGCGACGATGTCGTTACGGCCGAGGAGAACGGGTGGCTGGAAAAGCTCGACTATTCCATCATCGACCCGAAGGGCGAACTCCCGGCAATCGCGAAGGAGCCGTCGGCCATCGTGCGGGCTTCCTATTCGACCGTCCTCGCCTTCCGCACGGATCGCTTCCCTGAAGGAAAGCAGCCGAAATCCTGGGCGGATTTCTGGGATGTCGAGAATTTCCCGGGCCCGCGTTCGCTGCAAAACGACCCCAAGGCCAATCTGGAATTCGCCCTGCTCGCCGACGGCGTCCCGCTCGACAAGCTCTATCCGCTCGATGTCGATCGCGCCTTCAAGAAGCTTGACGAGATCAAGGAGCACATTCCCGTCTGGTGGACCAACGGCGCCCAGCACGTCCAGCTTCTGGTGGATGGGGAAGTCAACATGACCTCCTGCTGGAACGGCCGGATCACGCCGCTCAAGAACGAGAACAAGCCCGTCGACATCACCTTCAACGGCGGTGCGCTGATGTTGTCCTATCTCGGCATCCCGAAAGGCGCCAAACATCCTAAAGAAGCCATGGAGTTCATCCGCTTCCGCATGGATCCCAAAGCGTCGGCCGAATTCGTCAAGCTGGTTCCCTATCCGGGTTTCGTGCCGGGCATGATGGACTATCTCGATCCGGCGTTCGCCGCGACGCTGCCGACCGCGCCCGACAACGCGGCCGTGCAATATCGCTTCGACAGCGCCTGGTGGGCGGAGAACCTCGCCGAGCTCACCACGCGCTGGAACGAGTGGATGCTCCTCTAGGACCCGGGGTCGCGACGACGATGAGGCGGAACTGGGCGATCACGGCGCTGTTGCTGGGACCGGCGGCATTGCTGGCCGCCCTGTTCTTCGTCTATCCGATTTTCGGCGTGCTGAAGCTCAGCGTCCATGACGGCACGAGCTATACGCTGGCGCCGTTGCAGCAGCTCTATCAGTCCCGGCTGGCAGTGGTCGTGCTGCAGCGCACCTTCGTACTGGCGCTGAGCGTCACCGCGCTCTGCCTGCTGGTCGGATACCCGGCCGCCTATTTCATGGCGGGCCTCAAACCACGGACGAGGGCCTTCGTCACCTATCTGATCCTCCTGCCGTTCTGGATCAGCATTCTCATCCGCACCTACACCTGGGTGGTGCTGCTCGGCCGCGAAGGGCTGGTCAACAAGGCCCTGCTGGCGCTCGGCCTGGTCGAACGGCCCATTCAGATCCTTTATACCGGCCTTGCCGTCCATATCGGCATGGTGCAGGTCCTGCTGCCGATCGTCATCCTGACTTGCCTCGCTTCCATGCTCGACATCGAGAAGGACCTCGTCAGAGCGGCCCGGACGCTGGGCGCCTCGCCGGCCAAAGCGTTCTGGAAGGTCTTTTTTCCGCTGAGCGCCAGCGGCGCGGCAACCGGGGGCATCATCTGCTTCATCCTGAGCCTCGGCTTCTACGTCACGCCGGCGCTGCTCGGCGGGCGCAGCAGCGCCATCATCGCCAACCTCATCGACGTCCAGGTGCGCCAGACGCTCAACTGGGGCTTCGCCGCGGTTCTCGCCACGGCGCTCTTTGCCGCCACTCTGGTGAGCCTCGGCCTGTTCTGGCTGGCCACGCGCCGTCGTCCGGAGTTCGCCGGCCTGGGAGCGTCGCGATGAAGAGAGTGCTCCTTGCCGGCTACTTCGCGCTGGTCGTCGTTTTCCTGCTCGTGCCGCTCTTCATGCTGGTGCCGATCTCGTTGACGGAGAGCCAGTTCCTGGAATTTCCGCCAAGCAGCCTGTCGCTTCGCTGGTATCGTGAGTTCTTCGCCGACCAGAGCTGGGTCAGCGCGACCTTTGTCAGCCTACGGGTCGGCATCGGCGCAACCCTGATCAGCCTCGTGGCGGGAACGATGGCGGCCGTGGCGCTGGTGCGCTCGGACTTTCCCGGGAAATCCGTTGTCACGGCGCTGTTCATCGCGCCGCTCATCATCCCCACGATCATCCTGTCGCTTGCGCTCTATATCGTCTTCCTGCGCTGGAAGCTGGTCGACAACATCTTCGCTTTGACCCTGGCCCATGCGCTGGTCGCCATGCCTTATGTGGTGCTGATCGTTTCGGCCAGCCTGAGGCGCTTCGACGTCACGCTCGAGCGGGCGGCGCGCGTGCTTGGCGCGGGACGGGTCAGGGCCTTCCTTCTCGTCACCCTCCCCTACCTCGTCCCATCGATCTTCGCCTCGTCGATCCTGGCCTTCTTCGCCTCCTTCGACGAGCTGATCATCACGATGTTCGTCTCCGGCGGACTGCAGACGCTGCCGGTGCGCATCTGGAACGACCTCAGTCTGAAGCTCGATCCGACCGTTCCCGCGGTGGCCGTCATGCTCACCGCTGTCAGCGTCATTTGCATGGCGGTCGGCGAGACGATCCGCCGCCGCAGCGCCCGACGCTATGAATCACCGACCCAATCGGAGACTTGAAAGATGCAATCCACCGCAACCGGCGCCCAGGGCGGCGCGGACTGGTCCGAACTGCGCAAGCCGGTCGACGCCCTGGTCCGGACCATCGAGTCCACGCCCCTGGCGGCCAATATCGGCAGCTTCGTCGAGGAGGCGGCTGCCGCCAACGGGGCCAAGACCTTGTGGACCTTCTTCGAGGAAGAGGATGGTGTCGCCACCTATGCCGAGGCCAAGGCCGCCATCGACCGCATGGCGGCAATGCTCCACTCGATCGGCGTGGCCAAGGGCACGCATGTCGCGGTGATGCTGCCGAACATCCCGGACTTCCCGATCACCTGGCTCGCGCTTGCCAAGCTCGGCGCGGTCATGGTCCCGGTAAACATCAACTATACCGGGCGCGAGCTCCACTATGTGCTCACGGATTCGGAGGCGCGCTTCCTGTTGATCCATGCGTCCTGCGCCGCGTCCTATTCCGCGCTCGGGGCGGACGCTCCGCTTCCCCGCGATTCGGTGATCGTCTATGGCGGCGCGTCCGAGATCGGCCGCGAACTGGCGCCGCTGCTGACCGCCGCGCCGGAGCTGCCCGCCGGCCTGCCGGAACCGGCGCTCGATGACCTCGTGAACATCCAGTACACGTCGGGAACGACAGGCTTTCCCAAGGGCTGCATGCTCACCCATCGTTACTGGCTCACCCTGTCCCTGGTGGCGTCGATGCGGGGCGGCGAGGAGGAGGACTCCAAGAACCTGCTCGTCGCACAGCCCTATTTCTACATGGATCCGCAATGGCTGACGCTGATGGCCATGAGGCTCGGCGGGCAGATCTTCGTGGCGCGCCGCGCAAGCGCCACCCGCTTTATGGAATGGGTCCGCAAATACGAGATCCATTACTGCCTGTTCCCGGGGATCGTCTATCAGCAGCCGGAGAACCCTCTCGACGACAAGAACAGCCTGAAGCGCGTGTCGATCTTCGGCTTCAACAAGGAGCAGCACGCCGATCTCGAGCGGCGCTTCGGGACCATCGCACGGGAATCCTTCGGCATGACCGAGGTCGGGTCGGCCCTCTTCACCCCGCGCGAGGCCACTCACATGGTCGGCTCCGGCTCCTGCGGGATGGCATCGCCGTTCCGCGAGGTGAAGATCATCGACGCCGACGGCAACGCCCTGCCGGACGGGCAAGTCGGCGAGCTCTGCGTGCGCGGCGCCGGCATCATGCTCGGCTATTACCGGAAGCCGGAGGCCAACGCTGCATCCTTCGTCGACGGCTGGTTCCGCACGGGCGACCTGTTCTGGCGCGACAGTCAAGGGTTCCACTACATCGTTGGGCGGCTGAAGGACATGATCCGGCGCAGCGGGGAAAACATCGCCGCCCGGGAGGTGGAAGCCGTGCTGACCGAAATTCCTGACGTGCTGGAGGCGGCCGCGGTGGGCGTCAAGGATCCCCAGCGCGGTGAGGAGGTGAAGGCCTATATCGTGCTGAAGCCCGGCGCCACGCCGCAGGATGTGCCGCCACAGGCCATATTCGACCACTGCGCCACGCGGCTCGCCGCGTTCAAGATCCCGCGTTACCTCGAATATCGCGAGGCGCTCCCCAAGACGCCATCCGAGAAGATCGCCAAGCAGAAGCTCGTCGAAGAGAAGCCCGACCTTCGTGCCGGCAGCTTCGATCGCGTCGCCTACGCATGGCTCTGACGACTGAAAGGGATAAGAATGCCTATCGAATATGAACGCCGGGGCCGGGTCGGCTACTTCACGATCCGCAACGGCAGCGTCAATCCGATGACGCCGGCCATGCACAAGCAGCTCTACGAGGCGATGAACGTCTTCCTGGCCGACGACGAGGTGCGCGTCGGCATCATGAGCGGGGCGGGTGACCGCGCCTTCTCGGCCGGCGACGATATCAAGACGCCTTATGTCAGCTTCGCGACGCCCATGGAGGAGCTGCAATATTACCTGTCGCCGAAGCACCGCGTGCGCCAAGGCGATCCGGAAAGCTTCATGTGGTCGCGCGACGTTCTCGCGCTCGAGCGCTACAAGCCGATCGTCGCGGCGGTACGGGGCTACTGCCTTGGCCAGGGCATGCTCTATCTCAGCCATCTCACGGATATCCGGGTCGCGTCGGAGGATGCCCGGTTCGGCTTTCCCGAGATCGCCTATGGCATGGGCGGCGCCGGCGGCTCGACGCGCTTCTCGCGCTTCGTTCCGCACACCGTCGCCATGGAGATGCTTTTGACCGGGGACCCCTTATCGGCGCAGGATGCGCTTCGGGTCAATCTGGTCAATGCCGTCGTTCCGTCGGAGAAGGTCATGGAACGGGCGGAGGAATATGCCGAGCGCATCGCGCGCCACCCGCCTCTCGCCGTCCGCATCGAGATGGAAGCGTCGTTGCGTGCGATGGACATGTCGCGTCAAGAGGCGCTCGACTACGTGAAGACGCTCTATCGCATGCAACGCCTTGCCTATGGCGGCGCGGAGCGGGTCAATGAATTCCTCTACAAATCCGAGGAAAAGACCGCGGGCTGATCAGGCGCCGCTTGCCACCGGCGTGGCCGATATGACCGCATCAGGCCGGTGGCGTTCCGTTGTCCGCCAGCACCTCGCCCATGAGGTATAGCGAGCCTCCAATCAGGATCCGGGGCGGCGTCTCCGTGGGATCCCAGGTGTCGCGCAGCAGCATCAGCGCGTTGGCCACGGAGTTGACCGGCTCGGCCGAGAGACCGGCTTCGGCGGCGCGCACCGCAAGCTCCGTGTTGGCGACGCCGAATTCGCTGGAACCGACGGGAACGGTGTAGACGTGCCGCGCCATTCCGTGGAAGGCGCGGAAAAATCCGGTCTGGTCCTTGGTGTTGATCATGCCGGAGATCAGGAAGAGGGGGCGCGGGAACTTCTCCTCCTGCTCGGCCAGCGCTTCGGCGATGACGATGCCGGCGCCCGGATTGTGACCCCCATCGATCCACACTTCGGCGCCAGCCGGCGCGAGTTTCGAAAGCCGGCCCTGCGGCAGCTTCTGCATGCGGCCCGGCCAGTCGACCGTCGTCATGGCGCGGTCGACGGCGGCGTGTCCCAGGTGGAAGCCCGCCGCCTTGACCGCGGCGATCGCGGCAGCCGCGTTGGCATATTGGTGTCGGCCCACCAGCCGTGGCGGCGTCAGGTCCATCAGGCCCTCATGGTCCTGGTAGATCATCCGGCCGTTTTCCTCGAAGGCTATGAAGTCCTGGCCATAGATCGAAATAGGGCAGTCGAGGCGCTCGGCCGTGTCGATGAGCAGGTCCTGTGCCGCATCGAATTCCTGCGCGCCGACCACGACCGGCGCGCCGGGCTTGATGATGCCGGCCTTCTCGGCCGCGATCAGCTCGACGCGGTCGCCGAGATAAGCCTGATGATCGAGCGAGATCGGCATGATGACGGAGGCCGCCGGGGCCTTGATCACGTTGGTGGCGTCGAAGCGGCCGCCGAGCCCGACCTCGATGATCGCGGCGTCGGCCGGATGCTCCGAGAACAGCTGAAACATGACCGCGGTCAGGATTTCGAAAACGGTGATGGTCTCGCCGCCGTTGATCGCGGCGACACGGGTGATGGCATCGGTAAGCACGTCGTCCGCAACGAGCTTGCCGCCGCCGGGCGCGCCCATGCGATAGCGCTCGTGCCAGTTCACGAGGTGCGGCGACGTGTGGACGTGGACGCGCTTTCCCTCTGCCTCGAGCAGCGCCCGCGAGAAGGCCGCAGCCGATCCCTTGCCGTTGGTTCCGGCAATATGGATGACGGGCGGTAGCCGGTCCTGGGGATTCCCCAACTTGTCGAGGAGACGGGAAATGCGCCCCAGGGAGAGATCGAAGCCTCTCGGATGAAGCTTGCTCAGGCGCTCGATTTCACGGTCGGCGGTGGAGGTGGCGGAAGTCACGGTCATATCCTGGTGCCGTCTGGATTCAAAAGTCCTGCTCGGTCGATCGCATCGGTCCCGGAATTCCAATCCCAACCACAGCGGCCCCCGGAAGCCACGCGGCGCGCCACAGAACGAGCGAGCCGCGCTCGGATCAGACGTGCGGACGCGATTCGGCCGATACCACGGAGCCCGGCAGCACTTCCGGCTCGATTGCGTCGGGAAGCGGCGTCTTCAAAAGAATCTTGAGGAGCCGCGCGATCGTGTCCTTCAGTTCGAGACGCGATACGACCATGTCGACCATGCCGTGCTCCATCAGATATTCCGCCCGCTGGAAGCCTTCGGGCAGCTTCTCCCGGATCGTCTGCTCGATGACCCGGGGTCCGGCGAAGCCGATCAGCGCACCGGGCTCGGCGATATGGATGTCGCCCAGCATCGCGTAGGAGGCTGTCACGCCGCCCGTGGTCGGATTGGTCAGCACCACGACATAGGGCAACCCGGCTTCCTTGAGCCGGTCGACCGCGACCGTGGTGCGCGGCAACTGCATCAGCGACAGTATGCCTTCCTGCATGCGCGCGCCGCCCGAGGCGGCGAACAGAACCATGGGCCGCTTCTTCTTCAGCGCCACGTCGAAAGCCGCGATGATCGCCTCGCCGGCTGCCATGCCCAGCGAGCCGCCCATGAAGGCGAAGTCCTGGACGGTTGCCACGATAGGCAAGCCATGGATCGTGCCGGTCGCGCTGAGGATGGCGTCCTCCAGGCCGGTCTTGGCCTTGGCGTCTTTCAGGCGGTCGACATAACGCTTCTCGTCGCGGAACTTCAGCGGATCGACCGTGACCTTGGGATTGTCGATCGTCTCGTATTTCCCCTCGTCGAAGAAATATTTCAGCCTTTCCCGGGCCGAGATCTTCATGTGGTGGCCGGACGAGGGAATGACGTACTGGTTTTCCTCGAGGTCCTTGTGGAAGACCATCTCGCCTGTCTCGGGATCCTTGATCCAGAGGTTATCGGGCATCTCGCGGCGGCCGAGCATCGAATTGATCTTCGGACGGACGAAATTGGTGATCCAGTTCATTGCGGCGGCTTCCGTTTATCAGGCCCTAGACAGATGGGGAAACTATCGGGCCGAAGCAAGGCGAGCGGCGCGGACGCCCTGGGCCAGTCCGTTGACCAGCGTCGCCACGGCTTCGGCAGGATCGGCCGTCTTCTCGCCCTTGGGCCCAAGCACGTTGGCGACGGCGTTGACCACGGCGGTTCCGACGACCACGCCGTCCGCCGAAGCGCCGATGACGCGCGCCTGCTCGGCCGTCTTGACGCCGAACCCCACGCAGACCGGCAATGACGTGTGGCTCTTGATCCGGTCAACCGCCGCGGCGACTTTGGACGTGTCGGGGAGCGCCGAGCCGGTGATTCCGGTCATCGAGACGTAATAGACGAAGCCGGACGTGTTCCGGAGCACCGCGGGCAGGCGCTTGTCGTCCGTGGTCGGGGTCGCGAGCCGGATGAAGTTGAGCCCGGCCTTTATGGCGGGGAGGCACAGCTCGGCGTCCATTTCCGGCGGCAGGTCGACGACGATGAGCCCATCGATGCCGGCATCGATCGCATCGGCGATGAAGCGATCCACTCCATAGATGTAGATGGGATTGTAGTAGCCCATCATGATGATCGGGGTTTCGTTGTCCCCCTGGCGAAATTCGCGGGTAAGCTGGAGCGTCTTCGCGAGCGTCTGCCCGCCCTTCAGGGCGCGAAGACCGGCTGCCTGGATCGCAGGGCCGTCGGCCATCGGATCGGAGAAGGGCATGCCGAGCTCGATCACGTCGCTGCCGGCCCTGGGCAGTGCCTTCATAATCGACAGCGAGGTTTCGTAGTCCGGGTCACCGGCCATGAAGTAGGTGACGAGGGCCGGGCGTCCTTCCGCCTTGAGCTTCTCGAAGCGCCGGTCGATGCGGGTCGTCATGATCAGATCTCCATGCCCATCATCTTCGCCACCGTATGCACGTCCTTGTCGCCGCGGCCGGACAGGTTGACGATGACGATCTGGTCCTTGGCCATGGTCGGCGCGAGCTTCACCGCATGGGCGATGGCGTGAGCCGATTCCAGGGCCGGGATGATGCCTTCCACTTTGGTGGTGAGCTGGAATGCGTCGAGGGCCTCGTCGTCCAGGATCGGCACATACTCGACCCGACCGGTATCGCGCAGCCAGGAATGTTCGGGCCCGACGCCGGGATAGTCGAGGCCTGCCGAGATCGAATGCCCGTCCAGGATCTGGCCGTCTTCGTTCTGTAGCAGATAGGTGCGGTTGCCGTGCAGGACGCCGGGCGAGCCGGCATTCATCGAGGCGCAATGCTCGATTCCTTCGAGCCCGCGACCACCGGCTTCGATGCCGATGATCCTCACGCTGCGGTCGTCGAGGAAGGGATGAAATAGACCGATCGCGTTGGAACCGCCGCCGACGGCGGCGATGATGGCGTCGGGCAGCCTGCCTTCCTGTTCGAGGATCTGGGCGCGGGCTTCCGTCCCGATGACGGACTGGAACTCACGCACCAGCTCGGGATAGGGGTGAGGTCCCGCTGCGGTGCCGATCAGGTAATAGGTGTCCTCGACATTCGTCACCCAGTCACGCAGCGCCTCGTTCATGGCATCCTTCAGCGTGCCGTGCCCGGCCGAGACCGGGCGCACCTCGGCGCCGAGCAGCTTCATGCGGAACACGTTGGGCTTCTGCCGGTCGACGTCGGTGGCGCCCATATAGACCACGCAAGGATAGCCGAAGCGGGCCGCGACGGTGGCCGAGGCGACCCCGTGCTGTCCCGCGCCCGTTTCGGCGATGATGCGCTTCTTGCCCATGCGCTTGGCGAGCAGGATCTGGCCGAGGCAGTTGTTGATCTTGTGGGAACCGGTGTGGTTCAGGTCCTCGCGCTTGAAGTAGATCTTGGCGCCGCCCAGATGCCGCGTCAGGCCTTCGGCGTAATAAAGCTTCGAAGGGCGTCCCGCATAGAAGGTCGACAGCGCCTGCAGCTCCTCGCGGAAGGCCGGATCGTTCTTGGCCTCGTGCCAGTGCCGCTCGAGATCGAGGATCAGGGGCATCAGCGTCTCGGCGACGAAACGCCCGCCGAAAATGCCGAACATGCCCTGTTCGTCGGGTCCGGTGCGGAATGAATTGGGCTCTGCCGGCTTATTCATCAGCCGATCTCCTGTTGCTGCGCGCCGGGAAGGTTTATGGGCCGCCCCCGGCAAGGCCGAAACCATGGCTATGTCGCGGACCGGGCGAAAAGTAAACCGTGGCCTAAGCAGGTTTCGGAAAAGTGTCCCACGGTTTCCGACAAAACCCGCGGCAAAGCACGAAATAGACGGCTGAGGCGTGAGCGAAGCCACGCAAGCGGGCTTGGCCGTTCACGCCCTGCTTTGGTCCTTTGCGGCGCGGACGGCGCGAAAAAACTCGTCAATCAAGGCCGTATCCTTGATGCCCGGGGCCCGCTCGACGCCGGACGAGACGTCGAGGCCAGGCGGATTCGCCAGGCGAATGGCCTCCCCGACATTTGTGGCGTTGAGCCCCCCGGAAAGCATGTAGTCGACGCCCTCTTCGAGTTGCCGCAGCAGGGCCCAGTCGAAGGAGACGCCGTTGCCGCCCGGCAGTTGCGATCCGGCGGGGGGCTTGGCATCGAAAAGCAGCCGGTCGGCGACGCCCGCATAAGCGGCGACCCGGGTGAAGTCGGCCGGGGTGCTGACGGACAGGGCCTTGATGACCGGCAAGCCGTAGCGCGCCTTCACCGCCGCGACGCGCTCCGGCATTTCCTTGCCGTGGAGCTGGAGTATGTCTGGAGCGGCTACCGACACGATCGCGTCGAGCGCCGCGTCATCGGCGTCGACCGTCACCGCGACAGCCCTGGCCCTGCCGAGCGCCGCCTGGCGCAGCCGGCCGGCCTGCTCCGGCGCGACGTTGCGCGGGCTCTTTGGGAAGAAGATGAAGCCGACATGCGAGGCGCCGGCGTCGAGCGCGGCGGCCAGGGCATCATCGGTCTTCAGGCCGCAGATCTTGATGTCCATGGCTGGGGAAGTGGCATGAAACGTCGCCTGAGTCGAGAGCGAATGGAGAGCGAGTAGCGGGAACAATCGCGGACGCGTTCGGTTGGCGCACCATGTGGCCGAGGCAAACCCTGGGTGGGACGCTGGCAAGGGAGGAACCAATGTCACGCGGCGATGAAACGCGCGTCGGAGACGGTGGCGGGAAATGCCGCGCCCATCATCGACCCTACCTTATGTTTTGGATCAACATGGCTCTTGGTCTAGCCGTCATGTATCTCGTCATGTTCTCCATGATCGACGGCTGGGGTGACTTCAGGAACAATCTCAATATGTTCTATATGGCCGTGACCATGTGGGCGCCGATGGGCATCTTCATGCTGGCCACGATGCCGGGAATGTATCCGAACGGCAGAGCAAATTTCCTCCTCTTCGTCCTCTTCGCCGCGCTGACTGCGGGGTCGTTCTGGGCAACGCGAGCACAGCTATTCATCGATGACCGCCAGTTCATCAGCTCGATGATCCCGCACCATTCCGGCGCGATCCTGATGTGCCGCGAAGCCGACCTCTCCGACCGCGAGCTCGCGACGCTCTGTGGCCAAATTACCGAGTCTCAGCGCGCCGAAATCGAGCAGATGAACCAGATCGCAGCGAGAATTCGCAGGAAATAGGAACAAGCGATGACACTGAAGCCCCGCTGACGGTCGTTTCCGCTAGGCGTTTCGCGGCCGAGTGCGCTCGGAAACGCAAATTGACGGCCGGCATCGGCAGCCGGTCGAGCGGGAACATGCCGCCAAGCACCCGGTTTGGGTGCGGCAGAGACCAAAACGGCGGAAGGAGAGCCCCATGAGACCGGATATGACGACCGGGGCGCGGTTTCCCGATTATGTTCTTCCCGACCACACCAAGGCTCCCCGGCGCCTTTCGGATCTCCAGGGCGATCAGCTCATGATCGTCATGCTCACACGCGGATTCTTCTGCCCCAAAGACCGTCAGCACATCCACGAACTCGTGCGGTTTCACCCGCAATTCGTGGTGGGCTACACCCAGATTGTCACCATCACCACCGATGACTGGCACATCACCAACAATTTCCGCCAGCAGACGGCAGCGTCCTGGCCGTTTCTCTACGACGAGGAGCGGATCGTGCAGAAGGATCTCGACATCAAGGAATACACCGACACCTCTCACGATGTGATGATCCCGCACACGATCGTTCTGGGCCGGGACCTCAAGGTCTTCAAGGTCTATAACGGCTATTACTATTGGGGCCGGCCCTCGATGGCGGAACTGCATGCCGACCTGCGCGAACTGGCGCGTCAAACCTACCGCGACTGGGACATCACCAGGCCCGAACTGAGGGCGAAGTGGGAAGAGGGAGACAAGTCCGACTTCTATCCCTATGGGGACAGCTCCATCTCGATGGAGGGGCTGATGCTCGAAATGGCGGGCGCGACCGATCAGTACGCGGGCCGAGCCGACCAGACCTGATCGCGCCTTTTTACCTTCACTCCTCGAACCGGATCGCCTGGAGCGCTGCACCGTTTCGTTTCAGCCAGTCCTTGCGGCGGTCCGTATCGGGGCACAGCTCCTTGCAGAGTTTCCAGAATTTCGGTCCGTGATTCATCTCCTTGAGGTGCGCCACCTCATGGGCGACGAGATAGTCGACGACAGGCAGCGGCGCCATCATGATGCGCCAGGAGAAGGACAGGGTTCCATCCGAGGTGCACGACCCCCAGCGGCTCGACGTGTCGCGGAAGCGGATCGCCTTGGCGCGGCGTCCCACGGTGCGCGTGTGCTTGTCCACCAGCGCCTCGATGTCCCGCTTGGCCTCGCGTTTCAGGAAATCGGCAAGGCGTCGCCCGAGATGGCCGCGCTCGCCGTGGACGATCAGGACCGGCCCGTCGTCGTCCCGGGAAACGGTCACCGTGCCGCGTGTGCCAGGCTCGTGCACGATGAGATGCGGTACCCCGCGCAACGGGATCTTTATGCCCGGACGCACCTGGGGGCGATCGGGCAGCTTGGCCAGACGCTGCTCGAGCCAGCCCTGGTGACGGTTGAGGAAGTGCTCGACCTCGCGCGCCGAAATGCCGGGTGGCACCGTGATGCGCAGGCCCCGTCCTCCGGTGTCGATCCTGAGCGTCAGGCGGCGGGCACGATCGTTTTCGACGATCCTGAGCGGCAGCGCGCGGCCGCCGACCTCGTGCATCCTTTCCGGGGAGGGCGCCGGTTTCGGTGTCTGCTGGCGTTTCAGGAAGGACAGGGGCATGCCGGGAGGAAACACTGATTCGCGGCGCGTGACGAGTGGAGACGGGCGGCAAACGAAAAACGGCGCCGTTGCCGGCGCCGTGGCTAGGGGAAGCTTGTGGGCTCAGGTCTCGTCCAGCAGGCCCGTGGACGATCCCTTGTCGCGCGGCGTGGAATTGGTTGGCGCCGACTTGGAGCGATTGGCCATGAAGCGGTCGAACTCTTCCTGGTCCTTGGCGCGACGCAGCTCGCGCATGTATTCGTCGAACTCGGCGAGCGTCTCGTCGAGCTTGCGGCGCTCTTCCGCGAGCCGTTCGAGCTCCTTTTCGCGCCAGTCGTCGAACGCGACATTGCCGGTCCGGCCACGGCCGTTGCGGCGGCGACCGCGGCAGCCCGCAAAGACGCCGTCGGTGGCGCGGTTGACGTCGCGCTTGAAGCCGTCAAGCCGGTCGCCCCAGATGATATAGGCGAGCATGGCGAGGCCGAGCGGCCAGAACACCATGAAGCCGATCACCATCAAGGCGATGGTCGCCGGCGTCCAGGCCGGACGGATCAGTGCATTCGTGTTCATCTTCTCCCGTTCCTTCCGTTGGGGGGCAACCATGTCATGGCTGCTTCAATCGACATGGTAACGGGAAAACGGCGATTCAAGACGGCGTCGGTAAAAACCCGGCGAGTGCCAGTCCGTCTAACCCTTCTTGAGGGCTTCCAGGGCGAGCACGATCAGGCCGGCGATCAGCCCCCAGAACGCCGAACCGATACCCCCGAGCGTCAGGCCCGAAGCGGTGACGACGAAGGCGATGGTGGCGGCCATGCGCTCCCGCTCATGCCCCAGCGCGATCGAAAGCGCGTTGGCGAGCGGAGCCATGAGGGCGAGCCCGGCGACCAGCACGATCAGGCTCTGCGGCAAGACGTCGAAGATGGCGACCAGCGATGCGCCGAAGACAGCGAAGATCAGATAGGCAAGAGCATAGAAGGGGCCGGTTTTCCAGCGCTGGTCAGGATCGGGGTGCGCGTCCGGGCCGGTGCAGATCGCCGCCGAGATGGCGGCGAGGTTCGTCGTAAGGGCGTTGAACGGCGCCGCAAGGAGCGAGACGAGACCCGTCACGGTGATCAATGGGCTCGCATCGGGTCGGTAGCCCGCGGCCCGTAGCACGGCGAGGCCCGAAAGGTTCTGCGATGCCATCGTCACGAGATAGAGCGGGATGGCCAGGCCGATCGTCGCCGCGACGGAGAACTCCGGCATGGTCGGGGCCAAGGTCGAAAGCTCCGGCGCGGGCAGACCTCCGATGCGCCCCGAAAGGAAGGCAAACGCTCCGCCGCCGACGAGAACGGCCAGCGCCGAAAGTGCGGGGTTGAAAAGGCGGATGGCGAAGAACGCCGCGATCAAGGGCAAGACCAGCCAGGGGTCGACCGGTATCGTTCTCGCGGCGTTCAGGGCAAAGGTGACCACGATGCCGGCCAACATGCCCGACGCGACCGACGCCGGAATGCGTGACACGAGCTTCGTCAGCGGCTTGAACAGGCCTGTGGCGACCAGAAGAAGGGCAGTCACGATGAAGGCGCCGACCGCGTCCGCCATGGTGAAGCCGGTGGAGGCCGCGACGAGGGCAGCGCCGGGGGTCGACCAGGCGGTGATGACGGGCATCCTGGTCCGCCACGAAAGCCATGCCGTCTCAACGGCCATGGCTAGGCAGATCGCCGTGACCCAACTCGCGGTCTGAGCCTGGGTCGCGCCGACAGCCTCCGCGGCCGCGATGATGATCGCAAGCGTGCCGCCGAAACCGACGACCGCCGCGACGAACGCCGAGATCGGGATGGAGGCACGCATCGCTTACTGCGCCGCCTGTTCGACCATCGCCGAGACGGCCTTGACCAGCATATCGAGATCCTCGGGGCGCGACAGGCGGTGGTCCCCGCCTGGGACGAGCGAGACGGTCACGTCGTCGGCGGGCAGGAGGCTGACCAGCTTGAGCGCGTGTGTGTGCGGGACGTCGGGATCGGCGAGGCCCTGCAGGACATGGACCGGGCAATGGGTATCGATCGGTCCCGTCATCACGCGATTGGCGGCGCCGTCTTCGAAAAGCGCGCGGGTGTAGATGTTGGGTTCGGGCGAATATTCCGACGGCTCCTCGAAGAAGCCGTTCTCGGCGAGGGACCGCCGGTGAGCCGCCGTCAGTTGCGGCTCCATGAGCTCCGTCGTGAAGTCGGGGGCCGGCGCCAGCAGGACCAGGCCGCCGATCCGGCCGCCCTCGCCCGCCTTGTTGAGTTCTGCGATCATCCGCAAGGCTATCCACGCCCCCATCGAGGAGCCGACCAGCACTTGCGGGCCCTCGGTGTAGCGCCGAAATACGGCAAGGCTTTCGGCGAGCCAGCGCGAAATCGTGCCGTCCCGGAAAAGGCCGCCCGAGGCGCCATGGCCGGAATAATCGTGACGGGTGTAGGCGTGGCCGGTTTCGGCGGCCCACTGGTCGAGCCGTTCGGCCTTGGTGCCGATCATGTCCGAGCGGAACCCGCCGAGCCAGACGACGCCGGGCTGCCGACCCGGCCTGTGGCGAACCGCGATCCGGCTGCCTTCCACCTCGATGCTCTCGCCTTTTTCTTCCGCCATGGGCCGTCTCCATCGGTCCGGGCCTTTTGACACAGCCGGCGGGCGACGGAAAGTGCCGCCGAAAGGTGCGTGGCCGGTTGATGTCGGGATGTTCGGTTTCGGATGATTTATTGTTGCGCCTGTGCTATTGACTTGCGCCGCGCCGGCACGACATAGGCGCGACAAGCAACCATGAACTTCAACGGCTCGAGGAGACCACGACCATTCGCAGACCATTCAAAGCCGCGGCGCCCACCAAGGAAGGCCCGCGCGCAAACAGGGACATCCGGGTACCCCGGGTGCAGCTCATCGACGAGACCGGCAACAATCGCGGCGACGTTTCGATCAACGAAGCGCTGCTGGCCGCGGAAGAGGTGGGCCTTGATCTCGTTGAAATCTCTCCCAATGCAAATCCGCCCGTCGTCAAGATCCTTGACCTCGGCAAGCTGAAATACGCCAACCAGAAGAAGGCGGCAGAAGCGCGCAAGAACCAGAAGGTCATCGAGATCAAGGAGATCAAGATGCGCCCGAACATCGACACGCATGATTATGACGTGAAGATGAAGGCGGTGCGGCGCTTCTTCGAGGAAGGCGACAAGGTCAAGCTGACGCTGCGCTTCCGCGGACGCGAAATGGCGCATATGGAACTGGGCATGCAGCTCCTGAACAAAGTCCGCGACGAGGTCGCCGCCATCGCCAAGGTGGAGGCTGAGCCGAAGCTCGAAGGTCGCCAGATGATGATGGTGCTGGCCCCGCGCTAAGCAGGTTTCGGAAAACTGTCCTACGGTTTTCCGACAGAGACCTGCGGCAGGAAAAGAAGCTGAGTGGGCAGTGTGGCGATGCCGCGCGAGCCCCGTTTGGGAATGCGACGCGTGGCTGGGCGTCGGAGCGATTGACATTCGGGAAAGCGGTTGCGCTTTCCCGGCCCAATCGCTATAAGGCCGCGTTCCAAAAAGCCGCCCGGCAGGGCATGCCGTGGCGGCTTCGTATGCTTTTCGGACTTTGGTCGGTCCGGAAACGACAAGCAACAGGCCGTCAAGGCCGATAGGAGTTAGCAAAATGCCCAAGATGAAGACCAAATCCGCTGCAAAGAAGCGGTTCAAGATCACTGCCACCGGCAGGGTCAAGGCGCAGGCCGCCGGCAAGCGCCATGGCATGATCAAGCGCACCAACAAGTTCATTCGCGATGCCCGCGGCACGATGGTTCTCGCCGAGCCGGATGCCAAGAAGGTCATCAAGAATTTTCTTCCCAACGGCGGCGGCCTCTGAGCCGGCCCGCGGACAAGCGTTTTAAGGAGATCATGACATGGCACGCGTGAAGAGAGGCGTTACCGCCCACGCCAAGCACAAGAAGGTCCTGAAAGCCGCCAAGGGTTTCTACGGCCGTCGCAAGAACACGATCCGGATCGCCAAGCAGGCGGTCGAGCGGTCGAAGCAGTACGCCTATCGCGACCGCAAGAACCGCAAGCGTTCGTTCCGGGCGCTCTGGATCCAGCGCATCAATGCCGCTGTCCACGAGCAGGGTCTGACCTATGGCCGCTTCATCGATGGCCTGAACAAGGCCGGCATCCAGATCGACCGCAAGGTTCTGTCGGATCTCGCGATCCACGAGCCGCAGGCATTCGCCGCCCTGGTCGCCAAGGCCAAGGTTGCGCTCGAATATCTGAAGAACACCACCCCGAATGCGTTTGAGAGCGCTGTCGCCTAAGACCAGCGCTTCCCAAGCTTTCGAAATTCTGATTTGGGAAACCCGCGCTGGCAGGGCTGGCGCGGGTTTTTTCTTTGCATGATCGACAGGCCACTTGGCCAGGACAGGTCCCGAACATGAGCGAACTTGCCACTCTTGAAGCTTCCCTTCTCTCCGAGATCGCCGCGGCCGGCGACGAGCAGGCGATCGAGGCCGTGCGCGTCGCCGCGCTCGGAAAGAAGGGGTCCGTATCGGAGATGTTGAAGACGCTGGGCTCGATGAGCCCGGAGGAACGGCAGTCCAAAGGCCCGGCGATCAACGGGTTGAAGAACCGCGTGACCGAGGCGCTCTCCGCGCGCAGGGCGGAACTGAAGGATGCGGCGATCGCCGCCAGGCTGGCCGCGGAGACGGTGGACGTGACATTGCCGGTGCGCCAATCGCCGGCCGAGCGTGGCCGCATCCATCCGATCAGCCAGGTGATCGACGAGATCACCGCGATCTTCGCCGATCTAGGCTTCTCCATCGCGGAGGGGCCGGATGTCGAAACCGACTATTACAATTTCACGGCGTTGAACTTCCCCGAGGGCCACCCCGCACGGGAAATGCACGATACATTCTTCTTCCCGCCCGACGCCGACGGCGCACGGAAGCTGCTGCGCACCCACACCTCGCCGGTCCAGATCCGCACCATGGAAGCGCAGAAGCCGCCGATCCGGATCGTCATCCCCGGCAAGACCTACCGGCAGGATTCCGACGCCACCCATTCGCCCATGTTCCATCAGGTGGAGGGGCTGGTCATCGACAAGACCGCCAATGTCGCCAACATGAAATGGGTGCTGGAGGAATTCTGCAAAGCGTTCTTCGAGGTGCCCTCGGTCAAGATGCGCTTCCGGCCGAGCTTCTTCCCCTTCACGGAGCCGAGCCTCGAGGTCGATATCCAGTGCGACCGTTCGCGGCCGGGCGAGGTGCGTTTCGGCGAGGGTTCCGATTGGATGGAGATCCTGGGCTGCGGTATGGTTCACCCCAACGTGCTGCGTTATGGCGGCCTTGACCCGGACGAGTATCAGGGCTTCGCCTGGGGCATGGGCATCGACCGCATCGCCATGCTGAAATACGGCATGCCCGATCTGCGCGCCTTCTTCGACGCCGACGTGCGCTGGCTCGCGCATTACGGTTTCCGGCCCCTCGACATGCCGACCTTGTTCGGGGGGCTCAGTTCGTGACGGCACTGCATTCCGGTAGCTGCCGCTGCGGCGCCGTACGCTTCGAGGCGTCGGCCGATCCGCTTCACGTCAGCTACTGTCATTGCACGGATTGCCGCAAGGCGTCGGGCGCGCCGGTCTCGGCTTTCGTCGGTTTCATGGCCGACGCGGTCGTCATCTCCGGCGATACGCTGAAGAGCTACGTCAACGGTCCGGTGAGCCGAAGCTTCTGCAGGAAATGCGGCTCGCCCATCGCCTATCTCGACGCGCGCCTGCCCGACAGCATCTATTTCATGCTCGGCGTCATGGACCTGGCCGCCTACTACAAGCCGACCGTGCACGCATGGGTGCGGGAGCAGCTTCCTTTCGTGCACATGCCCGACGGTCTGCCGCGCCATCTGACCAGCAGCGTTCCAAGACCCTAGACCTCAAATGAGACCGGAAGACCTCCGGAGGATTGCCCGATGAAATTCACACTTTCCTGGCTCAAGGATCACCTCGAAACCGAAGCTTCGCTCGACGAGATCGTCGAGCGGCTGACGGCCATCGGTCTCGAGGTCGAATCGGTCGACGACAAGGCGAATCTCAAGCCCTTTGTCATCGCCAAGGTGCTCACCGCCGGCCGGCATCCCGACGCCGACAAGCTGCAGGTGCTGACGGTCGATACCGGAGACGGCAAGCCTATCCAAGTCGTATGCGGCGCGCCCAATGCGCGAGCCGGACTGATCGGCGCCTTCGCGGCGCCCGGCACCTATGTGCCCGGTATCGACGTGACCCTGTCGGTCGGAAAGATCAGGGGCGTCGAAAGCCATGGCATGATGTGCTCGGAACGCGAGCTTCAGCTCTCCGACGAACATGACGGCATCATCGACCTGCCGTCGGACGCGCCGGTCGGCCGATCCTTTGCGGCCTGGGCGCATCTCGACGATCCGGTGATCGAAATCAACCTGACGCCGAACAGGCCGGATGCCACCGGCGTCTACGGCATCGCCCGGGACCTTGCGGCCAGCGGTCTCGGCCGCTTGAAGACGCCGCCGGTGGAAGCGATCCCGGGCAGGGGCAAGACGCCGGTTGCGGTGAAGCTCGAGTTCGGCGACACGCCGCCGCTCTGTCACGGCTTCGCGCTGCGCCTCGTGCGGGGCGTCAAGAACGGTCCCTCGCCGAAATGGCTGCAGCGGCGGCTGATCGCGATCGGCCTTCGCCCGATCAACGCGCTGGTCGATATCACCAACTACATCACCTTCGACCGCGGCAGGCCGCTTCACGTGTTCGACGCGGCGAAAGTCGCCGGAGACCTCGTCGTGCGCCGCGCGGCGCAAGGCGAGAAGGTCCTTGCCTTGGACGGTCGCGAATACGAGCTCACGCCTGAAATGTGCGTGATCGCCGACCGCGACGGTGTCGAATCGATTGCGGGTGTCATGGGCGGCGAGCATTCCGGCTGTGACGAGAATACGACCGACGTGCTGATCGAGTCGGCACTTTGGGAGCCGCTCAACATCGCCCGCACCGGCCGCGCACTGGGCATCATCACCGATGCGCGGTACCGCTTCGAGCGCGGAGTCGACCCGGAATTCATGATCCCCGGCCTGGAGCTTGCAACCCGGCTGGTTCTCGATTTCTGCGGCGGCGAGCCGGCCGAGACGGAGGTCGTGGGCTATGCCGGCCACAAGGCGAAGCTCGTCCCCTTCCCTGTCTCGGAGGTAAAAAGGCTCACCGGGCTCGACGTGCCCAAGGCCGAAAGCCTTGAGATCCTGACGCGGCTCGGCTTCCAGCCTCGGGGGTCGGGCGACGTCGTCGACGTGGCCGTTCCGTCCTGGCGACCGGATGTGGACGGGAAGGCCGATCTGGTCGAGGAAGTCATGCGCATGCATGGCGTCGACAACATCGCGCCGGAGCCGATGGTCAATCATGATGCCGTCAATGGGAAGATCCTGACGACCCTGCAGATCCGCACCCGTGCCGCCAGACGGGCGCTCGCCGTGCGCGGCATGATGGAAGCCGTCACCTGGTCGTTCATTCCGGCCAAGCACGCGGAATGGTTCGGCGGCGGCCAGGTGGCCCTCAAGCTCGCCAACCCCATTGCCGCCGACATGTCCGACATGCGGCCGTCGCTGTTGCCCGGCCTGATCGCGGCGGCGCAGCGCAACGCCGACAAGGGCATCGGCGATGTGGCGCTCTTCGAAGTCTCGGGCACCTATGAGAGCGATATGCCGAACGGGCAGCGCCGCGTGGCGGCGGGCGTGCGGCGCGGCACTGCCAAGCTCGACGGCGCCGGACGCCACTGGGCCGGCAACGCCGCTCCGGTCGGCGTGTTCGATGCCAAGGCCGACGCGCTTGCCGTGCTGGAGGCCTGCGGTGCCCCGGTCGAGAAGCTGCAGATCGAGGCGGGCGGGCCATCCTGGTATCACCCTGGACGTTCCGGCACGATCAAGCTCGGCCCGAAGACGGTTCTCGGCACCTTCGGCGAATTCCACCCGAAGACGCTCGAAGTGCTCGACGTGGCGGGGCCGCTCGCCGGTTTCGAGGTCTATGTCGACGCCGTCCCCGAGCCCAAGGCGAAGCCGACGCGCACCAAGCCGAAGCTCGAACTTTCGCCGTTCCAGGCGGTGAAACGCGACTTCGCCTTTGTGGTCGACAAGCCGGTCGAGGCGGGCGCACTGGTCCGAGCCGCCCTCGCCGCCGATAAGAAGCTGATCACCGGCGTATCGGTGTTCGACGTCTTCGAAGGCGCTTCGCTGGGCGCCGACAAGAAGTCGGTGGCCATCGAGGTGTCGATCCAGCCGGTCGACAAGACGCTGACCGACGAGGATTTCGAGGCGCTCGCCGGCCGCATCGTCGAGAATGTGAAGAAGCAGACGGGCGGCGTGCTGCGCGCCTGACCGGAGGCCGGGAAGACCGGCGGGGCTCCAGGCGTTAACGAGCCCAGGCGGGCGAAGCCAGCCCGGAGGCGCCGGTCATGATGCGCAACAGCAGGCAGGCATATGGACTGGTCGCGATCGTCCTTCATTGGCTGATCGCGCTGCTCATCATCGGGCAATTGGTGTTCGGCACGTTGATGGTGAGGCTGGCCGACCAGCGGCTCGCCTTCGAGCTCATCCAGTGGCACAAATCCTTCGGCTTGCTGACATTGGCCCTGGTCGTCATCAGATTGGCGTGGCGGCTGGCCGGCCCCTTACCGTCGTATCCGCCCACGCTGCCGGGCTGGGAGGTAAGATCGGCCCGTATCATGCACCGGCTGCTCTACGGGCTCATGCTGGCCCTGCCCCTCAGTGGTTGGGCGCTGGTCTCCGTATCGGTTCTCGCCATTCCGACCCTTGCCTTCTATCTCGTCCTGGTTCCTAATCTGCCGCTCGGCGTGTCGGAAGGCGCGGAGGACTTCTGGAGCGCGGCGCACCGTTTGCTCGGATATGCGATGATGGTTCTCGTGTCCGTGCATGTGGCCGCCTCGCTCCGCCACGAATTCTGGCTGGGGAACGGATTGTTGTGGCGCATGCTGGCGCCGCGGCGGTCGCGGTTTCGTGAAGACCCGTCGCGGAATTTCGCCGAAGGGCGATCCGTTGATGCCGCGCAAGCGCAGCGTCGGAGGACGAGATGATGGCCCGGCTCACTGGCATTGGACTGCTCCTTGCCTTGCCCGCCGTCGCGGCGGTGTCGCTGGGTGATGCGGCCGGCCGCTACGTCATCAATGAGAGCGGGTCCACAATCGCCTTCGCCATACCCAAGGCGGGAGGCGGTGCCCTGACCGGCACCTTCGGTCGCTTCCGGGGCACCATCCAGATCAACGGGCAGAACATCGCGAATTCGCGGGTGGATATCACCATCTTCCCCGAGAGCCTGCGCACTGGCGAAAGCCGCACCGACGCCTTCCTCAAATCCGACGCGGTATTCGACACGGCCCACGAAAAGGAGATCCATTTCCGCTCCAACGCGGTGAAGCGCACGGGCGACAGCACGGCGGTGGTTTCGGGGCCGCTCACCGCCCGCGGACGTACCGGCAATGAAAGCTTCAACGTCGAACTCAAGGACCTCGCGAAGGGGGCGATCAGCTTCCGCGTCACCGGGAAGGTGCTGCGCTCGCGCTATGGCATGGATGTCGGCACGCCGATCTATTCCAACACTGTCGACTTCGACATGACGCTGGCCGCCCGGCGCGGGTGAAGGAGAGGAAGCCCGCCGCTTCTCTTTCCGGCTTCGGCCCGCTACGCTGCGGGCAAAGCCATAGGGAGGAGAACATGTTTCGCTGGGGAGTTCTTTCCACCGCCAAGATCGCGCGCGAGCACCTGATCCCGGCAATCATGGATTCCGACAATGGCGTGCTGTCGGCGATCGCCAGCCGAGACCTCGCCAAGGCGCGAGGGCTTGCCGAGCGTTTCGGTGCGCCGCATGCCTTCGGATCCTACGAGGAGCTTCTCGCTTCGGACGCGGTCGACGGTGTCTACATTCCCTTGCCGACGTCGCAGCATGTCGAGTGGACGCGCAGGGCGGCGGAGGCCGGCAAACATGTGCTTGTCGAAAAGCCCCTGGCGCTGGACGCTCGCGACATTTCTCCTCTCATCGCGCTGCGCGACGCTAAGCAGGTGCTGATCTGCGAAGCCTTCATGGTCGTCTACCACCCGCAATGGATCAAGGTCCGGGAACTGGTGGCGGCCGGCGCGATTGGCCGGTTGCGCCACGTGCAGGGCGCCTTCTCCTATTACAATGTCGACCCTGCCAACATGCGCAACCAGCTTTCGCTCGGCGGGGGCGCGCTTCCGGACATCGGCGTCTATCCAACCGTGTCGACCCGTTTCGTCACCGGCAAGGAACCGCGCCGCGTCCAAGCGACGATCGAGCGTGACAGAACTTTCGGAACCGACATCTATTCGAGCGTCAGGGCCGATTTCGGCGAGTTCGAACTCAGTTTCTATCTCTCCACCCAGATGGCGGCCAGGCAGCTGATGGTCTTCCATGGCGAGAAAGGCTTCATCGAGGTCCATTCACCCTTCAACGCGGGCCTCTACGACCACCATCGCATCGAGCTCCACAATCAGAATCACACCGAAGCGACGGTGTTCCGCTTCCCGGGGACGCAGCAATACAGGCTCGAGGTCGAAAGCTTTGCCCGGGCGGCTCGCGGCGGCGGGGACCGGGTATTTACGCTAGAGGAATCCGTGCTCAACCAGAAGGTGATCGATGCCATCTTCCGCGCCGGCGCGCGAGACGGCTGGGAAGCCGTCTAAAGCGCGTCGCGATCTTTCAGATTCGCACCCGCGCTTTAAACGTTTGATTTGACGCATGTCTTTCTCGTCATACCGGTGCCCGCTTCGGGGAGACGTGCTTTGGCTTCTCGAGAAAATGCTCGGGCCCCATGACTATTATCGGGCCGAGTAGTCTCGGCGGCGGAAGGTTGTTGCCGGTAAGGGCATCCGATCTTCCAACGCGAAAGTAGTTTTGGGGGACAGCGACTGAGGGGCCCGCCGAGCGGGCAGTGGAGAGAGAAGTCCTTCACGGTAGCGAAAGCATAATGAAAGTTTCTCTAGCGCGCTCGCCCTCATTGTGATTTCAATGTGCATGGTGGGACGGCGTGATCGCCAGAAGGCGACGGCTGGAGGAGAGGTTTTGTCCAAGCTCAACTGGCTGCGGCAATGCAGCCTGTCCGTGATTGTTACGGCTGCATTCTGTGGGGCGGGCCTGACCGCCGATCTGACCGTCGGAATGCCGAACTGGCCATCGGGGCAGGCCGCCGCCAACATCATCAAATACGGCATCGAAAAGCAGCTGGGCCTCGAGGTCGACGTTCGCGAGCTGGGCACCATGACGATTTTCGCCGGCCTCGATACCGGCGAAGTCGACATCCATCCCGAGGTCTGGCACCCCAATTTCGATTCTCTCGTGAAGAAATATGTCGACGACAAGAAGACGGTACGCCTGAGCCCGAAGGAAGTTGCGGCGACCCAGGGCATTTGCACGACACGCGCGGCAGCCGAAAAATACGGCGTCAAGGACATCCGCGACCTCACGGATCCGAAGAAGGCGGCTATCTTCGACACGGACGAAGATGGCAAAGGCGAGATGTGGATCGGCGCCGAGACCTGGTCGTCGACGACCATAGAGAAGATCCGCGCCCGCAGCTACGGCTACGCAGAAACGATGACGTTGCTCGAAATGCCGGAGGACGTGGCCATGGCGGCCGTCGACGCGGCGGTGGCGACGGACCAGCCGATCGTGTTCTATTGCTACAGCCCACACCATGTCTTCAAGCTCCACGACATCGTGCAACTGACGGAGCCGGCCTACGACGCATCCAAATGGAAGGTGATTCTGCCCGCCGACGATACGGACTGGCTGTCGAAATCGGCGGCCGCGGTGGGATGGCCGGCCTCGCATTTCGAGATCGCGTTCTCTTCCGCGACGGCCGAGCGGCTGCCCAAGGTGGCGTCCTTCCTGTCCAAGGTGGATTTCTCGCCCATCGAGGTCACACAAATGAGCTATGCGCTCGAAGTGGAGAGGCAGGATCCGGCTGCTTATGCGCAGCAATGGGTGGCAGACCACGCCGAACGCGTCAAAGCCTGGGCGAACTAGGGGAGGGCGGCGTCATGATCTCGCGTGAGAAGACACTTCGACCGGATCCCTCCTCGTCATGGACGCGCCGCCGGGTAGCGGTCGCCACATTCACCGCTCTCGCCGTCCTCGCGGTGGGCGCAAGCCTCGCCTATGCAGCCCAGACCCAGATCTTCGACCCGCAGACCCGCAAATGGGTCGACTACGACAAGTCCAAGGCGCGCAAATATTACGCGATGTACAAGCAGGTGCCGGAAGCCTTCCGGCGACAGGTCGTGCCGTTCCGCACGGCGGAGAAACCCGGAACGATCATCATCGACGGCAACCAGCACTTCCTCTACCTCGTCCAGCCAGGGCAGACCGCGATACGCTACGGCATCGGCGTCGGCCGCGAAGGCTTCGGATGGGCCGGTATCGTGCGCGTCGGGCGCACGGCGGAATGGCCGACCTGGAAGCCCCCGGCCGAAATGGTCGAACGCGACCCCAATGCCCGCAAATATGCCAACGGCATGCCGGGCGGACCGGACAACCCGTTGGGCGCGCGTGCCCTCTATCTCTACGAAGGCGACCAGGACACCATCTACCGAATCCATGGAACGCCCGAGCCGTGGTCGATCGGATTGAACGTGTCGTCGGGCTGCATCCGCATGAACAATGACGACATCATCGACCTCCACTCGCGCGTCGCGATCGGCGCGAAGGTCGTGGTGCTGATGCAAGGTGCCTCGCTCTACAAGGGAGTCTGACGACCGATGACCGATTGCCTCCAACTTGTCTTTCCAACCGGAGGGCGATGGTCGGCCCCGGCCGGCGTGACCCTGGCGATGCTGCTGGCCGCCGGCTGCGTGTCCAACCAGCCCGAGGCGGGCAGCGTGCGCCTCGCCGAGCAGACTGCCCCGGCCGATCTACAGCTTGCCTGCGCGGCCGCCGCGGCCACGCCGCTCGGTGTCGACAGTGCCCGCATCCTGCCGGTCAGCTCAAAACAGCTCGATCCACAGAAATACCAGGTCGACCTGGATGCAAGCGGCAGCAAAGCTACCTGCGTGATCGACAATACCGGGACGGTGTTGTCGGTGCAGAAGGTCTGATCGGGGCCGTTTCGCTCCTCACCACCAAACCCAACCGCGCAACGGCCGGATGCGCGGTCCATCGCGCGGCGCGTTGAGCGACTGACCACAGGCCGGCAGCAGGTCGGCTTCGGTTTCACTGTCTTGAAGCAGAAGGTGACCACCGAAGGTGCCATGCGGCGTGTGCAGCCTTATCCGGGGGACCGGGGAGCGCCGGCTCAGGACAGGCGGCTCGTCCCCGAATTCATGGCCGGGACTGTCGATCGCCTGCACCTTCAGGGCCATGAGGCGCTTGACGCGATCCTCGGTGCGAGGGTGAGTTCTCAGGATTGAGGGATCCGGAATGCGGCTGCCGGGTAGCAGGATGCCTTCCCACAACCTCCCTTGCACCCGTTCAAGTTTCATGAGCGCCAGCGCGAGCCCGTCCGGATCGCCGGTCAGCGTGGCCGCGCCGAGATCGGCGTCGAACTCGCGCGTGCGCGACAGCGCCATCTGCAGAAGCCCACCGACCGTGGGTGCGGCGAGCAGGATCGTCACACCGAGCCACGGGATTCGCGTGTCATAGCCGCCGGCGAAGCCGACCAGATTCAGGAACAGCGAAAATAGGCCGATGGTCGACATGAGCGAGGTGAAGCGCGAGACCATGTCGGCGAAGGCCATCACCCTCAAGTCCTCATGGGCGACATGGCTGATTTCATGAGCGAGCACTCCGGCGAGTTCGCGGGTAGTCAGCGTGCGCGCCAGTGCGTCGGTGATGGCGATCGCCGAGTCTTGGCGGTTGCCCACGGCGAAGGCGTTCACCATGCGCGAGGGGATGACATAGAGCTTCGGCGTCGCCGGCAGTCCGGCGCGGCGCGCCAGCTCCCCCAATATGCGATAGCCGGTGGGGAAATCGGCGGGTGAAACGCGCGAGGCCCTGTACATCGACAGGACCATTTGCGGGCTCATCCGGCGAAGGAAGATCAATGGCAGGATGCCGAATGCCAAGGCGTAGACGATGCCGCCCGGCCCGCCGAATGCCCAGGCGGTCACGGCAAGCAGAAGCAGGCAGGCGGCCCCGAGCAGCCACGTATGGAGCGTGTTTCGCGCCCGGCCGTGGCGTTGGGCGAGGAGGTCGATCGCGGGCGCGTGTCTCATAGAGCGCAATATGGTGTATCGGCCCGCCTTTGCCGAGAGCGGCAGGTACCGGCCAAGCCTGAAAACGCTGCTCTGCCAGCAACGCCAAACGCTTGCGCGTTGGAAAGGCTCTTCTTATATACCCGCCAACGCCGCCCGGTCGGAACAGGCCAATCGGACGGTAAATCTTGTGAACAGGGGCTGCCGCCGGAACGCCTCATGGGTCCTGGCAGCCTGCTCAGCGGAGAGACTCAAAATGGCAAAAGTCATCGGAATCGATCTCGGAACGACAAATTCATGCGTCGCCGTGATGGACGGCAAGGACGCAAAGGTCATCGAGAACGCGGAAGGCGCGCGCACCACGCCCTCCATCGTCGCCTTTACCGACAGCGACGAGCGGCTCGTTGGCCAGCCGGCCAAGCGCCAGGCGGTTACCAATCCGGAGAATACGATTTTTGCGGTGAAGCGCCTTATCGGCCGCCGCTATGACGACCCGGTGACCGAAAAGGACAAGAAGCTCGTCCCCTACAAGATCGTCAATGGCGACAATGGCGACGCCTGGGTCGAAGCCGGCGGCAAGAAGCAGTCGCCGTCGCAGATCTCGGCGATGATCCTGCAGAAGATGAAGGAAACGGCGGAAGCCTATCTCGGCGAAAAGGTCGAGAAGGCGGTGATCACGGTTCCCGCCTATTTCAACGACGCACAGCGCCAGGCCACCAAGGATGCCGGCCGCATTGCCGGTCTCGAAGTCCTGCGCATCATCAACGAGCCGACCGCTGCTGCCTTGGCCTATGGCCTCGACAAGCGCGACGGCAAGACGATCGCCGTCTATGACCTCGGCGGCGGCACTTTCGACATCTCGGTGCTCGAGATCGGCGATGGCGTATTCGAGGTGAAGTCGACCAATGGCGACACCTTCCTGGGCGGCGAAGACTTCGACATGCGCCTGGTCGAGTACCTGGCGTCCGAGTTCAAGAAAGAGCAGGGCATCGACCTGAAGAACGACAAGCTTGCCCTGCAGCGCCTCAAGGAAGCCGCGGAGAAAGCCAAGATCGAGCTGTCGTCCGCCTCCCAGACCGAAATCAATCTTCCCTTCATCACCGCCGATGCCACCGGGCCGAAGCATCTGACGATGAAGCTTACCCGCGCCAAGTTCGAGTCGCTGGTCGAAGACCTCGTTCAGCGTACCATCGAGCCCTGCCGGGCCGCCCTCAAGGACGCGGGCCTCAAGGCAGGCGAGATTGACGAGGTGGTCCTGGTCGGCGGCATGACCCGCATGCCGAAGGTCCAGGAAGTGGTGAAGCAGTTCTTCGGCAAGGATCCGCACAAGGGCGTCAACCCCGATGAGGTCGTCGCGATCGGCGCGGCCATCCAGGCCGGCGTGCTGCAAGGCGACGTCAAGGACGTGCTGCTGCTCGACGTGACCCCCCTGTCGCTCGGCATCGAGACGCTGGGCGGCGTCTTCACGCGTCTGATCGACCGCAACACGACCATCCCGACCAAGAAGAGCCAGGTCTTCTCGACTGCCGAGGATTCCCAGTCGGCCGTCACGATCCGGGTCTTCCAGGGCGAGCGCGAAATGGCTGCCGACAACAAGCTGCTCGGCCAGTTCGACCTCGTTGGGATTCCTCCGGCGCCGCGCGGCGTGCCCCAGATCGAAGTCACCTTCGACATCGACGCCAACGGCATCGTCAACGTGTCGGCCAAGGACAAGGGCACGGGCAAGGAACATCAGATCCGCATCCAGGCTTCGGGCGGCCTGTCCGACGCCGACATCGAGAAGATGGTCAAGGAGGCGGAAGCCAACGCCGAGAGCGACAAGAAGCGTCGGGCTCTGGTCGAGGCGCGCAACCAGGCGGAGTCGCTCCTCCATTCGTCGGAAAAGTCGTTGAGTGAGTATGGCGACAAGGTCACCGAGGCAGACCGTACCGCGATCTCGGATGCCATCGCCGCGCTGAAGACCGCAGTCGAGGGCGACGATGTCGAGGCGATCAACGCCAAGAGCCAGGCGCTCGCCGAAGCTTCCATGAAGCTCGGCCAGGCTATGTACGAGGCCTCCCAGAAGGACGCGGCGGAAGCCGACGCCAAGGCGGATGCCGCCAAGGAAGGCGATGTCGTCGACGCCGACTTCGAGGAGATCGACGAGAACGACGACAAGAAGAAGTCCGCCTGACGTAGCGAAAGCGGCGGTAAAGCCAGGCCCGGCTCCAAGCCGGGCCTTTTTACAGCCGAAGAAAGAAATTCCGGCCCAGGCCGCGGCGGCACTGGTATCGCGGCGCGCGGTTTACTAAATCGGAGAGGGGCCGGTGCCGGAGAAACACGGTCGACAATGCGCAAAGACATTGAACATCCGGACGACGGGATAAGATGAAGGCTGATTTCTACGAGACGCTCGGCGTCCATAAAGGCGCGGACGAGAAGGAACTCAAGGCCGCATTCCGCAAGCTGGCCATGCAGTTTCACCCGGATCGCAATCCCGGCGATGCGGCCTGCGAGCACCGTTTCAAGGAAATCAACGAGGCCTATGAAACGCTGAAGGATCCGCAAAAGCGGGCTGCCTATGACCGGTTCGGCCATGCCGCCTTCGAAAACGGCGGCGGCTTCGGCGCAAACGGCTTTACGGGCGGCGGCTTCGCGGACATCTTCGAGGATATCTTCGGTGATATGATGGGCGGCCGCCAGCGCCGCTCCGCCAACGGCCGTGAGCGCGGCGCCGACCTTCGGTACAATATGGAGATCACGCTGGAGGAAGCCTTCTCCGGCAAGACGGCGCAGATTCGGGTGCCCGCATCGATCTCCTGTGTCGACTGCTCGGGATCCGGCGCCAAGCCGGGCACCCAGCCCGTGACCTGCACCATGTGCTCAGGCTCCGGCCGCGTTCGCGCCAGCCAGGGTTTCTTCTCCATCGAGCGTACCTGCCCGCAGTGCCAGGGCCGCGGCCAGATCATCAAGGATCCCTGTCCGAAATGCTCGGGCCAAGGCCGTGTCGTGGAAGAGCGTTCGCTATCGGTCAACATTCCCGCCGGGATCGAGGACGGCACGCGCATCCGGCTGGCCGGCGAAGGCGAAGCGGGCATGCGCGGCGGGCCGCCGGGAGACCTCTACATCTTCCTGTCGGTCAAGCCTCATGAGCTCTTCCAGCGGGATGGCGCCGATCTCTATTGCAAGGTGCCGATCTCGATGACCACGGCCGCCCTCGGCGGCTCCTTTGAGGTCACCACCCTCGACGGCACACAGACCCGGGTAAAGGTACCCGAGGGCTCGCAGAACGGTCGCCAGTTCCGGCTCAAGGGCAAGGGCATGCCCGTGCTGCGCCAGCCGGCGGTCGGCGACCTCTTCATCCAGGTCGCTGTGGAGACGCCGCAGAATCTCACGCGGCGCCAACGCGAGTTGCTCGAGGAATTCGAGAAGCTGTCGTCACACGACAATTCCCCGCAATCGAGCGGCTTCTTCTCGCGCATGAAGGATTTCTTCGAATCGTTCGGCGAGCGCTGAACGCGGGAGGGATATATCCCGTTCCTTATGGGTGCGAACGCCGCCCTTTCCACAGCGTGGTTTGGAACACATCTTGCCTGAGGGCGCATTGCCGCTAAGAATCGACGCGGCGGGGTTGAGGAGAACGGTCATGGCACGCGGTCCTGGGCTTCGCAAAGCCTTCGCCGAAAAGTTCGACGACGAGCTTCGCTTCTTCAAGGGCTGGATCGACAAGCCCAAGGCGGTCGGCTCGATCATTCCCACCAGTTCCGTGACCGCGCGGCGGATGGCGTCGGTCATCGACACCACATCGGGCCTGCCCGTTCTTGAGCTCGGACCGGGCACTGGCGTCATCACCAAGGCGATCCTGGCGCATGGAGTGAAGCCCGAGAACCTCTATACGGTCGAGTATTCCGAGGATTTCGTCCGGCATCTGGAAAAGCAGTTTCGCGGCGTCAACATCATACATGGCGACGCTTTCGACCTGGACACGACGCTGGGCGAGAAGCGCGGCCTGAAGTTCGATGCCGTCGTCTCGGGCGTGCCGCTGCTCAATTTCCCAGTGGCCCAGCGTATCCGTTATATCGAGGACCTCCTCGCACGCATCCCGGAAGGCCGGCCGATCGTCCAGCTCACCTACGGCCCGCTCTCGCCGGTGCGCGCGGGCAAGGGCGACTATTCGGTCGAGCATTTCGATTTCGTGCTGCGCAACATTCCGCCGACGCAGCTCTGGATCTATCGCCGACCGGGCTTCGGCCGGGCCCATTGACAGTCGGGGCGGCGCTGCGCCCGGAACGTGATGACAGGGAGGTTCGTCCGTGCCCGCACCGAAGATACTGGTTTTTGCGGGCTCGATCCGGGCCGGCGCCTATAGCGGCCGCACGGCCGATGCCGCCACCAGGGAACTCGCCTTGCAGGGGGCCGAGGTCACACGGGTTTCGCTGGCCGACTATCCCTTGCCGATCATGGATCAAGACCTCGAACGTGAGAAGGGCGTGCCCGAGAACGCCTATCGCTTCGCGCGCATGATTGCGGCCCATGACGCAATGCTGATCGCCAGCCCCGAATACAATGCTTCCATCCCGCCGCTGCTGAAGAACACGCTCGATTGGGTAAGCCGCATTCGTCGTGACAATGGTCGCGTGTTCAAGCCTTTCGAGAACAAGGTCGCGGGGCTCTGCTCCTCGTCGGAGGGCAATTTTGCCGGGGCCCGCGGCCTCTATCATCTGCGCGCGGTGCTGATGGCCTGCGGCGTGGAGGTGATCACGCCGCAATGCGCGATCGGGCGGGCGCACGAGGCTTTCGACGAGGAAGGCGAAATCCGTGAGGAGCGTGTGCGCATGGCCATGCAAACAGTGGCTCGCACCTTGATAGAGCGGGCGCGCATGTTCTCCTTCGGGGTGGAGCGATGACGGTCGGCACGCGCATGTGCTTTTCCGATCGCACCTTCTCTCCGACTGGACGTCCGCACCAAGGCAGATATCCGTGATTTGAAGGAACCGAAGATGCAGCCTGACCCTATGCGCGAACGTCTGATCGTCGGACTCGACGTGCCGACATTGGCCGAGGCCGAAAAGGTGGTGCGGGATCTCGAGGGAACAGTCGCATTCTACAAGATCGGCTATCAACTCGCCTTTGCCGGTGGCCTGGATTTCGCCCGGGAACTGGCATCCGGCGGCACCAAGGTCTTCCTCGACATGAAGTTGCTCGACATCGACAATACGGTGTCGAAGGGTGTCGAAAACATCGCCAAGATGGGCGTCTCGATGCTGACGCTTCACGCCTACCCGAAGGCGATGCGAGCCGCGGTCGAGGCGGCGCGTGGCAGCGCGCTTTGCCTTCTCGGTGTCACTGTGCTCACCTCCATGGATGGGCAGGACCTCCTCGATGCCGGTTATCGCGACGATCCGCACACGCTCGTCTTGAAGCGCGCGGAGCAGGCCCGGGACGCCGGCATGGGTGGGATCGTCTGTTCGGCGGCCGAGGCAGGAGCGGTACGCGGTGTGATCGGCCCCGGCATGGCCGTCGTGACACCCGGCATCCGTCCCGCCGGCGGTGAGGCCGGCGACCAGAAGCGAGTGACGACGCCCGGCGACGCCATCCGTGCCGGCGCCTCCCATCTGGTCGTTGCCCGGCCGATTATTGCCGCCGTTGACAGGGGGCGGGCCGCCCGTGCGATCCTCGAGGAGATGGCAGCAGCCTGAAGGCCCTATCTCCATGTCGCCAAACGCGCGCAGCGGTTTTGGGTCGTCGGCTGCAGCAAAACGGTAACTTAAGCATCTCGTGCAAATTTCGATTTGAACGACCTGCTTCAGGCGCGGAAAGGGAGAGAAGAATGGTCAAGGCATATTGGATCGCGCATGTCGATGTCCGCGATGCCGAGGGCTACAAGGATTACGTGGCCACGGCGAAGCCGGCCTTCGAGAGATATGGGGCGAAATTCCTGGCGCGGGGCGGCGCTTACGAGGCGATGGAAGGGCGCGGGCGCGGCCGCAACGTCGTGATAGAATTCCCCTCTTTTGAAGCAGCGAAGAATTGCTACGAGTCGCCGGAATACCAGGCCGCAAAGGCGATCCGCCAAAAACATGCCGAAGCCGAGATGATCATTGTCGAAGGCTTTGAAAGCTGACGTCGTCTGTTGCGCCCGGGCACGCAAGACGATCTGCTGGACAAAGCGGACGTGACAATTCCGTGACTGCATATTGCATTGCAGCAATCCGGTGTTAATTTTGCTGCATAACAATATGAGCCGTGTACCGGCTTGCGGGCCGGTCGCGCGACGGGATCGGTATGTTCTATCAGCTCTATGAACTGAATCATGCGGCGATGCAGCCCTTCCGGGCCTATGTCGACGCGGTCAGGCTATTCTATACGAACCCACTCAATCCGTTGTCACAACTGCCCTTGGGCCGCACTGTGGCGGCCATGGCGGAGCTCTTCGAGCGGACGACGCGCCGTTACGGCAAGCCGAACTTCAATCTTCCGTCCACGGTCGTCGATTGGAAGACGGTACCGGTGGCCGAAAAGATCGTATGGTCGCGCCCTTTCTGCAACCTGATCCATTTCGAGCGGGCGCTGCCGGCAGGCCGCCGCAAGAAGGATCCGAAGCTGCTGATCGTGGCGCCTATGTCCGGTCACTATGCGACCCTGCTTCGGGGTACGGTGGAGGCGTTGATGCCCTACGCGGAAGTCTATGTCACCGACTGGGCCGATGCCCGCATGGTGCCGGTGGCGGACGGCCGCTTCGATCTCGACGACTATGTCGACTACATCATCGACATGCTTCATGCGCTGGGGCCCGACACGCACGTCATGGCGGTGTGCCAGCCATCGGTGCCGGTGCTGGCCGCGGCGGCGATCATGGAAGCGCGGGGCGATCGCTACGCACCCTCGACCATGACGCTGATGGGCGGCCCGATCGACACGCGCCGCAACCCGACGGCGGTCAACGTGCTCGCCGAGGAGAAGGGCATAGATTGGTTCCGCGACAACGTCATCATGCAGGTGCCATGGCCCGATCCGGGCTTTGGCCGTTCGGTCTATCCGGGTTTCCTCCAGCTCTCGGGATTCATGAGCATGAATCTCGACCGCCACATCATCGCCCACAAGGACTTCTTCATGCACCTTGTGAAGAACGATGGCGACAGCGCCGAGAAGCACCGCGACTTCTATGACGAGTATCTTGCGGTCATGGACCTGACGGCGGAATTCTACCTGCAGACGGTGGAGACGGTCTTCGTGCGCCATGACCTGCCCAAGGGGCGGATGAAGCACCGGGGCGAGTCCGTCGACCCCGGCGCAATCCGCAACGTCGCCCTATTCACGGTCGAAGGCGAGAACGACGATATTTCGGGGGTGGGCCAGACGCAGGCCGCCCATGATCTGTGTGTCAACATTCCAGCCGACATGCGCGCCCACTACCTGCAGCCGGCCGTCGGGCACTACGGCGTGTTCAACGGCTCGCGCTTTCGCGCCGAGATCGTGCCCCGCATCGTCGACTTCATCACCAGCTACGGCCAGGAGGGGCGCGCCGCGATCAAGTCGCGCATCGTCGGGCAAGCCGAGAATTGAAGCCAACCCGCCTTGTCGTGAACATTTCGGCGGCCGGGATCATCTGGCCTCGTCCTTGCGCCGCCGACTGGACGCAGAGCCGCTCGCCGGCCATGCTTCTTTTTGATGACCAAATGACGGGCTCCTCACTTCGAGGGTAGGAGTCTCCGCATGCCTACCGCCTGGGAAGGCGGGAGCCTGCTCCGCACAGCACGCAATGGTTGTCTCGTCCGGCCCTCGACTACGCCGAAAGAGCGGAGGCGGTTAGTTGCGGAGGTGCGGCGTTGGCGCCTGCCCTGTTGCAGAATCGTCGCGGTTCCCTCGCGTCGGTAACCATTCTCGCAATCTGCGGCATCCCGAGAATTGACAGCTCTGCCGGAACGTTCTTAACCTTTTATTAACAAAGGTAACAGGGGCCGACGGGGCTGGGGTATGTTCTCCTCACCGAAGAGCATGACGAGAAACTTGTGCGCGATCCTTCTGGGATTGGCCGCGGGCGCGGCTTCGGCCGTTGCGGCGCCGATGACGACGGGGGGGCTCACCTCCCAGCCCATCGGCCATTTCGAGTTCTGCAAGAACAATCCCGCGGAGTGCAACATCCGCCTGAAGGACAGTGGTCCGGAGCGCATGACCGGAGCGCTCTGGCAGGAACTCGGCGAGATCAATCTGGCGGTCAACAAGTCGGTCAAACCGACGAACGATCTCGACATGTACGGCAAGGAAGAGGTGTGGGCGTATCCGCAAGGCACCGGCGACTGCGAGGACTATGTCCTGGAAAAGCGCCGCGAGCTCGCGGGCAAGGGGATATCGCTCTCGAACCTGCTGATCACCGTCGTGCGCAAGCCCGACGGAGAAGGGCATGCCGTGCTGACGGTGCGGACCGACAAGGGCGATTTCATCCTCGACAATCTGAGCGACAGCGTAAAGGTCTGGAGCGAGACCGATTACCGTTATCTGAAACGCCAGTCGTCAGTGAATACGGGACGCTGGGTCTCGATCCGCGAAGGCCAGACCACCTTGGTCGGCTCGGTGCGCTGACCACTGGAGCCCCTGCCCGTGTGACGCGGTGGATCGATCGGTCCAAATTCGGGACTCTCTCCCGGCCTTCGACGTCGTGCGCCTTTCACGGTCACGTGCCGCTTGGAAGCAGGTCGCGTTCGACGAGATAGGCTTCGAGAGCATCCGCGCGTCCCCTCGGCTCGGCGATCGCGACGTAGCTGTCAGGGCGCAGCAAATAGGCGGCATCGGGCGCAAGGCCCGCTTCCCCGAACGCCTCATGCCAGGGGAAGCCGTGAAGCGGTATGCCGCGCCTCCCGCACCATCGCTGCAACGCGTCGGAGGCGGTGCCGTAGACATGGACCTGCCATTCGATGGTGGAGAGCGGATCGTAATTGTCGCGCCCAGCGAACCGGACGAAAGGCAGGCGGTCGCCGCCGCTCACCCTTCCCGCTTTGCCGGCGCTGAGCGGGCTTTCCGGGTAGTTCAGCATCGTCTGCGATACGACGCGGAACATGGCCTCGCGCACCGGTTCGATGCTCCATGCGAATTTCACGATAAGGGGGGCGATGCGGGTCCGCACGAAATCAGCGACGCTGCCCTGCGCCGTCCCGAAGGTGAACGCGCGGTCCGTGGTCTCCACCAGCTTTCGGGCGAACACCGGGCGCTCGGCCTCGAAACTGTCGATCAGGCTGTCCTTCGCCTGGCCCTTGAGGACGGCAGCGAGCTTCCAGGCCAGGTTGATGGCGTCTCCGATGCCAGTGTTCATGCCTTGGCCGCCGGCTGGGCTGTGCACATGGGCGGCGTCTCCCAGCAGGAAGACGTTTCCGTGGCGGAAGCGGTCTGTGACGCGGTGATGGACGCGGTAGGTCGAGAACCAGTTCACCGTCTCGACCTGAAGTCCCAGCGCCCGGATCGATTGCTGCCCAATATCGTCGAAAGTCAGCGCTTCGGCGCTTCCCACCCGCTCTTCGCGCACCGTTCCGACGAAGCGCAGCTTGCCAGGCTGACCGTAGGGCATGATGAGGACGAACTCCGGTCCCTCGAAGCTGATGGTGATCTCGTCGTCGAATGCGCTCGTTGCGACATCGACATCGGCAACATAGAAGAGCTGGTGATAGGTGCCACCCTCGAAACTCGCACCGAGCGTCTTGCGCACGGTCGAGCTCGCGCCATCGCAGCCGGCGAGGTATCGCGCCGCGCAGGTCTCCTCCTTGCCGTCCGGCTGACGCAGACGGACCGCGACCCCGTCGCCGCGGTCCTCGAAGGCGACGAGTTCCGTCTCGCGCTCCACTTCGATGCCGCGCTCTACCAGGCGCTTCACCAGACAGCGCTCGTGATGATCCTGCGGATAGATGAGGACGAAGGGATAGGGCGTGATGGCGCCGCCGAAGTCTTTGATGGGAATGTGCGCCCGTCGCTTGCCCCCGGCCCACATGTTGAGGCCCGTGCTCTTGTGTCCCGCCGCAGCGACGGCGTCGGCGATGCCGACCTGGCGGTAGAGCTCCAGCGTTCGCGCATGGACGGCAAGGGCCCGGGAGGTCGTGCCGGGTTCCTTCGACTTGTCGATGATGCGCACCTTCACGCCCTGCGCGGCAAGCCAGAGCGCCATGACAAGTCCGGTCGGCCCGGCCCCGACGACGAGGACCTCTGTCTGGGACATTCGAGCGCTCCCTTTGTGGCGTCGGTCGTGGCCCGGATCGGAGCCATCGGGGGTGTGCTGGCCGCGGCAGTGTCGTCGGGCTGACACGCCGCTATCGTTGCACATCGGTGACGCGGCCGCCAACGCCTGCTCCAGCTCTCCGCGATCGCCTTCGTCGGCGGGACCGACGAGTATGGATGCTCGTCTCGCCCAACCCGACGTTGTGGGCGGAAATTTCACAAGAGCTGCAGGTTCACGCCGCCTGCGCCATCCGCTCCCCGATCATGCGATAGGAAATCGCCTCCGCCAGATGGAGGCGGCCGACGTGTTCGGCTCCCTCCAGATCCGCCAACGTGCGCGCCACCTTGAGCACGCGGTGATAGGCGCGGGCGGAGAAGTTCATCTTCTCGCTGGCGTCTCGCAACAGAGCGAGCCCGGCCGCGTCGGGAGCCGCGACCTCCTCGACCAGCGCGGTCGGGCAATGCGCGTTGGTTGTGATCGAGTTTACGCCGAGGCGCTCGAATCGCTCCCGCTGGATGGCGCGCGCCCGCGCCACGCGCTCGGCAACGACCGCGCTCGATTCGGCCCGGGCCGGGCGGATGAGGTCGGCGGCCGAGACGGCCGGTACGTCGACCCGGAGATCGATGCGGTCGAGCAGCGGACCGGAGATGCGTGCCTGGTAGTCCGTCTGGCAGCGCGGGCCGCGCGCGCAGCGATAGCCGGGCTCGCCGGCCATGCCGCAGCGGCAGGGGTTCATGGCGGCAACGAGCTGGATTCGCGCGGGGTAGGCGACGCGGTGATTGGCGCGGGCGATCACGCATTCGCCCGTCTCCAGCGGCTGGCGCAGCGAATCGAGCACTCCCGGCGCGAATTCGGGCAGCTCGTCGAGGAACAGCACGCCGTGGTGGGAGAGCGATGCTTCGCCCGGCCTCACGCGATTGCCGCCTCCGACCATCGCCGCCATGGAGGCCGAATGGTGCGGCGCGCGGAACGGGCGCCGGTCCGTGAGCCTGCCGCCCGCGATTTCGCCGGCGATCGAGGCGACCATGGAGACTTCGAGCAGTTCCTTGGGCGACAGCGGTGGCAGGATGGAGGGCAGGCGTTGCGCCAGCATCGACTTGCCGGAGCCGGGCGGCCCGACCATCAGGAGGTTGTGGCCGCCTGCGGCCGCCACTTCGAGCGCCCGCTTGGCGCTCTCCTGGCCCTTGATGTCGGCGAGGTCCGGCAGCTCGCCGGATCTTGGCTGGATGGCCGCCTCGGGGCGGGACAGCACCTGTGTGCCGCGGAAATGATTGGCGATGGCGATCAGGCTGCGTGGCGCCAATATGTCGATGTCGCTTCCGGCCCAGGCTGCCTCCGGCCCCGAGCCGGACGGACAGATCAGCCCCTTGCCCATGGCATTGGCGCCGATCGCGGCAGGCAGCGCGCCGTTGACCGGAGCGATCGTGCCGTCGAGGGAGAGCTCGCCGAGCACGACATAGTCGGCCAACGCATCGCCCGGCACGGCGCCGAGCGCCGCCATCAGGCCGAGCGCGATGGGGAGATCGTAGTGGGATCCTTCCTTGGGAAGATCGGCGGGCGCGAGGTTCACCGTCACCTTCTTGACGGGCATCGACAGACCGGAAGCATGCAGTGCCGCCTGCACGCGCTCCCGGCTCTCGGCCACGGCCTTGTCGGGAAGGCCGACGATATGGATGTTCATCTTGCCCGGCGCGACCATGACCTGCACGTCGACCGGTACCGCCTCGATGCCCTGGAAGGCGACCGTGCGCACCCGCGAAACCATGTCCCCCTCCGTTTCGGGCCGCGTTCCTAGCGATCAGTTCGTCAAGAAACTTGCATTAGAAAAAAGCACGGAACGAGGGGCAAAGCAAGAACATCATAGGAACATATAAATCAAATGAGTGAGCCTCTCGCCCAGAAGGGGTAGGAACGTTTGAGGATCAAGACAGCGGCCTAGCCCGTTGCTGCGAAGAGGGGGATTGGTCAGGGCCGCTTCGCCCTTACCGCGCTCCAGAACAGCGAGGCGAGGTCGGCGTCGCGTTTCGAGCTTACGCACAGTCCTCGCGCCCGCTCGACACGCCCGTCATCCGCTTCCGACGGACAAGGCACGCACAAGCTTAATCCAATACTCATGATCGGCGACTGATGGGGCGTGGTCTGCCGGGTCTCGATTATCGCGGCTGCCGGAGAGCAATTCCCGGACGACTGTGTGTGCCCGCAGTTTGAAGGACTGGGAATGTCGACGAAACTTGCTCTCAAGCCAATCGGGAAGAATGCGCATCCCAAGAAAATTCTGAAGCAGATCCATGCGCTTCAGGGCCTCGGGAGGTTTCAGGAAAGCAGGGTCCTTTGCGATCGGCTGATCGGTCTTGGTTACGACAACCCGGATTTCCTGCACCTTTACGGGCTGGTGCTGCGCGGCTGTGACGACCTGCCCAACGCACTCGTCGCCATACACGCCGCGCATGAGCAAAAACCTCAGGATGCCAGCATCCTGAATTCCATGGGTGCCATTTTCCTGCAGATGAACGACGTCGAACCAGCCATCGAGCTGTTCAAGCGGGCGACAAAGATCGATCAGAAATATTACAGCGCCTGGCTGAACCTTGGAATAGCGCTGAAGCGGGCGGAGCGCTACGAGGCGGCCGATCTCGCATTGACCTGCGCCCACCACATCGATCCCGGCAAGATCGAGCCGCTTCTGAACCTAGTCGACATCCTGATCGAACGACGCTTGTACAAGCGCGCCGAGGAGTTCGCGGACAAGCTGCTCGAGAGGCAGACCGACATCACGCCCAGACTTCAGCTGAAACGGCTGCATATCGCGGCGCGTCTGCAGGATCTTGCCTATATCAAGAAACACCGGGAAACAGCCGATGTCGGGGGTTTCAGCCAGGATGAAAGGGCGGAGCTGGACAACATCTGGGTGCACTGCCTCGAGATAGAAAGCCGGTATGAGGAAGGCATTGCCGTCCTTGAGGGCTGGATGGACAAGAGCACACAGCACAGAACCCAGCTTCAAACCCAGCTTGGCTTGTTCTACGCCGCCGTGGGGCGGCTGGACGACTCGACCGCGGTTCACGAGGATCTGCTGCGGGCGCACCCCGATCACGTCGGGGGCCGCTACAACCTGGCGAGACTCCAGTTCAGAAAGGGCGAGCTGAGCGAAGGCTTCGCCAACTACGAGGCGCGCTGGCAATGGCGTGAATTCACCACCCTTCGCCGGCGGTTCAGTGCGCCGAGATGGGAGGGCGAGCCGCTCGACGGCAAGAACCTGCTGGTATGGCGCGAGCAGGGCATCGGCGATGAGGTCCGCTATGCCTCCCTGCTTCCGGAACTGAAGGACCTTGGCGGATCGGTGACCTTCGAATGTTCGCCGAAACTCGCGCCGCTTTTCGAGCGCTCTTTTCCCTGGGCGAAAATTCGACATGAGGGGCCCCTCGAGTGCCGTGGCGACGAAGCCTATGCCGGGTTCGACTATCAGATCCCAGTCGGCTCGCTGGGCAAGATGTTTCGACCGAGCGTCGCCAGTTTTCACGAAAGGCAGGCATTCTGGCTTGCGCGCTTCCCCGAAGCCGAAAACCGCGTTCGCGCGCAGATCGATCCAGCCTCGGACGAAATAGTGGTCGGAATCTGCTGGCGTTCGTCCAACCGCGCCGCCTCGCGCAACCGGTACTTTTTCGAGCCGGAGCAATTGGCCCCGTTGCGGCACCTGCCGAAGGTGAGATGGCTCAATCTCCAGTATGATGGTACCGTGGACGAGGTCGAGACGATCCGCAATCTCGGCATTCCTCTTCATCACTATACGAATGTCGACCAGAAGGATGATCTCGTCAGTGCCTGCGCCTTGCTTGGGGCCTGCGATCTGGTGGTCTCGATCGGTAGTGCTGTCGCGGACCTGACCGGCGGCCTCGGCGTTCCCACCGTCTACATGACGCGCCACGATTCGGAAGTCTATCTCGGCACCGATCACGTTCCCTGGTTTCCGGCAGCCAAGCCGTTCCCGATGAAGGCGAACCGCGGCGACGAAACCATAGAAAAGATCGTGAGCGAATGGCCCTCGATCGTCGATTGGGCAAGAAGCGCGCCGACAGCCCGGCAGCCTCGGCACGCAGAGGTCCCTGCCCGGCCGGCATCGTCCAAGGCCCTGTGCCTGGACCTCGTTTATGAACACGCCGCCAACTGAGGCCACCGAGATGCGAAGCGCGCCCGCCCGGCACCTGTCCATGGGGAACCTCGTCATGGCCGGTTCCAACGGAAATCCGAGGATGAAGATCGCGGATCGGGAAATCGGTCCGGAACACCCCCCGCTGGTGATCGCGGAAATCGGGATCAACCACGGGGGCGATCTCGAGGTCGCGAAGGACATGGTTCGCCTGGCGGCGGAGGCCGGCGCGGAATGCATCAAGCACCAGACCCATTTCGTCGAGGACGAAATGACGGATGAAGCAAAGTCCGTGTTCCCGCCCAATGCCGACGTCTCGATCTATGAGGTGATGCAGCGCTGTGCGTTGCCGCAGCAGGAGGAGATCGAGCTGAAGGCCTTCGCCGAGAAGCTTGGCCTGATCTACATATCGACGCCCTTTTCGCGGAAGGCGGCGGACTTCCTTCACAGCATCGACGTGCCGGCGTTCAAGATCGGATCGGGCGAGGCCGATCACCTGCCGCTCATCCGTCACATAGCCTCGTTCGGCAAACCGGTCATCCTTTCGACGGGCATGCAATCCATCGAGACGATTGCGCGCTCGGTCGATATCTTGCGCCGCGCCGGCGTTGCCTTCGCGCTGCTCGAATGCACGAACCTCTATCCCTCGCCACCGGAAATCGTTTCCTTGCGAGGCATCTCGGAACTGAAGCAGGCATTTCCGGACGCTGTGGTGGGGTTTTCCGATCACTCGATCGGCCCCACCATGGCGCTGGCCTCGGTGGCGCTCGGGGCCTGCATCATCGAGCGCCACTATACCGACAGCCGGTACCGCACGGGTCCCGACATCATATGCTCCATGGATCCGGCCGAGTTGCGTTTCCTGGTCGATCGGTCACGCGAGATCCATCGCGCCTTGCTCAATCCGAAGGAACGGACCGCGCCCGAGGAGGCGGTCTATCGCTTTGCTCGCTCGTCCATCGTCGCCGATCGTGACCTCGAAGTGGGGCATGTCGTCCAGGAGCAGGATATCTGGGCTCGTCGGCCGGGCACCGGAGAGATCGCGGGATATGAGTTCGATGCCGTTCTAGGCCGCCGGCTGACCCGGTCCGTCGGTCGCAACACGCAATTGCGCTGGTCCGATCTCGAAGCCGCGGTGCCGCCGCAATGCTGAATTTTTCAGCCCACGCGAAGCGCAAGATTCTGTTCGTCACCGGCACGCGTGCCGACTACGGCAAACTCGAACCGCTGGCGATCGAGGCGGCGGATGCGGGGTTTCCCGTCACCTTCTTCGTGACCGGCATGCATATGATGGCGAAATACGGCCTCACGAAAACGGAGATCCACCGCAACAGCCACCGCTTCAAGATCGTCGAATACATCAATCAGCGCGACGGAGATCCCCAGGACATCGTTGCGGCGAAGACGATCATCGGGTTTTCCGATTTTCTGAAGGAAATGCGCCCGGATCTGGTCGTCATTCACGGAGATCGTGTCGAGGCGCTTGCCTGCGCGCTGGTCAGCGCAATGAACTACATCCTGTGCGCCCATATCGAAGGCGGCGAGGTTTCCGGAACGATCGACGAGATTTTCAGGCACTGCAACACGAAGCTGTCGTCGATCCATCTGGTGTCCTCGAAGGTCGCACGCGAGCGGGTGCTCCGTCTCGGGGAGACGACGGAGTCGGTGGAGATCATAGGATCGCCGGAACTCGATATCCACGCGCAAAGTTCCGGCGTTTCGCTTCCGGAAGTGCTGAACAGGTACGAGATCGCCTCGGACGACTACGGCATCGTCATATTCCATCCGGTCACTTCGGAGGTCGATACCATCCGCGACCAGGTGCAGTCCGTCTTCTCGGTCTTGAAGGAGTCCGGGAGATACTTCGTTCTCATCATGCCGAACAACGATCCGGGGTCGAAGGAGATCATCGAGGAGATCGAAACGCTGCCACGCAATCAGTTTCGCGTCCTGCCCTCCATGCGCTTCCATTATTTTTCGGAGCTTCTGCGAAATGCCAAGCTGATGCTGGGCAATTCGAGCTCAGGCGTCCGCGAGGCGCCCTATCTCGGCATACCGTCGATGACGCTGGGCACGCGACAGGCGAACCGCTCCACCGCCAAGGCGGTGTTCACCGCATCCTGTTTCGACCGCGCGGCGATCTCGTCCTTCGTCGCCGGCGAATGGGGAAAGCGGTACGACCGCGACAACTCCTTCGGCGAAGGACTGGCAACGAAGAAGTTCCGCGAGCTTCTTCTGTCGCCACGCTTCTGGGAGCGGCCCCGGCAGAAATATTTTGCCGATGTGTGATTCGATGCCCGCCTCCCCAGGGACGCTCGCGATCCTGCCGCTACGCGCCGGCTCGAAAGGGCTGCCCGGGAAAAACCTCTTGCCGGTCGCGGGCAAGCCGCTCTACCGCCACACCCTGGACCAGGCGCTTCGCACGGTCGGGCGCTGCGCCATCACCACGGACATCCCGGAGATTCTGGACGCGGACCTGCCGGAGGGGAGTATCGTCGTGCCACGTCCGGCTTGTCTGGCGGACGACAAGACGCCGATGGCACCGGTCCTGCTGCACGCGTTCGAGCAGTTGGAGCGAATGGGCTTGCTGGCGGACACGGCGGTCCTGATGCAGGCGACGTCGCCCCTGCGCCGGGATGAAGACGTGCTTGCCGCCGTCGACCTACATGCAAAAGGGGAATTCGACCTCGTGATGTCCGTGACGACTGCGGACTCCGGCATCCTGAAATATGGGTTTCTCAGGGGTGGACGGTTCGAGGCCGTGTCGAAGCCCGAATATTGCTTCCAGAACCGCCAGGATTTGGCGCGGGTCGTGCGGCCCAACGGTGCCGTCTACGTTTTCTCGACCCGATTGTTTCGCCGGAACGGCGGATTCCCGACGGGTTCCATCGGCGCGATCGAAATCCCGCAAGCCCTTTCGATCGACATCGACGGCGCAGCCGATTTGAGGGCTGCCGAAGAGAGCCTTCTGCGAACGGCCTATGCGATGGAGCATCGGGAGCCCGCCTGATGCGTGTCGTCGCGCACCGCTTATCCGGATTTTCCGGAGTGTTTCGCCATGTCGGACCGCGAACTCCGGAAAACCGTCAATCGATTCCACTCGCCCCTCCGAGAGAAGAGGGGAAACGCATGGCACCCGCGCCACCAGTAGAGTAGCAGCAACCGTCAGGAGACTTTATGCCGCGGCCTCTCAGTATCCTCCATATCGCCAGTTTCGCCGGCAACATCGGCGACAATGCCAATCACATGGGTTTCCGGCCCTGGCTCGAGGCGCTGATCGACAGGCCGGTCTCCTGGACACGCCTGGAGATGCGCGAGTTCTACTGGCGAGAGCGTCGATGGGACGAAACGCTTGTCGATTTCATCAACACCCATGACCTTCTGGTCATCGGCGGCGGCAATTATTTCGAATTGTGGGTCGAAAGCTCTCCGACGGGAACATCGGTCGCCATAGAACCCACCCTCTTCGACCGGATCCGTGTTCCGGTCTTCTTCAACGCGCTCGGCGTCGATCCCGGCAAAGGCGTGGCGGCAACGTCGCGCGAGCGTTTTGCGGCATTCCTCGACAAGCTCACGACCTCCGAACAGTATCTGGTGAGTGTCCGAAACGACGGCGCGATGGACAATCTGAAGCGGCACATCGGAGAGCAGTATGCCGAGCGCGTGCATGACCTGCCCGACCACGGCTTCTTCCTCCCGCATCCCCAGGAGACGCCTCCGGTATTGCTTCCCCCAAGACGCGATGCCAAGCGGATCGTCATCAACATCGCCTGCGACATGGGCCATATCCGATTTGCCGGATTCGAAGGCCGGGCGGAGTTTACCCGCGAGATGGCGGCGGTGATCGAACGCCTGGCCGACGGCGATCCGCGCACGGAATTCTACCTGATCCCGCACATCTTCAGTGACCTGGAGGTCGTTTCGGAGCTGATCGGCCATCTGGGCGATCGCCTGCGACGGACCCGGCTGGCCGTCGCCCCGTTCGGCAGCGGCGACGATGCTGCCCGGCAGGCCTTCGCGCTCTACCGGTCGGCCGATCTGGTGATGGGAATGCGATTTCACTCGAATGTTTGTTCGATGGCCCTCGGGCGCCAGGTCCTGGGCCTTCGCTGCTACCTGCAGATCGAGAACCTCTATACCGGGCTCGGCCAGACGGATCGGCTCACCGACGTTTCCAAACCGGGATTCGCCGACCTGCTGGTCGAGCGCGCGGAGCGGGCGCTTCAAGGCGGCGCCGGTTTTTCGGCCGGTGCGGCCGAGGCCGTTGCGAATGCCACCGCCAAGCGCGCCGCCTTCGAACCTGTCATGAAGCGTTGGCTGGGGCAGTTGAATACGAACTGACCTAGGGGCCCGCGCTAGTCCGTCGCCCGGAGCATGGCGATGCGCGGCGCGGGTCGTTGGCCCGCTCCGTCAGCGCCGCTTTGCCTCCACCGCGTCCCAGAAGAGGGCGGCGATGTCGGCGCCGCCGAATCTCTTGACCTCCCGGATGCCCGTCGGTGAGGTCACGTTGATCTCGGTCAGATAGTCGCCGATCACGTCGATGCCGACCAGCACGAAGCCCCGTTCCCTGAGAGATGGTCCGATACGCGCGCAGATCTCGCGTTCCCGCTCCGTGAGTTCGGTCTTCTCGGCCCGCCCGCCGACATGCATGTTGGAGCGCGAATCGTGCTCCGCCGGCACACGGTTGATCGCGCCGACCGGTTCGCCGTCGATGAGAATGATGCGCTTGTCGCCGGCCCGCACCTCTTTCAGGTAGCGTTGCACGATGAAGGGCTCGCGGAACATCTGGCCGAACATTTCCAACAGCGACGCCAGGTTACGGTCGGCCTCGTGAAGATGGAAAATACCAGCCCCGCCATTGCCGTAGAGCGGCTTGACGATGATGTCGCCATGTTGCTTGCGGAAGGCGTCTACCTCCGCCGGGTCCTTGGTGATGAGCGTTTCCGGCATGAGGTCGGGAAAATCCATCACGAAGATCTTCTCGGGGCTGTTGCGCACCCAGGCGGGGTCATTGACCACCAGCGTGCGCGGATGGATGCGCTCGAGCATGTGCGTGGTCGTGATGTAGTTCATGTCGAAAGGGGGATCCTGGCGCAAGAGCACGACGTCCATTTCGCTGAGGTCGGTACGCACCGGCTCGCCCAAGGTGAAATGATCGCCCTTCTGGTCGCGGACGGAGAGCTCCTCGATGCGCGCGAACACCTTGCCGTCGCGCATCGACAGCCGATCGGGCGTGTAGTGATAGAGCTTGTGCCCGCGCCGCTCCGCCTCGAGCGTGAGCGCGAAGCTGGTGTCCCCGGCGATGTTGATCGTCGAGATGTGGTCCATCTGGATGGCGATGCTGAGCGGCATGGAATCTCCGGCGGCGGGACCGCATTCGTTGAACTCGATCCGACAGCCTTTACAATTTTGGCGGCCTTCTGCCAATCATCGGCCGAAACCGCGCCAATGGCGATCGCGGCGCATACTTTTCCTAAACGGTTTGCCGCCATACTGGCCGGTGGGGCATTCTGCAGCCGGGCCGATCGCCTGGCGTGGCACGGATGCGGCTGAAACGATGAGGTAGAGCACTTCCATTCGAGCGAAGGAAGGGGCTCTGGACGAAGGGCATGAGGGGGCTCCGATGCAAGCGCTGTTCGGCGCAGCCCAGCCGAGAACGGAGAACACGGATCTCGCTTTCACCGATCCGCTGACCGGGCTCGGGAACCATCGGCGGTTCATCGACAAGGTCGATCGGCTCATCGACGATCGCGCCGAGGATCCCGCGCCTTTCACCGTCGGCATTCTCGACCTCGACGGCTTCAAGCCGATCAACGACCTGTTCGGGCACAGGGCAGGCGACGACATCCTCATCCAGGTCGCCTCGCGGCTGCGCGCGGCCATGGATGCCCATTCGGCGGTAACGCGCATCGGACCCGACGAATTCGCCTTTCTGCTGCCGATGGTCTTCAGCGAGGAGGCGGCCGCCGAAAAGGCTCGGATGCTGATCGAAATTCTCTCCGCGCCCTATGATGTCGGCGAGCGCACGGCACGTCTGTCGGCCTCGGTCGGCTGTTCCCTATTCTATTCCGGCGATGAGACCACCAAGGTCCTGCTGCAGAAAGCCGAGACGGCGCTCTACAACGCGAAGCGCTCCGGGCGCGGCAGGGTCATGGTCTATACGCGCGAGATGGAAGAAGCCGCCAAGCGCGTCACACGCATCGAGCAGGCGCTACGTCGCGCCATTTCGGCCGGCGAGGTTGAACCCTATTTCCAGCCGATCGTCGATCTGAGGAGCCGCCGAACGATCGGATTCGAGGCCCTGGCCCGCTGGACCGATCGCGATCTCGGCCCCGTCTCGCCCGCCACTTTCATCCCCATCGCGGAAGAGCGCGGCTTCATCGGCCCGTTGTCTCAACTGGTGTTGCGCAAGGCCACGGAAGCGGCGCGAAGCTGGCCGGCCGACCTGTTCCTCTCCTTCAACCTTTCCCCCTCGCAGCTCGTCGACCAGAACACCGGCCTCCACATATTGGCCATCGTGGAGCGCACGGGTTTCGACCCGCGCCGCCTCGAGATCGAAATCACCGAGACCGGCCTGATGAGCGATCCGGCCTCCGCCGAGAAGATCGTCAACGATTTGCGTCGTTGCGGTATTCGGGTCTCGCTGGATGATTTCGGCACGGGCCAGTCCTCGCTCGGCCGCCTGCGCGAATTCCAGTTCGACAAGCTCAAGATCGATCGCAGCTTCGTGTCCTCCATCCTCCGGGATCGACCATCCGAGCACATCATCCGGGCGATCCTCGCCATGTGCGAGGGGCTCGGCATGGATGTGGTCGCGGAAGGCATCGAAGAGGAGGCGCAGGCCGAAAGGCTGATCGCTTTCGGCTGCGCCGGAGGGCAGGGCTATATGTTCGGCAAGCCGGCCGACGCCGATGCGACGCTGGCCTATCTTCGCGACAGCCTGCGAGGCGCACGTCGGGCCGGCGCCGCCTGAAGGGCGGCGAGCCAAGCGCGCGGCTGTGCGCGCCGGCGACTGAGGCGGAAAATCATCACGGCAGTTGACGGCGGCCCCGAATTTGTCGGACAAAACCGGCGGATCGCGCAAAACGGGGATTTCCATCATGCTGCCTTCGGCTGAGTTCCACGATCTCGAAGGCGCCGCCGTCCTCATCACCGGCGGTGGCTCGGGCATCGGCGCGGCGGTCGTTGAAGGTTTCGCGCGCCAGCGCGCGCGCGTCGCGTTCATCGACATCGCCGAGGACGCAAGCACCGCGCTTTGCGATCATGTCGAACGGGAGACCGGGCGGCGACCGCTCTACCTGAAGGTGGACCTCCGCGACATCGAGGCGCTTCGCGCCGCGATCGAAAGTGCCGCAGCGGCGCACGGACCGGCGACGGTGCTGGTCAACAACGCGGCCCTGGACGATCGCCACGCGGTCGAGGATGTCACGGTCGATTACTGGGACAACAACCAGGCGATCAACCTGCGGCCGCATTTCTTCACCGCGCAGGCCGTGGCTCCGGGCATGAAGGCTGTCGGTAAAGGCTCCATCATCAACTTCACCTCGACCTCGTTCATGATCAATCATCCCGACATGCCGTCCTACACGGCGGCAAAGGCCGGCATCATCGGCCTCACCAAGGGCCTGGCAGGCCGGCTCGGCCAGGACGGGATCCGCGTCAACGCGATCGCGCCGGGATGGGTGATCACCGAGCGCCAGCAGAAGCTCTGGGTGACGGACGAGACCCTCGCGGCCCATGTCGCCAGGCAGAGCATCAAGGAAGTGATGCGGCCGGACGACATCGTCGGGCCGTGCCTTTTCCTGGCGTCCGACGCCTCGCGCATGCTGACGGCGCAGACGTTGATCGTCGATGCCGGGTATCTGTAATGGCGGGTGCAGAGAGCGTCTCCGTATTCTGCGACATCGCCTGCCAGCTCGGCGAAGGGCCGAGCTACGACCCCGCGACGGACACCCTGTTCTGGTTCGACATATTAGGTAGGAAACTGCTCGAGAAGAAATGCGCCGGCGGCGCGACGATCGTCCACGATCTGCCGGAAATGGCCAGCGCGATCGCCGCCATCGATGGCGACCGCCAGCTCGTCGTGACCGAAAGCGGCCTCTATGTAAGGGATCGCAAGAGCGGCAAGCTGACGCTGCATACGGCTCTGGAAGCCGATAACCCGGCCACACGGTCGAACGATTCGCGCACCCATCCATCCGGCGCTTTCTGGATCGGGACCATGGCTCGGGATGCCGAGCCCGGGGCGGGCGCCATCTACTGGTTCCGGAAGGGCGAGCTGCGCAGGATCGTGACGGACGTCACCGTCCCCAATGCCATCTGCTTTTCGCCGGATGGGCGCACGGCCTATTTCACCGGCACTGTCGAGAATGTGCTTTTCCGCGTCGATTGCGATCCCGCGACCGGACTTCCCCAGGGCGAACCCAAGATTTTCGTCGATTGCCGCGGCCGGCCGGGCGTGCTGGACGGCGCTGTCGTCGATGCCGAGGGCGTCGTCTGGAATGCCCGCTGGGGCGGAGGCTCGCTCGACGCTTACGCTCCGGACGGCACTCTGGTGCGAAGCGTGGCGATCCCCGCTGGGCAATGCTCCTGCCCGGCATTCGTCGGGCCCGGCGCCGGAAAGATCGTCGTCACCTCGGCCTGGGCGGACTTGGACGAAGCGATGCGCGCCGCCGATCCGCAAGCCGGCAGGACGTTCCTGCTCGACCTATCCGTCAAGGGGCGGTTCGAGCCGCCTGTTCTGCTGTAATGCCGACGGTCAATAAGATTGACCGTTGGAGCGCGCGACGGCGCGCCGCGCCATCGAGCGCCGCGCGTCCTTTGGACGCGCGGAGGACGCTCGATCTACTTATACTGGCATCGAGCTTTCCGAACCGAAGGTTCGGGCCGATGCGTGGCGCGAAAGCCAAGCGGCCCGGATGGGCCGCGCCGGCGATTGAGGCGCCCTGGATGTGTCAACGTCCAGGGCCATCGGTATAAGGCCGGGGTCGTGTCGCGGGCCGAGCTGGTCCTCGTCCACGAGCCGGAAGAGGCCTGTCGCGCACGTCTCCTGGCCGCCGGGCACACGCGGGAGAGCGCCTTCGAGATCAGCTCCTATCTCGCGCAGTCCAGCGACCTCGCGGCTGAATTCGACGCTATCCGTGAGGCTTGTGCGATCCGCGGCCTTACCTTCGTGCCGGTCGAACTCGACAAGATCGCGGCGTATCTAGGTACATTGCGATCAGATGCGCTGATATGGACCCTGACCGACGGCATCGCCTATTTCCGCGGCAGTGCCGCGCCGGCCCTGGCGCGGATGCGTGGACTGGCGACGATCGGCTCGGACGACACGTTGTTCGCGCTCTGCCAGGACAAGTTCCGCTCCGGCGCGGTGCTGCGCGCCCTCGGACTGCCGGTGCCCGAAGCCGGGCTCGCCCGCGACGGTGAATGGATCGTTTGGCCGCCGGGTTCAGTATCCGGCCATTTCGTCAAGCCGAACCGGCTCGGCGCCAAGATCGGCATTTGGGACGATTCCCGCGCCGCGACGGAGGGGGAGGCTCTGGCGCTGAGCCGGCGGATATACGGTGCCTACCGGGATGATGCTCTCGTCCAGCCTTACGTTCCCGGCCGCAACGTGCGGGCGAGCTTCCTGGCCGTACTGCCTGATGCCGGCCCGGAGGCTCTCGGAGTTTACTTCGTCGATTCCGGCGGTGACTTCCAAACCATGTCCGACAGTTTGGCGCTTTACGGTACAAGCGGTGCTGTCGCCAGGTCGCAGGGCCGCTATGTCGAGCCCGAGCTTACCGGCGTCGCCGACCTTCAGCCCGAGGCCGACCGTGCGATCCGGGCGGTCGCCGAGAGGCTGATGAACGCGCTCGGACTGCGCGACGTCTTTTCGATCGACCTGAGGGTCGAGGAGAGCGGTGCGATCCACCTGATCGAGTTCGAGGTCTGCCCCGGACTGCCCTGCTTCGACTTCAGAGCCTATTGCCGCCGGCACTGGGGCATGAGCCTTGCGGAAGCCATCGCGGAGACGGCGGCAAACCGCGCGAGGAGAACCGGATAAGCCTCAGATCTGCTCGATGCAGACGGCCGTATGGCCCGCTCCGATGAAGCCGAGCTTGCCGGCCGCGCCTTTCGAGAGGTCGAGCATACGTCCCTTGATGAACGGCCCGCGATCGTTGATCCGCACCACCACGCTCTTGCCGTTGCGCTTGTTGGTCACCTTGAGCTTGGTCCCGAAGGGAAGGCTGCGGTGGGCAGCCGTCATGCCCGACGGATTCATGCGCTCGCCCGAAGCCGTCTTGGATGTCAGGGCGTACCAGGATGCACGGCCGCACTGGGCGGAGGCGGGAAACGTCGAGGCGACGAAGAACACTCCGGTCGCCAGGACGGCGCCGGCCGCTAAAGCTTTCGACATCGTTAAAGAAGTCCCTCACTTAACTATACTAGTGAGGACCTAAGTAAGAATTGAGGCAGCAAATGCGGCAATCGATCGGCCACAATGTGGCGTTCCAACACGTTTCGAATCAAAGGGAAACAGTATGTCAGGGCGCAAACGATTCAGCTTCGAATCATTTGCCGCTGAAACTACTATGCGCAATTCCGAAGCCAAGGCGTCGCTCGCGAATGTCCCCAGATCTTCAGACCTGGTTTCGAGCGGTAAGGAAGTTCAAGCCTCCGGTGCCGGCGGCCATAGGCTTCGATACGAATTCGAGGAAGGAAAGAACAACAAAAAAGCCCGGGCAGGCCGGGCTCTTTGTGTTCGGATTTGCATCCGGAGAATTGGTGCCCAGAAGAGGACTCGAACCTCCACGCCTCGCGGCACAGGTACCTGAAACCTGCGCGTCTACCAATTCCGCCATCTGGGCTGGTGGCCGCTGATGTAAGCGGGCGTGCGAGAAGTGTCAACGCGCTTTTTTTGGCTTTTCATCTTTGTCGTTCGACACTTCGTCGCGGCTGGCGATCAGGAAAGGATTTCCTTGGAGGCAACGGTGGAGTCGGCATTGAGCCGATAGACGATCGGCACGCCCGTTCCGAGCTCGAGCTTCACGACTTCCTCGCCGCTGAGCCCGTCGAGCGCCATGATCAGCGCCCGCAGCGAATTGCCGTGGGCGGCGACCAGCACGGTCTCGCCTCGTAGCACATGCGGCTGCATGTCGTGGAGATAGTAGGGCCAAACGCGCGCACCGGTATCCCTGAGGCTTTCGCCGCCGGGCGGGGGCACGTCGTAGGAACGGCGCCAGACATGGACCTGTTCCTCGCCCCATTTGGCGCGGGCGTCATCCTTGTTCAGTCCGGAGAGGTCGCCATAATCGCGTTCGTTGAGCGCAAGGTTGCGGATGGTGTTCAGGTCGCTCTGGCCGACCGCGTCGAGGATGTGCTGGCAGGTCTTCTGCGCCCGGATCAGCGCCGAGGTAAAGGCGATATCGAATTTCAGGCCCTTCGCCTTCAGCTTCGCCCCGGCGGCCTTCGCCTCGGCGTGGCCCTGTTCGGTGAGATCGACGTCGCGCCAGCCGGTGAAAAGGTTCTTCAGGTTCCAGTCGCTCTGACCGTGGCGGACAAGTACCAGTGTTCCGGACATTTTCTTCCTTTCGGATGATGGCGATGAAGCAGTGAGGTCAGGAAAGGCCGAGCACGTCGCGCATCGAGTAGAGACCGGGCTTCTTGTCCCGGGCCCACAGCGCCGCCCTGACGGCGCCGCGCGCGAAGAGAGAGCGATCCTCGGCATGATGCGACAGCACGACGCGTTCGCCCGGCCCGGCGAGGACGACCGAATGATCGCCGACGACGCTGCCGCCGCGCAGCGTGGCGAAACCAATGGCACCGGCCGGCCTCGGCCCGGTATGGCCGTCGCGCACGCGCACGCTGTTGGCCGCGAGATCCGTCGCCCGCCCCGCCGCGGCAGCCTCGCCGAGCAGGATGGCCGTGCCAGAGGGCGCATCGACCTTGTGCTTATGGTGCATCTCGAGGATCTCGATGTCGAAATCCTCTGGGCCCAGCGCCCGCGCCGCCTGCTCGACCAGCACGGCGAGAAGATTGACGCCCAGGCTCATATTGCCGGACTTGACGATCCTGGCGTGGCGGGCGGCCGCCGCGATCTTGGCATCGTCCTCGGCGGAGCAGCCGGTCGTCCCGATGACATGCACGATATGGGCCTGTGCGGCATAGCCTGCGAACTCCACGCTGGCTGCCGGCGCGGTGAAATCGAGCACCCCGTCGGCCTTGGCGAAGACCGGCAGCGGGTCGTCCGAAATCGGCACGTCGAGCGGTCCGACGCCGGCGAGCATCCCGGCATCCTTGCCGATATCGGGCGAGCCGTGCCGCTCGATCGCGCCGGCCAGATGGGCGCCCGTCGTTTCATGGATGCTGCGGACCAGCGCCTGGCCCATGCGGCCGGCGGCTCCGACGACGACAAGTCCCATGCTGCTCATGACTTGCTCCCGACATGACGCTTCTGTTCGGATTGCGGTTGCTTGACATCGTCGACGAGGCTCAGCCCGGTCTCGCCCTGCAGCCGGTGGAAGCGCGCATAGACCCCGTGGCGGTCCGCCAGCAACGAGCGGTGCGTGCCCTCTTCGACGAGCCGGCCGTGTTCCAGTACGACGATGTGATCCGCGTTGATGACCGTCGACAGGCGATGCGCGATGACGATCGTCGTGCGGCCCTTCATCACCTCGGTCAACGCCTCCTGGACGAGGGCCTCCGATTCGTTGTCGAGCGCCGACGTTGCCTCGTCGAGCAGCAGGATCGGCGCCTGGCGCACGATGGCTCGCGCGATGGACAGGCGTTGTCTCTGCCCGCCCGACAGGGTGACCCCGTTTTCGCCCACGAGCGTGTCGTATCCGTGCGGCTGTTGGCGGATAAAGCCGTCGGCCTGCGCAAGCTTCGCGGCGGCCTCGATCTCCTCGTCGGTGGCGTCCGCCCGGCCGTAGCGGATATTGTCGCGGATGGTGCCTTCGAACAGATAGGGCTGTTGTGAGACATAGGCGATCGACCGGCGCAGCGAGCGCTTGGTGACCATCGCGATGTCCTGGCCGTCGATGGCGATGCGGCCCTCGTCGACGTCGTAGAAACGCTGGAGCAGCGCCACCAGCGTCGACTTGCCGGCGCCCGAGCCGCCGACGATCGCTGTCGTCTTGCCCGCTTCGGCCAGGAAGCTGATCTTGTGCAGCACGGGCAGGCTCTTGTTGTAGCCGAAGGTCACGTCCTCGAAACGGATGTCGCCTTTTTCGACCACGAGTTCCGTGGCATCGAGCCTGTCGCGCTGGCGCGGCTCGATGTCGAGGATCTCGTAGATCATGCGGGCATTGACCAGCGAGCGTTCGAGGTTGACTTGCACGCGCGCCAGCCGCCGGGCAGGGTCGTAGGCGAGCAGCAAGGCGGTGATGAAGGCGAAGACGGCGCCAGGCGGCTGCTGTGCGTAGGCCGCCCGATAGCCGGCATAGGCGATGACGCCGGCGATGGCGAAGCCGGCCAGCACCTCGGCGATCGGGCTGACGCGCTCCGACACGCGCGCGATCTTGTTCGCCCGCCCTTCGGCGCTCTCGACAAGAGCGGCGATCTTTTTCGAGAGCTGCTCTTCCATGGTGAACGCCTTGACGATGGCGATGCCCTGCGTCGCCTCCTGCATGGCCCCGATCAGCCGCGAATTGATCTCGACGGATTCGCGCGTCACCCGACGCAGCCTGCGCATGATGTAGTTGACCGAATAGATGAGCGGCGGCGCGATGATCAGGGCGGCGAGCGACAGCACGGGATCCTGCATGATCATCACGATGACTAGGCCGACCAGGGAAACGGCGTCACGGGCGATCGCGGTCAGCGTCATGCCGAGCAGGTCGCGGATGCCGGAGACGTTCTGGTTGATCTGGGCGGCGAGCTGGCCAGAGCGGGTGTCCGTGAAGAAGTTGATGCCGAGCTTCATCAGATGGTCGAAGATGCGGCGCTGGTAGCGGGCTACCAGATTGTTGCCGATCTTCGCCAGGATGACCGCCTGGCCGTAAGTGGCGAGGCCGCGAACGGTGAACGCCACGACGATCGCTCCGCAGATCACCGGGATGAGGTAGAAGCGCTGGCGGTAGAACAGCTCGTCGATCACGTCGCGCATGATCCACGCGCTGAAAGCCGTTGTGCCGGCGATCGCCAGCAGGAAAACGATGGCCAGCACATAATCGCGCAGATAGTCGCGACCGTTCTCCGACAGCACGCGCCGGATCACCGCGATGATTTCGCCAGGCTCTGACCGCTTGGCCTTGGTGTCGATGGAACTCAACTCTTTGCCACTTTGCCTCTTCGACGGAGGGGCCCGTCATTGCCGGCACCTCTTAGCGCCATCGGTTGCGCTTGCCTATGGCGCTACGACAACAATCGTGACGGGAATTGGGTCTACGCCAAGGGCTGGTCGATCCTGTTACACCAACGATCTCGGCAATTGATCGCATCGGCTGCGGCTGTCACACCCCTCTGTCCTGCCGGACATCCCCTCCGAAGGGCTACGGATTTCGGATATCTCAGGGTCGTCGGTGTACCAGAGGGCCCGTCGGAGATGTGAATCCCGTAGTGAGGTGTCCGTGCGAATCGTTGATGCGCGGCGTCGACACTATGCCTTGGTCCAGCGCCTGCCGCGCGTTTCGACGCCGAAGCGGGAAGGCGTGCGCGCATAGGCCGCGAGGCCGGCCAGAGCCGCGAGCGGGTGGGTGATGACATAGACCGGCATCGAGCGGAGCAGTTCGCGGTGTGGCGCCTTGTCCTCGAACGCCTCCCGGAAATTCCCTGCCTTCAGGGCAGGAACGATCTTCTGGGCGATGCCCCCGGTGAGATAGACGCCGCCGCGGCTCTTGAACACGAGCGCCAGATCGCCGGACGTCCGGCCGAGGCAGGTGACGAAGAATTCGAGAGACTCCTCGGCCAGACGGTCGGAGCGCTCTAGGGCGGCGCCGGTGATCTCGGCCGGGGTGGTGAAGCGCGGCGTCTGTCGCTCGACCTTGGCGATGGCGTTATAGACGTTGACGAGGCCGCGCCCGCACAGGATCTGCTCGCCCGAGATACGGCCCTCGATCGGCTCGATATGGGGGAATATCTGATAGTCTCGCGGGGTGCGCGGGCCGATATCCATGTGCCCGCCCTCGCCGGGAACCGGAATCCAGCGATGGCAGGCGTGAATCAGTCCCGCCACGCCGAGACCCGTGCCTGGCCCCAGCACCACGCGGCCGCTGGAAGGTTCGGGCTCGCCCGGGCCGATCTTCTCCAGATGCTCGCTGCCCAGCGCCACGACGGCGAGCGCCTGCGCCTCGAAATCGTTGAGCACGATGATGTCGCTCAGGCCGAGCGTTTCGAACATCACCTTCGGCCGAACGACCCAGTCGCAATTGGTGAGCGCGATCTCGTCCCCGTCCACCGGTCCCGCCACCGCCAGCACGGCCGTGCGGGGCTGTATGGAGGTGCGATCGAGGATCGACGCCTGGATGGCGTCATCGATCGTCGCGAAGTCCGCCGTCCTTACGATCGGGAATTCCTTCGGCTCCGCATAGGAATCGACCAGTATGGCAAAGCGCGCATTGGTGCCGCCGATATCACCGATCAGAATCGGGAACTTCAGGGCAGTCTCTTCGTCATGTGCGCTCGGCATTCTTGCCGGTTCCTTTCGCGCGGCCCGTTCCGCCGGGGCCGCTTGTAGCCAAGATAAGTTCCGCCGTCGCCCGATTCAGGGCTGTCGGCACATTGTAAACGATTGCAAGCCGCATCAAGGCTTTGACATCAACGTCGTGAGGCATCGGCGTCAAGGGATCGACGAAGAAAATCAAGGCGTCCACCTGGCCCTCCGCGATCAGCGCGCCGATCTGCTGGTCCCCGCCGAGGGGACCGCTCTTCAGCCGCTTGAGCGCAAGGCGCGGGCAGGCTTCCGCCACGCGGCCCCCCGTCGTCCCGGTAGCGACGATGTCGCAGCTCTCGAGGAAATTGGCATGCGCGAGCGCGAAGGCAACCATGTCGTCCTTCTTTTCGTCGTGCGCGATCAATGCGAGGCGAAGTCGATGAGCCATTCTGGAGGACGAGAGCCGATTAAATCGGTTGAAGCCTATATCCAAGCCGGTCATGCAAGGAAAGTCCTCGGCCGCGCCATACGGCAACGGCTCAAGGTGCATCGCCCAAGGGATAGATCCGCTCGGCGCGAATGCATGTCGCCCAAAAGTGGGCGGCGGTTTTGGGTAGAAGCCATGCAAGACAATAATAGGCTCAGGGACCGCGCGCGAAAGCTCAAGTCGCGCGACACGCTTGAGCCGCGGCCGACCGCGCCCGGTCAGTTCGAGGGGCGCGGCCTTGGCAGCGGGGTGCCGATGTCGGGCGTCGCGGCGTAGGCGTTGGCCGAGATGGCCGGCGCCGACGGATCGATCCCACGGGCCGCACCATCGGCCGTTGGGGCAGGCGCAGCGGCGATGGTGGTGCCACTGCCGCCGACCGTCACCGCCGCTTCCGATACGGGCTCCGGCGCCGCCAGCACCGCGCGGCATTCCTTGGGCAGGCTCGCCATCGTCATGAGGTCGCGGGCCTTCGGGGCGTCCGGGTTCTTGTTGGGGCGCCAAGGCTCCTCGGTGAACCACCAGGCGAGCGACTTGTCGCAACCGTCGCCCGGGGGCACGGCTGCCTGTTCCTTGCAGCCGGTCGATCCCTTCTGGCAGCCGATCCGGACATGGAAGTGGTAGTCGTGTCCCCAGAAAGGCCGGACCTTGCGCAGCCAGGAGCGGTCTCCCTGCACGGTGTCGCAGAGTTTCTTCTTGATTCCGGGATGGACGAGGATGCGCTCGACCTCGGGATAGCTCGCCGCGCGCTTCAGGAGCCGCGCATGGGCGGGGGTCCAGAGGCGGTCGTCGACCGTCAACCCGCCTTTCCGGATCATCGAGATGGCGCTCATGTTCTCGCGCTCGCTCACGGACAGCCTGCGGCTGGGCATCGGTGTCAGCCAGATGTCCGCGTCGAGGCCGATCTGGTGTGAAGCGTGGCCGGTGAGCATCGGCCCGCCGCGCGGCTGCGAAATGTCGCCCAGCAAGAGCCCGGGCCACCCATCGGCGGTCGCGTCGCGCGACAGCTTCTCAATGAGATGGATCATCGCGGGATGACCCCAGCGGCGGTTGCGCGAAAGGCGCATCGCCTGCCAGGTCGGGCCGTCCGTGGCGATGGCCACGCCGCCGGAAAAGCAGCCCTTGCTGTAGAAGCCGTAGGAGCGCGCGGCGGTGGCCGCCGGCAGCGTCTGGCTTCCGAACAGGTTCTTGGCGAGCTGTTCGGCCGACGATTCGGCCGGCACAAGAGTGGCGGCGGCAAGGGCCGCGAAGGCGGCGGTCCGGAATCGCGGGAATTTCTGCAGCATCGTCATCGTCCCCTCTCCGCGTGCGCGACAGGCTGGGAGAGTCTCCCGGCTGGTGGTTACCCAAAGGTTAAGGCCGGCCAGAGACGGCGGGCTTACCCCCGGCGAATGGGACTGCGCGCGTCCGCCGCCCCCTCGCCCCTCCAGCGCCCCTCGCGCCACATCGTTTCGAAGGCCGCGCGGTAATGGGGAAAGCGGAACCGATACCCCGCGGCCTTGATCCTGGCGTTCGAGACGCGTTTGTTCTCCGCATAGAATGACCGCGCCATGGGCGAAAGTTGGGCGGTCTCGAAAGGAATCTCGGGCGGCGGCTCGATGCCCATCAGTTCGGCCGCGAAGGTCACGACGTCCTGTGGGGGCGCAGGCTCGTCGTCGGTGACGTTGAAGACGCCGCCGGCATCCGCCGCGACCAGGTGCCACAAGGCGCCCGCGATGTCTTCGACATGAATGCGATTGAAGACCTGCTGCGCCTTGACCAGACGCTTGGCGGAGCCCTCCTCCAGATTGACGAAGGCGTTGCGGCCAGGCCCGTAGATGCCGGAAAGGCGAAGCACCGCGACGGGAAGCCCGGTGTCCGAGCCCAGCGCGAGCCAGGCATTCTCGGCCGCCAAGCGCGCCCGTGAGCGCCCGGACACGGGCCGGCATTCGCTGGTCTCGTCCACCCAGGCCCCGCCATGGTCGCCATAGACGCCGACGGTCGAGAGATAGCCGATCCATTCGAGGTTCGGCATGCCGGTCCGGATGGTCTCCGCCGCCGCGGCAAGAACCGGGTCACCATCGTCGTCGGGCGCGGCGGAGACGACGAGATGCGTCGCCTCGGTCAGTGCATCCGCTACCTCGCCCGACAGCGACCTGCCGTCGAAGAGATGCGGCGCGATGCCTGATCGGCGCAGCGCCTCGAAGCGTTCGGGCGAGCGTGTCGTCCCGGCAATTGCCGTCTCGGCTGGCTTCATCGCGCTGAAGGTCCTGGCGGAATAGCCGGCCCCGAAGATGAAGATGTTTTTCGTCATGCCGGTTGTGGCGCCTTCCTTCTCAGTGCCGCGTCCCATTCGCGGCGGACATCGGCGTCGGCTTCGCCCGGTAGCCGGCGCGAGGCGACGGCGGCGAGCCCGGCGTCCGGCACGAGCCTGGAAAGCGCCCACACCGCTGCTCCGCGCACCAGCGGCGCCTCGTCCCCGGTCAGGACTTCGCAAGACGGGGCAAGGGATGCATCGCCGGAATTTCCCGCCGCGATCAGGACGTTCCGGATGAAGCGGTCGCGGCCGATCCGCTTGACCGGCGAGCCGGAAAAGAAGGCGCGGAACGCCGCGTCGTCGAGGCTCAGGAGGTCGGCGATCCCAGGGGCCTGAAGGTCGTCCCGCGCGGCAAACTTCGCTTCCGACGCGGCCTTGGCGAACTTGTTCCATGGACAGGCGGCGAGACAGTCGTCGCAGCCATAGATGCGGTTGCCGATCGCCTCGCGGAACTCGACCGGGATCGGTCCCTTGTTCTCGATGGTCAGGTACGAGATGCAGCGGCGGGCATCGAGCCGGTAGGGGGCGGGGAAGGCGCCTGTCGGGCAGGCGTCCAGGCAGGCCCGGCAGGAGCCGCAGCGGTCGGGTTCGGGCACGTCGGGTTCGAGGTCGGCCGTGGTGAAGATGGTGCCCAGGAACAGCCACGACCCGAAATCGCGATTGACCAGGTTGGTGTGCTTGCCTTGCCAGCCGACCCCGGCAGCCTCGGCCAGCGGCTTTTCCATGACGGGCGCGGTGTCGACGAAGACCTTCACGTCGCCGCCGGCCCGGGCAACGATCTTGCCTGCGATCTCCTTCAGTCGGCCCTTCATCACGTCGTGATAGTCGCGATTGCGGGCATAGACGGAGATGGCGGCGCGGTCGCGTCTTGCCTGGAGGGTGCGAGGGTCGAAGCCGGGACCGTAATTCATGGCGAGCACGACGATCGAACGCACCTCCGGCCAGAGCACGGAAGGGCTGGCGCGTCGCTCCAGCGTCTCGGCGATCCAGCTCATCGAGCCGTGCTGGCCTTGCGCGACGAATTCCTTGAGGCGGGCGGGCGCCTGGGGGATCGAGTCCGGCCGCGTCACGGCGACGGCGTCGAAGCCGGCGCGTTGCGCTTCCAGCGCAATGAAGTCGCGGAGCTTGCCGCCGCGATCCTTTCGGTCAGAAATCGAGGTCCGCATAGTGGGACACCGGGGAAAGGCCGCGCACGCGATCGGCAAGCAGCGGCCGGAAGGATGGGCGCGACTTGATCCGCGTGTACCAGTCGCGCGCGGCGCGATAATCGGTCCAGTCTATCTCGCCCAGATAGTCGAGCACGGAGAGGCTGGCGGCGGCGGCGAGATCGGCATAGGTCAGACGCGGCCCGGCCAGCCAGTTGCGCGTGCCGGCCAGCCAGTTGGTATATTTCAGATGCTGGCGGATGTTGGAGCGCGCGGCGCGGATCGCGCCTGCATCGGGCGAGCCGCCGCCCTGCGTGTTGGGCATGTGCGGCTTCAGCACGCGTTCGCGCACCAGGTGCCTGGCGACCTCGCTTTCCGTCTTGACCAGATACCAGTCGACGAGGCGGCGGATCTCGGCCCGCTCCATCGGATCCTCGGCGAACAGCCGCCTCTCTCGCTTGAGAACGCCGCGTGTTTCGTCCAGATATTCCGCGATCACGCCGGCGCCGACGATCGGCACGTCGCCCTCGGCCAGGAGCACGGGCAAGGTGCCGGCCGGATTGAGCGTCAGGAACTCCTTGCGCCTGGCCCAGGGCTTCTCCTCGATCAGCGCCAATTCCTCGCCATACTCGCCGAAGGAAAGGCGCACGAAACGGCAGGAAGCGAACAGGGGTTGATGAAAAAGCGTCAGCATGGTCCGTTATTTTCGACGGGCTCTAGCCAATCGATGACCGGGCCCGTAAGTCTTGGCCGCGATTCACGCCAGCCGTCGAGGCGTTCCGAGCTATAGGGACACTTCGCGGCCATGACAAGCAAACGTTCCACCCTTCCAAGGTGATCAATGGCAAATCAGACGATCGTGGAAGCCCTCCTGCTCGGCCTGCTCGAAGGACTGACGGAATTCATCCCGGTTTCTTCGACGGGGCATATATTGCTCGCGGGGCATTTCCTCGGCTTCGAATCGACCGGCAAGGCCTTCGAGGTGCTGATCCAGCTTGGCGCCATCCTTGCGATCCTCAGCGTCTATGCTTCCAAGCTTCTGAGGCTCGCGGCCGACCTGCCGCGCAGCGGGCAGGCGCAGCGTTTCGTGCTCGGGATCCTCATCGCCTTCCTGCCCGCCGCCGTGATCGGGGCGCTGGCGCACGACTTCATCAAGACGGTGCTCTTCGAGACGCCGAAACTGATCTGCATCATGCTGATCCTCGGCGGTGTCGTGCTCCTGTGGGTCGACCGCTGGGCGCTCAAGCCAAAATACCACGACGTGATGGATTTCCCCCTACCCGTCTGTCTCGGCATCGGGCTCTTCCAGTGCCTGGCCATGATCCCCGGCACGTCCCGCTCCGGCTCGACCATTGTCGGAGGGCTGCTTTTCGGCGCCGACAAGCGTTCCGCGGCGGAGTTTTCCTTCTATCTCGCCATGCCGACCATGGCCGGCGCCTTCGCCTACGACCTGTTCAAGAACCGCGACGTACTGTCGACGGCCGACCTGCCCATCATCGCGACCGGCTTCGTCGCGGCCTTTGTTGTCGCGGTCATCGTCGTGCGCTACCTGCTCGACTATGTCTCGCGTCACGGGTACGCGCTGTTCGGCTGGTGGCGCCTGATCGTCGGCGGGGTGGGCCTGGCCGCGCTCTACATATGGGGATGAGCAAGGCGTCCTGCCGGTGAGCCGCAGGTGGCCGAAACACCGCACTATGATGTCTCGAACTCCGCTCCCATCGAAGCTGCCTAAAGAGTAGGCATCGATCTGAAGCTTGTTATTGATCGCGTTTCGGGAGGGTGGCCAGTTCCGCAGGGGTGCCACCGCTCAGAGAGTCCGGGCCAGCTTCAGCCTGAAGTTCTGACAATGGATCATGTTGGCTGTAAATAAGGATTGACCCTTGGGCAGCCCCTCATCGGCCTGCCGGCCACTTCTGCTCGTGTAGGACGGCGAGAAGACCGCTATCATCGTCTCCACTTTCGCCAATCGCCTGCCATTGACGACTGGCGAAACCCGAGCGGCCCTCGTGTCTCTCCCCGTTCTTCACGGGAAGAGATGCCCGGCAGGACAGTGAGGGGCAATTCGCGACCGGTCCAAGCTCGACGCGCTGTCGATCTTTCTCCGCGTTCCGACTGACATCACCAGGCCGGAATGACGGCGCCCTTGAAGGTCTCGTTGACGAAGGCCTTGACCGCGTCGCTGTGATAGGACTCGACAAGCGTCTTGGTCCAAGCGGCATCCTTGTCCTTGCTGTTGACCGCGATGATGTTGACATAGGGTGCCTTCTCGCCCTCGAGGGCGATCGCATCCTTGGCAGGGTCGAAACCTGCTTCGAGCGCGTAGTTGGTGTTGATGACCGCCGCATCCACGTCGTCCAGCGAGCGCGGGAGCTGCGCCGCGTCGAGTTCGGCGAAGGTCAGGTTCTTCGGATTCTCGACCACGTCGGCCGGTCCGACCTTGAGACCGGCCCCTTCCCTGAGCTTGATCAGGCCCTTGTCGGCAAGGATCAGCAGCGCCCGGCCGCCATTCGTCGGGTCGTTCGGGATCGCCACCGTCGCGCCCTCCGCCAGCTCTTCGAGGCTCTTCACCTTCCTCGAATAGACGCCCATCGGAAAATTGACCGTGTAGGCGACGCTGACGATGTCGAAGCCACGGTCGGCGACCTGGTTGTCGAGATAGGGCTTGTGCTGGAAGGAGTTGGCGTTGAGCTCGCCATCGGCGAGCGCCTGGTTGGGAACGACATAGTCAGAGAATTCGAGGATCTCGATGTCGAGGCCCTTGGGGGCCGCCACTTCCTTGACCTTTTCCATGATCTGCGCATGCGGCCCGGGGGTTACGCCGACCTTGATGGTTTCGGCATGTGCCGCGCCGGCCATGGATATGGCGGCGAGCGCCGCTGCAAGAAGAATGCTTTTCATTTGGAGCTCCTTGTGTCGGGAAGGAAAAATTCAGGTCTTGCGGTTGCGCTTGTCGAACCGTCGCGCCAGGCGATCGCCGGCGCTCTGCACGAGCTGCACGAGCACGATGAGCACCACCACGACCACGAGCATCACGTCCGGCATGAAGCGCTGGTAGCCATAGCGGATGCCGAGATCGCCGAGACCGCCGCCGCCAACAGCGCCGACCATCGCGGAGTAGCCGATCAGGCTGACGATGGTCATGGTGAGGGCCAGCGTCAGCGCCGGCCGGGCTTCGGCGAGCAGAACCTTGAAGACGATCTGCATGGGCGTGGCGCCCATAGCGCGCGCGGCTTCGATCAACCCCTTGTCGATGTCGCGGATCGCTGCTTCGACCAGACGCGCGAAGAAGGGGATGGTTGCGACGGTCAGCGGAACGATCGCCGCCTTCGTCCCGATCGACGTGCCGGTGACAAGTCGTGTGAACGGGATGATCGCGACGACGAGGATGATGAACGGCGTCGAGCGCGCGGCATTCACCACCAGGCCGACGACGCGGTTGGCGGTGGGCGCGGGAAAGAGTTCGCCCTTGGCGCTGGTCGCGAGGAAAACCCCGATCGGCAGGCCGATCAGCGAGCCAATGAGGCCGGCAATCGCCACCATGCGCAAAGTGTCGAGCGTTGCCTTGCCGATGAGGAGCAGGAGATCAGGCGACATAGCCGAGCACCTCCGTGACAAGGCCGTTCTCCAGGAAGAAGCTCTGGGCCTTCTCCAATGTCTCAGCGTCGGCGCCATAGGCGACGACGAGCGAGCCGTACGGCTTGCCCCCGATCTCGTCGATGGTGCCGGCGATGATGTTAACCTCGGCGCCGAGTGACTTGATGAGCTGCGAAACCAGGGGGCGCTCTGCGGCCGGTCCGACAAAGGTGAGCCGCACGACCGTCCTGCCGTCCGCGAGGGGAGTGGGCTTCAACGCCCTTGCCACGGCATCGGGCAATCTCGAGCCCGGCAGGCCGGACAGGAGTGCGCGTGTCGTTTCGTGCCGCGGATGGGTAAAGACATCGAAAGTGTGGCCGCGTTCGACGATCTCGCCCCGGTCGATCACGGCAACATCCGTCGTGACGGCCTTGACCACCTCCATCTCATGGGTGATGAGCAGAACCGTCAGCCCCAGTTCCGCGTTGATCCGCTTCAGCAATTCGAGAATCGACTGTGTCGTTTCCGGGTCGAGCGCCGAGGTCGCCTCGTCCGAGAGCAGCAGCTTTGGCTCGGTCGCGAGAGCCCGCGCGATGCCAATTCGTTGCTTCTGCCCGCCCGACAGCTCCGCCGGATAGCGGCTCCGCTTGTCGGCCAGGCCGACGAGGTCGAGGAGCGGTCGCACCCGCGTTTCGATCGCGCGGCGCTCCATGCCGGCAATTTCGAGCGGGAGCGCCACATTGCCGAAAGCCGTGCGCGAGGACAGGAGATTGAAGTGCTGGAAGATCATGCCGATGGAGCGGCGCAGGCTGCGCAATGCCGTCTCGTCAAGGGCGGCGACGTCGACGTCGTCGACGAGCACTTTACCGCTCGAGGGCTTTTCGAGGCCGTTGACCAGCCTGATCAGCGTGGACTTTCCGGCTCCGGAACGGCCGATGATGCCGGTGATCGAGCCGCGAGCGACCGTCAGGCTGACATTGTTCAGCGCGGTAAAGGCAGCGCTCTTGCCGGCAGCGGCAAAGCGCTTGGAGACCGCGTCGAACACAACGGAAGCTTCGCCGCCTTGCTTGGAATGTGGGACGGTCATTGCGCGGCCGCCCTGTAACCGGGGCTTGGAACGACAAATGGGTACATGGGTGCTCTCGGCTGTTGGACTTCTGTTCCCAACATGCAGGGAACGCAAGCGTTTCGTCGGACCTAGGTTCGACAACGCGCTCGGAACAGGGAGCAGTCCTCAATCATCTCGTAACCGGTCGCGTCCGACGCCATTTCGCCACATCCCGCATCTGCGGTTCTTATGGCCCCTCGCTCACCGGTTTCACAGGCATGTGTTTTCCGAGCGGCGCGTTTCGGCGTAAAACTCTACTCTTGTTGTCGCAAATCGTCTCCTCGGATCGCCGCATGAGCAGCGGCTCGGAGGCGTCGCCGATCTGCGACAGGGATCAGGCAGCGCTGTCCATACGCGTGAACTGACCGGCCGGCCGATAGCTCCACAGATAGGTGGGCAGGATGGCCGCGGTCGATTCCGGCTGGATGCCGAGCGCGGAGAAGGTGCGGCCCTCGGCCTGCGCTTCCTTCGAGACGACGGTGTCGCGCCTGAGGAGCTCGACCTGATCGCGGGTCAGGGGCGGGTTGGGCAGCAGGCCGAGCAGGGATGCCTGCAGTTCGGCGGCCCACCACGGCAGCGATACAAGCAGTCGCCGGCGGTCGATGACCTGGAGCATTTCCTCCATGCACTCGCGGAACGTCTTCACCTGGGGCCCGCCAAGCTCGTAGATGGTGCCGCCCTTGACCGCGCCGTCGACCGACCGGGCGACCGCCTCGGCCACGTCTCCGACATAGACCGGCTGGAAGCGCGTCGTGCCGCCACCGATCAGGGGAAGGAAGGGCGAGAAGCGGGCCATGTTGGCGAACCGGTTGTAGAAGGCGTCCTCGGGGCCGAATATGATCGAGGGACGATAGATGACGGCATCCGAAACCGTGTCGAGCACGGCCTTCTCGCCGGCTGCCTTGGTGCGGGCATAGGCGGAAGACGAACCGGCGGCGGCTCCCAGCGCGGAAACATGCGTCAGGCCGGCACCCTGCGCGCGGGCGGCCTCCGCCACGGCGCGCGCGCCGAATTCGTGAACCGACGCGAAACGCTGGCGTCCGCCCTCATGCAGGATCGCGACGAGATTGACGACGTGATCGGCGCCCTCCACCGCGCGGTCGACCGACCACCGCACCCGCACATTGGCCTGGACCGGCTGGATCTGGCCGACATTGCCGAGCGGCTGGACATGTCCGGCGAGATCTGGCCTGCGACAGGCCACGCGAATGCGATAGCCACGTTTGGCCAGTGCGCGCACGACATGGCGTCCGACAAAACCCGAGCCGCCGAAAACCGTGACGAGTTTCGGGGTTTCGAGGATTTCTGTCATGACTGGCTCCAGAATGTTTCGAGCGCGGGCTGATTGCCCGCTTCATAGTCGGTTTTGCGGGGAACGCAAAGGCCGCTTTTCTAGGGGGTGGCCGGCCCCAGTATTCCGAAGCGGCGGCAAAACTGGAAGCCAAACAGGCAAAGCCTGCGCTGAGCCGCGCAAGCCTGCTTTCCTCACGAAACCAGGATCTCGATCAATGCCGCCCTGCCGGTCGAATGGGCGTGGCGCAACGCGCTCGGCAGGCCGTCGATCGTCGTCAGCCGTTCGGCGGGCATGCGGTACGCGGCGGCGATGCCGATGAAATCGGGTGGTGCCGGCGAGACCCCGACGGGTTCGACGCCGGCTTCGCGCATCGACGTCTCGATCTCGCGGTAGCCGTGATTGTTCCAGACGACGAAGATGACCTTGGCACCGATGTCGAGCGCCGCGCCGAGCTCCGTCAGGGTGAACTGGAACCCGCCATCGCCCGTCAGGCAGACGACCGTGCCTTCAGGTTCGGCGAGCGCCGCGCCGATGGCCGCGGGCGGCCCGAACCCCAGTGCGCCATAGCCGGTGGCGGCGTTGAACCACCCGCCGGGGCGATCGTGATCGTAATAGAGGTTGGCCGCGTAGACCGGCTGGGTCGAGTCGCCGACGATCAACGCGCCGGGCAAGGTGTCGCGGATCATCTCCACCGCTGCGAGCTGGCTGCGCATCTCCTCGCCGATCTCGGCGAAGGCGGCGGCACGGGCGGCTGCCGCGCGCGCCGCGCCGTCGCGATGATTGCTTGCGGGCAGCTTCTCCCCCAGCAGGTCGAGCGCGGTCGCGCAGTCGGCCCGGATCGCCAGCGCCGCCGGCCGGCGATCGAGTTGTGCCTGGTCGATGTCGATGCGCACGAGGTTCGACGGCACGACGAAGCCGCCATTGGCATACACGTCGTAGTCGGTCGGGCCGAGCTCCGTCCCGGCCGCGAGCACGAAGTCGGAACCGGCAATCAGTTCGCGCACGGCGAACAGGCTGGGGCTGGCATGGACGCCGAGCGGGTGGTCGTGAAGAAGGCCACGCGCATTGGCCGTCGTCACTACGGGAGAATCGAGCTTCTCGGCGACCCTCAGGAGCTGCGCTGCGGCGCGTCGTGCCCCACCGCCCGCCAGGATGAGCGGATGGCTGGCCTCTCGAGCCCGCGCTGCGACGTCGGCAAGCAGCGTTTCGTCCGGCCGGGGCGGCATCCCGTCAACGGGACGCGCCGCGAGCGGAGGACAATGTCTGCCCATCCTATCGAGCGGGATCTCGATATGGATGGGACCGGGCCGCTCCGCCGCAAAGATCGTGAAAGCGCGGTGCAGGATTTCCGGCAGCTCGGCCGGATCCTCCAGGCGATGTGAGAAGAGCGCCACCTTTTCCATCATGCCGCGCTGGTCGGGCAGCTCATGCAGGAAGCCGAGCCCCTTGCCGAGGGTCGGCAAGGCGTTGACGCCCGAGATCACCAGAATCGGGACGGAATCGGCGCGGGCCTGGGCCATCGCGGTGATGGCATTGGTGAGGCCGGGGCCGGTGATGACGAAGGCAACGCCGGGCTTTCCCGAGGCTCGAGCGTAACCGTCGGCCATGAAGCCCGCGCCCTGCTCGTGGCGTGGCGTCACGTGGCGGATGCGCGACCGTGCCAGACCGCGATAGAGCTCGATCGTGTGGACGCCGGGAATGCCGAAAACGACCTCGACGCCATGCGCTTCGAGCAGGGAGATGAGCGTTTCCCCGACCGTTGCCATGGCCGTCACCCCTAATGCCATTTCTCGCGATCGGCGCGGCGCAAGGCGGCTTTGGGCGAGCACATCAGGACGCGCCGCAGCGGCGCGGCTATGGATTGAGAACCGAATGACCGGCCAGGCTGAACGTCCACGCACACCTCCCGTCGTTCATCGTCGGATACCCAACGGTCAATTCATTGACCATTGGAGCGCGTGACTGAGCGCCGCGCCCGTCGGCGATTGAGGCGCCGCGGATGTGGGGCATCCAGCCACTCATATGATGTCTAATCATTTCGGCGAGACAGCCGCAAGTGGTAGAACCGAGGGTTGACGGACGCCGGGCCGGCGGTCCATCCTGCCGAGCGGATTTCCAGGCATGGCAGGTTCATGAGCAAAGGATTCCACGAATGTCCGGCGTCCGCCGCCGGACGCGAGCTTGGACAGGCGAGCCCCGCATGACGGCTCCCGGCACCGTGCCAGCAACGCGTAATGCTTCGGGTGCCGCCCCAGCGATCCACATCCAGAACTCCCAGAGGAAACTCGGCCAGGTGCACCTGCTGAAAGGCGTGTCCCTTTCGGCCGGCGACGGCGACGTCGCCATGGAAACTGATGCCGCCGACGATCGCCTCGATGCCGTCTGCGTGGCACCGTCAAGAGGGGAGGAGGGCAAGGCTTGGGCCCTCCGGAGCGTCGGACCTGTAAGGGGGACCCGTTCGGGTCCGACGCTCCCGAATTGTTCCAGGCAGCGCACAGTTGAATCGTTGAGGCCGTCCGGATGCGAGTCAAGAGCCGAGGGAGCCGCTGATCGAAGCCATCCTTTTCCCGCTTTGGCAAAGCCCGGATCTCGGATCCCGGCGCGACGGGGCTGAAGGGAGCCGCATACCGGGGAATGGCATGGATGACGCTCTCCTGCTTTCACTGGATGAAGCCCTCGCGCTTTGCCGGGAGGCGGCAATGGCGCTGGGCGCTTCCCACGAGAACGGGCATGCGCTTGCCGACTCGATCGTCGCGGCCGAAGCGGCGGGTCAGCCTTCGGTCGGCTTTGCGCATCTCATCGACTATCTGGAGGCACTCGCAGCCGGGCGCATCGACGGCAAGGCGGAGCCCGCACTGACGCGCCCTGCGCCGGCGATCATCCTGTCGGATGCCGGGGGCGGTATCGCGCACACCGGCTTCGATCGCGGCTTCGCGGATATCGTTTCCGCCGCCCGGTCCTTCGGCCTCGCCCTCTTCGTCCAGAAGAATGCCTTCACCTGCGGCGCGCTGGGCTTCTTCGCCGGCCGCCTGGCGCAACAAGGCATGGTCGCCATCGCCGCGACCAACGGGCCGGCATTGATCGCGCCACAAGGCGCGACCAAGCCTGTCTATTGCACCAACCCGCTCGCCTTCGCGGCGCCGTGCGCCGACGCTCCGCCGCTGCTGATCGACCAATCGTCCAGCGCTACGGCCTTCGTCAACATTCGCTCGGCGGCCGCGGCGGGAAAGCCGATACCCAAGGGCTGGGCAATCGATGCGCAAGGCCGGCCCACGACGGATGCCAAGGCCGCGATGAAAGGCGCGCTGCTGGCCTTCGGCGGCACGCGCGGCGCCAATATCGCGCTGATGGTGGAGGTGCTGGCGGCCGGACTGTCCGGCGCAAACTGGTCGCTCGACGCGCCGCCCTTCGATGCCGGTTCCGAAAGTCCGGGGACCGGCCTCTTCGTGCTGGCGATCGACCCAAAGCTGATCGACCCTCGCTTCGAGGAGCGCCTGGCGGTTCAGTCGTCGCGACTCGCCGTCGATTATGGGGTCCATGTTCCCGGCATGGCCAAGGCAAAGGCGCTGCGGTGCGCCGCACGGGACGGCGTCTTTCTACCCAAGGCGCTCCATCGCCGCATCGTCGATGTTCTCGGCGCGCCCTTGCGGTCGGTTCAAAACCATTTGATTTGACCTTTATCTCCCCGGCATCGCTTCTTCGCGCGAAACAAGGAGAATCAAGGACATGACTGAAATTTCACGGCCTGCATCCACCGAGCAGCGTCTCATCGTTCCCGCCCTTTCCGGCCTTTATTCGGCCCTGCATGACGGAGCGGAGACCGTGCTGCGCGTGGTCGCGGGTCTGGCCTTGGTCGTCCACGGCGCAGGCAAGATTGTCGATCCGTTCGGGGCTGCCGGCATGGTGGAATCCCTCGGCTTCTACCCCGGCGCCTTCTGGTCGCTGATGCTTTCCTGCACGGAGTTCTTCGGCGGCATCCTGATCGCGCTCGGGCTGCTCACACGGCCGGCCTCGCTGGCGGCGCTGTTCGTGCTTCTCGTCACGGTCTGGTTTCACGGCGTGGTGCGAGGCGACGGCTATATGGGCACCGAGAAATCGATCCTTTGGTCGGCCATCTTCTTCTATTTCACCATTCGCGGTGGCAACCGCCACTCGATCGACGGCAAGCTCGGCCGTGCTTTCTGAGGCGCCCGCGGGCGATTTGGCGCGGGCTGGCATGAAGCGGATCGCAATGCCGCCTCGGCCGGCAATGGCGGTACCCGCCAGACGGAGGCACTATCCTTTGCAATCTGCTTCTAATCGCGAGCCTCGGCGGCAAGCCATTCCCTGAACGCAGTCAGAGGAGGGTAATCTGACCTATGTTTGGGCCAGACGAGCCAGTAGGCGCCGTTTCCCGCCACCGCCTGAGTGAACAATGGCAGCAGCCTTCCCTCGGCGATTTCCGACTCGGCGAGATAGTTGGGCAGCAGCGCCACGCCTAGGCCGGCGATAGCTGCTTGCGTCATGGGCGCAAATTGGTCGAAGAGCATGCCGTGACCCCTGTCAGGCTCTTCGCCATGAGCGAGAAACCAAGCCACCCATGCCGAAGGCCGGCCTTCGATCTGAAACAATGGCAGGCGCTTCAAGTCGCCTGGCTTCACGATTGCATGCTCTTTCACGAATGCGGGAGCGGCGCACGCAGTGACCCGTTCGTCGAAGAGCTTCATGTGATGCGCCGCGCGCCAGTCGTCCGCGCCGAAATGGATTGCTGCGTCGAACCCCTCGGCATCCAAATTGAATCGCTTCAGGCGAGTTGCGAGGTTCAAGGTAATGCCGGGGTTCGCCCGCTGAAACCCTCCGAGACGTGGGGCCAACCAGCGCGTTCCGAACGCTGGCAGCATTGCCAGCGACAAGCTGCCGCCGCCCGGATTGGAAACCAGCTCAAGCGTTGCTCTCTCCACGGCGTCCAGGGCACGCGATACGTCTCTGGCGTATGAAATCGCGGCGTCAGTGGGGACAAGACGCTGACGTTCGCGCTGGAACAGCTTCACGCCAAGTTGGTCTTCAAGCTGCTTCACAAGCCGACTGACCGCGCTCTGGGTAAGGTTCAGCGACTGTGCGGCTGTAGCGGTGGTTCCTGTCCTCACGACAGCTTCGAAAGCTGTCAGCAGGCTGATTGACGGTAGAAATCGTCGCGATCTCATCGGAGTTCATGAGTTTTGTGACTAGGGTGCGGCCCAGCTAGGGTTATCTTCCCGCTGACGCAAGCCCTATTCATCGGCGATACTCTTGTCGAAAGGATGCTTGGTCGTGGCCAAATCAGCCATCAATTCCTCCACTTCGCGGAACGCGTTCGTCTGGGAAGATCCCTTCCTGCTGGAAACCCAACTCTCCGAGGACGAACGCGCCATCAGGGATGCGGCCGCGAGCTTCTGCGCGGACAGGCTCGCCTCGCGAATCGAGGAGGCGTATCTGGAAGAAAAGACCAACCCCGCGATCTTCCGCGAGATGGGGGAAACAGGCCTGCTGGGCGTGACCATTCCGGAGGAATATGGCGGCCTCGGCGCCGGCTATGTCACCTATGGCTTGGTCGCCCGGGAGGTCGAACGCATTGATAGCGGCTATCGCTCGATGATGAGCGTGCAATCGTCGCTGGTGATGTATCCGATCTACGCTTACGGTTCGGAAGAGCAGCGCAAGAAGTACCTGCCCAAGCTGGCCTCGGGCGAGTGGATCGGCTGCTTCGGGCTGACCGAGCCGGATGCCGGCTCCGACCCGGGCGGCATGAAGACGAAGGCCGAGAAG